>BNJT01000714.1_pt1 | contig 103759 bp, 103 predicted proteins | sample 8540491 | NCBI WGS metagenome assembly BNJT01 (sample SAMD00202455, study PRJDB9452) | human saliva metagenome | host: Homo sapiens
GGGCGGTACGTCCACGGCGGACAGGACGGTGGAGAAGATGGCCTCCACCCCGGTAGGAGGCGAGGCGGAAGGCCATGCGCTCGCGCTCGCGCTCGACGACGAGGCGGGTGGCCACCGACTGGACTCTCCCGGCGGACAGGGCCGGCGCGGACGCTGCGCCACAGGACCGGGCTGACCTCGTGAGCCCACGAGGCGGTCCAGGATGCGACGGGTCTCCTGGGCGTCGACGAGGTGGATGTCCAGCTCGCGGGTGTTGTCCAGGGCGGGTGACGGCCTCGCGGGTGATCTCGGTGAAGACCATGCGGCGCACCGGCACCTTGGGCTGAGGACCTGCTGCAGGTGCCAGGCGATGGCCTCGCCCTCGCGGTCGTCGTCGGTGGCCAGGTAGAGCCTCGTCGGCCTCCTTGAGGGCCTTCTTGAGCTGGGCGACCGTCTTCTTCTTGTCAGGGGTTGACGACGTAGTAGAGTGAAGTCGTCCCTCGACGTCGACCGCGAACTTCCCGTACGGCCCTTCTTCATGGTGGCGGGCAGCTCGGAGGGCTGCGGCGGGTCGCGGATGTGCCCCACGAGGCCTCGACGTCGAACTCCGGACCCAGGTAGCCGGCGATGGAGCGCACCTGTTGGGGGACTCACGATGACGAGCTGGTGGACACGTAAAGCCTTCCTCAGGGGTGGTGCGCGGCGCTGGCCGCGGCTGGTGGGTCTGCGGGTGGTTCACATCGTCTGCAGGTCCCGGCGGTCTCCTCTGGATCGTGACGATCCGGGCGGTCCAGGCCCTCGACGAAGGGACGGCGGGAGTCGGCTCGTGCCGGCTCTCAGCCGACTGTAACGCACCACCCACCTTTTCCAACCCGGCAGTGTCTGGAGAAACGACTTTCGTCTCGACGAGATCACCCGCCGGCGCACGGCTCTCAGCGGGCGGCCGTCCAGCATCGCGCCCCGCCACGACCCTCGTCCCCACGCAGGTTCCCGAAGATCGTCGGCTGAGTCTCGAACAGGGGCTCAGATGAGCTCGGCCAGGGCGCTGCGCACGGCGGCCAGGCGCTGAGCGGCGATGTTCTCGTCGTGAGGCAGGGTGCAGTCCGCGGCACTCGGCGGCCAGCTCGGCCAAGGAGCGGACCTCGGGAAGCCGCGCGAGGCGAGCTGGGCGACCTCATCAACGACCGGCGAGGCCCGAGGGCCGGCTCACGCCACCACGCAGGTCAGCCCACTGGCCCAGGCGCCGGGCCGCGCGGTCCAGGCTGAGGTGACCGTGTGCAGGGCGTCGTCGTTGAGCTGAGCGACCTGCGTGCTCACGGCCCGCAGCACGGGGTCCAGTCCGCGGAAGCCGGACTCGAGCGCCTCGCACAGGTCCGTCAGGGAGTGCACGGCGTCCACCTCGCTGCCGTCGAGGATGGACTGGGCGAAGCGCCCCACCATGGTGAGCAGGCGCATGAGGGCCACGGAGAAGCGTAGCTCGGTGACCGACTGGTGCAGGACCTGCAGGCGCGAGGGCAGTCGGTCAGCTCCGATCCCGCGGCCCCTGTGAGCTCGGCGATGCGCTCGGCGAGCATCTGCGTCTTGGTCTGGGCGCTGTTGCCGGCGTCGTGGGAGACCAGCTGACCGATGCGACCCACCCGCGCCTCCACCGTCCGAGCAGGTCGTGAGTGGCCTCCATGGTGGTGATGAGGCGCAGGTACTCGTCGAGCTCGAAGACCAGGGCGTTGGTGTCCTTCTCCATGGCGGCCACCGTGTTGAGGATCCGGGCCACGGCACCCAGGCTCTCGGGAGCGGCCGCCGGGACGCGCACCCCAGAGTTGACCAGGGCGGCCACCTCACGCGGCAGGGTCGCCAGCGTCATGTCGTGCAGCGAGGAGAAGCCCAGGGCCGTCAGCTCCGCGGCCAGCTCGCGACCGCCGAACTCGCCGAGCTGGTGGCGCGAGGCGCCCCGGGCCTCGGATCGCGCTCCTTGCCACGCACCCGACGGTAGGCCTCCTCGACCTTGTTCGGGTCACGGTGTCCATCGGTTTGATCCGCACTGAGAGGTACCCCTGACGCAGCGGCACGATCGTGGCGAAGACCCGGTAGTCCAGACCGTCCACCGCACGGTTGGTGATGTAGCCGCAGGCCGGACGCTGGGACTTCAGATCATCCCAGATGAGGCGGTAGAGGCCGGACGGCATGTCCAGGTGACGAATGATGTTGTGCGGAGACCCGATGAGACGATCACGCGAGTAGCGCGAGCGTATCGAATGTCCCTGTTGGTGTTCTGAATAACACCTTTCAGGTCCGTGGTGGAAAAGAAGACGTCCCTGTGGATCGAACAAGCGCTCGTACCCGACCTGCGACTCCATGGGTGCTCTCCTTCATGGTAGATGGTTCGCGGGAGCACCTCGTCGAGGACCATTTCCTTAGCTCCTCGCACAGTGCCGGAAGAACCTTAATGACACGCGCGGGCCCGCGGAAGACTATTGTGACATTGTCACCAATGAGGTGGAATCTATATTGTGGATTATCACCAACTTCTCCCCAGGCGGCTCAGACTCTCGCGGACCGTCGTCACCCGCTCACGAATGACGGACTCATCCAGGGTCACGACGACGCCTCGGGCCTTGGCGGCCAGCTCGGCCAGCGAGGCCGTCTCCGGGAAGCCCTGCTCACCCACGTCGATGGCCTCCTGCAGGGCGGCCTCGGCGTCGACGCCGTCGACCAGGGCCTGAACTCCCTCGTCCTGGAGGCGCGGATCCAGCGCTGGAAGGGTCGCTTGACGCGGTCGAGGTTGCTGACCACGGTGCGCAGATCGCTCTCCAGGCGCTCGGCCGGGTTCGCGGCCTCCCTGGCAGGGAGGGCACGAGCTCCTCCAGGTCGGAGAGCATCGCCTCGGCGAGGTCGCCGATGGCGTCGGCGGACTCCACCTCCTGACCGTCCAGGACGGCGGCGGCGAGATGCCGGCCATGAGGGTGTGAAGACGCATCATCGAGCTGCGGAAGCGCACCTCGGAGCCGCCTCGTGGAGCCGCCACCAGGGATGAGTTGAGCTGGCGGAGCACCTCGACGGCCTGAGCCCCGCGCTCGCTTGACGCGCTCCGGAGACGGTGGGGACGGAGGACTCGCCGTCGGGACTGGTCACCTCCCCATGAGGGAGCCCACGCGGTTGGCCCGGTTAATGACCGAGCGCACCCACCGGCCCAGGAGCCCAGGCCGTTGATGAGCTCCTGGTACTCGCCGAGCTGGTAGATGAGCTCGTCGGTGTCCCGTTCGATCGCCGCGACGGCTTGCAGGACAGCGAACATGGGGTTGTCGGACTCGGCTCGCGGCGGCACCCGGACGCCCTCGACGACCAGGAGCGCCAGCTCGCGCGGAGCGCGGCCCGGGCGAAGTTGTGCAGGTCGTGGTACTGGGCTTCGCCAGCTCCTCGGTCATCAGCGCCGCGCCGTGCTCGGCGACCTTCCGGCGCCCGTGGCCCTCCTCGGCGTAGGCGCGCTCGGCGGCCCGTGCACGGGCGTAGATCTCCTTGACCGGGGTGAACATGGCGTGGTTGGTCGGACGCACGCGCACCGACAGGTAGCCGTCGGACGGGGGCGATCGTGGCGAAGACCCAGTAGTCCAGGTCGTCCTTGGCCCGGTTGAGCACGTAGACGCACGACGAGCGCCCCTGTGCCAGCTCATCCCACATGAGCTTGAAGGCACCGGCGGGCATATCGTCGTGCCGGATGATGTTGTGCGGAGAGCCGACAGAGCTCGTCGGGGCTGTAACAGGACAGCGAATCGAATACCCGGTTCGTCCTGCGAATGACGCCCCTGGTATCCGTCGTTGAGAAGAACAGGTCCTCGGCACCGAAGCGGCGCTCGTTGCCATCGACGTATTCCATGACTCTCCTGCTGTTGCTGTATGAGGGAAACGAGGTCGGCGCCGGCTCACCGACGGCGACACCCCTGGACGAGGGGACGGCTGAGAATACCCCTGGGCCGCTCTCTATGGGGCTACGCTACGAGTAACGTCCTGAGTGCATGCGGATGTGGAGATCAACAACCAAGACGCATGACCGCATAAGCATGTCACAGCACACGCGTCACTGTGTCACCGTTGGGTCTCAGATCGGTAACACAGTCGAGACACAGGTTGCGCTGTGGTCGAGCACAGCGCCTTCCTGTTGAATAGACGACGTGACTAACGCCCCCACCGAGAACCTCACCCCGCGCCGACGGCTCCCCCTTGCTGCGTCCTGGTCGTCGACGACGAGCAGATGCTCGCCGACCTGCTCGCCTCCGCCCCTGCGTTACGAGGGCTGGGAGGTCACGACCGCCGGCACCGGGATCGCAGCCGTCCGATCCGCCCAGGAGATCGACCCCGACGTCATCGTCCTGGACATCATGCTGCCCGACTTCGACGGCCTGGAGGTCATGCGCCGGGTGCGTGGCCACCTCCCGAACGTTCCGGTCCTGTTCCTGACGGCCAAGGACGCCGTCGAGGACCGCGTGGCCGGCCTGACCGCCGGCGGCGACGACTACGTCACCAAGCCCTTCTCCCTGGAGGAGGTCGTGGCCCGACTGCGTGCCCCTGCTGCGCCGCTCGGGGGCCAGCGAGGAAGCCCGCCTCCCTGCTGGAGGTCGGGGACCTGCGCATGGACAGAGGACTCCCACGAGGTCTGGCGCGGTGACGACGAGATCCAGCTGACCGCCACCGAGTTCGAGCTGCTGCGCTACCTCATGCGCAACCCCCGCCGGGTTCTGTCCAAGCCGCAGATCCTGGACCGTGTGTGGAACTACGACTTCGGCGGGCGAGGCCAATATCGTCGAGCTCTACATCTCCTACCTGCGCCGCAAAGATCGACAAGGGCCGCGAGCCCATGATCCACACGATGCGCGGCGTCGGATACGTCCTCAAGCCGGTGGCCGGCACGGACGAGCGCTCCTGAGCACCCGCAGATGTCCCAGCAACCGGCACCGACCAGGCAGCGGATGAGCCTGCGCTCGTGGGGGCCCGGCTCGCTCCTCACGCCTCCTCGCAGCCTGCGCACCCGGCTGGTGGTCGGGTGCTCGGGCTGGTCCTGGTCATGGCGGCAGTCATGAGGCTCCTTCTCCACCGTCAGCCTGCGCCACACCCTCATGGCGCGGACGGACGAGTCAGCTGATGGCGGCCGCTCAGCGTGCCGCCGACAAGCGCCACGACCTGACGCAGGAGGCCAGGAAGGCCTCCGATGAGGCGGTCCAGGAGGGCACGGAGAAAGCCGGGAGGCCAGCCCGACAGGGGCGGGCGGGGCCGACGGCGACCCCGGCAAGCAGGGGTCCCTCCAGGTCTTGACGCCGCCGGGCAGTCGACCGGCACGCTGACGCTCATCACGGCGCAGACGTCGGCCTCCAGCAGCGAGGCCGCCGCCTACATCGACAAGGACGGCCACTACGCGGCCATCTCCAAGGAGGACTGCCGGCTGCTGCTGTCCGAGGCCACCGAGGACCACCCCGTCACCGTCCACCTGCACCATTTGGGCAGCTACCGGGTGGTGGCCACGCGTGACGAGGCCTCGGGCAGCACGGTCATCACCGGGCTCTCCCTGGAGGGGACAAAGGGGCTCATCCGCACCCAGCTGCTCATCAGAGCTGGCGGTGGCCCTGGTGGGCGCCCTCGTGGTGGCCCTGGCTGGGCGGACCATGGTGCGTTCCGCGCTGGCGCCGCTGGAGCGGGTGGCCCGCACTGCGCACCGCGTGGCCTCTCAGCCGCTGGAGCGCGGCGAGGTGAGCATCGAGGACCGCGTGGAGAAGGCGGACCTGGACTCCTCGGCCGAGGTCGGGCAGGTCGGCGGCGCCCTCAACACGCTGCTGGGGCACGTGGGTCCGCTCTGACCGCGCGCCAGCGCTCGGAGACCAGGTGCGTCGGTTCGTCGCCGACGCCTCCACGAGCTGCGCACACCGCTGGCCTCGATCCGCGGCTACACCGAGCTCATCCGCCGGGAGGGGCCGATGCCGACCTTCCGGAGAGGCCACCTACGCCCTGGAGCGCGTGCACTCCGAGTCGGTGCGGATGACGGCGCTCGTCGAGGACCTGCTGCTGCTGGCCCGCCTGGACGCTGGGCGCGAGCTGCGCCGCGAGGAGGTGGACCTGGTCGGTCTCCTGGTGGACACGGTGGCCGACGCCCGTGCGGCCGGCCCCGACCACGACTGGCGGCTGGACCTGGCCGTCCTGGAGCCGCCGGCCGACGCCACGGCGGACGAGGCCGAGGACTTCCTGCCCGAGCCGCCACTGGTCATCGGCGACGAGGCCCGCCTGCGTCAGGGTCATTGTCAACCTTCTGGCCAACGCCCGGGTCCATACCCCGCCGGCAGCCATGTGACCGCGACGCTGGCGCGCGAGCGCGACACGCTCATCGTGCGCATCCACGACGACGGCCCGGGGATCGCCCCGGACGTGCGCGACCGTCTCTTCGAGCGCTTCGCCCGGGGGGACTCCTCGCGTGAGCGGCGTACCGGCTCGACGGGCCTGGGCATGTCGATCGCGCTGGCCATCGTCCAGTCCCACGGAGGCAGCATCGACGTCGACTCCTCCACCGCGCCCGAGGACCACGGGACCACCTTCACCGTCAGGCTCCCGGCCGCCGCCGTCGAGGAGTAGGGGCCGGATACGCGTCAGTCGCGGTGGCGGGGGGCGTGCTTGCGGCGGGTGCGGCCCCAGTCGGTGAGCGAGACGAGCGCGGACAGGAACAGGCAGGTGACGCCGACGACGGCCACCGACCCGGTGGCGTAGGCGCTGAAGAGCTGCCAGCGCGAGTCCGGGCCGTCCAGGTGCCGCCACACCCAGACCCCCAGGCCGAGCGCCCCCAGGGTGCACACGATGCCGGTAACGGCCAGCAGAATGTTGCCGACGAGCTGGTGCCACAGGCGCGGTCCTGCGGCCGTCACCGGGATCGTTCCCACGGTGGTCAGCTCGGGCACCTCGCCTGAGCCCTCCTCCCCGGTTCCCTCACGCAGGGACCAGGAGGCGCGCCAGGCCCCGCCGGCCACGGCGAGGGCGCCCAGGCCACAGGGCACGAGGATCCCGGCCAGGACGTCGGAGGGGCGGTGCCACTGGCACGAGGTGGAGTAGCCCATGGCGATGGTGAACAGCGCCCCGGCCCAGGCCGACAGCGGCCGCCAGCGCCGCCCTGACAGCAGGATGAGGGCCACCGCGGCGGAGGCCGCCATGGTCGTGTGCCCCGAGGGCAGGGTGTTGGCGTTGTCCCAGCGCTCAGTGATGTTGAAGTCCGGCCGCCACAGGAACTGGTGCCGAGGGACCTGAGTGGTCAGGTTGGCCCCGGCCACGGCTACGACGGCCCACACGGCGCGCCGGTGGCTGCGCCGCAGCAGACCGATGACGAGGATCGTCACCACGAGGACGACGGCCGCGGGCATGGACACCACGGACGGCAGGGGTGCGGGCGTGGGCGCTCACGTAGTGCGAGCCGATCTCCGAGCCCTCCAGGGCCATGGCGTCGAGGACCTGGCCGGTGTGGGTGAACACGAACAGCCCCCACAGACCGAGCGTCGCCGCCAGGCAGGACAGAACCAGCAGGCCTCCACGCAGGCGCAACTGTCCCAGGGAGCGGGAGGTCTGCGACTGAAAGGAGGCCACCGGCCGATCGTAAGTTCTTGCTCGCACCAACCAATAGGAAGTCAGCAGCGATTCCTGTGCGGGACTGCTCACGACTCGCGCGCCTGCACGTCACTGAACGGGTCATCCTCCTGTTCGCCGGCGGCGCTGTTGATCGGCCTGTAGGGGGACTCCGTCCCCGGGGTCCGGCGGCTCAACCGTCCGAGCCGTGGCGGCCGAGTCCTTGGCGGTCCGACCGCCGGCGCCCCGGGGGCTCCGGCGACGACGCATCCACCACAGGCGCACGAGGATGCCGGTGACGATCGTCATGATGATGACGACGACGGCGATGATGGCCTTCATCCAGGTCTGCATGGGGGCAGGCAGGGCCTTGGCCTCCTCGGCCGCGGCGGCCGTGGGATCCATGGGGACACGCTCACCGGTGACCAGGAGACGGTGGGAGTTGACGCCGTAGGGCGTGCAGGTGATGAGGGTGACCAGGTCGCGTCCGGGGACCTTGCGCAGGGAGTCGGTCTCGTCGGGCTTGACGACCGTGATGTCGGTGATCTCGTACTTGAGGGTCTGCCCCAGGGAGGAGATGTAGAAGGCGTCACCCTTCTTGACCTGGCTGAGGTTGTCGAACATGGTCGCGGTGGGCAGCCCGGTGTGACCGGTGAGGACTGCATGGGTGGAGGGGCCGCCGATCGGCAGGCTCGTGCCGAACAGGTGCCCGACTCCCTCCGCCAGGGTGCGGCTGTCAGTGCCGTGGTAGACGGGCAGGCTCACGTGGACGGAGGGGATGACGATCCGGGCCATGACCGGGTCGATGTCCATCTCATGGAGGTAGGCCTGGTACTGGGGGGTGTCAGGACGCTGCAGCTCGAGCCAGGGGTCGAGGATCGGCGCGCTCTCCAGGTTGTTGTTGTAGGTCTCGGCGGAGGCGCGCTCCGCGGCGATGGCCTCCGGCCCGGCCGCGTTCACGGAGGCGGTGTACATCGTGGCCAGGCGCTGCTGCTCATCGTTGTTGTGCTGAGTCGCCATGACCGGGTACAGGAGAACGGCGACGCCGAGCAGGACCAGGGCCAGTGGGAGCCAGGTCAGAAAGCGCTCGCGCAGGACCTTGCGGCGGGGTGCCTTGCGCGGGCCGGCCCTAGGGGGGACCGGCTCGCCCGGGCCGGGCTGCGGGGTCGCGTCGTCGGGCCCCTTCTCGACCTGGCTCGTGCAGGGCCGGGTGATCTGGGGGATGCGGTCATGAAGTGTTGGGAGTGGCGCTGTCACGGAGAGCCGTGCCTTCCTTCGTGGGGTTGTCTGCGGAGCTCGCTGCGAGGGACGGATGGGGATCGGTAGGGGGTCAACGACGGGGAGGGAGGATCCCTGCAACACCCCGTGGGGAGACGGGTTCTCCCGCCTCCCCCACAGTGAGCAGTCAGCAGGATGACGGCCGTATGGGGCTCGTGGCCTCATGGCTGTCAGGAGCGGTCAGTGCCTGGCGGTGTGACGGCGCTTGTTGGCGTAGGCGGAGACCGCACCACCGATCACCAGCAGGGCGCCCGCGACGGTCAGGAAGATGACGCCGTTGGCGCCGGTGAGCGGCAGGCGGAAGCCGGCGTTCTTCGGCACGTCGGTGACGGTCATCTCGGTCGGGGCCTTGGCCGTGGCCTTCTCAGCCATGACGCGGAAGGGGATCGGGTCGGCCTGGAGGGTGTACCCCTCGGGCGCCTTGGTCTCAAGGAGGCAGTAGTGGTCCTCGTCGGTCAGCTGGTCCTGGGACTTCGCCACACCGTTGACGTAGTCGTTGGCGCGCAGGTAGCTGATCTCCACGACGCCCTGGCCGGAGGTGGTGAAGGTCTTCTGCCCACCGATGGTCAGCGGGTCGACGGTCGAGGTGCTGGGGTCGGCGTCACGCAACGTGGCACCGCTCGCGGTCTTGGTGCACTCGTAGACCTGGAACTGGGCGCCGTTGTACTTGGTCTTGTCGGCCAGATCGTCCGTACCGGTCTTGGTGACGACCACCTTGCCGTACTTGGAGAGCGCGGGGGTGGTGGGGATACCGGGGACCTTCGTGCCGGGGCGGCTCGGGTCCCAGGTGAAGTTGGGGCTGTCGTTGGGGATGAGGCCCGCGGTGTTGGACAGGTCTCCCTCCAGGTTGACGTTGGCGTCGAACGTGGCGGTCAGGGTCACCTGGACCTTGGTCTCGCCGTTGCCGTTGTAGCGAGCCTCGGCGGCCTTGCGGCGGCCCTCCTCGGTGAGCTGGATGGTCGCCCAGTTGTGGTCGGTGCCATCAGCGGTGATGACGGTGTAGTCGGTGGCGTTCTCCAGAGTCACTTCTTTCTGGCCGACGATCTTGACGACCGGGGCCAGGGCGTCCTTCTTGATGCGCTTGTCGAGCTGGTCAACGACCTCGTAGCGGTTGATGCGCGCCCCGCCCGGGTAGTCCACCTTCGGGATGGAGGTGGTGATGGTGTAGGTGAGGTCGTGGCCGGAGCCGGGGGCCGGCTTGTCCGTCACCCGCTTGTCCACACCGGAGAGGGTGTTCTTGGGGTAGACGTGGACGTTGTAGTTCCACGCGGTGGCGTCCTGCGGGTTGGTCATCGGCAGGGTGACGACGAAGTCCTCGGCCGGAATGACCTTGTCCGGGGTTCTGGTCTCGCTGACGAGGTAGGCGCCGACATCGGTCTGAGCGTCGGTGAAGGCGGCAAGACCGTCACCACCGGTGGTGATCTTCTGGACGGTGCCGGTCTTGAGGGCACCGGCCTTGAGCACGTCGCCCTTGGCGTCGGCGAGCTGCTTCCAGCCCTTGTAGGTCGTCAGGTCGACGTTCAGCTTGGTGATGGTGAACTCGACGCCGGAGACGGGCTTGCACTCGGCCTGGGGCTCCTCGTTACCGGTCCCCTCCTTGACGCCGTTGGTGTCGGTCTGCTCGCACTTGTGGACGGTCAGTGTCGTGGCCGCGCCGGGGTCGATGGTGGATCCGTTCGGGTCAGCGGGTGCCGCCGCGCCGGTCGGGGCGACGAGCACGCCGGCGGCGAGCGTCATCGCAGCGGCGATGCCGAGGCCTTGGCGCGTGGTGAGGGAGTGCATTTCTGTTCTCTCCTGTGTTGTTGGGATGAGTGAGGGATATGAGTGAGGGATAGGTGGGGTGACCCGCGCGCGACGGAGCGGAGTCGTGGGTTCTTCTCGCGATCAGGCCGGGCGCCCGAACGAGGAGGTCTTTCGTTGACGCAGCGCCAGCAGGCCGGCGCCGGTGATGGCCGCGATGCCGACGGCGATGTTCATTCCGATGCCGCGTCCGCCAGACAGCGGCAGGGTGCCGACCTGGAGGTCTCGGACGGTGATGGTGTCGTCGGACCTGCTGGCCCCGCTGCGCGAGACCGTCAGGGCCGAGCCGCCCGGGGGCGCGGTGATGAGCTCGATGCCCGTGTCGGTCACCTTGAATCGGGCCGGCTTGGCCATGAGCTGGTGCCCGGCGGGAGCCCTGGTCTCCACCAGCCAGTACTCGCGGTTGATGGCCAGGCTCGTGGTGGTGAAGGTTCCGGTGCCCTTGCCGCCGGTGAAGGTCACGCCGTTGGTCAGGGGCTTGGCTCCCGGCGTGGAGGGGTCCATCGGGTAGATGTCAAAGGCCGCGTCGTCCAGGGGGCCCTGGCTGCCGGTCTTGACGATCGACAGGATGCGCTTGCCGGCATGGGGCGAGACGCCGGCGCAGGCCACGTCGTGGTCGGGCCGGGTGTCGGAGTCCTTGCCCGCCTCAGGGACGACCTTGTTGTACAGACCGTGGCCGGGGACGAGACGCGCCTTCTCCGTGGTGCACGACAGCAGGTCATCGCGGTATCCGGCGGCCGACGGGTCGATCTTCACCGTGAAGGTGACGGTGTAGCGGATCGTCAGGCCCGAGTAGAGGTTCTCATTGTCGGACAGGCGGTAGGAGCCGTCGGGCTGGGCGGTGACCGTCCTGGCCGCACTCGTCTCGCGCTGCACCTTGACCAGGGTCGGGGTGAGTCCGGGGGCGAAGGAGGGCTTGTCGTCGATCGGCCCGGTGGACACGGTCAGCGCTCCCTCGTTGACCACGCTCACGGTGTAGACGACGTCGAAGGTCGAGCCGTTGCCCGGCTGGGTCGTGACCTCCTTGGAGAACGTCAGCCTGCCGGAGGTCGACAGGCAGCCGAGGTTGTTCCCCTCGCCGTCGGCGTCTCCTTCCATGGCGATGGTGTTGACCAGGCCGGAGGGCTTGCCGTCGGCGCGCTGGTGACCGCACTGGAAGTCGGCCTCGTTGTAGCCCGGGGTGCTCTCGCGCACAGTGAAGGTCATCCGTATCGTGAAGGTTCGCCTGCCGCCACTGCCCCCGGTCCGGGGAGCGGCGGCGAGGGTCTCGCCGGTGCCCGCCTTGATGAGGGTGATCGAACCGTTGAGGGTTCCGGTGGCGGGGTTGATGGCGGGCAGGGTGACGTCCCGGGCATCAGTGCCCTTCTCCAGGACCTTGATCCCGCTCAGACGCGTGCCGGTGGGTATCTGCGGGGTGTCGGTGAGGTCGGCGACCACCGGGCTGGCGGCCAGGGAGGTGTTGGTGACCGTCACCGTGTAGCTGGAGGTGAAGGTGCCGTCGCTGTTACGGACCACGTCGAGCGGGGTCTTGGAGGCCTTGAACCGGGGGTTGATGGGCAGGGTCCCGCAGGCTGCGGCCTCCTTGGGCTGCCCGTCGCCCTTCGTGGTCACCGAGACCTTGTTGTAGACGGCCTTGCCCTGACCGACGGCGCCGGGGGTGCAGGTTCCCCGGACACCGGGCAGGCCGGCGTCGGGACCGGAGAGGTTGAGCACCACCGTGTAGATGTGCTTCTGGCCCGCGGGCAGGGTGATGCCGGTCCTGGTGTAGGGGACCCCGACCTGAGGCGTCTCCGTACCGGTGATGGCGCCGCCGGAGATGCTGACCTTGTGGACGGTGACCCCGTGGGGGACCTGCCAGGCGTCGTTGAGGTCGTAGGTGAGGCCCGCCCTGGCGGAAGGGTTGGTCACCGTGATGGTGTAGGTCTGGTCGAAGGTGGTACGACCGTTGACCTTCTCGGTGCTCTTGGCGACCTTGGCGAAGGTCTTGGCGATACCGGCGTGCGGGACGATGGAGTTGACGACCTTGATCCGGACGGCACCCTGCGTGGAGTCGGGCACGGTGAAGGTGACGCCGCCCGCGTTGCCTCTCGTCGGGGCCACGGGGGTGGAGGCGACCTCCTGCTCCTGGTTGCCCGGGTTGGTGACGACCTTGAAGGCGGCCGGATCCTTCCAGCTGAGGCTTCCACCGGTGGCGGAGCCCGGCTGTTTGAGTCCCCCGGCGTCACGAGCATCCTCGGTGACGGTGCAGGTGGCGCCCACGCGCTGGTCGGGCAGGTTCACAGCACTGCCCTTGGCGTCCACCGTGATCCTGCCGGTGGAGGTGGCCTTGCCGTCGGGACCCGGGGTGCAGGTGTAGCTCAGTGCATAGGAGCCGGCCGTGGCGGCGTCGGAGGCGCCGTCGACGGTCTTGACCGCGCTGACGGGAGTCTGCAGGGGCTTCTGGTGCACGGCGCAGGTGACGTTCCTGCCCTCGCCCAGCACGAAGGTGCTGTCGCTGCTGACGGGCACGTCGCTGCCGTCGTCGTCGGTGCAGGCCCAGGGGCCGTTCTGCGAGTACCCCTCGGGGCCCTTGCCTGCGGAGAGGACGTAGGTGCCGCCGGCGGTGGGGACCCTGCTGACGGCGGGTGCACCGCTGGCACCGGTGATGGTCTTCTGCCCGAAGAGCCCCTCGGTGGCGGGTTTGGCGGTCATGGTCCACTGCTCGGGCCTGGCGTGACCGCCGTCGACGACGGTCACGAGGGTCACACGACCCTGACCGATGACGTACTCGTTGTGCCAGACGCACTTGACGGCGACCTCGTCCTGGCGCTCGGCGAGCTGGGTCCCATCGAGGCGGATCGTGCGCTTGTCGAGATTCACCGAGTCGGACTGGTCCAGGCGGGTGGTTCCGTCACGGCGCAGCAGCGGGGCACCGTTCGCACCCACCGTGCAGCTGACGTTGCGCAGGAACCACCCGGATGCCCGGGCTTCTCCGGTCCGACGGTCGACGACGGCCTGTGGGACGGCCTCCGCCTCCTGAACCGTGGCGGCATCGTTGGGGGCCAGCAGGGTGTAGGTCCGCGGGTCCACGGCCTCGCCGCTCCAGGTGGGAGTGAGGCCGGAGGGCGTGCCCCAGCTCTCGTGGCCGTAGGTGCCCTCGGGTGAGGCGTTGAGGTAGCTGAACTGAGGGATCGTCAATGCCCCGTGGACGGAGGGGTCTGCCCTGATGTCCTTGGCGAAGGTGACGGGACGCTCTTGCTCCAGGGAGCCGTAGAGGCACCCGTAGGAGATGGACTGCTCGCGGGTGAGGAAGCGCTCCTCAAGGCCTGCGGACTCGGCCTGGGACAGCTGGGCCTGACAGTTGTCGGAGCTCCCGTTATTGACGAATCCCCAGAGCTTCAGCTTGTACCTGATGCCGGTGCTCGGGTCGGTCCAGGCCGTGTCCGAACGGTCGGACTTGATATCGAGGACGTCGTCCGAGCAGCTGCGCCCATTTTTGTCCGTGAAGTTCTGGGTCATATATCCGTCGAATCGCACCAGACGGTTATTCTGATACATATACACGTAGTTACGTCCATAACGCCCAACATTTCCCCTGGAGTCATAGGCGTAAGAAGTTGGGACCATCTCCTCCTCCCTGCCATAGTCTCCGACGATCAGCCTTCCGTCAGAATCGATCTTTCCGGTGCAGGTGTTAATCGTGTCTTTTTCCACCCAGGGAAAGTTCGCCTCAATCGTTCCGGCCGTCCGAACTGTGAAGCTCCCGTAGTAGGCCGTCTCCGGCCTGGCCGGGTTGGTGACCTCGCTGATATCGGAGTAGATGGGACGGTTGACGTGCCTCATCATTCCGACAAGAAAAACGTGACCGGCCTTGACGGATGTGGTGTTGGAGGGCTGGAACCCCAGGGAGGACTGAGTGCCCCAGGAGGGGTCCCCCTCGAAGTCCGGGCAGGCCCCACCGAGCTCCTGCCGCCCGTAACCAACGGTGGCATAGGCTCCGCTACTCCCCTCGACGACACTGGTGGAGTAGTCGCCACCGGCCGGCGAGTAGCGGATGCAGGCCCGAGTGGCGGCCCATTGCCACGGGAGCGCCGAGTAGTAGTAGCCGCCCGCCCTGTCGGTGATGACGTCACTGCCCTCGGTGTTGCGCACGTACGCGATCTGCGCTGAGGTCTCCCCCAGGGGGACACTGAGGTCGCTCGTGGCCGCACTCACAGGCGGAGCCGGCCACGGAAAAGCCACCACCATCACCGCAACAATGGCAACAGAGCTGAACGCGGCAAAGAACTTGCACAGAAATCCGTCGAGCCCGCTTCGCGAGCACCTTGATATGCGGGGCATGCCGATGTGATTCCGATCATGAGAGACGCTGGCGCTGAGGCGCACCACAAACTTGGCTGCCACGAAATGTAGAACTCTCACAAGCATCCCGATACCCGAGAGGCCCCTCAGAGAACAACAATCACGCATCATTGCGCGACACGACCACTTTCCCCAGAGATACCGCAGATCATCCCACGTCGCAGTTGCGCATCGTTGATGGTGGGGAGGTCACAATGATTAAGGGCGGGTGGCGAACATAAATCGCCGGTCTCAAAAAAGAGAGGTTACCTACCGCACGCTCGCTGGAAGCAGGCGCCTTTTTGAACTCTTTTCGGCGCGCAATTCTCAGCCGACAGTGAGGAAGCCCGTGGTCACAAGGCGCCGGGTTGCCTCGACCATCTCCGTGCGCAGCGCGGTGACGTCCTCCCCGGTCAGTGCAGCGACCGCGGAGGCGATCTGGTCCACGCTCAGCTCGCCGTCGGCCACCCCGGCCAGCGCGGCCACCGCCGTCGAGGCCCGCAGGGTTCGCCCCAGGCCTCCGCCCTGGCGCAGCAGGATGACCGTGGGCTCGGCGGCACCCGGGATGAGGTGACGCTCCTCGGTGACGTCGGGGGCCAGGAGCGGGTGCAGGTCGGCGACGGCCTCGTCGTCGAGGCCGGCGAGCCGCTCGCGCGCCTCCAGCACCTCAGCGACATGGGGTCCCAGAACCCCCTGACCGGAGGTGGTCACCTCCTCCAGGAGGCGCCAGGGCTCGCGGGGGCGCCGGGGGCGGTGGACGATGAGGTAGCCGAAGCCGACGCCCCGGACGTCGCGGACCTCGAAGTCGTCGATCCACGCCTCCAGGGCGGCGTCGAAGGTCTCGGCGTCACGATCTGGGGTCAGGCCGCCGTCGCGCAGCCACATGGCGGCGTACTCGACCGGGTCCTGGACCTCGCGCTCAACGACCCAGGCGTCGAGCCCCTCAGGGAGCCAGGCGGCCACGGCGTCGCGCCACGAGCCGGCGCCACGGTGCTCCCAGTTGCCCAGCATGACGGCGCTCGCCCCGGGCTCGAGGTGCTCACCGAGCCCAGCCACGAGCCTCGGCAGGACGGGGCCACCGGCGTCGCGGTACTCCATGAGGGGCAGGCCGGCCTCACGCACCGCCGGCGGGGTGATGACGAAGGGAGGGTTGGAGACGATGAGGTCGAAGCGACGGCCGCACCGGCTCCAGGGAGAACCGCGCAAACTCAGGCGGCCGCTGTGGAGCCGGCGACCTCCACCGGCCAGGGCGTTAAAGGCACTGGCCACGACGAGGATCGAATGCCCGATACTGCAGGCGCACAGTTCGGATGCACACTCGCTCGGGTGGGCGGCGTACCGCACGGGGGTGGGGTCACCGCCGGTCACGGCCCAGGCCTCCACGCAGGAGCCAGAAGAGCCAGACAGAGCTCGCCGGTCAGGCAGGACCTGCCCGCTCGACGGCGAGACCGCAGGGCTCAGCCACGCCACTTATCCCGGCCAATGTCCCACAGCATGACATCAACGGCCCACCGTCAGGCGGCCACCCGGAAGCCCCACCGAGACGCGGCTCGCACGGCGGCGGCGGATGCGGCGACGACGGCAGCCTCTGGACGCAGTGACCAGCAGCCCTCTCCTCAGCCGCACCATCGGCTCAGGGCGACCGCCCGCGCCCGGGATCCTCCCCGAGCACACCTCAGACGTGCGGAGACAAAGACCGCCCGGCTCACAGGAGCCGGGAGGCAGCTTCAGCGTACTGGCGGGTCTTGACCTCGACGTCGTCGATGTGGCTGATGAGCATGACCTCCTCGGTGCCGTGGTTCTCGGCGAAGGAGGACAGGACCCGGGCGACCTCGTCGTAGGTGCTCACGATGATGGCGGTGTCGCGCTCAGGTGGCGCTCGACCTCAGCGCGGTAGGCGGCGTCGAGGGTGGCGGGTCGCGGAAGTGCATGGGGCGGCCGGTGCGCAGGCTGAAGCGGGCGTCGGCGGCGACAAGGGCCTGCTCATGGGCCTCCTCGCGGGTGGCGGCGGCACTGACGCACAGGGGCGGAGAGGGTCTGGCCCCTGTGGATGGCGCCGAGGCCGGGCTCACGACGCCGCCGGGTGCGCCGTCGACTCGGGTCCCTGGGCTCTCAGGGAGGTGGGCGCGGTAGTGGTTCATGATCTCGACCTGCTGGCGGCCGGTGAAGAACTGGGCGTAGGCGTAGTTGAGTCGTGGGCGCCGGCCCAGGCGGCCCGACTGGCCCGAGGGAGCCCAGGAGCCAGAACCTCCGGCATCTGTGCCGGGCTGGGGCGGACCTCGATAGAGGCGTAGGGATGTGGCCGGCAGGTCGTCGCGCAGGGAGGGCGACCGTCTCCTCGATGAGGGTGTTGATGGCGTCGGGGTCGATGACGCGTCCCTGGTTGAGGGAGCTCCGGCCGCGCGCATGTCCCCGCCGGGGGCGCGGCCCAGGCCCATATCGACGCAGCGGGGTGGAGGGTGGCCAGGGTGGCGAAGCGCTCGGCCATCTGGAGCGAGCCGTAGTGCATGAGCCGCATGACGCCGCCCGAGCCCACGCGGATGCGGTCAGTGGCGTCCAGGATGTGCATCGTGAGCAGGTCGGGCGCCGACGACAGGAAGGATCCCGGTGCTGTGGTGCTCGGCCAGCCAGAAGCGGTGGTAGCCGGACTCCTCCAGGCCGCGCCCCAGGCGGACGAGGTCCTCCAGGGTCTGGCGGGTCTCCCCTTCGAAGAGGGGGACCTGTTCGAGGACGCTGATCCGGCTGGAGACGGGGGCTCATGACTTCTCCTGATCTGGTGTGCGGCGGTGGTGGAGCAACACCGCAGGGCGTCGACTCATTCCGTATGGGCGGACCGGCAGGGCGGAGGTGTCCACGCAGCGGACATGAACGAGCACCCGGGAGGTGTCACCGCAACGCCACCAGATAAGGCATACCTTCTTAAAAATAGGACAAGTTTTAGTTGCACTTATGGGGCTCGGCGTCCTCACGGTTGGACCGACGGAGCCGCCCCGCGCCGGCTCTACCTGGGCCGGTGCGGAGCGCAGACCGCACCAACTCGCACCGCGATTCGCATCATTCAGGAGGCACCCATGGCCGTTCTCACCATCGGAGACCAGTTCCCCGCCTACGGCTCACCGCCGTCGTTCCCGGCAACCCTCAAGGAGGTTGAGGCCAGCAAGCCGAGGACTACTTCACCACCGTCTCCTCGCAGGTCCCCGCCGGCACCTGGCGCGTCGTCTTCTTCTGGCCCAAGGACTTCACCTTCGTGTGCCCCACCGAGATCGCGCCTTCGGCGACCTCTACCAGGACTTCAAGGACCGCGACTGCGAGGTCGTGGGCGTCTCGGTGGACAACGAGGTACACCCACTACGCCCTGGCGCCGCAGCCACGACAAGCTCCAGGACCTGCCCTTCCCCACGGCCAGCGACCTCAACCGCAGAGCTCACCGAGGCCCTGGGCATCAAGCGCGCCACCGGTGAGGCCGACCGCGCCACCTTCATCATCGACCCCCACAACGTCATCCAGTCGGTCTCCGTGACCGCCGACTCCGTGGGCCGCAACACCGAGGAGGTCCTGCGCCAGCTCGACGCCCTCCAGTCCGACGAGCTGTGCGCCTGCAACTGGCGAGGCCGGCGCCGCCACCATCGACGCCCTCGGCGAGATGAGGCTGACGGGCACGAGCCCCGAGCCTCCCGGCCTCCACCACCTGAACGACGACGAAACGAGAACACATGAGCATCGACAACCTGCGCTCCGCCCCTGCCCGGAGTGGGCCAAGGACTCTCCCTCAACCTGTCCACCCTGTCCCTGCCCTCCTCGCTGACCGAGCAGCAGCAGTGGGGCACCTTCGTGGCCGCGGCCGCCGCGACCCGCAACGAGTCCGTCCTGGTCCAGGGTCGCGGAGGACGCCCGCACCCACCCTGTCCGAGGGAGGCCATCAGCGCCGCCCTGGGCGCCGCCTCCATCATGGCGATGAACAACGTCGCCTACCGCACGCGCCACTTCCTGGGCTCGGCCTACGAGAACGAGCGCATGGGCCTGCGCATGAACATCATCGGCACCTCCGGTGGCGTGGAGAAGGTCGACTTCGAGCTGTGGAGCCTGGCCGTGTCCACCATCAACGGCTGTGAGAAGTGCGTGACCGCCCACGAGGCCACGGTGCGCGGCGAGGGCCTGAGCACCGAGCAGGTCTGGGAGGCCGTGCGCATCGCCGCCACCCTGACCGGCGTGGCTCAGGCGGTCGGCGTCGTCGAGACCCTCGACTGACCCGGCCCCGACACGATCACGACGGCGGCCGCCGGCCCCCTCTGGGGAACCGGCGGCCGTCGTCTCTCCATATATCATGCATATCTACGTAGTATCTACGCGCCGGAGCCGCTCAGCTGCGGGGGTCGGCGTCGATGGCGCCCTGGGTGTCGTTGAAGATCAGGTTGGAGATCTCGACCTGGACCTTCTCCACCTGGGGAACGTCATGCAGGAGGAGCGGGTCATCGGCGGAGGTCTGCAGGGCTAGCGCCGCAGCCGAAGAAGCGGTCAGTGACGTCCTTGTCCAGCTGGATGTCGGAGATCCGGGTCAGGGGCAGGTCGTGGCCGGCACGGCTGATGATGCCGGAGCGGGTGATGATGCGCTTGGTGGTGACGGTGTAGGTGTGCATGTACCACTGCAGCCACGGCACGAGCAGCAGGGGGACGCTCAGAACAAGGACCGCCACCCAGATCGCCAGGATGCCCCAGGGCTGCCAGCTGGCGGGTGCCATGACCGAGGCGACGACGCCGACCACGAGCAGGAGGATCTCAACGACGAACCGCCACAGGAGGACCTTGATGTGGGTGTGCATGTGCCGCACCACGACCTCGTCGCGGCTCAGGAGCTTCTTCGACAGTGCCATGCCCCCATCGTGCCAGGCCGCGGGGTCCGCGCACCCGAAAGGGCAGGAGGCCCCGGCCCTGAGAGCATCGGACGAGGGCCTCCGGGCCAGTGGGCGGCCAGGAGCGTCCCAGGGGCAGGCCGCTGGCAGGGCGGGCTGCGTTCACCCGGTGAGCATGCTCTGGCGCGACCGAGGCGACGACCGGCGCGATCCCCAGGATGACGAAGGCCGGCAGGGTGACAGGGCTCCAGCGGCAGGACGAGGCGCACCGCCAGGCGCTCGGCGGCCTCCTCATCGCGAGCGTGCCGCCTGCGCGCGCAGGCTCGCCGCCGTCGCCGCCAGGAGGCGGCCGGTGAGGCCCCGTCCTCCCAGCCCGGGCGCAGACAGGACCTCCAGGCGGGAGCGCCGCGCCCTCCACTGCTCGCGTCGTCGGGCGCCTGCCAGGCCTCCTCCCACGGGGCGCCCAGCAGCAGGGCCCGCCCCACGACGCCGGCGCCCTCCTCCTCCAGGGCCTCACAGGCGGTCAGCACCCCGGGCACCGAGGCCCCGGCGCTCAGAGCGGCGGCAGCCAGGTCAGGACCAGGGCCTCGTCGACGGCGTCGCCGTCAGCCGTCGCAGCGCGTATCAGGCGCCTGGTCACCAGGTGCCCCACCGCCATGAGCACGATGCCGAGCGCCCCCACGGCGCTGCCGACACCGCCGTCGAGCAGGAGGGAGGCGGGTCGGCGCCCACGAGCATCCCCAGTCCCAGGCCGACCACGCGGGCAGACAGGGCCAGGAGCCGCGCGGTGGTGCGGGGACCGGCCAGGGCGGCCCGGCAGGGAGGCCCTCGGCCTGACCGGACTCGGCGACCCCGCCCGCCACGGTCTGGAGGATGTCGGCCAGGGGCGCCCCCAGGGCGGTCGACAGGCGGCAGGAGGCGATGGCGCCCGGCACCCCTGCGGCGGTGGCCCGCCGCTGCCGGATCCGCCGCCCCTCGGGGGCGGGTGCCAGTGCAGGCGCCCATCGCTCCATCGGGGCAGCCACGAGTCGTGCTGGAGGTCCGCGAGCGCTCGCAGCACTGGTGGGACGCCGTCGCCGTCGGGCCCGCGCCCTCGGTGAGGCCGGCGCGTTGACAGGCGCGTGTCCCAGGCACGTTGCGGTCGCGCCGACGCGCAGGAGGCTGGCGACCTCGGTGAGCAGCAGGCCGAGGTCCGGTTCGGGTGATCCCGGAGCGTCGGGAGCGCAGCGCGGTGAGAGCCGCCTGCCTGATCGACGGGCGCTCCTCGACCGCGGGGCACCCGTGGTCCAGCCTGCGGGGCAGACGCGGCGGGCCGGCAGCAGGACCACGGCGGCGGCCAGGGCGACCAGGACCGCCGCGATCCAGGCGCCGGAACCGGTCCACCCACCGAGCCGACCAGGTGCCCGGCCGTGGGGCAGGAGCGCGACGGGTCCCGTCACGCAGGCCGTCATGCTGGTCGTTCCAATCACGTGGGTCTCCTCCTCCCCGGCCCGGGCAGCCCGTCGAGACCGGTGCGGGCCAGGGCCTGCGGGCCGATCCGCTCGCAGCGCCGCCGCGGCCGGGCCGGGGCTGAGGCGGCCGTCGTCTGCCACGCGGAGGGCCTCCTCGCAGATGAGGACCGCCTCGGCCGGGGTCGTCTCGCGCCGCAGCACGCCGCACGGAGGCCACGAAGCGGCGCGCCCCGGCGGTGCCGGCCTGCCGGCGCAGGTGGACGACGGCGTCGAGCGCGCTGGCCGCCTGGGCGGCGACGGCCGCCTCATCGAGTCCCGCGAGGCGCCCCAGGGCGGTCAGGCGGCAGGGACGTCGGCGGGAGGTTGGCGTGGAGGGCGGCCCAGCCGCCCTCGTGCCCGGTGTTGAGGGGCGGTGAGGACGTCGCGCACCTCGGGGCCGCGGCACTCGCCCAGGACGATCCGGTCGGGCCGCATGCGCAGGGGCGGTGCGCACCAGGGAGGTCATGGAGACCGCCCCGACGCCCTGGACGTTGGCACCGCGCTCCTGGGAGGTGGACGACATGAGGGGTGGTGGGGCGCAGCTCGCTGGCCTCCTCGATGCACACGATGCGTTCGGTGACCGGGACGAGTCCGAGCAGGGCGGCCAGGAGGGTGGTCTTGCCGGTGCCGGTGGCGCCGGTGCACCAGGCAGCTGGCGCGGCCGGTCACGAGGGCGGCCAGGATCGTCGTCGAGGCCGGGGCGACGGTGCCGGCGGCGGTGAGCTCGTCCAGGTGAAGCCGCGGCGGCGCTTGGTGCGCAGGCTGATGAGGGTGCCGTCGGCGCTCAGGGGCGGCAGGACCGCGTTGAGGCGGGTGCCGTCGGCAGGGGTGGCGTCGACGACGGGGCAGGCGTCGTCGAGGCGCTTGTGGGCGGAGGCGGCCATGCGCACGGCCAGGGCCCGCACCTCGGGCTCGTCCATGGCGGCTGCGGGGACGGGTTCGAGGCCGTGTCCCCGGTCGATCCAGGTGCGCCCGCCGCTGACGAGGACGTCGGTGACGCCGTCGGTCTCGATGAGGGGCTGGAGGAGTGGCCCGGCGCCGTCGACGTCGGCGCGACCTGCGCGCCCGAGACGCGCCATCCCCACCTGTCCGGTGGCGGGTGCGGCGGCGTCGTTGGGGCGCTTCATCCAGGGCCCACACCGCGTGCGAGGGCGCTGCGGACGCGGGCGAGCTCGGGGCTCGTCGCCTCCCGCGACCCCACCGGGGACGCCGGGCTGATCGGGACTCACCGGGACCATGGCTGCCTCCTGGACTGATTCGTTGACTGATTCGTTGACGGATTCGGTGGCCGGCTCGTTGACTGGTTCCCCGTCCCCGGGGTCTCGGGCGGCTACCGCATCAGCCGGCTCAGGGGTGGGTCCGGCGGCGCCCTCGCCCGGTTCGGTGCCGCAGCGCCAGGAGCCGGGGCAGCGGCTTCCTGGCCAGGGGCGCTGGCGGCGCGCCGGATGGCCGAGCAGGGCCCGGGACCGGGTCCTCCCCGAGGGCCAGCCGCTTAGCCAGGACCCGGTCGGTGGGACCTGCCCCAGGACCGGGCAGCCGGTGATGAGGCTCGAGGTCCTCGGCGAGGACGTCCTCACCCACCCCGGGCGCACCACGAGCCAGGCCGGCACCCCGGGCAGCGGTGTCGGCGGCTTCGGCACTGCCGGGCACCGCCCCCGCAGTCGTGGAGACGATGCTCTCGGCGGCGATCGCCGAGCGCAGGTCGGAGTCCGGTGACGATCAGGACCCAGGCCCCCGGGGGCGGGAGCGCTCCTCGGGGCAGGTCCACCAGGACGACGATCGTGCTCGGCCCGCATCGCCTCCAGGACCGCCTCGCGCAGGGCCGGGCCCTCCGCGCACGTCCCCGGTGAGGGACCGGCATGGCGTGCCACACGGGCAGGGCCCCGACGAGGTGGCCGGGCCGGAGGCCGACTCCTCGGCCGGCAGGTCCGCCCAGCGCAGCCCGGTCAGGACGCTCCTCCCACAGGAGGTCCAGACCGCCGGTGGGGTCAGCGAGGTCCATCATCGCCACCCGCCTGCCCGCGCGGCCCAGCGCCCACGCCAGGTGCAGCAGCGGGACGCTGGCCTCAGGCCCCTGCGGGCGCCGGTGACGGCCAGACCGCGACGTGGCCCGAGTGCTCTGTCCTCACACGCCCTGTCCCTCCGTCGCCCGCGCGTCTCCACTGACTGCACAGGCCGGCCGGCGGAGGGCCTCAGGGGAGGGAAGGAGACATCCTCGACCGTCCCACACCTGCGTGCGCCCCGGCGCAGCCTCGTCCCCGGCTCCGCCATGCCGGAATGGTCAGCGTCTCCATCTCTCCGTCTGCTCCGCCTGCCATGTGCCGTCCCCGCGGGCACGCGTCCACCTCACAGGCATCCTCACCGACATCGTCTCCTCTCCCACGATCGTCTCCACTGTCCTGCCGTGTACTTCCCCGCTGGCCTGCCGGCCGTCTCCACGGCTCCCTCGACCGGCGCCCCGCACGCGGTGACCGCGGGGACCGCAGCACCGCGGCGGCTCCCCACCAGGGTGCGGGCCCGCCCGCGGCTGCGCCCATCGACGTCGTCGGGCCCGTGGGAGACGGGTTGCAGAAACGGGCCTGTAGGCCTCGCGCCCGCTGCAGCCGGTCACAGCCGGCCACGGAACCGTCGGCGATGACGGAGGCCACTGCGGGGCTGACACGCCTGACACCGGGGTCCGGCTCGTGATGTGATGGGGGGCATGAGCGCGCAGGACCGCGCAAGCGACCCCTCCCGACTGACGGCGACGTCACCGGTGACGGCACCGAGCCGTCCACCGGTGGCGCCGGAGCGCTCCGCTGCCGCCCCTCACCCGCCGGGCAGCGGCAGCCACTTCGACCTGGACAAGACGATCCTGGCGACGTCGTCGACCTGGGCACTGGGCACCCCGATGCGGCGCAGCGGCCTCATCTCCTCACGGGCCCTGGCCCACGGGCTCATCGCCCAGCTCCCCTATCTCCTGGTGGTGCCGGCGCCCGGCGGTCCAGCAGCCTCATGGAGCACCTGGTCCCTCGTGTCCCGCCGGCATCAGCCGCCGCGACCTGGTGGAGGTCGTGGAGGGCCCTGACCACGGCGATCGAGCCGGCCGTCTACGCCGAGGCCCTCGACCTCGATAGAGGTCACCGCAGGGCCGGGCACGACGTCGTGGTGGTCTCGGCCTCCATCACCAGAGATGGTCTCCCCATCGCCCGCCTCGTCGGGGCCGACCGGGCCGTGGCCACCCACATGGAGGTCGGCGGGGACGGCCTGTTCACCAGGGCGCATCTCCGCTCCATGCTGCACGCGGAGAAGGTGGTGGCGCTGCGCGGGGACGCCGCCGCCCACGGCATCGACCTGTCCCGGTGCTGGGCCTACTCCGACTCCATCTCCGATGAGCCGATGCTCAGCGCCGTCAGCCATCCGTCGCGGTCAACCCCGACCGGGACCTGCGGCGCCTGGCACAGGAGCATGACTGGCCGGTGCGCGACTTCGCCCGCCCGGTGCGGCTGCGGGCCGCGCTGGGAGCGAGCCTGTCGACCCGGGCCTCGGTGATCGCTCACGTGGCCGGTGTGCTGGCCGTCGGGGCGCCGCCGCCTGGCTCGTCGCCCGACGTGCAGCCGCGCGGCGCCCGCGGCATCTGAATCGCTCGGCCGGGCCCACGCAGGGCCCACCCGGCCCGCTCACCCGGCCCGCCAGGTGCCGGCCTGCACCGCCCGGCACAGGCGCTGGGCCTCCTGAACCCCCGCGAGCACCGCCTCGGCCTGCCACACCACCCAGGCCACGACCCCGTCCATGGTGCCCGAGGCGTAGGCACCAGCGGCATCGGCGTAGGCCGCCGGCACCCGCCGATAGAGATCGGTGACCGCCGTCCCCGTCGGCTCGAGCCCGTCACGCACCAGGAGGTGGCGCACGAGCAGCCGCCCCACTGCCGCGTTCCCGGCGGTGAAGGGCCGTGCCGCCAGCATCTCGGCGTGCACGACGGCCGCCCCGCACCAGCGCCGGTGCCCGCTGCGCCTCAATGAGCCTCAACCAGTCCCGCCAGCCTCACCGCCAGCCTCCTCGCCCTGCGGCGCATCCCCCGGACCGCCCTCCCGGACACGCACCTGCCCGGTGCGCGGCACGCCGACTCCTCCAGCCCCACCCGACCGCCGGCCGCCAGGGGGCCGACGACGTCGCGGTGCACCGCGGCCAGCAGCGAGCGCGCCGGGGGCACCACCGGCCTGCCCCGGCCCACCAGGTCCGGCATCCAGCCGACCAGGCGAGCACCGGCGCGCCACAGCCCGGCCACGGCGTCCAGGCCCGGGTCACCGGTGGCGGCCTCAGTGAGTGAGCCGGCGGCCACCTGCTCGCGCAGCACGTCGGCGGAGACCACCGCCCCCTCGACGCCGCCCGAGGCGATGGCGCGGATCGCGGCCTCGGCGCGGGCCTCACGCCACCGGCGCCGCAGGGCCCTCGTTCCAGCGCAGCTCGGAGCAGGCCTCACGCACCGCCGCCTCGGCGGCGCGCACCCGCTCATCGGCGGCCACGGCTCTGAGCGCCTCCAACGCAGGATCCTCGGACGGCGGCGCTCCACCGGGAGACGCCCCGGCTGACGCACGCCCGTCGGTCCCACCAGTATTCGACCTTTCGGTCGACACGCCGGACCGGCTCACCGCACCCTGCGCCGTGGGCCTCCTCGGTCCCCTGCCGCCGACGGCCCGATCCCCACAGACATTCGCACCACGCCCCCACTGTGGCACACCGGGGACACCGGCAGCCACAGGCACCGTCGAAAGTCCTACGGCCCCTCTCCTCGCCGAAGTCCGCACGAGGCGGGTGCACCCCCTAGACTCGATCGGGTGAGTGACTCCCCTCCCATCACGCCCGGGCTCCGGCCCGCCGCCCGCGACCCCTGGCGCATCAGGCCGGCCACCGCGCAGTCGCCGACCCGACTACGCGCTCACCGCCGTCGTCGGAGTCATCTTCGCCCTGGGCGCCTCCACCCTTCTGGGCCTGGCCACCGACCCGGCCTCGACGCTGCACCGGCCTGCTGCTCGGCGCGCTCCCGCTGTCTCTCCTCGGCCGCCGCCGTCCTGTTCGCCAGCCGCTCCTCACTGGGCGCACTCGCCACCGGGCTGACCGCGCTGACCGCCCAGTCGATGGTCTTCCCTGGCCCCCATTCACGCAGCCTCCTTGACCGAGCCCTGGCTGCAGCGGCTCGTCAGCACCGGTTTCATGCTCATCCTGGCGGGCCTGTGGCTGGGCGGCTCCTGGGGATGCGCCTGGCCCGCCGCGCCGGCCACGCCCAGGGGCACGCCGCCTTCCGTCTGACCCAGGCCGACCGGACCGTGGGCTCCACCCCGACGCCACCGCCCTCACGCCGGCGCGCCCATCTCCTGTCCCTGCCCTGGGTCATCGCCGGGCTGGCGCTCGCGGCCTTCTGCTGCCCCGCGCCTACCTGCGAGCGAGTCGCCCCCGGTGTCCAGACCGAGCCGCTGCTGATCGCAGCCGTGCTCGTCTCCCTCCTGTCCCCTGGCCGCGGCCGGCGCTCGACGGCCCGCTCCACCCTCGGTGCGCGCGTCACCGGCCCGGTTTCTCATTCTGCGGCGGTGCCCGCGCTCAGTAACGGTATGATCCCTGGCGGCCATCTGGTCTCCAGGGTCCTGCCGTACGGCCCGGACGCCGTCGTGCTCGCCGCCATCGGCATCGAGCTCATGGCGATCGGCTGGGGAGCACATGTGGCTCGCCGTCAGGGTCGTGCGAACGCGCTGGCCAGGCTGCGCTCCGGCGTCTGAGGGTCCCATACCCGACTCCATGTCCTGGGGACGACCGGCCCCTTCCGGCATCCCCATCCCTACTACTACCGTGTGCATGCGTAAGGAGACCTCCGTGAGCACCGACAGCACAGATCGCACCACCGCAGGCACCGTCCCTCCGGGACGTGCCCCATCCTCCCCGACGGCGTCGACACCCACCGCACGGGCATGGCCACGGACCCCGCCCGGGAGGCGACGGTCACCAAGGCTGATGAGGCCCTCGTCCCGGCCTCCTCAAGGACCTCCGCCGGCAAGGCCACCCAGGTCTCCCCGGCCGCCTCCAGCGAGTCTCAGGCAACGGTGGCTGCGGAGGGTGAAGTCGGTCCGGTCAGCGCCTCCATCGACGCCGATGACACCGATACGGCCGATGATGCGGCCATGGACGGACTGATGAGGAGACTGCGGCCGCGGACGACAAGGACGACACCTGAACCTCCGCGAGCAGGCGTCCTTCCCCGGTGCTGCCGGGGCCAGGCCGCCGAGGCCGTCAGGAGCGCTGCCGTGGGCGCCGCGAGCGCCGTCACGAGCGCCGCCCGGGTGGTCGCCGACACGGCCACTGACGCATCGCGGATGGCGCAGCCGAGAAGACCGGCGGCGCCCCTCTCGGCCGACCGCCCTGTCCAGGCCCGCCCGTTGCGCCCGCCGCCCCTCACCCCGCCCGGTGGCGGCTCAGGCGGCGCCAACGCCGTCTGAGTCCTTTCACCCCTGACGACGCCGCCGTCGCGGGAGACGGTCGTCGGGACCGCTGCGGCCGATGGCATGCCGCCGTCGATTCCTCCGTCCTCAGGGCCTGGTGAGGTGGAGGAGGAGCCGGCGCAGGTCGCCGCGAGAGCCCGACGCCCACGGCTCGAGCCCGCCCGGGCCGAGGAGCATCGGACTGCTGCCGTCACGGGCCACAACGGCCAGCCCACACCGGCCGCAGCACCTTATCAGGGCCTCCGCCGTCTCCGCCCCGCAGGCGCCGTCGCCCGCGCCGGTGGACGACGAGGAGGAGACGTCGAGCTGCGGACGGTCAGCAGCCGAGCCGGTCGTCCGGACGACCGCCGCGTCCGCCACGGTAGCCGACGGCGGCCGCGGCGCGGCGCACGAGGGGACACGCGCCCGTGGCCGACACCGCCGAGGACTCCGTGGAATCGGAGGGATCTGACCGAGGCCGAGGACCTCGACTCGGAGGCAGAGGCCGACCTCACTCCCACGACCCCGGCCATCCCCACCCCCGAGTCCGGCTCCCCTGCCGTGAGGGGCGGTGCCCGTCTCCGTGACCACCGGGTGCCGCGAGTCTCGGACGGGCCGCGGGCGCCTCGCCCAGACCCCTCCGCTGCAACCGACGCAACGGATGCCGCAGTGGGCGGGAACGACACTGACCACACTGACACCAGCATCGACGACATCGATGGCATCGATGACGGTTTCTCGTCGAGGAAGCCGGTGAGGTTGACGAGGCCGATCAGGAGCCGAGGACGACTTCGAGGAGACTGCGCAGCCGGCAGCCGTCCCGACGCCGGCCTCCGCAGCCCCCGCCGCGCAGACCTGGACGCCGACCCGCGGGCCTCCGGCTCTCAGATGCCTGCCGGCGCACCCGACGTCGATGATGTTGATGACGCTGGTGACGGCTTCGCACCGCTCAGCGAGGCCACCACCGCCTCGGCGGCCTTCGCGGCGTCCTCAGCACACTCAGCACCTTCGGCGGGCGCAGCGGGCACCGGCCACCCCTGTCGGCGGGCTCACCGGGCTCACATCCTCGCCCCCGGCCCGAGGCCGAGCCAGCGGCGCCGGCGGCTCATCGCCGTCAGCGGCCTCGGCGCCATCGGTGACCTCATCGCCGTCACCGACCGGGCTGGAGGCCACGGCGCCGGTGAACGCTGCGACGGACAACCGCCCCTCGGCCCCGTCCTGCCGGCGACCCCGCGGCTCAGGCTGGCCCGGACGGGCTCTGCCGCAAGCGCCCCTCAACGCGTTCAGCAGAGTCGACGCGCCTCCGTCCGCCCCGCGTTTCCCCGCCGGGCGCTCTCGACCTCCGCCCCCACAACGGAGGGGATGGGAGGGCGGCCCGGGTCGCCTCGTCCCCGACACGGGCTCTCCGGCTACCGCCCCGAGGCGCCCGCCAACACGCCGACCCCCGCCCCGGCGGAGACGACAGCACGCAGCCCGAGTGGGCGCCGTCAACCCAGTCAGGCTCCCACCACCACGAGTGCCAGGGACTACCGCCCGACGCCGGCGGGCTCGCCGTCGGCCCCTCCCGCAGCAGACGCCCGCCTGGCCCTCAGCAGCCCCCACCGCGCGGGACTGTCCGCGAGCGCCGATGCCGGGAGAGCGACGACCCGGAGGAGCGCGGCCGTTCGCGGGCCCGGCAGGCCGCCCTGGCCATGACCGGCGCCGGTGAGGACGACGACTCCATCCTCCTCAGGGGCGCCAGCGTGCTGAGCGCCCCGAGCTCGCCGCGCCGAGACCCACTGGGCCGGGGTGCTCGTCGCCATCGTCCTGTTCCCCTGGCCTGGTTCCTCGTGCACGACGGCGCCGCCACCCCTGACCGGCGGCAACCCCTCGGCCTGGCCAGTCGGCCGCCTCCCGATGGGCGCGCTGGAGATCCTGGGCGGGACCGCGGCCTGCGCCGCCGCCCTGTTCATGATCTCGCGCTCCTCACTGGGGGCCTTCGTCGTCAGCGCCATCAGTGCGGTCATCGGCCTGCCCTTCGTCCCTCATGCCGGGGGTCACCAGTCGATCCTCGAGGTCCACGGTCGAACGGCTTCAGGCCCACTCCGACCTGGGGAGGGCCCTGTCCACCTATGTACATGGACGACGGCCTCTCCGGCCGTTTCATCCTCATGGGCGTGCTCACGATCATGGTCGCCGTCGTCGCCCACCTGGCGCGCGGGGCCGAACAGTGCAACCGCGACGACGACCGCGGCCTGCGTGACTGAGCCCGACGCCGCCCCGCCGACCGCCGGGACGGGTGCGCCGTCGGTTCGGCGGATGCAGACCCTCGCCGATGCGGCCCGTGATGCGGTCCCCATCGTCGTCGGATACGTGACGCTGGGGCTGGCGGCCGGGATGCTGCTGGTCGCCGAGGGCCTGGCCTGGTGGTGGGCGCCGGTGTGGAGCCTGGTCATCTACTCCGGGACCATGCAGATGCTGCTGGTGCCGCTGGCCCGGTAGCGGCGAGCCGCTGGCCGCCATCACCCTGTCCACCGGTTTCGTCTCAGGCCGGCACGTCTTCTACGGACTGGGCTTCCCCTGGAGCGGGTGCGGGGCAGGGCGCTCACCCGCCTCTACTCCGTCCACGCGATCACCGATGAGGTCTACGCGCTGCTGGCGGCGCGCGACCGACGGGCCATGAGCGGGCGCTACCTGGTGGGTGTGGAGGCGATCAGCCACACCGCCTGGGTGGTGGGCACAACCGTCAGGGCACTGGCCGGAACGGCGCTGGCCTCCGCGGTGGGTGAGCGCATCGAGTCTGCTCGGTTTCGTGCTCACGTCGCTGTTCGTGGTCCTGGCCATCGAGAACTGGCGCAACCACCCCGATATCGGGGTGCTGTGCGTGGGACTGGTGGCCGGCGGCATCGGCCTGGCCATGGGTGGTTCGGCGGCGCTGCTGACCGCGCTGGTGATCCTCGCCGTCGGGCTGGTGGGGCCTGTACGCCTGGCGCGCTCGCCAGCCTGGGAGCCCGGGCCGCAGTCGCGGCGGAGGGCCGGCTGATGCTCACCAACCCGCAGGTCGCGGTCGCCGTCGCGGTCGTCGCCATCATCACCTTCGTGTGCCGGATCGTGCCCTTCGTGCTGCTGCGCGGACGCCAGGACAGTGCGCTGCTGGCCTTCCTGTCCCGGGCGATGCCGCTGGGGTCATGATCGTCCTGGTGGCCTACACGCTGGGCGGAGTGAGCCTGTCGCCGTCGAGCTGGCTGCCGGCTGCCGGCGGGATCGGGGCGACGGCGGGCCTGCACCTGTGGCGGCGCTCCATCGGCCTGTCACTCATCGGCGGCACCGGCGTGTACGTCGCCCTCAGCCTCCTGCTGGGCTGACCCGCCGCGGGCGGTGGCCGACCATGTAGAAGACGATGAGGGCCACGTAGGTGACCACGCTCAGCCAGGCGCTGACCAGCCCCAGCAGTGCGGCCAGCGCGTACAGCCACGGCCCCATCGCGAAGCGCCGGGTCATGGACCGCACCTCCGCCTGCGTCACCTCCGGTCGCAGGCGGCTCCGGTCCCGGATGGACGCGCGCCACAGGGCGTTGAAGAACATCCCGCCGACCACCATGACCGCCCCGTAGAAGACGGCGCCTGTGCGCTCGTCGTGCCCGGACTCCAGGGACCGGGTGAGCACCGAGGTGGCGAAGGGCAGGAAGGCGACGTCGAGCAGGAGGAAGAGGTTGCAGATGAGCATCCACTGGTCGACGCTGCGCACTCGCACGAAGATGGCGTGATGGTTGAGCCAGACCTGCCCCACCAGGAGGGACGGAGCACGAAGCCCACGTAGCCGGGCCACAGGGAGGCCAGGGAGCGCAGGAGGCTCCCGCCGCCGTCGGGCGACGATCTCCAGGCTCAGCAGGGTGATCGCGATGGCGATGACCCCGTCGCTGAAGGCCTCCCGGCGCCCGGGTGAGACGGGCGCCGACTCACTCTCCCCTGCTGCGCCGTCGGCCCCGGCGGCGGGCTCCGCCTGGCGAGCCGAGTCGATACCGGTGTCTGTGGCCCGCAACATCGGCATTCGCACGACCAGAGGTGTCAGCGCCGACGTCGTCGGTGGGATCGTCGGTCAGGCCATCACGCGAGTCATGGTGGCAATGGGTGGTCATGCCTTCTCCCTTTCTTCGCGGCTGGGGACATTCTGCGCCGGTGGGGACATTCCTGCACTGCCGGGGACGTTCGACGCCGTCGGGGACGGGACTCCTGTCCCCGACCGCGCGCCGTGTCCCCGAATGGAACGGAACGCACCTGACCGCGTGGAATGTCCCCGCCGGGCCCCGCGGACGGCGCAAAGCGCCCCGTGGACGGTGCAAGTCGCCCCGCAGGTGGTGCCGGGCGCCGACCAGTAGGCTGCGGGCGTGCCTGTTGACGTCAATCGCCCCGGCCCCTGGACCCACCGCAACCTCACCGCCCGCGGTACCCGTTTCCATGTTGCGCTGGCGGGTCCTGAGGCCCCGGCCGGCACCGGGCCCCTCACCCTCCTGGTGCACGGCTTCCCCGAATGCTGGTGGACCTGGCGCCATGTCATCCCCGCCCTGGCGCAGGCCGGGCACCGCGTGGCGGCCCTCGACCTGCGCGGCTTCGGCGGATCGGACCGACCGCCGTCGGGCTATGACCTGGTGACGCTCGCCCAGGACCCGGCCGCCGTGGTCCGGTCACTGGGGCACGAGCGGGCCGTGGTCGTGGGCGCGGGGCTCGGCGGCCAGGTCGCCTGGGCGCTGCCTCACGTGACCCCGGACCCTGACGACGGCGATCGTCCCGGTCGGCGCTCCCCACCCGCTCGCACTGCGCTCGCTGCGGGCCCGGGCACTGTCGGGGCCGGCGCTGCAGTACGCGAGCCTGCGGATCCCGGGCCTGGCCGAACGCCGCCTGCGCAGCCGCAGCGCCCTGGAGGGCCTGCTGCGCTCCTGGGCCGGGCCGCACACGCGCGAGGCGGTGGCCGAGGAGGCCCTCTACTACGCCGAGCTCCCTGTCCCGGCCCGGCGCCGCCCACAGCGCCCTGGAACCGCTGCGCAACCTCGTGCTGTCCCGGGCGGAGACGGCGGCCCTGGACAAGCCGGTGACGGTGCCCGTTCTGTCGGTGCAGGGCGAGCTCGACCCGGTCCAGCCCGCCCAGGCCTATGCGCGCGACACCCACCACGTGGCCGGCGACCTGCGCCAGGTGACGATCCACCGCTCCGGCCACTTCCCCCAGGAGGAGACCCCGGCCGGGTTCGTCCGGGCGCTGCTGCCCTTCCTGACCGACGTCGCCCCGCCCACTTCTGCTTGACACCTCGAGCCGGGCACGTCTCGCGCAGCCCTACGGAGTAACGGTAGGGCTGCGCGAGAAAGGCCCGGCTCGGCTGCGGTACGGCTGGGCAGGAGCGCCCGGCGCCGCCTCACCCCGGCTCACACCGGCTGGCGCAGGTTGTCCATGAGGGAGCGCCGGTCGAGCTGGGCGGGCAGCCAGGTGGTTGCCACCGCGAGCGCCAGCGGATCCCGCTGACGAGGGCCAGCAGCCCCACCGGGACCGAGGCGACCAGGACCGCCATCCCGCCCCCGGAGTACAGCGCGGCGTAGACGGCGCTGAAGGCGGTGGCCACCAGCCCGAAGAGGATGCCGGTGACGGCGTAGATGACACCCTCCAGCGCCGTGGAGGCCAGAACCGTGCAGGTGCGCGCCCGATGACCCCCAGCAGCCCCCTCCTGGCGCCGGGCCCGCCCCACCATGGCGATGTTGGCGATCCCGCCGACGCCGGAAATGAAGAAGGTTGGAACCCCGACAGAGAGGAACCCGCTGACCAAGCCCTGCGCGCCCATGGCCTGCCCAGCCCCGACGGCGGCGTAGACGGTGCCGGTCAGGGCCACGGCAATGGCGAAGGGACGATCGTCGTCATCGACAGGGAGGCGCGGTGGCGGGCGTTGGCGCGGGCGGCGAACCAGGCGGAGCTGCGGCCCGGGATGAGGGCGGTCCACCAGGTCAGCAGTGGCCGCAGCGTCCAGTTCAGCACGCTCAGGGCGGCGATCGCGGCGAGGAGCCCCATGGAGGCGCCGGCCATCGCGCGATCCCCCGGGTCGTTGAGGTTCATACCGGACGTGGCCATCTCCGCCCTCTCCGCATCACTCATGGGTAGAGGAACCTCGAAGGGGTCATGACCAGCCCCAGGAGCATGATGCCGACGACCACCCACTGCCACCACCGGGTCCGGGTCTGCGGAGCCGTGGCCTCCCGCAGCGCCTGCATCTCGGGGACCGACGCCGCCCGCCGGGCCGGCCCCCATCGCGCCCAGGACGCAGAACAGCATCGTCACGGCGATGGTCAACGGCACCCCGAAGCCCGGCATGATGATGGGTAGATTCTGAGAAACACGTCGAACTCCCGCCAGGTGAGCAGGTAGACGCGAACCAGCGGCAGGCTGGCCACCGCTCCCCATGACGCCTCCGAGCAGCCCGATCACCCCGACCTGCGCCAGGATGATGCGGCGGATGCGGCTGCCGGGGATGCCCAGGACCTTCCACAGCGCGTGGGAGCGCTGCTGGGCCGAGACGGTCAGGCCCAGCGTCGTGGACAGGGATGACGGCGGTGGCCAGCCCGCGTAGGAGACAAGGCTGGAGCCGATGATGTGGGAGGCGTTGATGAGAACTCGGCCGAGCCCTGGGCCTGGGCCCAGTTCAGGGCGCTGTACCAGGCGGTGATGATGACGCCGATGATGGCGCCGCCGACCGTGGCGACGAGCAGCGACCACAGCCACTGGCGGGCGTGGTGGCGCAGGTCGTTCCAGATGAGTGTGACCATGATCTTCTCCGATCCTCTCCTGATCCTGTTCCGGTCAGGCGCGCGCGTGGCTCGCGCCGAGTGGACGAGACTCGGCGATCTGGCGGGCGTCACGGCAGCCGGTCCACTGCACCAGGTGCCCCTGACTCATGACGGCGACCGCGTCAGGGCTCTGGCGGCGGCCTCGACGTCGTGGGTCACCATGACCACGGTGGTGCCCTGCTCGGTGAGCCGGCGCAGCCAGTCCAGGACGAGGGGCGGCGGAGTCCAGGTCGAGGGCGCCGGTGGGCTCGTCGGCGAAGACGATCCGGGGCCGGCTGGCCATGACACGGGCGATGGCCACGCGCTGGCGCTCCCGCCGGAGGCTGGTGGGGCTTGAGGCCGGCGCGGTGAGCGAGCCCGACGGCGTCGAGGGCCGCCCGGGTCTGGGCGCCGCTCGGGGACGGCCGGCCAGGCGTGAGGGCATGGAGACGTTGTCGGCAGCGCTCAAGGGAGGCGATGAGGTTGTACTCCTGGAAGACGAAACCGACGTGACGGGCGCGGAACCGGGCCCGCTCGGCCGGCCGCATCCCGGAGGTGAGGGCGCCGAGCATGGTCACCCGTCCGCTGGTGGGCTCATCGAGGCCGGCCATGCAGTGCAGCAGCGTCGACTTGCCCGACCCGGAGGCTCCACGACGGCGGTGAAGTTCGCCCTCGGGCAGGTCGGCGTCAACGTGGTCCAGGGCGGTGACGCGGGCGTCCTGGCGTCCGGGGACCTCGTAGACGCGGGTCAGGCCGCGCAGCCGGATGGCGACGGGCGACGACAGAGTCCGGCCCGGGAGGCGGCGTGGTCGATGGCTGGGATGTGGCGGAGGCGGCGGTCGGATCGGAGGGGCCAGGGGCGGGTGAGCAGTCATGCCTCCAGCCTGACGACGCCGTCTCTCGCAGCCCATCCGGCCATCTGGCGAATCAGGTGGGGCTGGCCCGACACCGGCGGGCCGCCTCCGCCCGACGTCTGGCATCCTCGAGCCGGGCCTTCTTCGCCTAGCCCCTACAGAACCGCGGTGGGGCGACACGGCATCCGCCCGGCTCGGCGTCGGCTCCGCGGGCTCCGCCCTCAGACACCCACCTGGGGGCACAGGCCGGCCTCGAGCAGCACGCACTCGCCGCAGCGGGAGGCGGGCCGAGCACACCCGCCGCCCGTGCTCGATGAGCCGGTGGCAGCCGTCGGTCCAGCGCCACGGCTCCCCACAGGGCCGCAATGTCCTTCTCCACACGCAGCGGGTCCTTCGACGTCGTCCACCCCAGGCGGCGCGAGCCTCCCCACGTGGGTGTCCACGGTGATGGCGGGCTGCCCGAAGGCGTTGCCGAGCACGACGTTGGCGGTCTTGCGCCCCACTCCCGGCAGGGACGAGGCTCCCTCGCGGCTACGCGGCACCGCCCCTCGAAGCGCTCGGTGAGCGCCCTGCCCGATGCCGAGCAGGTGCCCGGCCTTGGCGCGCTGGAAGCCCAGGGGCCGCAGGATCGCCTCGAGGTCCTCGCGCCGGGCCGCCCCCAGGGCGGCGGCGTCGGGGTAGCGCCCGAAGAGCTCGGGGGTGACCGTGTTGACGCGTGCGTCAGTGGTCTGGGCCGACAGGACGGTGGCCACGAGCAGCTGGAAGGGGCCGTCGTGATCGAGGGCGCAGGCGGCGTCGGGGTAGAGGGCCATGAGCTCGTCGTCGACGGCGCCCGCGCGCCGGCCCGGATCCGCCACCGCCGACACCTCAGGGACCTCCTGGGACCTCGGGGGCCGCCTCAGCCGTCCCGGCCTCACTGCTTGTCGATCTGCGCACCTCATCCTCTTTCCGCGATCTCGTCGGCAACGCCATCGGCTCCATCCGCCCCTGGCTCAAAAGTGTCACAGGACGCACCCGATTTTGCTCACCTCTCTTTGACCTGCAACACACGGAGGCTACAATGCTCGACGGCGTGCCACAGGTCACAAGCCGTGGCAGGATAGACCCGAGGGCTCCCGCATGCGGGATGCCAGCCCCTAACCACCAGGAGGATCTCCGTGGAAGACAGCATTATCTCCAGGATCCCGCTCTTCGAGGGCCTGAGCCCGGAGGAGCAGGAGGAACTGCGCGCCATGATGACGCAGACGACTCTGCGCCGTGGCGAGACCCTCTTCAACGAGGGCGACTCAGGCGACCGCCTCTACATTCTCCTCTCCGGGAAGGTGAAGGCTCGGTCACGCCAGCGCCGACGGCCGCGAGAACCTGCTCGCGGTGCTCGGCTCCCAGCGAGATCGTCGGCGAGCCTGACCCTGTTCGACCAGGCCCGCGCTCCACCACCGCCACCGCCGTGGCCCCCACCGAGGCTCCTGACGCTGGACCACAACCAGGCTCGATGACCTTCGTGGAGTCCCACCCGCAGGCGGCCAGGACATGCTGCGCGCCCTGGCCCAGCGCCTGCGCCGCACGAACACCGCGCTGGCGGACCTCGTCTTCTCCGACGTGCCCGGCCGCGTGGCCAAGGCCCTGCTGGACCTGGCCGACCGCTTCGGATCGCCCACCGACGACGGCGTCCACGTCCCCACGACCTCACGCAGGAGGAGCCTCGCCCAGGCTGGTGGGCGCCTCGCGCGAGACGGTCAACAAGTCGCTGGCCGAGTTCGTCTCCCGCGGCTGGATCCGCCTGGAGGGCCGGGCCGTCACGCTGCTCGACGTCGACCGCCTGCGCCGTCGCGCCCCGCTGAGGTCCCGTCTCGGGTCGCGAGCCCTCAGCACAGCGCACCGGATGAGCCGCCGGGCGCTGGCGCCCGCATCAGCGACGCATATGACGCCGCGCCTGCGGCAGGAATACCGGACCGCGGGCGCGGCGTCATGCTTGTGTGGTCGCCGAACGGCTCGTCAGGAGCGGGGGCGCTTGAGGGTAGGCGATGAGGTTGTCCGTGCCGGACGGGCCGGGCACGACCTGGACGAGCTCCCAGCCGTCAGCGCCCCACTGATCGAGGATCTGCTTGGTGGCGTGAGTGATGAGGGGACGGTGACGTACTCCCAGGTGGTCGGCGCGGCGGATACAGGCTCAGAAGATGCAGTCATGGGCCTCAGCCTAGAGCCCGCCGCGAGGCCTCGGAAAGTCTGGAACACGGGGCGGCTTCAGGGAGGCGCAGCGCACCCGGGCCAGGATACGAGGGCGCGACGGGCGTGAATCTCGGCGACGAACTCGTCGTCCTCGCGCTCGAGCCACAGGCCCCAGTCGTCGACCTCGGGGAAGCGTCGCAGCAGCGCCCGCCTCTCCCGCTCGGTCAGGCCACCCCACACGCCGAAACTGGACTCGGGTTGAGGGCCTCGGCCAGGCACTCCATACGAGACCGGACATGCGAAGCACAGTGATCTCGCGTCGCGCTGCTCAGCCCCCTTGCCGAAGAGCCTGGTCAGGCTCAACGGCGGCGCAGGCCCGCTCTGGCCGCCCAGGTCTGGTCGTCTTGAATCATGCTCACTCCCGATTCATTCAACGGCCGACGCCGTTGTCGGTCACGTCACAGTCGTTACCGTATGGCAACCGGGCACCGCACACCAAATCCTCCCCGTGACCTGTGCAATCCGACCGCCGCAAATCCCCGACAGCGCGCCGCGGACCAGCGCGTTCAAGGAGAGTTCTCTGATAGCGAGCCAATTGCCGGGCATCGGTCCCCCATCACCCCTCGCCTTTCACACGGCCGAGGATTCCAGTTCTCACGGCCGGAAGGGTGCACCCGAACCGCAGACTCCCAGCATGGATCGTGATGTCACCGTGACCCTCACCTGAATATTTCTTAGGAATTACCTGTATGGCGACACTGTCTCGCTATGTGGCCGCACCGTCCCGTTCCCTACGCCCGTCAACGCCGTCGAATCACCTCGCCTCCCCACCAACCAGAAGGCATTGGGGCTGACCTCCTAGGGTCTTCCCAGCGCGAAGAGGGTCTACGCCACTGCATCCTCCAAGCGATTCCACGTAGGCTGGCGCCATGGCGAAATCCTCTGCGCGCGGGCGCTCACTGACACCACCCCAGGTCGTCTCGATGCTCGTGGTCTTCCTGACTCTCTCGTGCGTCGGCGGGGTCCTGTCCGCAGGCTTCGCCACTCCCTTCGTGGGTGTCACGGCAGCGCTGACCAAGGCATCCGCAGAGCTCTTCGAGGAGCTCCCCAGTGACTTCAACGTCCAGCAGCCCAGCCAGATCTCCACCCTCCTGGCGGCCGACGGCTCCGAGATCACCAAGTTCTACGCGGAGAACCGCATCGTGGTGCCCCTGAACTCGATCTCGGTCAACATGCAGAACGCCATCGTGGCCGTGGAGGACCAGCGCTTCTACCAGCACCAGGGCGTCGACCCCACCGGCATGGTGCGAGCCCTGGTGTCCAACAACGCCGGCGGCTCGCGTCAGGGTGCCTCGACCCTGACTCAGCAGTACGTGCGCAACACACTCATCGAGACCGGCCTGAAGAACGATGACCACAAGATCATCCGCGACGCCACCGAGAGCACCGTGGCCCGCTAGCTGCGGGAGATGAAGTTCGCCCTCAGTCTGGAGCAGAAGTACTCCAAGCAGCAGATCCTCGAGGGCTACCTCAACATCGCCGCCTTCAGCCCCTCCACCTACGGGGTCGAGGCGTCCGCCCAGCACTACTTCAGCAAGTCGGCCAAGGACCTGACAGTGGCCGAGGCCGCTCTCATGGCCGGTGCCACCAACGCCCCCAGCGCCTACGATCCCGTCACCCATCCGGAGCCCTGGCCAAGAGCCGCAGGAACTGGGTGCTCTCAAGATGCTGGAGGAGAAGTTCATCACCAAGCAGCAGTACGATGAGGGCCGTCAACTCCGAGATCAAGCTCAATGTTCGGGACTCGCCTGCAGGTTGTGGGGCTGCGGGCAGCTACGCCTACTTCTGCACCTATGTGGTCAACGAGATCCTCGGCTCGGAGAACTTCGGGCCTAATGTCTCCGCACGCCGTCAGCTCCTGACGCGCGGCGGCCTGAAGATCACCACCACCCTGGACCGCGCGCGCCAGAGTGCCGCCGATTCCGTCATTCAGGCCAGAACTCCGATCGGGGACTCCGACGGAGCCAATTCCACCATCGTGTCGATCGAGCCCGGCACAGGAAGAATCCAGGCTCTGGCTCAGAACACCAACTATGAGGATTCCCAGCTCGTCTTCGCAGCGGACGCCAAGCACGGTGGAATCGAGCACCCCGACGGAAACGTCGGCTTCCAGCCCGGTTCGACGTTCAAGGCAATCGTCCTGGCCGAATGGCTCAAGACTGGCCACACAGCCGGTCAAATGGTGAACGCGTCCGCACCGAAGAACTACTCGCCCAATACGTTCACAGTTTCCTGTGATCCCCGCGCGCAGCCGGTTCCTGGCCCGTCAACAACGTCGCCGGGACCAACGCCGGCGTCATGACCGTCAGAGAAGCCACGAAGCAGTCCATCAATGCGGGCTTCACCGAGATGCTCAGGGACCTCGATGTCTGTGAGGTCACGAAGCTCGCCGCCTCCATAGGCATCACCAAAGCGGACGGGAGCCCACTGGATCCTGACCCCTCCATCGCCTTGGGAGGCACACCCGTACCACCGATCAGCATGGCCAACGCCTATGCAACCTTCGCCTCCGGCGGCAAGTACTGCAAACCCATCGCCATCGACCAGATCCTGGACGCCAGCGGGACCTCCATGGCCGTGCCTGGCGCCGACTGCACCCAGGCCATGGACCAGGGTGCCGCAGACGAGACAGCAAGAACGCTCCGGGCCACATCCGAACCAGGGAGGTACCGCTAAGGATGCCGTCTTCGGCCGACCGATCGCGGGCAAGACCGGAACCACGGACGAGGCCGAGAACACCTGGTTCGTGGGATTCACCCCGCAGCCTGTCCACCGCGGTCTGGATCGGTGACGCCACGGAGAGCGGCAGGAGCCTTGTAGGCAGGACGATCGGAGGAGTGTACTTCCCGAAGATTTACGGCGGTGACCTGGCCGTGCCGATGTGGCGCGACTACATGTCCCAGGCCGTGGCGAACGACCCCTGCCCTGCCCATTCCCTCCCACGGGTGAGCGCCGCTCCCCGCGAGAATGACAACTGCACAGAAGAGGACCCGACTCCCCATGACGCCCTGCACTGTCGGCCGCGCCGCCCTGTCCGTCATCGGCGCCACCGCCGCCCTGGGGCAGCCACGCTGACCTACAGCCTCATCGAGGCCAGGTGCCCCGTACTGCGGCGCATCGACGTGCCGGTGCTCGCCGCCGACGAGGAGCCCCTCACGGTGCTGCACCTGGCCGACCTTCACCTGACGGGTCACACCGAGGCGCGGGTCGCCTGGGTGCGGCAGGCTGGCGCAGCTGCAGCCCGACGTCGTCGTCAACACCGGCGACAACCTCTCCCTGGAATCCGGGCTGGAGCCGCTGCGGCGGCGCTCGAACCGCTGACGGGTCTGCCCGGGGCCTTCGTCATGGGCGACCACGACTACCGTTCCACCGTCTTCCGCCTGCCGACGCGCTACCTGCACCGGGACCCGCGCAAGGCCTCCAGCCGCGTGCGCGACGAGGACATTGAGGCCCTGCCCTGGGAGGATCCGCGACCTGCAGGCCGCCGGTGGCTGGGTGGACCTGACCAACCGGCGCGGCTCACTGACCGTGCGCGGGCGGCGCATCGGCCTGGTCGGCGTCGACGACCCGCACGCCAACCGTGACGTCCTCCCCGTCCCCGAGGCCGCCGGCTCAGTGGAGTCGGCCACTTCCCTGCCGGCGATCCGCGACCACGAGGGCCGGGCTCTGCGACTGGGGCTCACCCACGCCCCCTACCGGCGGGTCCTGGAGGCGATGTCGGCCGACGACGTCGACCTGGTCCTGGCCGGACACACCCACGGCGGGCAGGCTGTGCGTGCCCGGGTGGGGCACTGATGACCAACTGCGACCTGGACCGGGGGCGTGCCTCGGGCCTGTCGCAGTGGCCGGGCCGTCTCGGGGACCCGCGGGCCGCCGACCACATGTACCTGCATGTCTCCGCCGGGCTGGGCTGACAGCCCCTACACGCCCGTGCGCCTGGCCTGCCGGCCCGAGGCCACGCTGCTGCGGCTGCTGCCGGCCTGAGGGGCGGCGCGCCGCCCCAGCACATCGTCCAGCACGCCCCCGGCACCTCAGCCCGCGCTCCCCACCAACACTTTCGACAGAATCTTCATAAATGACGCGGAGCCGTGTCTTCTATGAAGTTTTGGTCGATTTGTGGGGCCTGGGCACTCAGGGGGCCTGGGTGGCGGTCAGTGACGCCAGCGAGCGAAGCCTCCCTCGGAGTTGATGACCTGCCCGGTGATCCAGCAGGGCCTCATCGGTGAGCAGCCAGGTGATGAGGCGCGCGCGGCGTCGTCAGGGCTCGCTCCCAACGCCCCTGCGGGAACATGGCGGCGATCGCCTCGCGGTCCGCGTCGGTGACGTAGCCGGTGTCGACGGGGCCGGGGTTGACCGTGTTGACGGTGATGCCGGCGTCAATGAGCTCCTCGGAGATCGTCGGGGTGAGGCCGGCGATGGCGGCCTTGGCGGCGGCATAGGCGATCTCCCCGGGCAGAGGGCCCAGGCCCTGGCCCGAAGTGAGGAAGACGATGGCGCCGCGGTGGTTGTCGACCGATCGACTGCCCGGACCTCCGGAGCGGGCGGGAGCGGGCGAGGCGAAACCCTTCTGGGCGGCGAAGGCCTGCGCCAGGAGGATGGAGGCGCGGGCGTCGACGGCCCAGTGGGCGTCCAGGACGGCCTCGGTCATCTCGCTGAGCGGACCGTCGGGGCTGCTCATGGCCTGGTTGCACACGAGGGCGTCGAGGTGGCCGGCGGTGGCTGCGGCCTGCTCGACGACGCGGACCGGCTCCCCGGGGGCGGCCAGGTCGGCGGGGATGTCGATGAGCCGGGCCGGGCCGACCAGGTGGGTGCGGATGGAGGCCATGACGGCGTCGATGTCGTCAGCGCCCCAGGGCTGGGAGGCGTCGTGCGGGCGGTAGTGGTGGGCGACGACGCTCGCCCCGTAGTCGGCGGCGCGGCAGGCGATGGCGTGGCCGATGCCGACGCGGCGGCTGACCCCCGTGACCAGGACGGTGCGCCCCGCCAAAGGCAGGGGATCGCGTCCGCCGGGGCGGGCAGGAGCGGCGGTGGGGTGTCCGCAGTGAGCATCAGTGGTCATACCGGCAAGCGTAGAGGGGCCTTCCGCGCGTACGGGGGCGTTTTTCTTTCCGCCGGGGGCATTCTGCGCGTGCGGGGACCGTCTTCCTGTCCCCGCACGCGCGAGACGTCCCCGGCCGCGATGAAATGTCCCCGACGGCGTCGATTGCCCCCGCCGGTTCGAGCGGCGAGGGAGCGAGAGGAGGCTGGTGGGGGCCGCGTCAGTCCTCGACGTGCGCGAGCTCGCGGGCGAAGGCCTCGTGGTTGGTCTGCGAGGACAGGACGAAGCGGATGAGGGCTCAGGCGGCCGACGGCCTCGGGATCGGTGTGGGAGCGCTGTTCGACGGCGCAGGCCCGGGCCACGGCGATCTCGGCGACCTTGGCGATCGGCCAGCCGTAGACGCCGGCGGAGACGGCCGGCAGGGGCGATGCCGGTGCAGCCGAGCTGGATGGCGAGCTCCAGGGAGTTGTCGAAGCAGGCGCGCAGCAGGGCGGGATCGTCCCTCTCCGGCGTAACGGTTGGGGCCCACGGTGTGGATGACCCAGGTGGCGGGCAGGTCGAAGCCGGGGGTGGCCACGGCGCGGCCGACCGGCAGGCCGTCGGGCGGGCTCGGTGTCGCGCACCTTCTGGCAGGCGTCAAGCAGGCGGGGGCCGGCGGCGCGGTGAATGGCGCCGTCGACTCCCCTCCGCCTAGGAGGGTGCTGTTGGCGGCGTTGACGATGGCGTCGACCTTCTCGGTGGTGATGTCGCCGACGACGGCCTCAATGCGCATAGGGGCTCCTTGTCTGCAGCGGGTGGCTCTGCGGGTGTCTTCTCAAGCCCTGCTCGACCCGCGCGTCTCTTCGGGTGGGACCCATGGACCCGAGGATGACGGGTCCTGGACTGGTGAGGGCCCTCCGGGGTGAGGTCAGTAGGAGGACCGGTCGTCAGCACCCCTGTCACGGTGGGCACCTCAGGGCCCAACCGGGTTCCGACAGGGAGCGAACACCGACGTGACGGAGGACTCAGTGGCTCTGATTTCCTCCCTGCGGTGGGTGGAGGCTATGCTGTCGCCTGCTGCACACGGGGTGTGGCGCAGTTTGGTAGCGCGCTTCGTTCGGGACGAAGAGGTCGTGGGTTCAAATCCCGCCACCCCGACGACGAGGACGTCCGCGAGCTTTGCTCGTGAGACGTCCGAGGAGGAAGGGGTAGGGAGGCCGTCAGGCCGAATACCCCGACGATGAGAAGGCCTGCGAGTTCGCTCGTGGGCCTTCTGCCGTGTCATGACCGTCATCCCGTAGCCCTCAGGCGCCCGACCGTCGCTCCCCCGCGTCATGGACGCGTCCGTGACGCGGGTCCTGTCCACTCACAGGAGCAGACAGGACCCGATAGCGGTCTCCGGGCACGGTGCCCCTCTCATCCCACCCGGTCTCTCACCCCGTACGGCCACTCCCTGCACCGCCGGCGGGACCGGCCGGTCCCGGCCCGCCCCACAGCCGGGACATATGCCACCCACAGGCGCACCGGTTAGGCTGGCTCCCGGTCACCCAGCCGGAGGAAAGGACGAGCGAGCGTGAACAAGTCCCCACGCGACTCCGCCGCCTCTCCCTCTCCTCGAGCCCCACGGCGTCTGAAGTACGTCGAGGCGCTCCTGTGCATCGGCTTCGCCCTGGCCTTCATCGTCTGGACCTACCTGAGCGCCCCGGGTCCTCTCGCCCCACACGCCACAGCAGCACCCTCCGGCCATCGACGCCCTCCTGCCGACCCCCGACACCCAGCCCAGGTCGGTCGCCGGACAGACTCGCCGAGGCCTTCGCCACCTTCACCCACCCCGCCCTCATCCTCGGGCTCATCGCGACCTGGGTCGTCTACGCCTACACGGCCCGCATGCGCCGCCTGAGCGTCTCGCTGGCCATCGCCGCCGCCGGCATCCCCACCCAGTTCCTCATCGCCCTGTACCTGGCTCACCCCGACCCGGGCTCCGCCTTCTCCGACTCCATCGCCGCCTTCACCCTACTCCCTACCCCCAATGCGCACATCACAGCGATGACCCTGGCCTCCTGGGTCCTGGTGACCCTCGCGCGCGCCCACCATCGCAGCACCATGGTCGCCGCCGGCACCGTCCTGGGCTACGCGGCCGTCGCCGTGACCGCCGTCGGACAGTGGTACATGGGCCTGGCCTCGCTCAGCGACCTCATCGGCGGCTTCCTCCTGGGCGCCGCCTTCGCGAACCTGGCCCTGTGGGTCGGCGGCATCGACGCGATCCTCACCAGCTGGGTCAACCGTCGCCTCTCGCGCGCCAGCAGCGAGAAGCGCGCCGCCGTCATCTACAACCCCACCAAGTTCGACGACCTCTCGCTCCTGCGCCGTCGGGTCGCCGCCGAGGTGCGTGCCGCCGGCTGGCGTGCCCACCGTCTGGCTGGAGACCACCCCGACGACCCCGGTCGCTCCATGGCCCGATCGCGCCCTGGAGGCCGGCGTCGACCTGGTCATGGTGGCCGGCGGGGACGGCACCGTGCGCGCCGTCTCCTCCCAGGCTGGCCGGCACCGAGATGCCCATGGCCCTCATCCCCGCCGGCACCGGCAAACCTGCTGGCCCGCAACCTCTCCATCCCCTGGACACCGACGCCGCCATCCGCCTGGCTCTGCGCGGCCGCCTCAAGGCCATCGACATGGTCACCTGCACCTTCGACGACGGCCAGGAGCGTTTCGTCGTCATGGCCGGCATGGGGCCTGGACGCCCAGATCATGGAGTCCACCGACTCGGGCCTGAAGAAGGTCATCCGCTCAGGCGCCTACGCGGTGGCCGCCGTGCAGAACGCGGTCCCCGACCCCTTCACCGCCACCATCACGCTCGACGACGAGGCCCCCGGTGCAGCGCCAGATGGTCATGGCGCTCATGGGCAACGTCGGCACCATCACCGGCGGCATGACGCTCTTCCCGCGGCGCCACCCCTCCGACGGCATGGTCGACCTGCTCCTGGCCAGCCCCGGCAAGGTCGTGGACTGGGCCCGCCTGGGGGCGCAGATCCTCACCGGCCAGGGAGATGGAGGCTTCACCCTCACCCGCGCCCGGAAGGTCCTCATCGAGGCCGACCGCCCCGTCCCCTTCGAGCCTCGACGGCGACACGGCCGGCTCCACCCGCACCCTGCGCGCCGAGGTCGAGGACGGGCGCCCTGCACGTCGTCGTCCCCCAGTGAGCCGCCACCCGCGACGCGCCCCCTGTCCCACCCCACGACCCGCACCGGTCACGTGAGCATCGTGACGCATCCGTGACCGGCCCCCGCTGCCCTAGACTGACGCCGCAGTTGGCGCCCCTCGGGTGACTCCAGCCCCATATGGGTATCCGCACCCGATCGCATCGTCGGTGCGACTCTCTCTTTGAGCCAGCAGGAGTTCCATGCGTTCTCGTCTTACGGTCGCTCTCGGCCGCACAGCGCGCCTGGCCGCCCGTGCACGCGGCGGCGGCAGCGGCGGCACCGCCTTCCCCGGCCTGGTCATGGAGCGCACCGACCCCGGTTTCCTGGAGCGCACCCTGAGCCGCCTGCCCCGCGGCGTCATCGTGGTCTCGGGCACCAACGGCAAGACCACGACCACCAAGATGGTCGTCCAGGCTCACTGCGCGAGCAGGGCCTCAAGGTCTTCACCAACCGGACCGGCTCGAACTTCGTGCGCGGCGTGCTCGCCTCCCTGCTCACCGAGGTCGACGCCGCCGGCAACCTGGACGCCGACATCGCGGTCCTCGAGCTCGACGAGGCGCACGCCGTGCACTTCGTGGCCCGGGTCCGCCCCGCGCCTGCCTCCTGCTCAACGTCATGCGCGACCAGCTCGACCGCTTCGGCGAGATCGACTACACCGCCTCCCTCCTGCACTCCATCGCCAAGGCCACCAGCGACGTCGTCGTCCTCAACGGCGACGACCCGCGCCTGGCCGCCCCCTGCCTTCCTCGAGGGCGTCAGCGCCCGCGTCGTCTCCTTCGGCGCCGGCGAGGACCTGCGCTCCCTGTTCCTGTCCGACGACGACCTGCGCACCGGCCTGGTCAGCCCCCGGGCAGGGACGGCCAGGGCCCCCGGGCCCCGCGCGTCACCCCTGGGGGCCATCGACGGCCAGCGCGCCACCGTGAGCGTCGACGGGACCTCCCACGAGGTCGACTTCGCCATCCCGGGCGTCCACAACCTGCTCAACGCCTGCGCCGCCCTCGGGGTGGTCCTGGAGGTGCTGGGCGAGGACGCCGACCTGCCAGGCTGCTCACCACCCTGGGCTCCGTGCGAGGCCGCCTTCGGCCGCGGCGAGGTCCTCACCCTGGACGGCCGCCCCGTCCAGCTCTCCCTGGTCAAGAACCCGGCCGGCTTCCGCATGGGGCTGCTCTCGGCGACCTCCCAGGCGCAGGACGGCGAGGTCGTGGTCGTGGCCATCAACGACGAGTACGCCGACGGCCGGGACATGTCCTGGCTGTGGGACGTCGACTTCTCGGCCCTGCGCGCCGGCGGGGTCGCCGTCGTCACCGGGGTGCGGGCCTGGGACATGGCGCTGCGGCTGCACTACGACGACGTCGAGGTCGCCGACGTCGAACCCGACCTGCGCCGGGCCGTGGCCCTCATGCGCAGGGCTGCCGCCGACACCGACCGCCCCATGCGGATCTTCACCACCTACACCGCGATGCTGGCCCTGCGCTCGATCCTGGGCGAGATGACGGACGTTGAGGAGGTCATGTCATGACCGCGCGCTACGAGCACACCACCGACGGCCCCGCCCGCGGGCAGCCTGCGCCTGCTCCAGCTCTACCCGCGGGACGCGAACATCTACGGCGACTGGGGCAACACGCTCGTGCTGGCGCGGCGCGCCCAGTGGCAGGGACTACGACGTCGAGCTCCTCTCCTACGACCCGGGCGACGAGCTGCCCGGCGACGTCGACATCCTCGTGGGCGGCGGCGGCCAGGACTCCGGTCAGGACCGCATCAAGGAGGATCTGGTCAAGGTCGGCCCCACCCTCAAGGCGTGGGCGGGCCGACGGCGTCCCGATGCTGGCGATCTGCGGCCTCTACCAGGCTCTTCGGGCACGGCTTCACCACCGCCAAGGGCCAGGAGATCCCCGGCATCAGCCTCATGGACGCCCACACGGTGGCCGGCGACACCCGCCTCATCGGGCAACATCACCCTGGACACCGAGGACTTCGGCGCGGTGGTCGGCTACGAGAACCACTCCGGCCTGACCACCCTGGGGCCGGGCGCGCGTCCCTTCGGCACCGTGCGCGTGGGCGACGGCAACAACGGCAAGGACTCCACCGAGGGCGGGCGCGTCCACCACGTCATCGGCACCTACCTGCACGGCTCCCTGCTGCCCTAAGAACCCGACCGTGGCCGACTGGCTGCTGGCCCGCGCCGCCGAGCACGCCGGCGCCGCCTGGGAGCCCGAGCCGCTCGACGACGCCTGGGCCGAGCGCGCCCGCGCCGTGGCCCATGTCCCGGCCCCGCTGATCCTCGGCACCGAGGCGGGGACCGGCAGAGGGCGACGCGCCCTTCCATCACACCGGGTCCCGTCGTCACACCCCTTATTTTTCACAAGCGCATATCGGATCTAATAGACGAGAAGAGTACAGAGATTCATGTCACTCTTATTGGATATCAAGTATTTTTCCAAGGTTCGTCCTCATGGAACCGGAAGGAAACTGACCAACACCATGCCCCTAAAAGGGCATCGAAGTCTCGTATTAGATATATTCACCATCCCAGTCACCCGCTGTTGGACACTGATTTATTCAGGCTGAGACTCACAGCGTGACACCAGTGCGTCGGGCATTGCAGAATATCTGCCATGACAGCACAGAATTCTTCTGGTTTCGATTGGCCCGCCCGTTCCGCCGACAAGATCTGGCTCGGCGTCTGCGGAGGCCTCGCCAACAAATGGAACGTCAACGCCTGGTTGGTTCGCATCGCCTTCTTCCTCTTCGTCGTGCCGCTCGGCTACGTGTACTACCTGGGCGCCCAGAACATGCCCGACCCCTCTGCCCGCTAACCCACCACCACCTCACCAGACAGCCTGAGCGCCCTCAAGACCCTTGAGGGGAGCATAAAAGCGGTGAAGCAGCTCCCGGCCTCAGACAGAAACATCCCCGAACAACCATCCCCGACATATCGTCAACAAACTCACTTCCTACTTCCGCAAGAAAAGCATCTTGCGGAAGTAGGAAGTGATCACCTATATTTTATACGGCTCGACACCATTGCCACCTCCTGCCCGATAACACCGCAGCCCCCGCTCTCAGGCTCCGATAAGGAATCGAGACCCCCTCCCCGTCGCGACTCCGGGCAGACGCGCTCACACTGAAGCAGAACGGCCTCCTGACCTGCTGCGAGATAGAGAAGCGTTGCCTTAGACTCACATCGACGAAGCCTCCTTCATGTCGATCTGAGGACACCATGGATTTTGCTGTTCCACGACACCGCGCCCCCGACGGCACCGCCTACCTTCCCGAACCAGGCGCCGCCACCTTCGCACTGTCGGACCTGAGCCCCGGCACCAGCGGACGCATCACCGGCCTGCTCGACGACGGCGTCGGCGGGGTCCTCGTCAAGCGCCTGCGCAACCTGGGCTTCGTCCCCGGTCGGATCGCCACGCCACTGCGCCGCGCCCCCTTGGGGAGATCCCGGTGGTCTACCGCGTCTCCGACTACGAGCTGTGCCTGCGTCGCCAGGAGGCCCGACTCATCCAGGTCACCGCAGTGGAGGCCGAGAACCGCATCATCCTCCAACCCAGGCCGGCCGGACGGCACGCGGCCGATGACCCCGCAGCACCGAACACGGGAGAGACTCTGTGAGCACCCACGACACCACGCAGCACGCCCCCGGGCATTCGCAGAGTTGCGAGCAGCCCTACGACGGCGCCGACTGTCACTGCGGCTCGGGAAGCTCCAAGACCCTGGTGACCGGCGCCCCGCGCGTCGCCCTGGCGGGTGCCCCCAATGCCGGCAAGACCTCCATCTACAACGCCCTGACCGGCCTGCACGCCAAGACCGGCAACTACCCCGGCGTCACCGTCCAGCGGTCGCTGGGGTACCTGCAAGGTCGGTGGTAAGACCCTGACCATCGAGGACCTGCCGGGCGCCTACTCCCTGGACCCGATCAGCCCCGACGAGCAGATCGTCCACGACGTCCTCACCGGGACCTCGACCACGGTCAGTGCCCCGGATGCCCTGGTCATCGTCGTCGACGCCACGACGCTGCAGCGCGGCATGAACTTCATCGCCGAGGCCCTCGCCCTGGAGCTGCCCACCTGCCTGGTGGTCACCATGACCGACGAGCTCAGCCGCCGCACGGGCCGACTCAACGTCGCGGCCCTCGGACAGGCCCTGGGGCATCCCCGCCGTGCGAGTCATCGGGCACCGCGGCGTCGGCATGCCCGACCTGCGCGCCCAGCTCGCCCAGGTCGAGAACTGGCAGCGCACCCCGCTGCCGCCGCCCACCGACCCCGACGAGATCACCTCCTGGGCCGACTCGGTGCTGGCCGCCGCGGACTACCAGGCGCCCCAGAACGACCAGATCACCTCCGCGGTCGACAAGGTCCTGCTGCGGCCCGTCCCCGGCACCATCGTGTTCTTCACGATCATGTTCCTCTTCTTCCAGGCGATCTTCACCTGGGCGGCGCCCCTTCCAGGACGCCGTCGAGGGACGGCTTCGGGCTACCTGGGCGGGCTGGTGCACGGCTGGCTCGACGAGTCCCACCCGCTCATCGCCGGGCTCCTGGGAGACGGAATCATCGGGGTGTGGGCTCGGTGCTCACCTTCATCCCCCAGATCATCATCATGTTCCTCATCATCGCCGTCCTGGAGGGCGTGGGGATACATGTCCCGAGCCGCCTTCCCTCATGGACAAGGTCATGAGTATCGCCGGGCTGGAGGGGACGGGCCTTCGTGGCCCTGCTGTCCTCACTGGCCTGCGCGATCCCCGGGATCATGGCGACCCGCACGCTGCCCTCCACGAAGGACCGGGTGGCCACGATGCTGGCCGCACCACTCATGACCTGCTCGGCCCGCCTGCCCGTCTACGTCATCATGATCTCCTTGACGGTCGACGGCAACGCCAAGGTCGGCCCCTTCGGGACCCGCGGCGTGGTCATGTTCGCCCTCTACCTGCTGGGGCGCGGTCTCCGCGATGGCGGCCGCCTGGGTGGTCAAGCAGGCTCACCGACCGCGGCAGCGTCCTGCTGCCCTTCTACATGGAGATGCCGCCCTACCGCATGCCCCGCGTGCGCACGGTCCTCATCATGGTGTGGGACGCCTGCAAGGGCTTCCTGAAGAAGGCCGGCACGATCATCACCCTGACCACCGTCATCCTGTGGGTGCTGCTCAACGTCCCCATGCGCTCGGACGCCCAGTTCGAGGCCTTCTGCGCCTCCGACACGCAGTGCGCCGCCATCTCGGCGGCCGTGGAGAACCCGGAGTCGTCCACCGTCAAGGGGGATGACGGCGAGGTCATCACCGACCCCGAGGAGCTCGGCAAGCTGCTGGAGGCTCAGAAGACCTCCTACACGATGGACAACTCCTGGGCGGCCAAGGGGGCAAGGTGGTCCAGCCGGTCTTCGAGCCGCTGGGCTTCGACTGGCGCATCAACGTCGCCACCCTGTCCTCGCTGGCGGCGCGCGAGACCTTCGTGGCCACCCTCGGGCAGATCGCCGCCGCCGAGGACCCCGAGGACCCCGGCGCCCACCTGGCCACGATGACCTACCAGAAGGACACCCTGACCAACAAGGCGGGCGACCAGCTGTTCAACCCGGCCACCGTCATCGCGGTCCTCGTGTTCTTCGTCTACGCCCTGCAGTGCATGGCCACGGCCGGTGCGATGCGCCGCGAGACCGGCACCTGGAAGTGGCCGATCATCGCCTTCACCTACATGTTCGTCACGGCCTGGGTCATGGCGGCGATCAGCCGCGCACTCGTGGCCGCCTTCATGTAGGTGGAGCAGCACGGACCAATGACCAGGACGGCGCCCCGTCGGTGGCGGGGCGCCCAGGACAACAGGAGAGGTGAGGCAGCAGTGCCCGTCGTTCCCCACGCACCCGACAACCACGCCGGACCCCGACGTGCTGCGGTGGGTCATTCCCGACGGCCTGCTGCCCTTCACCGGGGAGGTCGCCCAGGCCCCGACGCTTCTCCAGAAGCTCATGGACGACGGCACCCTGCGCTCCGTGAGGGTCGACGGCGGCGGGGTGCTCACCCTCCTGGGCGCCGGCCACGACTGGCGCACGGAGGGGGCCCGGGTGCGATCCGCGCTGGTGGACGCCCTGGGCGCCCCGAAGTCGTGGAAGGGCGCCTCCAGCGCCCATGCCTCCGGCCCCGACGACGCCCTGGAGGCCGCCGCCCGACAGATCGCCGGCGGCTCACTGGGGACCTTCGTCAACAGCCACGGCGGCGCACTCGTGGTGCAGTCGGTGCGCGACGGCGTCGTCGAGATCGCCATGGAGGGCGCCTGCGACCACTGCCCGGCCGCGGAGATCACGATGCACGCGCGCTTCGAGCACCTGCTGCGGCGCCGTTGCCCCTGGCTGGTCGAGGTCCGCCGGGTCGACGAGTAGTCCCTTCTCCGAGCAATCCCGTCACCGAGCCGGGCATCTGTCGCGCAGCCCCACCTTTTTTCCGCCCGGCTGCGCGAGACGTGCCCGGCTCGGCGCGTTGTGCGGCGTGGGCATCCCACCCCTGATCTGTGTCGGTGACACCCCAAAAACCTGACGATAACTAAGCCTCACCTTAGACTGTCATGGTCGGTGCGCGAGCCCGCATCACGACCGAGCACAGACTTAAGGATCCGAGGAGCTCCGAGGGCAACATGGCGACTGCAGTCTCACACCACGGCACGACGACGCCGGCCGGCACCGGCGGCACCCCGCCTTCCACGCACACGTCCCTGTCCGATCTGCGTCTGGGGACCAGCGCCCGGGTCATCGGGCTGCAGGAGGACACGGCCGAGGACCCCATCTCCAAGCGACTGAGCAACCTGGGCTTCGTGCCCGGCCGGACCGTGACGCCCCTGCGCCGCGCCCCGCTGGGTGACCCGGTGGTCTACCGCGTCGCCGACTACGAGCTGTGCCTGCGCCGCCACGAGGCCCGCATGGTTCACGTCGAGGTCCTCACCGAGGCCGACATCGTCGAGCCCCTCACCGGGCAGCGGGCCGACACTACCGACCGTGAGGAGCAGCGCCCATGAGTGACCACTGCGTAGCCTCCGAGGTCCCCGGCGCCCCCGACTGCCACTGCGGGTCCTCCAGCTCCAAGACCCTGGTGTCCGGCGCCCTGAGGGTCGCCCTGGCCGGCGCCCCCAACGCCGGCAAGACCTCCATCTACAACGCCCTGACCGGTCTGCACGCCAAGACCGGCAACTACCCCGGCGTCACCGTGGCGCGGTCGCTGGGGACCTGCCGGATCGGCGAGACCAGCCTGACCATCGAGGACCTGCCGGGCGCCTACTCCCTGAACCCGATCAGTCCCCGACGAGCAGGTGGTGCGCGACGTCCTCACCGACGCCTCACAGAGCATCTACCGTGCCCGACGCCCTCGTGGTCGTCGTCGACGCCACGACGCTACGGCGCGGGCTGAACTTCGTCGCCGAGGCCCTCGCCCTGGAGCCTGCCCACCTGCCTGGTGGTCACCATGACCGACGAGCTCACGCGGCGCGCCGGGCGCCTGGACGTGGCGGCCCTCGGGCAGGCCCTGGGGATCCCCGCCGTGCGGGTGGTCGGCAACCGCGGCATCGGGATCCCCGAGCTGCGCGAGCGCCTCACCGAGATCTCCGCCTGGCAACGCCCACCGCTGCCCGCGCCGACGGAGCCCACCGAGGTGGCCTCCTGGGCCGACTCCATCCTGGAAGCCGCCGACTACCAGGCGCCCCAGCAGGACCGCATCACGACCGCCGTCGATAAGGTCCTGCTCAACCCCGTCCTGGGGATCCCTGGTGTTCTTCGCCATCATGTACATCTTCTTCCAGGCGATCTTCACCTGGGCGGCACCTCTCCAGGACGCCGTCGAGGCGGGTTCAGCGCACCTGGGGGAGCTGGTGCACGGCTGGCTCGACGAGTCCCACCCGCTGCTGGCCGGGCTCCTGGGGACGGTCTCATCGGGGGTGTGGGCTCGGTGCTCACCTTCGTCCCCAGATCATCATCATGTTCCTCATCATCGCCTTCCTCGAAGGCGTGGGGTACATGTCGCGCGCCGCCTTCCTCATGGACCGGATCATGAGTCGGGCCGGACTGGAGGGGCGGGCCTTCGTGGCACTGCTGTCGTCCTTCGCCTGCGCGATCCCCGGGATCATGGCCACTCGCACGCTGCCCAGCGCCAAGGACCGGGTGGCCACGATGCTGGCCGCCCCCCTCATGACCTGCTCGGCACGGTTGCCCGTCTACGTCCTGCTCACCTCCATCATGGTGCCCGCCGACGCGAAGATCGGGCCGCTGAACGCGCGCGGCACCGTCATGTTCGCCCTCTACCTGCTGGGGGCGGTCTCCGCGATGGTGGCCGCCTGGGTGGTCAAGCGCCTCACTGACCGTGGCGGGGTGCTGCTGCCCTTCTACATGGAGATGCCGCCCTACCGGCTGCCGCGGCCGCGCACGGTCCTCATCATGGTGTGGGACGCCTGCAAGGGCTTCGTGAAGAAGGCTGGGACCGTCATCGCCCTGACCACGCTCATCCTGTGGGTGCTGCTCAATATGCCGATGCGCTCCGATGAGCAGTTCAACGCCCACTGCTCCGCCAGCACCGAGTGCGCGGCCGTGTCCGCGGCGGTGGAGGACCCGGCGTCGTCGACCGTCAAAGGGGGATGACGGCGAGGTCATCACCGACCCCGAGGAGCTCGGCAGGCTGCTGGAGGCTCAGAAGACCTCCTACACGATGGACAACTCCTGGGCGGCCGCCGTCGGCAAGACGGTTCAGCCGGTGTTCGAGCCGCTGGGCTTCGAGTGGCGCATCAACGTGGCGATCCTGTCATCGCTGGCGGCGCGTGAGACCTTCGTGGCGACCCTCGGGCAGATCGCTGCCGCCGAGGACCCTGAGGAGCCCAGCGCCCACCTGGCCACGATGACGTACCAGAAGGACACGCTCACCAACAAGGCCGGCGACCAGGCTGTTCAACCCGGCCACCGTCATCGCGATCCTCGTGTTCTTCGTCTACGCCCCTGCAGTGCATGGCCACGGCTGCGGCGATGCGACGCGAGACCGGCACCTGGAAGTGGCCGATCATCGCCTACACCTACATGTTCGTCACGGCGTGGGTCATGGCGGCTCTCACGAGGGGCGTCGTCGCCATGCTCATGTAGGTGTGCGCCGGGGGCGCACACTCCCACCGACCCCGGCGCACACTCACGCACCGCGCACCCACACGCCGCACCACACACTTCGACCGAATCTTCATAAACGACGCGGCTCCGGGTCGTTTATGAAGATTCGGTCGAAGTGTTGAGTGAGTGCCAGCACCTGGCGGCTGCTTGCACCTCTGTCTCTTGCTTCGCCTCCGCCTTCACCTCCGCGGTAAGCAATCGTCTAGGCTCGCGGCATGGCGACTCCGGAGTTCATCGTCTCCCTGCGGCAGAAGATCGGGCACGACATGCTGTGGCTGCCGGGGTGAGCATCGTCGTCGTCGACGCGGCCGGCCGGCTCCTGCTGGGGCGGCGCGCCGACAACGGACGGTGGGCGGTGGTCTCCGGCATCCCCGAGCCCGGCGAGCAGCCTGCGGTGGCGATCAGGCGCGAGTGCCTGGAGGAGACCGGCGTCGACGTGGAGGTGCTGGCACTCACGAGCGTGACCGCGGGTGAGCCCTTCGCCTTCCCCAACGGGGACAACTGCGTGTTCATGGACATCAACTTCGTGGGGCGGCCGCGGCCCGGCAGCGCGGATCGCGCCCATGTGGCCGACGACGAGTCCACGCAGGTGGGCTGGTTCGCGCCGGACGCGCTGCCCGAGCCGCTGCTGAGGCTCGACGCCCGGGCGCATCGAGGCGGCCCTGGCCTGGCTGGCCGATCCCGACGTCGGGCGCGCGCTTCCACCCGGCGTCCTGACGCCGGCCGACGCCATCCGGACGGGGACAACGACGGGGACATTCTGCGCGGCGGGGTGCCGTCTCTTCCGGACGGGGACAACCTGCGCGTACGGGAACAGGAATTCTGTCCCCGCACGCGCGGACTGCCCCCCACCCGCGGCAAAGTGTCCCCGACGGCGTCGAATGTCCCCGGCCGCAGGAGGGGTGAGGCAGTCGGTGGGGCCTGGTGGTGGATGCACCACTCGTGGAGGGACGAGACCGGAGCGGTCAGGCCTCGGGAACCTCGATGCCGATACGCCGGAGGCCCGTCGGCCTGCTCGCCGTTCGGGTCGAGGGGCCTGGCGGCGGTGAGGACGACGCGCACGCCCTCGGGGGTGATGACCTCGACCTCGCAGGGAGTTCCACGGGGTGATGCGTGGGCCGGTGACGCTGCCCGGCCGGTGCTGCTCGCAGGCCTCGGCGATCTCGTCGATCTGGGACAGGGACGCAGGAGAAGGCTGACGCTCATCGAGGGGCCGGCGGCCGGGAGGGTGCCTGCGGCGTCGGCACCAGGAGGACGTCCTGGAAGGCCCAGCGGCGCAGGTGCACCCAGGCTGGCCGGGAATACTGAACAGAGTGAAGAAGCCCAGCGCCTCGGTCCAGAAGTCGACCGAGGCATCCAGATCCGACGTCGGAACGGTGACGAACATCGGCATGCCGTAGATGCCGCGGAAGGGCTCAGGCGGTTGGGCGTCCTCGCCGGGCGCGGGCACAGGGGCTCATCTCGAATGCGTTGAAGGTGCTCATGCGGGCAGCCTCGTCCCTCACGCTACGTGAGGGTCAAGGTGATCCGCATGGCTTCTGGCCCCGTGGCCGGGGACATTCCGCGCGACGGGGTGCCGTCTCTTCCGGCCGGGGACATCCTGCGCGTACGGGAACGGGAATTCCGTCCCCGTACGCGTCGATGGCACCCGTCGGGGGCACAGTGTCCCCGACGGCGTCGAATGCCCCCGGCCGCAACGATACGTCCCCGTCAGCGCAGGGTCTCTGCACCACCCTTGGTATGATTCTGGTATGACTCAGAAGATCGCGGTAAGCCTCCCGGACGAGCAGGTCGTCTCAATTCGCCGCGCGGTCGCACAGGGCAGGGCACCGTCGGTGTCGGGATTCATCAGCGCAGCGGTCGCTCGCGCGCAACGGGAGGACAACCTCGCCCAGCTGTTGGACGACCTTGATCGCGAACTCGGCCCCGTCGACGACGCGGACCTGGCTTGGGCGGACAAGGCGCTGGGACTGGCGTGACCGCCACCGGCAGGAGGGACGTCACGGGCCTGACTCTCGACACCGGCGCGCTACTCGCACTTGAGCGCGGGGACTCGCGGGTCCGCGCGCTTCTTCGCCGGGCTCTGGAGACGGGCCTGCCCCTGAGCGTGCCGGCTGGAGTCGTGGCGCAGGCCTGGCGGGGCGGCCCTCGGCAGGCCCGAGTCGCGCGACTGCTGGCGGATCCCCAGCGTGCACGTGGCGCCGCTGGACGACACGACTGCGCGAGCCGTCGGACTGCTTTGCGGACGCAGCGGCCATCGGGACATTGTCGACGTTCACGTCGCCCTGCTGGCGGAGGAGCAGGGGCACACCGTGGTGACCTCCGACCCTGAAGACCTGAGCGCCGTCTACCCCGGCCTCCCACTCATCACGGTCTAGACGAGCGTCGCACATCCTGGCCGGCGACATCGACGGGGACATTCTGCGCGGCGGGTGCCGTCTCTTTCGGCCGGGTCATCCTGCGCGTACGGGGCCGGGAATCCTGTCCCCGTACGCGTCGATGGCACCCGTCGGCGGCACAGTGTCCCCGACGGCGTCGAACGCCCCCATCAGTGCGAGGGGCCGCCTGCTCCTCGACCGGCCAGGATGCCGGCGCGGCCGCCCCGCCAGCGCGAGGGACCGTCACTCCGCGGGCGGCTCGACGACGAGCGGCGCCTCACCGGGTGCACTCACCTCGGCGCGGGGAGCCGGTTCCAGGGCGAGGCTCACGTGCAGCCGCTGCCCCTGCTCACCGACGGCGTCGTAGGACAGTCGCGGGTTGTCCAGCTCGGTGACCTCGGTGCGGGCGCGCACGAGCCAGGGGTGGCGGCGTCGCAGCCCGATGAGGTCCTGGTGGAGCCGCAGCATCCAGGCGCCCTGCGGCGCGAGCCCGGACGGCGAGGCCGGCAGGGCGGGGCGGACCTCGTCGTCGCCGCCGAGCGTCTCGGTCTTCACCCCACGGAAGGCCTGCTCGTCCCCGTAGTAGACGCTGGGCACGCCGCCCACGGTCATGAGCAGGACGACGGCGAGCGCCGCCCCGCCGGCCCCGACCTTGCTGGCGATGCGGGTGACGTCGTGGTTGCCGACGAAGGCGGCCGGGACGAACCGGTCCAGCAGGTCGTTGTGGCGCTGAGGCACCAGTCGAGCTCGTAGAAGTTGACGTCGGCCAGCGAGCTCCAGGTGGCCTTCCACAGGCTCGTACTGGGTGACGGTGTCCACGGTGGAGGCCTCCACGAAGCCGGCGTAGTCGCCGTGGATGACCTCCCCCATGAACCAGGCGTCGGGGTGGCGCTCGCGCACTGCGGGCAGGACGCTCGCCCAGAAGGCGGGGTCGACGGCGTAGGCGGCGTCCAGGCGCCAGGCGCTGGCACCGCGGTCGAGCCAGTGGGTGAGCACCCGCACGGCCAGGTCGCGCACTTCGGCGGAGTCGTGGTTGAGGGCTGCCAGGGACTCGTGTCCCCTCGAAGGTGGCGTAGCCGGGGCCGGCCTGCCCGGCATCGTTCCCGCCGGCGTCATCGTTGAAGCGGAAGAGGCCGCGTTCTTCTCCCCCGGCGCGGGCGGCCCGGAAGAGGGGATGCTCGGTGCCGACGTGCCCGAGGACGCCGTCGAGCATGAGGGACAGGCCCTCGGGCGCGGCAGGCCCTCGGCGAGGCGGTCGAAGGCGGCGTCATCGCCCAGCCGGGGGTCGATGCGCAGGTGGTCGGTGGTGTCGTAGCCGTGGGTGGATGGGAGGCGAAGACGGGGCCGAGCGACAGGCCGTTGGCGCCGAGACTCGACGGCGTAGTCGAGCCAGGGCTCCAGGCGGTCCAGGCGCGCGGGGGCGCCGGGCTCGGTCAGGGGCGTGCCCGGTTCGGGGCGGATGGGGGCGCCGGTGGCGCCGAGGGGGTGAGACCTGCCACCAGATGGCGTGGTCGATCCAGGCAGGGGTTGCAGGACGGCTTATTCCAGACGACTCACTAGTCATGTCTTCCAGGGTGCCGCCGCGCCCGTTAGCATGTCAAGGTGCCGTCCCGTACCGACAAGCGTCCCCGCCTGCGCATGGATCCCGCCGAGCGCCGCGAGCTGATCCTGTCTGCGGCGAGGCGGGCGTTCGCGAGCCGCCCGTACGAGGAGGTCTCGCTGGTCGAGGTCGCGTCGGAGGCGCAGGCCTCTGAGGCGCTGGTGCACAAGTACTTCGCGGGGCAAGGCCGGCCTTTACGCTCAGGTGCTCCGGCACGCCGCCGACGAGCCTGGCCGAGCGCACTCGGCGGGCCGACGACGCCCCTGCCGGAGGGGTCGTCGGCCCGGGACCGGGTGCGGACCTCGGTGCTGACCTACCTGGACTTCATCGCTGAGCGCTCCCCCGGCTGGGTGACCTACCAGGCGCTGGCCGGCCATGACCCGGGCGAGGAGGCGGCCCGGGTGAGACGGGAAGCGCGCGAGGCGGCGGTGGCGGCCTTGGCCGAGGTGATCGGCGGCAGCCGGTGCCACCGCGACGACTTCGCCCTGTGGGGCTACCTCGGGCTTTCTCGACGACGCCTGCCTGCGCTGGGTGCACGCAGGCTGCCCCGACGACCAGCGCCACAGCCTGGTTGACGCGGCGCTGGGCTGCCTGGAAGGAGCCCTGGGCGACTGGAGGAAGTGAGGCCAGACAGCCCAGGAAGGGACTGTCCCGCCCTGCTACCCCGAGCAGCACCGAAAAAACATCCAGGACTGAGATGTGCGGCGAACAGCTCACTTGATGGCCGATCCCTGGCCGCCTTGCAAGTGGAGCCTGCAAGACGGTTAGGTAGGTGGCGTTGCGACCACCCCAGACCGCCGTTCAGGTACGACAGCCGACTGGCACGTCGACCACGGCCAGCGACAGGATCGTGGCCCGACTGTGACACATATACCGCCAACCCCTGAGACCGGCCACATCCTTGAGGACCCGAGCCACAGCCTGCTGTGACAAGGTGATCGTACTGGAAGACAACATCGACGCCACGACTTCGCCGCTGATGGGAATAACTTAGACACCTTTATCATCACCGTGCGGACCCTTTGAGCACCTGGATCGCATAAAGTCCCAGCACCCACTCCTTTTCACACTACAGCGGCCCGACCCCATTATTGTCCTTTTGATATCACGATCCCCCACTATGAGCGTCACCCTGCTTTGGCAAACCTCTCGTGGGCATTCTTTTCTCCATCGCCAACTTTATCAATAGCATTAGTCAACTCTCTATGTTCCGGAGTCTCTATGTTCTCTTTAAATGAATTGAGGCTGGCACTATATGTAGCATCATGTACTTTTTGGTTGGATAACTCTGCCTTCACCGTCGGTAATATCTACAGTTACGATCGACTTCTCACCATTTTGATGTTCAATTACTTGCGTCTCAGAGTAATATGGAGCAGCTGGCATCATTCCACTATTGACGGATTCTGTTATCGCAAGGTCTTTCAGGTACTCCTCGTCTGAGATAGGAGGAACACTATCTACATCGATCTTATTGCCACTCTTGTCTTCAAGGTTTTTCGCATCCATTGCGTCATAAATAGAAGTCCCGACGTCCCATGCAACATCAACGCCTTTCGGCAGAATTGCACCAATGAGCGTCCGAAACGCCCCCCCAGTAGCCTGTGCAGTATTTTCAGCGGCCTGATTGTTCTGCTTATTATCATTGAAGCGCTCGTTCGCAATATAATTTAAGTAACCAAGATCCGCCCCAGCCTCTTTATACTTATTCGCCAATCCATCAAGGCTTCCTTGGTGGCTTTTCTCATGAACCGCATAGCGACCAACTGACGCCGAAACAGTAACCGCGGCATCTTTTGTTATCTATAACGTTATATATCGCAGTTGAAATGGTGTTTCTGTTGACCTTTATCTGGTCTGTTTCACCCTCAGGCACCGGAATTCGCAACGAGAAGGCATCTTTTACCGTTAGCAATGTTATGAATTTCGTCTGAACAGTTGGCCAGCACAACAGAAACGTTCTTTTTAGCAGCATCGGTATATTCTGATTTCGATATTCTATTTGCTGCAAACTCTATCGACCTCGCAGTCACTTTAGTTGCCTGTTCACCATAATCCGGGTCCCTTCTGAGCGAAGAGGCACCTTTCATTGCGGAGGTGACATCTTCTTTGTTAATCGAATATTTGTTCTCAAACGCATTCCATCTCGTTTTTCAATAACTGCGGATCGACATTCCCTTTAGCATCCTTTTCCGGCAAGATAGGTTTTGTAGCCGCCACAGGATTACGTCCCATGGCACTTAGCGCTCCATTATGCACATCCAAGTCCTCCACAGAATAGCCTGTCTCCGTAGCAGGAGGAAGTGACGAGTAGGGATCGAAAGAAACAAATTTGTCACCCATATACTCTAGGAAATTCGTGCCAAATACGGCTGTTTCATAGTGAAGTAGCTCATTTAGTCCACCTAAACGACCTACTTCACTTAAGCGATCTCGTTCAATCGGTTCTTTATACATCGCGCCATTAGATATGTTTTCAGCCAAATCGCGACCTTTGCCTTCAATTTGACTAGCGCTCGCTAAGATATGAGAAAATACAGGCCGTGCCTTTGGGTTATTCATATTCTTAAGTTTTTGAATGTTGTACAAATCGAGAAATTCTTTACCCGATCCTACATTCTTCAAAAAAATTCATTTCCGTAAATTGGATTGTCTTGATTCTTTTCCATATCATTAATGATTTCTTGGTTCGTGCGGTGCCGCCCCTGTGACGAACGTCCTCCAGTTTTTTGCTTGTCTCTTGGAGCTCCGCGGCATCTTGTTTAGCATTTCTCGCTGCTTCCGTATTGTTTTTCCACGTTAGCGGCCGTATCCTCCGCGTCATCTGGAAGAAAATAGGTGAGTCTTCCATCGAAAGTCTTGGGCAAGATCCCTGAGAGTTCATATACTGTGCTTCCTTGCAGCGCCTTTTTGAGGTCTGTTGCAATAATTCCACTTAGATAGTCTCCTATTAATCGCACTGATGCCAGTCCACTTGCATCTCCGGATGTTGGGTCGCCCGGGTTTGTATCCGATCCGATACTCTTTACGGCTGGAGGATCCCAATGTTCGTTAAGTTTTTTGATCTCGTCACTTTCCTGCATCGCTTTGTCTCCCCAGCTCTGCAGCGACGACACGAACTTCAGTAGTTTTTCCACATCCAGGCTCACATACACCATTCTTTTACTCCTCAAAAATTATTGCTGTGATCTATCCAGTCAGTACACTGTCATAAATGCACTACTCGTCCCATTTCGGTAATGACTCGTCGCTACCCTCCTCGACCTCTGGCCTCAAATTCTGCTCTTCGGAAAGAGCTTTTGCGACCTCGTCCTGAACGGAAGCGATAGTTTCGCGAGCTTTACCGACTTTCGACTCAATCTCTTCAGCTTCTTTCTTCGCGGCAGTTGACGACCAGGCGTCGGACAGTGCTGCTGTGAACTGACCCTATGCTAGTAATGTTTTCCCTTCGAACGCTGCGAGCCACCTCCAGGTAAAACCGACTCCCAGTTGGGGGTTTTTGGCGATAACTTCTACCGCTTGGTCAACTCTGGCTTTTACTTTCGAAATTGCGTTGATCTTTCTATTCGGCACCAACTTCTTCTCGCCACTTTTATCGGAATCATCATTGGGGAGCATTGAATTCTATCCTTTCGTTAACCATCTATTTTCGGGACCTGTACCCAGGACCAACCACCTGTCGTCACCATGACGCCCCGTCCCTTGGGGACCGGGCCTCCGATGGAACGGGGCAGCCTCGCCGAAAGGTTCGAGCCGTCCTCGGAGGACCTGGGCGCCAAGATGAGGCCCGTGCGGGTCTTGCGCACCTGGGCCACCACGCCCCTGTACATGCCCGGTACTTCATCGATCCCGCAGCCCACCAGGACACCGCCATTCGCGTCCCGGCACGTCCTCAAGTGCTCTTCAATCACGGGCCCGAGCGCATGATCGCCTCCCATCATCTCGAAATCGTCAATAACAATGAGTGTGTTCTCAGGCTCCTGCCGAAGGCTCCCTGAGGTCATCGAGGCTTGGACTCCAGACCCAGCCGTCCCAGAACGCCGTCGCGCCCCTCCAGGGCGATCAGCGGCGAGCGCCGCGGCAGTACCAGCACCACGCGCGTCCCACCATCCAGCGCCCGCTGCGCCCCGAACAGGAGCGCCGTCGAGCGCCCGGAGCGCCGCGGCCCGGCCACCAGCACCCCGTTGCCGATCTCATCCATGGACACCGGGATGAGCCCCAGGTCGTCGCCGCCCACGGCCAGGGAGATGCTCCCCGGCGCCAGCGGCGGCCCCAGCTCAAGGGCCTTCTCCGCGGAGATCGCCACCGGCAGCTCGTCCACGTGGCCGGCAGAGAGCTCCCGAGGAATCTCCCCCCACTTCTCGCGGCTGAGCCGGCCCGCCTCGTGGATCGCCTCCACCTGGGCGGTGCCGTCGACGTCGGCCGTGAGCAACGCCAGCTGCACTTCGCGCGGCTTGGGCCCGCTGCGGAAGGCCCGGCCCTGCGGCATGGTCAGCGGCACCTCGCGGGCCCCTCATGCCCACTCGGTCGAAGTCGTCCGGGGACGGCATCCGCAGCAGCAGTCGGTCCTCCAGCAGCATCCCGAACCGGCTGCGGAACACCGTCCGGTCCCCGGCCACCACCACGCGCAGGCCCACGGCGGCCCCCTCACGCATGAGGCTCTCCACGCTCTCAATAATGGCCCCGCCGTCGACGTTCTCGAAGGTGGCCACGAAGTTGTCCCACCCTGTCAATCAGCAGCACCAGGTAGGGCAGCCGCTTCGGCTCGGGCGTCTTGGCCCGGTGCTCGGACAGTGAGGCGAAGCCCTCGGTGGCCAGCAGCTGCTGGCGGCGCGCCACCTCCCGGCCCAGCAGGGTCAGCAGGCGCCGGACCCGGTCCGGCTGGTCGCGGGTCGCCACCGCCCCACGTGCGGCAGCGCCAGGCACGGCAGCAGGGCCCCGTTGCCAGCGTCGATCCCGTACATGTGGACCTCCGCGGCCGACGCCGAGCGGGCCACCGCCACCGCGATCCCCCTCAGCACGCTGGAGCGCCCCGTCCTGGGGGCCCCGGCGATGCCCAGGTGCCCGCGCGCGTGAAGTCCCAGGTCATGGGCCGCTGCTCCTCGCTGGGCCGGCAGGTCCTCCAGCCCCAGGGGTAGGGGCCGGCAGGAAGCCCTCGGCGCGCTCCCTCTCCCAGGCTCCCCTCCTTCGGGTTCCCCATCCGCTGCTCCACCGCGTCCAGGGTCAGCAGCTCGGGCAGCGGCGGCAGCCACGGGCTGTGCGGCTTCTCCTTGCCCATGGCCCGGTAGGCGGCCCCCATGGCGTCCACGAGCGTGGCCAGGTCCGTGGGGATCGTGGCGTCCTCCTCCACCTCCGGGGGCGCCTCCTCCGGCCGGGAGAGCTCATCCAGAGTCAGGGTCGCCGAACGCAGCGCCGCCCGGGGCAGGGCGCCCCCGCAGCCGTCCCCCACCCGGGAGGACTGGAACTGGCGCAGGCTCGCATGCCCCAGTCGGGCGTAGGCGCGCCCCGGGATCGACGGTGGGATGAAGGCGGAGGCGGCGGCCTCGATGACGTCCTGGGAGTCGTTCTCGTCGGTGACCCTCAGGGCGATGCGCAGGTTCGTGTTCGACTTGATCTCCGCCGAGACCACACCCGCCGGCCGCTGCGTGGCCAGCACCAGGTGCACCCCCAGCGAGCGCCCGCGCCGGGCGATGTCCACCAGGCCCGTCACGAAGTCCGGCAGCCCGGAGACCAGGGCCGCGAACTCGTCGATGATGATCATCAGCCGCGGCATCGGCTCGTCCCCCGGGGCCATGGCGGCCACGTAGTCCTCGATGTCCTTGGCGTCGGCCCCGGCCAGCTGGTGCTCGCGCCGGCGCAGCTCGGCGCCCAGCGACTCCAGGGCCCGGGAGGTCAGGTGCCCGTCGAGGTCGGTGACCATCCCCACCGTGTGCGGCAGGCGCGCGCAGTCCTTGAAGGCCGCCCCGCCCTTGCAGTCCACGAGCACGAAGGTCATGGCCTCGGGCGTGTTGCCCCATGCACAGGAGGCGATGAGCGTCTGGAGCAGCTCGGACTTGCCCGAGCCGGTCGTCCCGGCCACCAGGGCGTGGGGGCCGTCGGCGCGCACATCCAGCCAGAACTGCCCCTCGGAGTCCTCCCCGATGACCGCCCTCGTCGTGCGGCTGCACCGGTCCCAGGCCGCCAGGACGGCGTCGGCACCGGCTCCGGCAGGGGCAGCACGTCCAGCAGCCGCGAGGCCCGTGGGGATCGTGGAGTCGCGCCAGGCTGCGGAGACGTCGTGGACCGGCGCCAGCGCCCGGGCCACCCGCTCGCACCAGCCATCCAGCACCAGGTCCAGGGTGACCCGCTCGACCTCGTCCTTATCCGTCTGGGAGACCGACGGCGCACCCGGCCCGGTGGACACCACGGCCCGGCACTCCTCAGGCAGGGCCGTGCGCTCCCGATCGATGCAGATCAGCCGCACCCCCACCTCGGGGCCGCGGCGCAGCACCGAGATAAGGCCCGGACGCAGCCGCAGGGCGTGCCCGCCGTCGAGCACCACCAGGATCTGCTCGCCGTCGGTGCTCCCGCGGCCACGGCTGTCGGAGGCCTCCAGGCGCCGCTGCACCAGGTCCGCCAGCTCGCTGATGCGCCGGCCCACCGTCTCATCGTCGACGCCGATCCGCGCCCGGGCCCCCATGCCCTCCGCGTTGCGCAGGTGGGGCAGCCACCTCGCCCAGGACCAGCGCTCCTCGGGCCGCTCGCCGCGCACCGGCTCCACCAGGAGCACCATCTGCAACTCGGCCGGCGAGTGCAGCACCGCGGCCTGGGCCGTCAGCCAGGTCGCCACCTCATGGCACCGCTCCCCGCACACGCCGACCACGCCGATGCCACCCAGGGGAACGGTCACCGGAACGTCCGGGGCCGTCCAGCGCAGCGGCTCCTCGTGCTTGGCGCGCGCGGGTCGTCGACCCTCGACGTCGCTGGGCAGGTCCGCGACCCCCACCCGCAGGTCCAGCCAGTCCGGGTCCGAGGGGCGCTGCTCCCACTGGGCTGGGCCCTGCGGCCCGGTGGCCCGCAGCAGCCTCGGCGGGTCGGGGCGTCCGTGCGCCGCAGCCCTGCGCCTCGGTCAGCGCCTTGAAGGCCGCGTCCTCGGTCTGGTCGCGCTGCTCCTCGTACTTGCGCAGGTCCTCCCGGTAGTGCTTCCGGTTGTTGGAGCGCCCCTGGATCAGGTTGGCGATCATCGTGACCGGGGAGAACACAGCATGAACATGAGGGAGTAGACGCGCCCAGTGACCAGGTACATCCCACCCCCATGACCAGCGGGGAGAGCATCATGGCGAACGGGAAGGGCGGCTTACGCGCCTGCGAGGCTCGCGCGGCAGCGTGAACTTGGTGACCCGGATCGGGCGGGCCAGGCGCGGGGGCCGGTTGAAGATTGATCGTCGGCGCCCCGGGGTCGGGGAGGTCACGGCGTCGGCGGCGGCGACGTACTCGAGCACCAGCAGGCTCTCCCCACCGTGAGAATCGCCTTCTCCGACCAGGGGTCGCCCCTTTGAGGCGGGCGTCGGTCCAGGCTCCAGGAAGTGGCGCTCACCGTCGGGTTCCAGGACCTCGCGCCCACTGAGGATCCGCTCCGCGCCCTCGTTCTTGCGCTTGCGCTTGGCGCGCCGCTTCTTCCGGCGACGACGGCGCTCGGAGGGCGCCTCATCCTCCTTCGCCGCCAGGACGAGTGGCCCCGGTAGGGGCGGCGGCGAGCATGCAAGCGGCACCGTGCGCTCGGCCACGCCCGGCGCCGGGCTCAGGAGCACCCGTCCGCCCTGGGAGACCGTCAGATCGGCGACCTTCTCCCGCCCCGCCTCGCCCTCCAGGGTGATGTCCTGGTCGGGCCCGCCCAGGGTGTACTCGCCCAGGCTCAGGCGGTGGACCGCTCCGGCCCCGCGCCCGCCGACAACACGCACCTCGACGACCCCGACCGGTTCGACGTCGTCGAGGACGGCCGCACCGAGCCCCAGCAGCATGCCGTTGCGGACGGATCCCGACCCCAGGGACGCCCGCGGGTCGAGGCGCCGCGAACCGTGCCACAGCGACGACGGCGGAGCGCTGACCGGCTCCCCGGCGTTGACCACCAGGCGCAGGGACTCCCCTGGCGCGGTGGTGGGCACGGTGCGGTCAGGGCGGCGGCGAGGTCGCCGACCGTGGCGTCCTCCGGGACGACGACGATGAGGTCGCGGGCCTCGTGGGCCTCCTCCAGGGGACGCAGGACACTGATGAACACGCATAGCGATCTCCTCAGGCGGGCAGGCGCCCCACCGAGAGCCCCGGGGAGAGGTCCTCGACGAGCGCCGCGGTGGCGGGGTCGATCTGGTGGAGGTCATCGGCGCCGGCGGACTCCAACAGGATGCGGATCTCCCGCTCCAACTCGCCCACGCCGCGGCGCGGGCCAGGCGCAGGCGATCGCGCCACAACCCCTGGTCGAGGTCGACCACCTGCAGGCCCGTGGTGATCGCTGCGGCGGCGCCGTCGGGATCGGTGTCTCCGATGAGCTCGACCATGCGGTGAGCGGCGTCCACGACGAGGGCCTCGAACTGCCGGGCGGCACGGACCCGGGCCAGCCAGGAGTAGTGGCCCTCGGGGGCGTCGAGCGCCATCGGCCCTCGCACCAGGCGCAGGGCCTCGGTCAGCAGTTCGACCTCCTGCTGGGGCGGGCAGGCGGGAAGCGGCCAGCAGGGAGCGCAGCACTCCCAGTCCATGACGACCCCCGGCCCCAGCAGCAGACGGCCCTCGGCGTCCTCCCGCAGGTAGGAACCCCCTGGGAGTCCTCACCGAGCCGACCTGCGCAGCTGCTCCACGGTCGCCCCCACCACGTCCGCGGTGGCTCCCAGGGGCCAGAGCATGGCGCCCAGGACGGAGGGCGGATCCCCTCGGGGTGGAGGGCCACGCAGATCGCGGCCTCGGTGAGGATGGAACGGCGAGCCTCGTCCACCGCACCGGCCGTCTCCACCTGCGTCGTCCCCAGGACCTGGATCCGTACGGGAGGCGGCGCGCAGGGCGGCGGTGGCCAGAGGGCGGCGTGGGCGGGTCGGCACCGGCGGGCGGGCCGTCGTCGACGCCGGTCTCCTCGGACGGGGCGAACAGGCCCTCCAACGCGGCGATTTCCGCCTCGGTGGCACGCGAGGCCGTGACCACGATGCCCAAAGGGCGATCCGGGCGGTGCCGAGGCGTCGATCTCGATCGTCCAGCGCCCCGGCCGGTCGCTTCCAGTGCGCACCAGGGCGTAGGCTGCGTCCCGGCGGCAGGGACGGGGGCGTCGCCCCGTCGCCGACGAACATGAAGGTCGTCTGCGTCTCAGGGCGGCGGCCGGTCAGGACCCCGCCGACGCCGGGCAGGGCGGTCTGTCCCCGGAGACTGTCCAGGGCTGCATGCGCTCGCCCGCGACCCGGTGCAGGGTGGCGGACAGGCCGCTCCCCGACGACCCGGCGTCGCGCGACCAGGGGTTGGTGCACAGCTCAGGGCGAAGGCGGAGACGACCTCGGCGGCCATGGCCGGGTCCCCGGTGACGGTCACGTCCCCGTCGGCGAAGGCCAGGTCGATGAGGATGTCCGCGCCTGTGGGCGTGCGGCCCACCGAGACCAGTCCGGGCAGGGGGCAGGGCCGGTCGCTCAGCGGCGGCTCGTGGCCGGCGGGCAGCGCCCAGATCATCCCCTCGTCCTGGGCCCGCCATGGGGAGGGGGCATCGGTCAGGGGACGCGCCATGCGCAGGTAGCAGGCATCGTCGTCGATGGCGACGGCGTAGGGGCGGGGACTCGGGCAGGTCATCAAGGGAACGCAGGACCGCGTTCAGCCGCCGCGAACGGCTCTCGTCGGCCCCGACTCGCAGGAGACGCTCGGAGCTCGGCGGAGTCCTCGTTGAAGGCGCCCATCAGCTGCCGACGCCTGGTGACGAGTACCGAGACGAGGGAGGCGGCCAGCAGCGGGAGCCGATCGCCGGCAGGCTGACCGGGGTGACGTCCGCAGCGCCCGTGCGAGCCCGACCGGAAGCCGGGTGCCGCCCTGCTGCGGCGTCGGGGTCTGCGGGGCCGGGGCGGGAGGAGCCGGATCGGTGGGATGGCCTCGACCCGGCCAACGGAGACGGCCTCCTCCGGCATGACCATGAGCCAGCCGGGCTGGATGAGCCGGGCCAGTTCCAGGCTGTCGCCGTCGGGCTGAACACGGCCCGCGTTGAGGTCGTAGATCTGGGCGTAGGCGCGCCCGTCGCCCAGGTTGCGCTCGGCGATGTCCCACAGGTTGTCGTGGTAGCGGCCCTCGGGCGGCTGGACGATGTAGACGCGCTTTCCCACGAGCTGGGAACCGATCTGCGGATCGAGACTCAGACTCCGTCCACCACGTAGCGCGTGTACTGCTGGCCGTGCTCGTCGCTCTGCGAGGCCGCAGCGGTGCCGTCGCCGACGAGGCGTCGCCGGCGGGGCTCCTGCGAGACGACCCCTGACTCACCGAGACCGCCGGGGCCGATTCCTCGGTGAGGGGGCGGCGGCCGCGGCAACCGGGCCGCTGACGGCCCCCAGGAGCAGGACGGAGGCCACGAGTCGGCGCACCAGCGACTGCACGCCGCCCGAGAGCGGGACGTGCCCGGGCACGCCGTGGCCCTTGAGAGCGGAGACGACCTCCACCAGGGTGCACACCGTGAACTGCAGCCAGGCCAGAGAGAGCACCCAGACGAGGACGCCCACGACGACGTCGAGGGACACGGTCTGAACGAGCAGGGCGCTCATGTCCAGACTGGTCGGCAGCGGCGGGGGCCCGACGGTGGTCAGCAGAACCGCGGGCAGGCCGATGATGATGGCGGCGAGCGTGAGACCGGCTACCACGGAGCGCCACACCGGTGGCCGGGTGCTGCGCGCGGGCGCCCGGAACCGCTGGGGGCCGGCGGCCTGGGCACGGCGCCGTCTCGATGCGGTGGTCATGGCTTCTGCCTCCACTCCAGGCCGATGGCGTTGCCCGCCTTCGGCAGTCCGGGCTTCTGTCTTTCCTTGGGGCTTTCCTCGTCGCCCCCTGGGGCGGTTTCGAACTAGGCTGCTCCTTGGGTCCGCCGTCGTCGACCTTGGGCGGGGCGGGCTTGGGCCGTTGCGGCTTGAGCTGTTGCGGCTTGGGACGTTGTGGCTTGGGCCGCTCGCTTGGGGCCCGCCGTCGTCGCCGGTCTTCGGCAGGCCGGGCTTGGGCTGTTCCGTGAGGGCCGAAGTCGTTGCGGGCCTCTCCGGTCACGGAGACGTGGATGGAGGGGATGCCGACCGGTCGCAGCATCGTGGTGGGGACGTCGCGTTCGACCGTGACCGAGACCCGGTCGGTGGAGGCCTTGACCGTCGAGGGTCTGGGCGTCGCCAGTGCGAGGCCAGGCGGCCCGAGCCGCCGACGTGGCCGCCGAGGGTCCGTCGCGGCCACTCCGGAGCCGCGCAGGCCTGTCGCATGCTCAGCTGCTGGACTCCGACCCGGGCCGCCTGCTCGGCCTGGTCCGCCAGCGTGGAGCGTGCGTTGAGAACGCGCCCGCCTTCGACGCACAGTCCGGCCATCAGCATGAGGGCTGAGGCGATGATGACGACGTAGACGGACACCGATCCCGCTCCGGGTGCTGACGCAGGCTCCTTGGCAATCGGATCCACGTTCATCGTGTCCCCTCCACTGGTCCACCGGACGCGCTCGACTCGGCCCCTGACCACGGTGGCTCCCGGGCAGGAAGACCGAGTCCCAGATCGGAGAGCCTGACGCGGCAGCGTGACTGCGACCCCTCACGGCCCCCGCCCTGGCGGGAAGCCTCCGACGTCGACGCCGGCCGAGCAGGCGGCGCGGGACGTGTCCGCCTGGGCCAGGCTCGGTTGGCGGCTCGCGCTGGCGGCGCCCACGGAGCGCTCCATGGAGCTGCTCGGGCGGCGTCGCGGGACGCGGCCTCGACCATCCCCTGCGCGGAGACGATGCGCCCCCGGCGACGGCCACCATGGTGATGAGCAGCAGCACCGGGACGAGGACCACCACCTCGATGGACATGGTTCCCTCTCCGAGCCGGCGGCCCTCGATGGCGCGACGCCGGATCTGCCTCTTCCTGACGTGTTTCATCGGTCCCTCCTGAAGGTCTCCCGCTCTGAGGGTCACCGAGGTCTTCACCCGCGGTGACATTCCGGCGACGACGTCCATGGCCTTCCCGGAGACACGTACCGTGACCTGGTCTGACGTGGTGGACACTCGATCGTGATGTCGGAGCGCACGGCCGCCGACCTTGCGGGCGTAGAGCGACATCGGCTGGCCTTGGCCACCGAGGTGCGGTCGCCCGCCTCGGAGGCTCTCACGCGCGCCTCTCGAGCCACCTCGCGGGCAGTGGCGATGGCGACCTCGTTGCCGTACCAGACCAGGGCCACCTGCACCGTGATCAGAACGACCAGCAGAAGCAGCGGGAAGAAAATGATCAGCTCGACGCTGGAGGCGCCCGTCTCCTGACTCAAGCGGCTCATCACGCGTTCTCTCCAATTCCTCATTGGGGCATCGACCCTGCTTGATCAGTTGCCGCCGATCGAGGGAACTTGAAGACCGTTGGGCGTTGGACACCAGGCTGTAGATGGCGCGGCCGACAAGCGCGGCCAGGACGATGAGGAAGCCGGTGATGATGACCCACTCAACGGTGGAGGCCCCCTTCTCCTCGGCGAGGAGGCGACGCTCCACCTTGTCGCGCACGTCGCCGGCGATGATCTGAAGGGTGATGAGGAAAGACAGCATGGTGTTCCTTCTTTCTGTTCGGGAGAGTGAAATCTGAACGGGATACGGATGACTGCAGGGCCTGAAAAAGGAGCCCATGAGTTCCGGTCAGGGCCGGGTAGACGAGGGAAGACGATGAATCCCATGGCGACGACGAAATCTGGGCCACGAGCATGGACTCGAGTTCTCCCCGGCCTTGCCCTCGGCGTCGGACAGGTCGCGGCGGCGCATGCTGGAGGCCCGGGCGCCGAGGGACTCGCGGATCTTGGCGCCGTCCTCAGCGACGAGGGCCAGGGCGGCGGACAGGTCGCGCAGCTCGTCGATGCAGCGCGTACGGGTGCCCAGCCGGCCCAGGGCCTCCCAGGGCGTGTCCCCGCGCAACCGGGCGACGTCGAGGGGCGTTGCGGATGCGCACCATGGCGAGGTCGTCGGAGGGCTGGAGGCGGCGTCGAGGGGCCTCGAGGGACACCCCGGCCGGCCGACAACGACATGGCACTACAAGGTCAGGTAGGAGCCGACGACGTGGCGGAAGTCCCGGCGGGCCTCCTCGGCCTCCCGGCGCAGACGGGCCGTGGGCAGCAGCAGGCCGACCATCCCAGAACGAGGCTCGGCAGGAGGGGCACCGACCATCCCAAGGGGCGCTCCCGTGACCTGCATCAGCCCGACGACGGCTATCGGGACCGCATGAAGGCCCCAGTCCCGGCGAACAGGGAGGTGACCAGGTGCCGTTCGAGGGAGCGCCCCACCACGGACAGGTCAGTGGTCAGGAAGGTGAGGTCGGCCCCCGTGCGTCGGGCCAGGGAGGTGATCCGGAGGCTGAAGAGTCCATCACGGGGGGCATCACGGCCTCTGAGGGGTTGAGGCGTCGCACGTCCTCACGCATGCGCCCCCTCGTTGCGGCGGGTGTCCAGGCTCGGCCAGCGCCGCGGCAGGGCTGGGTGACGGGCGGGGCGAGGATGAGTCCGAGGAGCAGGACGCCCACGCCACTGATCATCCCGCCGGTCAGGATCAGGGCCATCATGCCTCCTCACCCCCGGCCTGCGCGGTGACGGTCAGGAAGCGTCGGGGCAGGCGCACGCCGGCCAGGCGCCGCATCCAGAGCATGCCCATCGCGAAGAGGGCGGCCACGACGACCAGCACCAGCTGGCCCTGCACACTGGGTAGGGGCCACGAAGGTCGCGGTTGAAGACCGCCGGGCCCAACATGATGACGATCGAGGAGACGATGACGATCTGGGCCGAGCGCCGGGTGCCGGCGCGGGAGGCGGAGACGCGTTGGCGCATGTCGAGGCTCGGGCGCGCGGTGTCCGCCAGGGCGCCGGCAAGCTGGCGCAGGCCGGGGCCGCGCAGGCGGGCATTCATGATGAGGGCGGAGACGATGAGGTCCGCTGTGGGGTCGCCCAGGCTGTCGGCGAACTGGCGCAGCGCCGTCGACAGGGGGACGCGTACGCGCATGCGGTCGGCCAGGAGGGCCAGATCCTCGCGGATCACCGGGGCGGAGGCGTGGACGGTGGCGGGGATCGCCTGCTCAGGCCCACCGCGCCGGCGATCGTGTCCCGCAGGGACTCGGCCCAGGTGGCCAGGGCCTCGACCTTGGCCCGACGAGTGCTTCTCCTCCCGGCCCCACCGAACGGCATCGGCCCGGACGATGACAGGCACGCCGCCGGCGGCAGCCATACGACCCACCGTGTGAGGATCAGCAGGGCCAGCCCGACGGCGAGGCCGGCGACGAGCCGGCCGGAGAACCCCTTGAGCCTGTCGCGCAGGGCCCTCGAGGAGCCGGAGCGCTTGGGGATCATGTCAACCCCCATGAAGAAGCCGACCAGGAGGAAGACTCCTCCCCCGACGAACGCGCCGGCGAGGATGGCAACAGTGGCGGTGCCCTGGTTCATGCGACGCCTCCCCTGTAGGAGGCGGCGGGGTCGTAACCGGCCGCCATGAGGTCGTTGACGCGGCGATCGGCGCGGCCGGCTGGGCGGTCCCGGTCCCGTCGTCGGCGGGAGACCTCACTGGACGGGACTCGATCCGTCGACGCCGTTGACCTCGCGAACGGAGGCGACGTAGCGGCGCAGCCGCCCTGGGAGAAGCGGTTCTCGCGGGTCAGAAAGATGACGAAGTCGACGGCTCCGGCGATGAGGAGGTTGGTGGCGTCCTGGGGCAGGTGCTCGGCGGACTGGATGGCGTAGGTGGCGATGCGGTTGAACACCTCGGAGGAGGAGTTCGCGTGGATGGTGGACAGCGAGCCGTCGTTGCCCTGGCTCATGGCGTTGAGCATGGTGACGATCTCGTCGCGGGACCTCACCGACGATGACGCGCGAGGTTCATGCGCAGCGAGCGCCGCACCGGTCCGCCATGGAGATCGCGCCGGAGCCCTCGAGTTGGGCAGGGCGCTCCTCGAGGCGACGACGTTGGGGTGCAGATCGGCGAACTCGCCCAGCCCCAGTGCTCCAGGGCGCGCTCCACCGTGATGAGGCGCTCGTCGGACGGGATCTCGTTGGCCAGGGCGCGCGCAGGAAGGTGGTCTTCCGGCGTTCGTGGCGCCGGCGATCAGTGATGTTCTTGCGGCGCGCACGGCCGCCGAGCAGAAAGGCGGCCAGCCGCGGGGTGAGGGATCCGAGCCTGACCAGGTCGTCGAGGCCCACCCGGTCCAGGCGGGCGCGACGCACCGAGATCGAGGACGCGAGCAGACCCTCCATGACGGCGGACAGGCGCAGAGCCGTCCGGCGGGCGCAGGTCCAGGCGGGGTTGGCCGAGTCGAAGGGGCGCGAGGCCAGGCCGGAGTACGAGCCGAGGACCTGAGACGAACTCGATGAGGCTCCTCGTCGGAGTCTCGGCCACGGGTTCGCCGCGCTCCTCGCGGCCGTCGGCGTACTGGATGAAGACGTTGTCGCAGCCGTTGAGCATCGACGTTCTCGACATCCTTGTTGTCCACAGGGGCTGGAGGCGTCCGACGCCGAAAGAGCGCCGCGCGTGGATGCCCTGGGGAGATCTCTTCCTCCTCCTGGGCGTTGAGCGGGTTGCGGCCGGCGGCGATCTGCAGCGCGGGCGTGCCGCTCGAGCACACGCCCGATGATGAAACGCGGGCGAACTGACGCTCGTCCTCGGCGGACATCGGCGGGATGCCGGAGGTGGCGTCGTCACGGCGCTGCTGGGCCAGGAGGTCGGCGACCTCCTCGCGCATGTCGCGGACGAGTCCCTGGTCGACGCTCATGCGACGCCTCCGGTGACGCCGACGCCGGCGAGGGCGGTGGCCACGCTTCGGGCGGAGCGTACGGGAGGGTCTGCCCCAGTGGGCGGGCACGGCGGCCCGCGAGGGAGTCGGCGGCGCGTCTGGTCCGAGGCCAGGGCATGACGCCGACGAGGGGATCTCCAGGCCCGCTGCCGCGTCAGCAGGCGCGGGTGAGGTCACCGGCCTCGTGGCGGGCCTTCCAGGAGCGATGAGCAGAACACCGAGGCGGACCTGCTCGGAACGGCGGGAGATCTCCGCGGTGATCCAGGACAGGCGCTCACGCAGGTGGCCGTAGTTCTCGACGCCGGGGCGCACGGCGACCAGCGTGATATCGGAGGCCAGAGCCACGCCCAGGCTCGGGGCGCCGGGAGACAGACGGCCGACGTCGGCGACGACGTCCCTGCGCTGACGGAGACTGGCGGCCAGTCCCGCCCAGCCCGATCCGATGGCCGTGGCCTGGTCGGGGCGGGACAGGCCCACGAGGACCGACAGCTCCCCCTCGATGACGGTGAGATGGTCCTGCAGCGGTGCGGCCGGGTCGCGGCGGGTCGCGGCGGCCAGGGAGACAACGCCCGGTCGCTGTCCAGGGGCGTCCCCTCACGACTGCGAGTGCAGTAGACCAGGTCGGAGCCGACCGTCGAGGCTCGGCCAGGACAACGGGTCGTGGCCAGACGGCGGCGAGCACGTGTGCGCTCGTCGAGGCCCCAGGGGCAGCCTTTGGCGGAGGCGATGGAGATGAGCATCAGCTCGTCCTTGATCGGCTGGTTGGTCGCGGTCTGGACGACGGCGATGGTTCCGTTGGCTGCGAGGCGCTGGCCGAACTGGCGGCGTCATCCGGTTCACAACGAGGGGAGATGACGGCACCGGAGGTCCAGTCGTTGTCCGTGCGGAGGAAGGGTGGCCTTGAGAACCTGTGCGCCTTCGATGGAGACCGACTGGTTACCGACGTCCACGACATCGACCATGTCCCCAGCGCAGGCGCGGGAAGCGGCCAGAGGCGACCTGAGACGCCAACAACCTGCTGATCCTCCGGGCACGGGGCCGTGGCGATCTGGGGAGGCGTCCAGGGCGCGACCCTTGGCGACCTCGACCCGTGCCGTGCGCCCGATCACCTGATCGATCTGGTCCGCGGGGATCAACGTCCCTCGGGTCCGAGGAGACCGAGGCGGAGACCAGGTCCTCCTTCGCGATGGTCTCTCCGGCCTGGATCGTGGCTCCGCCGCAGCGAGCATCTGGACCCGCTTGTCCATCTGCATCGCCAGCAGGCCCGCAAGCAGGGCGCCCCCGACGATCAGGAGCACGGCAAGCGCGGCCAGCGAGGGACGCCTCTCACGCGGAGCCGATGGCAGGCGAGCACTGTCACACACCTCACGGGGCGGACATGCTTCTCCTTGCCGGAATGACGATCGTGACGCTCGGACGCGCGTCCAGATAAACAGGATGCCATCAGGGAGAAACCTCACGCGAATCAAGAATGTGCATAGGGAATTCAATAGAACATGCCATGAGCACATCTGCGGAATTGGATAGACACATCGTAGGCAATCCCAAACACCCCGCCCATGGGGATCTACCCCCACATGCTATAAAGATGAGGGAATCCATCCCCATGCCTGAATAAAGGCCCATGGGGATCCATCCCCACATCAACAGGAGGGTTTTCCTCTTGACTCACCCTCCCTCGTCGCAGAAAGTAGTGGGCAGGCGCACCACCACGGGCGACCTGAATCCGCACAACCATGCGGAGACAAAACCCATTCAGAAGAAGGAGATCACCGTGGCCGCAATTAAAGGCGAGACCTCGACACGCTCTCAGAGCTGTACGGGACCCTGAAGACCAACGTGTGGACCACCAACACCATTCAGACACAGGTTGACGGATCGGTGAACAGCGCGGTGTGGAGAGAGCAACGCCACCGAGTTCCGCGAGCAGTGGACGACGAAGTTCAAGCCGGCACTGAAGGCTTTGGAGGACGCGCGCTCGCCAAGGCCGGCACCGACGTGGCGCAGAACCACAACAACCTCGCCATCTCCGGCGGGAGAGCGTGGAGCACCTCTCGGTCTCCCCATCGCCTGAGTCTCAGCAGGCTTTCACTGCGACAGCGCACGGTGAGTCTGGGAGACACGACCGTTCCCCAGACCACCGTCAGATGACACGCCACCCGGCGGAGGGAGACAGAGGGCGTCACATCAAGGGCTGCGGGAGGGTTGACGTTCTCCCACAGCCCAATATTCCGATCGACTTGCGGCGCAGCAGACCGCGCTCAGCCCCGAGGCCGGTGTTGAGGATCTGCCGCCTCCCCCACCACCCTCAGCGACAGGCTCCCGGAGGTCGACGCGATGGCAGACTCCCAGGCGCCGTCGGTGGCCGTGTGCTGAGCTTGCTTCCAGCAGGACACGCCCTGTCCTACCGGTGTACTCCCGCCCAGATGCTCAGGCCGTGTGAGGTGATCGTGCGAGCTGCTTTCCCCCTCCGGCATCCCCAGCCTGGGGGTACCGAATCCCCGGCAGGAGACCTTGCTGACAAAGGCCGACAGGGGTCAGACCGGAGACGTCGCCGGCGGTTGCCGTCTCACCGGCCCGGCGTCCGCCGTCGCGTCACGGACTGAGGCGGCGTCTGCGCACTCGCCACCTGCCAGTTCTCGCCGACCGGGGTCTTGCGTCATCACCCATCTGCGGATTCATCTCTCCACACTGACGACGGAATCTCCACCGCCTTCCAGGCGGCAGCCAGGGACCCCGTCAATTGGCGGTGTCGGTGGCTACGCCATGGGAACAAACACCGAGTTGTGCCTTGTCGAAATAGTTCACCAACATCTTCTTGTACTCCTCATCACTCATTCCCTCGGGCATCGACACGTCGTGTTGTACCAACGCGCCCCTCCTTGTGTCGTGTAGTGATCCTTCCAGTTCGTAACCCGCTCCACGGATGACCGCATCTTCTCCGTTGAAGATCGCACCTCGGCCCCGGTGTGCGCGATACTGACACGCACCAGTTGAACCGTCGCAGAGACCTGACGACTGGACGTCTCTCTCCGTCCCATAGCCCCCGATCCGGGAGTGGCGGAGCTGTGGGATTTTACTGACTTTGAGATAGTGACGCCGCCGTCGGAGCCCTGAGTGCCCCGAGATACCTCCTCCCGCAAAGCCGCGGGGACGACGGAAGCAGACCCACAGGAGCGATCTGCGCGCCGTCGTCGCGGGCCGACGCGCCTCGTCATTGTCTTCCGGCATTGATCCACGCTTTCCACTGAGGAGGTTGACGACCAGCCTGTTCTGCGTTTCTGATCAGGCCACCGTGAGGGGAAATCTTGGCCAGCCGAGATCGTCGGGAGGGACCTGCGCCTCGGCGAGATTCAGGCGGATCTTCGTCTCATCCGGCGCACGCAACGACGGTCGATGTTGTCGGAACGACTGAGCCGGGTGATGATGGCGGCGGCGGCTCCCCCTCGACATGCGCTGCCGGCGGCGGCGCTTGCTCGTCGTAGACCTTCTTGAAGGCTAATTTCTGGTCCCCGGTGGTGACGGACTCGACCTTGGTCGTCCCTTCATGTCGGTAGGCCTGCGGTCGCTCCGGTCGCGCCAGGGCAGTCGACGCAGGCCTTGACCACCTGGGACTGCTCATCAGATGTTTCCGGGATCGAGGGTCACCATGTACGACGTCGTCGGATCCGACAGCGACCTCTCCGTCTGGGGGCGGTCGCTGCCCGGGCATAACCGGCAGCGGCGAGCCTCCGCACCGATCCTCAACGGCGGTACCGGCGCGCACTGCCGGTGCGGCTCCCTGCGACCAGGCAGCCCGCCAGCATGAGGTGACCGGGACGTACCCACGGATGCCTGTGATGACGCGGCGGAACATGGAAGCTACACTCTGAAGCCGGGATGACCATTCCCCACGTATTCGTGGGCAAATTGACCATACCCGTCCGTATGGCCCGTCACTGGCACGCAGCCTGCCATCTTTCGCGCGGGGATTGACCCCCATTCCTTTCTGGCGTCCTCGTTTTCAGGCCAGTGCCACAGCGCGCGCCGAATCGCGGCTGACAAACGACGGTGAACTGGGCGACCTTGATGCTCCGGGATCACCCACCGTTATCCAGTGTGTGCGGCTGCGCCGCTCACTCAGTCCATTCAGCGCACAGGCTTGCGGACCTCGGCGGCGGAGAACCGGAGGCCTGCTGCTCGAGCGCCGATGAGATCTCGACGATGCCGGAGGGTGGGGCTCCTCGTCGACACGTCCTCGTCCGCGCCGCGCGGGGTGGCGACGACGGCCTCGATGTAGCGAGAACGATGTAGGCAACGCCCTCGCGAGTGAGGATCGCCCTCAGGGCGGCCGGGACGGTGGTGGCGGCGGGGACGGTGGCCGGGCGGCCGTCGGGGACGGCGTTGATGGCGCACGTCGCTCGGCATTTCGTCGAAGCCTCGCGGGCGATGTCGACGACCTCGTCGGTTGAGGGTGGACGTCGCGGAGTTCAGACCAACGATGTTCGGTGGATCTGCTTGCCGACCAGCTCGAGGGCGATGAGGGTCGGTCAGGACGCGCGGAGGTTGTCGCTCAGGGCGGAGAGCGGTGAAGGAGGGTGATGGACGGTGTTGTCATGGTGTCTGCGTTCGCGGCGCGTATCACTTTGCCATGCGCCAACCTCCGTGGGTGCCCCTTGATTACAGGCAAGCCATACCTCACACCCGAAACCAAGGCTCACCTGCCCGGACGGACTTCTCTGGCGATCCACTCAGCCGACCTTTACGGGTCGGCTCGCGGTCTCCTCCTCCTCGGAGGCGACCGGTGCCCGTTACTACCGAGGCACCATGATGTTCTTCGCCGGGATGCGCGCGCCTTGTTGGATGGTTCGGTGACGTCCTTGCCCTGCGTCGACGTAGGTCACCGTCATGTCCACACACCAGTAAGGAGACGGTGGCGCTTTCTGGCCGTCGGCGCTCATGGCGACCTCCGGAATCGCCACCTTGACCGGGGTCATGGCCTTCTGCCCCGTGTTCTGCGGGGTGGAGAGGCGTCTCTTTGAGGAGCTGCTGCTGAAGAGGGGACTGCCAGTGGTGACGGTGGGGACCTTGCTGGTCTCCCGCCGCCAGCCTGACTTCAGGACATCTGGTCATAGGCCTGAGGTCCTGGAGGATCACCAACTCTCGTTTGACGTCGAGGCCGACGGATCGCTGACAGTATGCCCGAGCTGGGCGTCTGACAGGAGGCCGCCGTGACAGTGCCGGCGGTGCTCGACGCGCCGTGGCGGCGCTGAGGGAGGCCGACGTCGGCTTCCCCGTAGGAGGTAAACCCTGGCAGCGGGCGCCTTGGCGTCCGGGTTTGGAATCGCGGAGGAACGGCCGGTCAGGCCAGTGAGCCGGCGAGCGGCAGACGGCCAGTGCGGCGGCTCGACGACAGCGGCCCGCTCGACTCGCGAAGACGGTTCTATGCTCGGCATGTGCCGAGGGGCTCCTGACTGTCGGCGGCCGGAATCAGCCCGGCGGGCTCCAACCCGCTGACAGTACCGTGAAGGTCACGAGCATGTCTCGACCTTCGTCGCCTCCTTACACCCCTGTTCTGGCGGCGGTACGTGATGCCAACGGTCCTCAGAAGGAGGAACCAGGCCTGCTGAGCTTGCCGGTCGAACCATCCTGGATGATGGCGATGTCGAGAAGCTCGTCATCGACGGGGACACCCCTGCGCGCTGGGGGACGGTTCCGTCCCCGACGCACAACAGCCCTGCCTGGAACGGGTGCCCCAGCCACGGTGAAGTGTCCCAGACGGCATCGAAAGGATCCCGTGAGGAAGCGAGCGTCGGTCTCCCGCCCACCGCGACGAGGACCGGACCAACCTGATCAACAGCCCGGACTTTTGCCCGGGCAGTCACATGTCACCTTGGCAACGGTTGAATCTCTGTGTTACCGCCACCCGCACACCCCAACACCGGTCGCCAACGTCATGAACTCGCATACAACTGAGCGGCGACCACTCACCACAGGATCGTCACACACCAGTTCCTCGAGGCCGGATCGCGCGGCGTCACCAACGCAAGCGACTCGTATCGCCGCCTTAACATCCGATCCGGGATCGCGATGCGACCACTCGCTTCTTGTCAGCGCGTGCGACCACTCGATGGGCAGAACTCGCTCCGAGCCGTCGCGTGCCCTCCGAGCATCCAGCCGCGGCCTTTCAGGCGGTTCCCAATGCGGTTCTTGGTTTATGCAGCTCCCATGCACTGGCCGGCGGAGACCACCACGATTCTCGGTCTCGCAACACCTCCTCGACAGCCCTCCCGCCCAGACGCGAGGGGCTCATTGATCTCGCCCATGACGCATGCGTATCGAGCAGGTGGCCTTCGCCGCCTCCCGGGCACTCCAGCTCCTCCTCCGGCAGCTCGATCGAAGAACGTGTCCGGCAGCTGGTATCCCGCCGAAGCCCAGCTCGCTCACTTCACGACGGAACCAAGCGCGCCACTGTCTCGCCCTCGGGCGATGATGAATGGTCCTGCTCGACCTCACTAACAGCGCCGACAAATGCGTCTTCGCCTCCTGAACCTTCACCGTCTTCATGCATTGATGGTCCCCGGAGAAAGCGACCTGTGATCCATGGGTTGGTCAGGTTCTGCCGCCCGCCATCTCTCATGGTCGGGACATTCCCCTCCGGCCGGGGACCGGTCGCGTTGGGGGACGATACTGTCCCCAGGACGACGCGTGACGCATGTCCCCGACGGCGTCGGTCGCGGGCGGTCAGCAGGCCCAGGGCGGCGCTGGGCCCACTCCTGCTGAGCTGGCACGGCGCCCGGTGTGTAGAAGGGCGTGTCCACACGCACGTGCATACGCGCTGCCGTGTAGCTGGTGGTGCAGGACCCCTCGGGCGGTCAGGCTGTGTCGGCCTCGAAGCCGGACCTCACTCCGTGGCCTTTCAGGCCGGTGGACGGGGTCGAGGCCTTGACGTCGGGGTACTTGCGGAGAAGCCGTATGGCACCCGTGCTGAACCGTACATGCGCCAACGCTCGGGCTCGAGCGTTGCACTCATGGAGCGCACGAGAGGGTGAACCATGACCCGGTCGCGCGGCGCCACCCGGCCGAACGAGCCGGCGGCACGGTAACGGGGGTTGAACTCGCGGCGGGCGTGTGCAACCCATGCAGGACCACACCGGCCCAGGCCCAGCGGCCAGCGCGCGCGCCGCCTCGGCGGTAAATGGGCGTCTACGGGACCTCAGATCGTCGTCGAGCCGCCACACGGCTGCGGAGTCGGCGTCGGCGCGCGAGCCCCGACATCGTACCAGCCACGCGTCGTCACGCCGCCAGCCTCGACGAAGTTGGCGCTCTCCCAGGGCTGCTCGCGCTCGGGCTGGGGCGGGCAGCAGGCGAGCCAAACGGAAGACGGCGTAGAGCGATGGCAGTGGTACTGGTTGTTGATGGCCTCCAGGTCGACGTCGGTGTGTGGCGTCGCGTGGGTCGCGTGGGGCGGCTCGCTCGTCTCGAAGCGGTGCAGGCCCCGAGGGTGACCGCCGGGGTGTCGTGCTGGCCGTGGGTGTCGGTACTCAATTTCTTCTCCTGGTTCGTATCAGACTACACAGGATGGGGGGGCTATCGGGGGTCGGCGCAAATCGGTCCCGTGGTGAGCAGCAGGCCGGCCGGGTGGCCAGCGTTCCGGCTGCTGGGGAAGGTCGGGCAGACCGTGTGGAAGGGGCCAGCTTTTCGGTGGTCGAGGTCGGGCCCGGACGTCCCTCGCCGCGGGCGGCGGCCCCGCTCGAAGAGGATGTCGACGGTCGACGAAGGCCAGTGGTACCGACGGTGGCGGCGCGCGCATACAGCGCATTCCCAGATCGCAGGCGTCTGGGCGGCCTCGATGTCGGTCGAAGACGACCTCCCATGTGGTCGAGATGAAGCGAAGGGAGCCCACGACGACGCAGAATCGCTCACAGGGCGGCCGTCGGTCGCGGGTGCCCGGCGGCCGCCCTCGGGTGGTCGTTGACGCGTCCGGTTCGAGCCAGCGGGCCTGCAGCGCGGCAGGCCGGGCACGCGAGGCAGAGTAGACGGATCGACCTCCACCGTCTCCAGGCCGAGACGACAGGCGACCTCGGGCACGAGGACGTGCAGCCAGCGCCTCGTGCGCTGCAGGCGACGTGAGGGAGACCTCCGTGGACGGGTCGGCGGCCACGCGGCTCTCGCCGCCCGGTCTCGGTCGGGTCGTGCGCGTCGGCAGACGCGCGAGCGCACCAGGTGCGCTCGAGGCCCGGCGGCGCGGAGCCGGCCTCCCATGCAGAGAGTGGGTGGGTGAGCAGGCACAGGCGCGCGCGTCACGCGGCCCGCCCTGCTCGTGACCAGCGCGCGGCGGCTCGACGATATGGCGTCAGCTGGCCTGCAGCTTGGGCCGGGGAGGTGTTGTAGTAGGGCGCGTCTGCCTCTCGCGAGCTCCACGTTCTTCGTCCCCGCCGACCCGGGCGGCGGCGTCTGCAAACGTCAGTCCGTCGCCGTGGAGCCGTCACGCTGGGTCGGCGGTGCGACGGCACCGGCCGGGTCCTCGCGGGTACTGGCGGCGCGGGTAGGGCCGAGGCCCGCGGTGGAGAACCCAGGACGCGGCGGGCCCCGGCGTCGGCCAGCTCGCGCAGGGGCCTGGCTGACGAAAAGGGGTGCCAGTGGGTTGCCGACGGCGATCGGCGGCGTCGGCGCGCTCGGCCAGAGCGGGCCTGGAGGGCGTCGCGCAAGCTCGGCGTTGCGCGTTGATCGAGAGGCGCCGCCGACGCTGGTGACGGAGAACCTCCACGAGGCGCAGTCGGGCACGCCGCGGCCGGCGTGGCGTTGCGCGCATGCAGGACGTCCTCGGCGGGGCCCGCCGTGGGACTGAGAGGGATGGCGTCATGGGGGCCAGCGGGTCGAGCCGGAACACTGGCCAGCTCATCGGCCGCCGGGAGGTACCCGGACAGGCAGCCAGGGCGTGCGTCAGGGCGCGGGAGCCTCCTTGGTGGGCAGGGTGTGGGCGCGGCGGTGTCAGTCATGGTTCTCTCCTGTGCTCCCAGACAGACAGGCTGGGGAGGCTGACGGTAGCCTCTCGCGGCCCTCCTGGCCGGCGCGGCGGGCGGACGGTGGGCTGGTGGAGGGCGGGCGACCCGGTGGTGCAGGGGCCCGCTCGGCCTGCGCCAGGGGCACCATGGGCTCGCCGTCGGTCTCGCGCGAGCCTCGAGCCGGGCTCGGCAGCGGGTGATGGTGAGGGCAGGCCCCTGCGGCGGCGTCGGCACTGTTGACCCTATGACGCCGGTTCCGGCGCGCCCGTCGACGGCGAGGGACGGCCAGGGCGAACCGGCAGGCGGGCTGGGGGCGCAGGCGGGCGACCCTCCTCGGCGACGACGCGCCCACCTGGGCGCGCAGGGCCGTGTGAGGGGGTCATGGCCCCGCCGGCCAGGGTGCGCTCAAGTCGGCAGCCTCGGCCTCGACGATGGCGCGAGGCGGCTGTGACCTGCCGGGCCTCGGCGTCAGGAACGGCGTCGCGCACGCAGGCAGCCAGGTCGAGGTGGACGACGCCCGGCGGGGCGCCGACGCAGCCTCATCGACGTCGCGGGTCAGGGGCCAGGTCGAGATGACCAGCGGGCGGTCGCTCCCCAGTCGAGCGGCGCGCTCGCGGCGGCACGGGGGCGACGACGTCGGCGGTGAGATCGGCCCACCGGTGCCGCGACGGGTGACCACGGGTCGGCGCGGCTCATGGCCTCACCTCAAAGCGCCGGCGGGACGGCGCGCAGGCCCGTGCCGACGGCGAGGCCTCGGCGCGGTTGGAGGCGGAGTGAACGGCGATGTCGGTCAGGGCCTCGGGCACGCGGGTCGGCGACGGTGGCGCCGGCGTAGGGAGCGATGCCGACGATGAGGCGCAACGGTCCTCCAGCGGCGGCGGGTGGTCGAGCCTGATCACGCCGACGGCGACGACGCTGCGCTGACCGGACGGCTCGGTCTCGTGGGCCACCCGGCGGGCGGTGGCCGGGCGCGCTCGACGACCCGCAGAGCTCAGGGCTGGGCGTGCCCTCGGCGGCGGCGAGTCTCGGCGGCTCGACGGACTGGCCGACGATCTGGAGCTCCCGACCACCATCGAGCTCAGGCCCGCGGCGATGGCGGCGTCTCGGCGGGCGGCCGCGACAGTCAGTGGGGCCGCTCGCCGGGAGCCCGGCGCGCTCGGCAAGGCGGTGATGGTCTCCCCAGGTCCGACGCCGCCGGTCGACTGGCTCGCGTCCGCTGGGCGGAGGTCCGGATGCAGGGCCGCGGGGCAGCCGGTGTCGGCCCGGGGTCGGCATCGATGAGCGAGGGTCGAGGCGGTTGCAGGTGGACGGCACGCAGGACCCCGCGCAGCGCAGGGGACCGCCTCAGGAGTCCGTCCAGCCCGCGGGCGACCGCGCCGAGCCAGGCAACGACGTCGAGGCCCGGCAGTCGATGGTCTGCGAGAGAAGATGAGTGGTCACAACGTGCGCTATTGAAACATCACCGTGGGGAGCGGGCACAATAGCGGCGTGGCGCTACACCGACTATCGACGACAATGCGTCATCACCATATTTCTGACACCCTGTCGGGACCCGACGGACGTCTCGGGAACGCCGCATCATTACGCGCAATAAACCCCCTCAGACCACTGCTGACGGGAGAGCGGTCGGATATGTCTCGCATTCAGTTTCCCTTATCGCAGGGGAAAGCGCGCGGCGTCGAGCATTCTTCGCCCGATAACAGCGATTTCGTCCTCGGCAGTTCACACAATGATTCAACCCGACTTGCGAGCCGGCGGCGGGACTGCGAGCGGCAGGCCTGCCGGGACACAGCGGACCGGCTCCATCGCCCGGCGCTCCTGGAGGCGCTGGCGGGGCGGAGGCCCGCGCGCACCGGTGTGGTTCATGCGTCGGGCAGGGACGGTCGCTGCCGGAGTACCGCGCGCGCTGCGGGCGCGCGCCGGCGACGTACCGATGCTGGATGCCTGCCTGGATCCTGCGCGCTGGCGGCGGAGGTGACGCTGCAGCCGGTGCGGCGCCACGGCGTCGACGCCGCCATCTTCTTCTCCGACATCATGGTGCCGCTGCGCCTGGCGGGCGTCGGGTGCGGATCGAGGAGCGTCGGGCGGTCCTCGACGCCCGGTGCGCAGCGAGCCGCGAGGTGGGCGGCGGTGGCCCGCCGCTGGGGTGACAGCCCCGACACCGGGGGGTCGAAGGCGATGAGAGCGGTGCGGCGCGTCGTCGATCAGAGCTGGGCAGCCCGCGGGCGGCGGGCGTGCGCGCGAGGCTGACGGCGGGCGCGTGCCGGGCTGGGCGATGCCCGGGTCGGCGGGTGGACGCCGGTGCTCGCCTTCGGCGGGGGCGCCCGCCACGCTGGCGGCCTACCTGGTGGAGGGCCCGGTCGCGACCACCTGGCCGGCGCGCCGCGCGCGCCGACCCGACTCGGGACCGGCTCATGACCTGGTGCGCGCGCCTGACCGGCAGTTCATCGCCACCCAGGTGCGTGCCGGGGCGGCCGCGGCCCAGCTCTTCAGTTTCCTGGGCGGGCTCGCTGTCCCCCGCGCCTACCGCGAGCGCTGGCCCCTACTCGGCGCTCGCGCTGGATGTCGCTCGTCGGGCCGTCTCCCCCACCACCGGTGAGGTGGCGCCGCTCATCACTTCGGGACCGGGACCGCCCGGCTGCTGGGAGGGCTCATGCGGCGGGCGGGGGCCGACGCCGTCGGCGTGGACGAGCGCATCAGGCTGGGTGGGGCGATTGAGGTGCTGGCGGGGCCGACCCGCAGGCGGGGTCTGCCCGGTCAGGGCAACGTCTCGACCCGGCGCTGCTGGCGGCGCCGTGGCCGATCTAGCGAGGAGCTCGACGCGGTGCTGGCCGCCGGGCGCGCGCAGCGCCGGGGCAGTGGTCAACCTGGGGCATGGGGATCCCGCCGGCCACCGACGCGGACGTCTCACCCGGATCGTGGCTCAGTGCACGGCTCGGCCGACTGGAGTCCGTGGCCCTGGCCGGGTAGGGAGGGAGGCATGAGCGGGGAGGCCGTTGAGCGGCGGTGGGACGCGCTCGTCATCATCGGCGGCGGGATCGCGGGCCTGACGGCGGCCTGGGACCTGGTGCGCGCCGGGCTGCGGCCGCTGCTCATTGAGGCGCGGCTACCGGCGAGGCTCGTCGCCGCGGGAGCATCGGTGGGGCGCGCATGGACCTGGGGGCTGAGGGGCTTCGTCGTGCGCGGCCGGGCGGCCACTTCGCATGCTCGCCGAGCTGGGGTTGCACCGCCGCCCCGCACGGCCGGCCCCGTCTCTTCCTGCCGCCCCTCGCGCCGGGCGCCGGCGGAGCGGTCGCCCCCAGTGGGGTTGCACCGGTTTCCTGACCACTGCCTGGGGATCCGGCGGACCCGCGGCGGCTGACGTCGTCGCCGCTCATCGGGCGGGGAGGCGCCGGGCACACAGGATACGACCTGCCCGGCACCGTGGGCGCAGCTGAGGTTCGGGCGACCTGGCCTCCTTCGTGTCCGCGCGGATGGGGGCGCCGGCGTCCTGGAGCGCCTCTGCAGCCCATCGTCGCGGGCATCCACTCCAGCCGACCCGGCGGACCTGGCGGCCGACGTCGTCATGCCGGGCTGCGGCGGGCCACGGCGGGCTGGGGTCGCTCAGTGCCGCGGTGGCGGCGGTGCTGGAGCGGCGTCGGGCCCGCCAGGACGGTGCGGTGGTCGGGCGTGGACGCGGCGGCGTCGAGGGCTGTCCCGACTCAGCTGACGCGCTGCGCGGAGGCCATCGAAGACCGGCGGCGGGTGTGCGCCCGCACCGGCGCAGTGGCTGCGGCCCGGCAGAGGCCAGGAGCGCGCGGACGGAGGAGGCGCCGGGCCGCCTGGCAGGTGAGGATCGCCCCGACGCGCCCGAGGGTGCGACGCCGTCCGGACGAGCCGGTGCCCGATGGTGCGCAGGAGGTCGTAGCCACCGACGCGTCGTCGTAGCCTGCTTCGGCAGGGGAGCCGCGCTGCGGCTGCTGCGGAAATTCCCGCCTGCCTGCGAGCGCGACAGAGCTGACCGTGCCGGTAGGGGGCGCCGATCGCCGCTTCACGCTGGTGGCCCGGGCTCCGGGCTCAGTGGCGAGATGGTGGGCTCGGGGGCTGCTCGTGGCGCCCGCCGGCGTTGCGAGCCCGCTGGCCCGCGCTGAGCCCCCGCGTCGTCGTCGGCCGAGTGCCGGGGCCCTCTGGCCTGGTCTCCCGATGGGACGGATCCCGGTGAGGGCCTGCAAACCTGGCGGACTGCCCGGTGAGGGCCAAGGCCCTGTCGCACCTGAGTGCCAGAGTGGCCGTGGGTCGGTGCCAGCTGCGGAGCATGCACGGCGGACATCCACGCGCTGCGACTGTCTACGGTCGGCGGCAGCCGCGCCAGCTGGTGGATCTACAGGTGGACGGCGCTCGATGACGTGGCGGCCTGACGGGGGTGCGGATCGAGCCGGGCGTCATCGACCACATGCTGGTGCGATGGGACGGGACGCTACCGCCGGTGACGCCGCCTACCGGGGAGCGCACGAGGCGCCTGGAGGAGGGACCTGGCGCCCGGTGACGGGACTGGAGGTCACCAGGGGGCGTGGGTCGCGGGGACCGGGATCGCGGCCGTCGTCGAGCACGCCGCGCCGCAGCGAGCGCCTGGTGGGCTCCCGCATGGCGTATGAAGCGCCGCGCCGGGACGGGGGCGGGCGGCGCGTTCGTATATTGGGTCGCGAGTTCGTACCCCAAGGTACGGGCGAGCCTAGTACGAACGCGACGATGGGCCGCGCGAGGAGGGATGGATGACACGGCGGACGGGCTCCTGGCGGCACGGCTTCGGCTGGGCACGCGCGGCTCGCGCCGTGGCGCTGACCAGTCCGGGCAGGTCGCCGAGGCGCGATGGCGGCCGGCAGGGGGCGGTGCGGCCGCCGCGGCCGGCAGGCCAGCGAGGTTCCGGCGGCCTGGGCATCGACCTGGTCACCGTGCGCACGGACGGCGACGGCGACCACTCCCCTGCGGCAGCTCGGCGGGGTGGGGGTGCTTCGCGGCCCGGCTGCGTCACGCCACTCCTGGATGGCGAGGTGGACCTGGTGGTCCCACTCCTTCGAGACCTGCCCACACAGCCGGTCGAGGGACTGGAGGTCATCTGCGTGCCGGCGCGCGGGACCCGCGCGACGCCTGTGCGCCCGTGACGGCCTGACCCTGGCCGACCTGCCCGAGGGCCCGTGTGGGCGCAGCTCGCCGCGCCGGGCCGCCCAGCTGCCTGGCCGCCCGCCCCGACCTGGAGGTGGTGGACCTGCGCGGTAACGTGCCCGCGCCTGGCGCGGGTGCGAGGGCCTGGAGGTGGTCGGCGTCGGGACCGATGAGCCGGTGGCGCCGAGCCGAGCCGATGCCGCCGGCGACCTGGACGCGGTGGTCTGGCCCTGTCGGCTGCGGCGCCTGGGGCTGGAGCACTGCGCGGCTGGACCTGGAACGGAGACTGCCCGCGCCGGCTCAGGGTGCCTGGCCGTGGAGGCGCGAGCCGGCGGGAACTCCGCGGAGCTGGCGAGGCGGCGGCGGTGCTCGACGACAGCCCACGCCTGGCGGTGACGGCCGAGCGGGCGCTCATGGCGCCTCGGGCGGGATGCGCAGCGCCGGTGAGCCTGGGCACCTGCGGGGCGGCGGTCAGGGCCGCGGAAGCGCTCGATGCGTGCGGGCGGTGGCACCTCGTCGATGGTGGCCGGAGGGTCGGCTGCGAACTGAGCACAGGACTGCCGGACTCGGGGGCCGGGACTCCCAGGGACACGGCGGCGGTTCGGGCGGCCAGAGGCGCGCTGGGGGCCAGGAGCCGGGTCCCTGTGGAGACGGCGCCGACCAGATCGTCGACCTGCAGCCAACAAGCCCCGGCGGACGAGGCCATGGCGCGGTCCACCTCACGCCGGCTCGACGGGGCCTCCGGGCAGCCCCGGGAGGGCGGCGGGGCGCGCCGCTGTCGGGGCCGTGGTTTCTGCTGCCGCGTCTCGGGCGCGACCCGCATCGCCTCGGCGCTGGGAGCAGGCCGGCGATGGTGCTGACTCGCGTGTCCCGGACGGTTCCGGGTGAGGCGGCGGCACTGGGCGACTGCGCGCAGGATCGCGGCGGGCGAGGCGGCCTGGCTGGTGCTACCTCGGCCCGGGCAAACGTGAGGCGCTGGCACCCTACCTCACGTTTCCGGTGCCCTCAGCGCTACGGGTGGCTGTCGTCGGTCCGCGACGGCACGTGCGTGAACCGAGCTCAGCCGTGACCGCGACCTGGTGGCCCGGGCTCGGCCGCCGCTCTCCTGAAGAGCCCGCGCTCGCCGGCGGCCCAAGCACCACCTGCACGAGACCCGGGTTCGGGCATTGGCGGCAAGCTCGATGCCGCCGGCTCTCATGACTCCGACGGAGGCGCGCCTTCAGCGCTGCTCCCGATTCTCCTCAGACTCTCACGGAAGGCGGCGCGGCGAGGTGCGCTGCTGCCGGCCTCAGCCTGGCCGACCGGCGACTGGCGGACGAGCCTGCCGTCAGGCGGGCTGGGAGATGGAACGGTGGCCGCCTATACGACGACCGTCGGCCGGCGCGCATGACTGCCCCGGACCTGCCGGATCGCACGTGGGCCGCGCTGGCGGTGTGGTTACGCGGTCGTGCTCGCGCCCGTCACGACGCGGGCGAATCCAGAACTTCCGTCGGCCGCACCGCCGCGAGCTGGGTTTGGTGGCCATCGGTGCCACCACGGCGGCGGCGACGCACCCGGCTCGGTCTGACGGTCGCAGCCGCTCGCCCCTCCCCACCGCGATTCCTCGGCCACCATCGACGCCAGCAGGCCACTCGCAGGCCCGCTCGCGTGCCCTCCAGGAGCCTGCCGTGATGGCCGCGCACAACGATGTCACGAGTGGCGACTTTTCATCGCGGCCGCGCGGCGCACCACCTCAGGTCTCGCCCAGGTCGAGACGGATGCTCCGATGAGCTCGAGCCGCAACCGCTCCGGCACGACTAAGTCGCCATCCGTGACCTACAAAATCATCCTGTGCCTCCCCAACCCGACGCGCGGTGTCCCAGCACGATCCTCGCACGCACCCGATCCGCCTCATTCCAGTCATTCCAACACTGGACGACCACCAGGAGCACCATGACCGACGCACTCCGACCGACCGCCGACTTCCTGTCTCGCGCCGCTCCGTCCGACAGGCCCCCACGGTCCGCGGCACCTGCGCCACGCCCTGCGCGGCGCGGCACAGCCCGGTGGCTTGCGTCGCGCCGTCACCCTCGTCACGGGTGGTTTCGTGCGCGCGCCGTCGACAGTACCGCCCGTGGGCGATGCCGGGGTCGTCCTGCACCTGGACTCGCGCTGCGCCGCGATGCCGCCTGCCGCCAAAGGCCGGCATCGGCGCCGTACGCCTATTGACCGGCGTTTCCCACCACCCGGGTTGAACCGGCGCGCGGCCTGGCCGAGACGGCGGCATCTCAACCGCGGGATCGCGGCCGTGCGCGCTGCGCAGAGGTCGGGGACGGGTCGTCGTATCGCGCGGACCTGCCTGGACAGTTCACCAGCCGCGGCCACTGCGGCCTCATCCGCGACGGCCCGCGCGCCGGCGAGGTCGACAATGACGCTCACTGGCCTTCCTGAGGCGATGGCCGTGTCCCCAGGCGGAAGCGCGCACATGGTCTGCTCCGTCCGGGGATGGACGTGGACGGGTCGCCGCGATCCGCGCGCCGCCCTATGGACGCCACCGGCTCACGACGACGTCGCGATCCTGACCAGCCTACTCGGCGAAGAGTACCGCCTCGACGGCCTACTTCCGGGCCGTTCCAGGAGGCCTGGGCTCCTTTCGCTGACCGGGACCGGCGCGCCTACCAGCAGGATCCGACCGACCGCACCGCGGGCATGCGCGCGGTGACGCTCGTCGTCGCCGAGGGGGCGGACATCGTCATGGTCCATGCCGGCCGGCCTACCTGGACGCTGCGGCGAAGCGCCACCGCCTCACCGGGTGCCGGGTGGCCGCATACTGCCAGGTCGGCGGCGAGTACGCTGACGCGAAGCGGCCGCGCGAAATGGATTGGATCGACCGCGAGCGCGTCATCGCCAGTCGGTGCTGGGCATCGTGCGCGCGAGCGCTTGTTGACTGTGGTCGCTGACCTGCTACTGGGCGCGCAGGATCGCCGAGAACCCGGCGGCCTGCGGTGGGTCAGTGCCGATCAGCCTGCGGGCGCTGACCTGCGACGCCAGTGCGAGATACCACGGTGCATCACGATGCCTGGTGCGCCGTTTCGACACGGCTCGGCGCGCTGATCCGGTAGTTTGTCGAGCGGTCCGCCCGATTTTGTGACGTCACCGGCGAGGCAGCTGACCAGTTCATCGACGATCACCGTGAGCTCAGCAATCGCAGCCCACGCCCGACACTCCAGCGCCACCGCTTCGACGACACCTCTCCCTGTTCGAGGGCGGCTCGCGCCGTCTCATCGAGGGCGTCATTTCCCCGTGCGCGCCTTCGGCTCGGTGGGGGCACGCCGCGGTTCATCGCTCTCGGCGAGCGAGCGGTGCCCGATCACCGACGCCGAGGGCCACCGATGGAGCCTGGGTGGGCTCGTGGGGCCCGGCGCTGCTGAGGGCATGTGTGTGTGCCCACCCGGAGGTCGTCGCCGCGGTCAAGCGGCCGCCGCCCGCGGCCGTCGCCTGGGCTACGCACCACCGCCACAGAGACGCTCCTGGCCAGGAGTGCGCCGAAATCAGGACCGGCCGCGCCAGGGTGCGCTTTCGTGCCCACACCGGCACCGAGGCGACGATGACGTACCGCGCCCGGCCGCGCCACGGGCACGACGCCTGTGCGGTGGTGAGGATTCGCCGGCTGCTACCACGGGCTGGCAGCGACGGCCTGCTCGCGGCGTCCGGCTCGAGGCCAGCCACCGGCGACCTGCCGGGCGCCGGCGGCGTGCCCGCGGCGGTGGCCGCCCGGACGATCGTCCTGCCCTACAACGACGTCGCCGCTGGAGTTACCTCGCTTCCGCTGAACGGGGCGCCGAGATCGCACGCAGTCACCACCGGCGCGGCCAGCGTGATCGTGCCGCCGGCGCCGGCCTTCAATGCCGCGATCCGCCGGGTGACCGCCGAGCTGCGCCCTCGCGGTGATCTCGATGGGGTCCTCGCGGCTTTCCCGCGTGGGCCCGGCCGGCTGGTGGGGCCTGGAGGCCGTTGACGGCGCTGGACCTCGAACCTGCCGGGCCAGGCGCTAGAGCGCGCCGACGTCGCCGCGCACCTCCTGGCCGGGCGCCGACAGCGCGAGCGCGCGCGCCACCCACGGGTTCGGACCTGTGAGCGGCCTTCGAAGGTCGTGGGCGGCGGGATGCCGCTGGCAATCGGCGGGCGGACGGAGGTCATGTGGACCTGCTGGCCGGACGGCGCGTGCACCAGGCGGGCTTTGACTCTCCGGGGGAATCCGCGCTGGCCACGGCGGCGGCGCTGCACACTCCGGCTGCGGCCGACGACGCCGTCTCTCTCTCTGCGCCTCGTGGCAGGCATGCGCGGACCATCGGAGAGGTGGTCTCGGCGGGCCTGGGAAACGACGGGCGTGCCCACCGCGTGCAGCGGGCGGGCTCGCTGTTCGCTTCATGTTCGGGCAGACGGGCCCGACGGGCGTGACGTGAGCGACTTCGAGGCCGTCGCGCCCAGGAGACTTGGCGCTACGGGCCTTCTTCACACGCCTTCCTCGAGGCGGCGGGGTAGACGACCGCCGTCCGGTCTTCGAGGCCTGGTTCGTCTCGGCCACCGCGCTTGAGCGGAGCTGCGCAGGCGATGCGGCCAACGGCGGCGGCCGCCCTTGCCGCCTGACACAGGCGGAGCGCAGCTGGGCAGCGCCCTCCAGAAACGTTTCACCGCGGCGAACTGACGGGGAGGCAGCGCAGTCTCGGCCACCGCCAGGGCGGCGGGGCGGGGCGACTTCGTGAGGCGGCGACGTCGACGTCGGCACGTTGAGCTGATGACGATGATGCGCATCCGAGGATCGTGGGCCGCCAGCCAGCGTGCGATCGTCTCAAGGTCTCAGCGCGGCCTGCCTGCCGCGGGAGTACCGAACCCCGTGGACAGCGAGCTTTCTGAGCCGACGCTGCCCAGCCCGCGGCGTGCTCGCGCGACGTTGAGACGCTCGACAGCACGAGGACAGCAGGCGCCAGTCGCTGCCCAGGGTCGGCACGCGTACGTCCTCGATGACGGGTCCCACCGGTGGATGACGTGCTGGGCCGGCGAGGTGCACGGCGCCGCCGGCGAAGACGGCCCGGCCGGCGGGCTCCCCCACCCTGGCGGCGGTGTCAGGTCTCTCCGCCCAGGGTCATGTAGCGGGCGCACTCGGCGCGCGCAGGAGCGCCCGGCCCGGCGACGCGCGTCGATGTTGTTGTCGATGCGGCGGTGCCCGCGAGACACGGCCCGAGCATCCGACGTTCGCGGCGCGTTGAGGTTGCGCGCCGGCGCGCAGGCAGGGTGGTCGCCACGCCAGAAAGGCGTACATCACGTTGCGGCCAGGCCGGGCACGTGGTGCGGTGGCGAGGCGGAGATCTCGGTGGCGTCGACCGTGCCGCGCTCGGCGGCCTCGGCACTCCAGGAGGGTGTCGAGGTCGGCGGCGTCAATCTCGGGCGGGAGCCGGGGGCGGGCGGTGAGGAGGAGGTCGAGCATGGTACGCAGCTCTCGTCGGGATCGGTGGGGGACCCGTCCAGGTCGGTCGAATCCGTGGCACCCTCGGATCGAACGGGAAGGCAGCGAGACGGTGTGGCTCACGGCGCGTCGCGGCCCGGGCACCGACGAGGGACCGCCATCGGGCTCTGACAGCGTGACGGCGGTGGGACTCCAACCACGCCGCGGGCCATCATAGGATATCCAAAAACGCGTAATGTTCACGCCCTTGGGTTGGGCGAGCCGGGCAACAGACGACGTCGCCGCAGCGGCAGGATCCCGGGCGACGTCGGACGGCTACCGCAGCGGGCGGCGCGCGGCCTGACGGATCGAGCGTCGAGACGCCGGGCGGCCTCTCCTCCGGCGATCTTGGCCTTGAGGCTCGTCCATGTCCGGTCGCGCACCTGCGTGATGAGCGGATTCCAGCGCGGGGGCGGGCAGGGCGCGACATCGCGGTGAGCCAGAGGCATGTGTCACGGAAGACGCGTGAAGCGTGGGGGATCGAGGAGATGCGCACGGCAACTCCTGCTCGGCCTCGGTGTCGACTACAGCTGAAGGTGATGGCGGGTTGGCCTCGGAGGCGCTTCTCGTGAGATGAGGCAGCGAAGCGCATGCACGGGCACACCAGTGCGTGTCGACGATGGTGATGCCACTCGCCGTGGATGGTGTCCTCGCGCGCTTGAACTCGGGGCCGGTGATGTTCTTGGTGGCCATGAGTGTTCCTTTCAAGACTGTGGAGACAGATGGGTTCCCGCTGCGACGCAACCGCGGCCGCCCAACGCTATGCTGCCGGCGATCACTTGTGTCGGGCAGCGCCGGCCTCACCGACACCACATCCACCCACACGTCGCCGCCCATCTCTTGCCGGCACCGCTCAACCTCCTACCTCCCTGCGGCCGACATTCCACGCGGCCGGGTGCGCGCCTCGTGCGGAGGACCACGCGACGTCCGGGGACTGAGTCCGGTCCGATCTGTCAACGCGAGCCACACCGAAATCCCCGACGGCGATCGTCGCCCGGCCGCAACAAGAACGCAGCGGCGGTCACCCGCGCACTTACCCACGTGCCTGGACGACGCATCCGCAATGTTCGACAAGTCGCCAATGTGTGCAGTCGCCACCCTCTTTCAGATGTCTTTCACACCTACCACTAGGATTGACACATCATAGGACCGAGCACGCTCGTCAGCTGACACCGTAGAGGTGGTCGACATCACCGGCTCAACGGTGACGGCGGCAGCTGGCAGCGGGCGTACCTTCGCGCATCCCGCCCGCTCGGCTCCACGACGAGCCGCTGGCGGCGGCAGCGGCACCACCGCATGGTGGCGGCAGCCCGGCGGGTACTGGCGCCCTCGACGCCACAGCTCAGCAACGTGCCCGAATCACCTGCTGCGAACTCTCCCTACGGCGCGAGCTCCGGTCGACGTCAGCCCTGGAGGCACATACGCACCCTGCGCGAGGTGCTCACCGCCGACGACGACGCCCCCGCGACCGCCGGATGACGGAGATCCTCAACTTCGTCACGCAGCGGCCAGCAGCGGTTTCCTGTGGGCGTGGACGCGAACATGCGCCTGTCGCTCATCGAGGACGGCACGGGCGAGCTCAGCGGAGCGCCCTGCAGGTCCGCTTCTGGGTCGCCTGCGCGACGCGGGTCATGATCGGCCGCCGCCCGTGCGCACAACGGCGGTCCGCGTCCATCGGTTCGTTCCTGCACCTCCCGGGATCCTCTTCGCGCCGGCGTGCGAAGCCCTCATCGACTGGTGCATCGGGACCACGCTGGAGCATCCGGCGGTATCGCCGCGGGCATGGCACTACCAGTTCGGACGCTTCACCCCTTCCGGGACGGCAGCAGGCGCCTGGGGCGGTTTCTGCTCATGGTCACTACCTCCTGAGCTCGGGTGTTCTCGCGAACCCACGCTGACGGTCTCGCCGTGGTTCGAGGCGTCGCGCCGAGTACTACGACGCGTTGCTGCGGTCAGCACACGGCGACTGGGACACCTTCCTGATCTTCTTCTCCCAGGGACTGGCGGCGGCGGCGGCGGCACACGCGCTCGCCGGGTGCTCGCGCGCGCCGCGGCGCACCGGAGCCTCAAGGAGACGTGCGCGCCTCCAGCCTACGGTCCGCGCACGCCCTTGACCTCGTCGACTTCGCGGTCGCGCGAATCCGAGACTTCCCTGCACGGTGCGCAGGGTGAGCCGCCCTCGGCTTTGGCATCTCGGCCTGCGGGCGACCAGCGGCCTGGTTTGCCCAACGGTGACCGATAACATCCGTTGCTCGACGCGTCGTCGAGACCGACTCGCAACCTCGCCGCTTCGCGCCGCTGTCGCGGTCCTGAATCCTCCTCCTGGCAGGCCACCATCCCTGCGGAGGGGACGACATTCCGCGCCTGACCGGAGTGCACTGCTCCGGAGGGACGCGGCGCCTTATCCGACGGTCGGTCCCCCGACGGCGTCGACTGTCGGCGGAAGGTTGCGCGCCCGACCGCTGCAAATGTCCCGACGGCGTCCAAGCTACCACGGGGAGGAGCGGTCCCCATGGGCGTGGTGCACCGCAGACTTGACTCGCGCCAGCCACTGCCGACCTGGCCGACGGTTTTCAGGGAGGGGCACATGGCGATCTACATCCGCACTCGCCTCACCACCGGAACGCACGCACTCGTGACACGGATATCTGGCCTACCATCGGCGTCGCTAGCCTCTCGCCGGCCGCCTTCTTCATCGCCGCCTACGCCCTGGCTTCACGGATGAAGCCATGGCCTCTCCGGACGGCAACAGCGCGGCGAGCGACGCCGCTGGCTCAGGCAGTCGTGGCAACGCTCATCTACAGCTTCGTGCTTTGGCTGACCGGCATGGCTTCGGGGCGACACTTCTGCAACTTCTACCATCGGCGGCTGACCGGTGGCTCGCCAGACGTGACAGGCCCATCGCGATATCGCGTCGGCACCGGTTCCTTCGCCTTATCTCCCAGATGCAGAACAGGCATTGGCGCATGATGGCGCGGTGCGCTACTCGCGGAAGCACGCTGCGGTGGCTTCGTCCTCGATAGCCGTGCATCCCTGATCTGCGGCGATCACGCAGGACTGCGGTCGAGGCGCCTGGGGCGTGCCTTCTGCTCATTGTGCTCTTCAGTGGCGCACTGGTGTATGCCGCCGTGCGCCGCCGCTGCGTCGATCGGTGCGCACGCGGCGAGCCATGTCGGTCGTGAGCTGCGAGATCAACCTCGCCCTGCCTTTCCGCGCTTTGCGACGAGCTCCCGGGGCAGGAGACTCCAGCGGCACTCTGAGGGCGCGCGTGAAGGTCCAAGCGAAATCTACGCACACCCACCGGAGGTGCCGAGCCGGAGGCGACCGGTCTATCATCCCGCGACTCGAGTCCGGCGGTGGAGACCCTCCCGGCGACGACGCCGCACGCGGTCGAGGCGGCTCGATGAGGGTTTGGCGGGCGCGCGCGGCTGAGACGAACACTCGATCCGACAGGGAGAACGTGAACGCACGCCGCCCTCGATCCGAGCCGAGCACCTCACCAACCACCGCATCGGGATGCGAACGCGGCGACCAGCGGACGAAAACGCACCCTCCACGGTCGCGGCTGCAGCACCTGACAGCCTGCGACGTGCGGCGGGGACCATTCCACGCGATGGGTGCTACGGAAGACATTCTGCGTCCGGGGACAACGGATTCCGGTCCCCAACGGCGTCGATCGTCCCCGACCGCACCAGAAAAGCGTCCCCGACGGCGTCGACCGTCGGCGTCGCTGGCGGACTCTCTCCTTGATCCTGACTTTCGGCGCGACCTCGTCCCAAGCTCCCTGCGCCGATACGGATCGGCCGCCCTGGGCCTCGCCCACATCCCACTATTCCGGCGGAACAGCATCCGCCGATGCGGAAAGGGCCTCTCCACTACGCTTCTCGACGGCGGCCCGCGAGACGACGGACGCGATGCACATGCGCTGTCGCGGCCGCACTGCGCCTCCGCCATAGAGCACCGTGAGACGCGACGCGAGGCGACAGCAATGATCCTCTTCCGGTCACTTCGGGCGCGATCGCGACGGCGCTGAGTGTTTTCGCCATTTTCTCCATTGGAATGGTTGATCGACGCCAATGACGAGTCCCAGCCAGGACCCCTCGTGGTCCACGTCATGCCTTCATCTGGGCCCACGTGGCATCAGCATCACGCCGCCTGAAGTCTCCGCAAGCACTGGCAGCCTCCGAGCATCACCTTCGCGTGACCGCCTTCCTGGCAGCGCTCAGGTGCAATCGGAGCTTCAACCCGACGGTTCTTCATAAAGAACGAGGCACTATTACGATACAAGGCGGCACATTCCCCTCGGTTTGGACCGACCTAGCCGGATAGCTGTCCGGGTATGTGCGGAGCGACGTTCGCTTACCGCATGGTCACGCACGCCGAACTGAGGCAGGAAATTGACAGCATTTTCATCGAGAATCGCTGTATCCTCGTCTGGAGCGGCCTGCATCATCCCGTTCATAATGGTACCGCCTGGCTCCGTTGCATTTCGACCGACAAACACAACAAACTTCACGTCGACTGGCACGTTCCTCTCCTCGGCTTCTTGCTGACTGCACTCTCGGTCATCTCACCAAGCAACTCCACTATCCCTCTCTGGTGATCGCGCTCACGTGGATGCACATCGCGAGCACCTCGCACGCTCGAGATGTCGCGTTGGTGAGCTCTTTCCCGCGCTGAAGTCGCGATGGCAGCGACCCGCGAACCTGCTTCTGCCATGTGCGGCTTCAAAGTCCTGGCCAGCCGCAAGTCGGCTGGGTCGCGGATGCTCGCACTCGCCACGCCATGAGGGCGCGGCGAGACGTGAAGAATCTTTCGGAGCAGACGCTAACCTCCGCAAACTCCGGGAGGAAGGCAGCATCGCCACGCCAGATGAGGATCGACCGTTCCCGACCACTGCGAGGCGCCGGTACATCGCGGGTACGCACAAACGCCTTCGCCATCATCGCACTCGCGGAACGCTGCCATAGCCTCAACCCCGAATCCGACTCATTTCCATCCGACTCATTCGCCGCCTCAACCCACCATTGTATTCTGGATAATCTCCGCAGGGGTGACCGCCTACGATTCCGCATCACGAGCCACAAGCGCAGTGATTCACTGTCTCGCCGCCTTTCTCCATGGGCAGCGAGCTCATGCCAGCAGCAACGGCAGCTTGAACAAGGACGGAGCGTTCTGCTCTACCGGATCTGCCCATCCTGTGTGTGGATCCTGGCGCGATCATGTGCCGCGATCAGCCGCAGCAGCATACCACCAGCAGCCGCGAGCAGCATCGCTCGGCTCTCAGCACGGACTGACTCCTCAGGGAGAATCGCGGTCGCAGTGCCCGCGGTACCACGCATCACGCTCGTGAGCCTCGCCACCCTCGCTTGTGGACAGCACCTGGACGCGCAACATGCCTGTCATCACTTTCCTCTGCGGTTTCGTAATGACTGCATTTGTCGGACATCACCCTTCATTCCCCCGATACTACCTGGTCATCACCCTTGTCCGCTTTACCACGCAGCCTTCGACAACGCAGACGCGGCGGGCGGCTTTCTACGGCCCGACATTCTCCCCATCCGCTTCTCGCCATCTCCGCCACAGCCGGACTGCTCACCATGCATTGCCACTACAAGAAGCCACGACCGACCGTCACACAGAGGCCGCGATTTCATCATGGACTCCTCACGGGGCAAGGACGCATGAAGAATGACGTCTCTTTTCAGCAACGACGCGCACCACACATGAAGCCGAGTTCCGCCGCTGCCGACCAACGCCGGCGTCCACCGACGGCCCGGCCGCTGCAAATATGCACCGGTGAGGGCGGCACGGTCTTCTCCCCAGCGCCGTCTCTACTATCGGTCCATGCCGTCTGCTGAAATCAGCCCGGGCGCTCGGCTGCGGGCGCGAGCGGGCCGCTGGTGGCCGCGCGCTGGCAGGCTGCATCGTCTTCCTGGAGTTGCCCTGTGCCTGGGGTCTGCACGGCAACGCAGGCGCGGCAAGGGAGGACGCCGGAGGAAGCTCGTGATCGGCGCCGTGTGGGCGCACTGTTCGGCCTCGACTATCTTGTCCGCCTGTTCTGGCGCGAGACCGCCGCTGGTTCCTCCGCCACCTGCCCGACCTGGCGAATCATTGTCCCTGCCGATACTGCGTGCCGCCGACACACCGCCTGGCGGCGCTCGTATGAGCATCATGCAGCGCAGCGCCGGCACCGCGCTGCTGCGAGCGCATCACCCACAGCACACACGGTCGGCGGTGCCGCCCTGCTCATCTTCACCACCTCAGCACCAGCCGTGCTGGATGCGGAGCGTCATCGCAGAGCCGGGCTCCTCGGTCGTCCGGCCAGGCCCTGTGGTGGGCGCTGACGACGATCACCACCGTCGTGCTAGCGGCGGCCACCGTCCCGCTACTCACACGAGGGCGTTTCCATCGCTGACTCTGCTCGCGGTCGAGTCGTGGCGCTGGCCGGCGTCGTCACCCGACGACACTGGCCTGGATCGTCGCTGGTCTAGAGGACGCCGAGGAGGAGGCCGCGCGCGCGAGCGCGGGTGGCAGCCCTGCGGCAGCAGGTCAGCGAGCCGCGGCACGCATCGACCGTCTTCGGAGGAACGCGCGGCGGGACGCTGACGGTGTGCCTCCCCCGGTCCGACGTCGACACTGACCGCAGCAGACGCAGACACCGCAGGCCGGGCGTCCTTTCGCGTGGCGGACCGGACAGGGGCCCTGTTGTCCTCCGCGAGGAATGCCCGGCTCGACGCAGGCTTCCGCCACACACCTGATTCGCAAACTCGGTCATTCATCGATCGGCACGCAAAGCGGACCATGGTCGCGCCGCACGTGTGTGAACGCCGATGATCTCAATCATCTCATCGGTGATGGCGAAAGCGATGACGGCGTCGTCGAAACGGGCGATATGGGTGACGCAGGGCGGGGCGGATGTCGTCGATGACGCGACCAGCAGCTGGGAGATCGGCCAACATGCGCCGATCATGGCGCGACCACGTGGGCCTCGGCACGATCAGGGGAAGCCCGACTCGTGTGCGATCCGATGTGAGATCGGTCAGATGACGCTGCGCCTGCGGAGGAGTATCCGCCGGGTCTGCCGTCGCCCTCACGCCTCGGTCGGCGGGGTGGGCGTGTGGGCACACCGAGGCATTCAGGAGCCAACGAGGATCGCCCTCAGTTCGTCATACGCCGGCGCGCCACATCGCCGCGCGGCCAGGCATCAACGGCACTCTCACGGAGCGGGCTCGGGTCCATCAGTGACGCCTCCTGCGGTCGATTATGCTTGCCCGATGCGACTGCGCTGCTCCAACTCGTCCGCCAGATATGGAAGGTTTGGCAGGTGTTTTACTCGCGTCTGCTCTGCAGGACACCTCCTCTCCTCCTGATGGACGGGACTCTACACCGGGCTCCTGGGAATCGGCGGGCGCACTGACCGCGCAGACGCGAGCCGGGCGCGCGCTACTCGCGCGCGTGACAACAACGATGCGCCTCGCAGTGCCCGGCTCGGCAGGACGGTCGGCCCGCAGCCTCGGCGGCCACCAGCTCGGCAGGCTCGACGGCGTCGAGGGCCGCGCCCGCCGCAGGTTATCCCCACGGCGAGAACTGCAGGCCGTGTGGCCCGGCATATGAGCCTGGCCAGATCGGCGCGCAGGCACCCCACGAAGGATTCGTCTGACCGGCGCGGGGGCTGGGCACGGCCCTGATGGTGACGCCGGGGCCGCGCCTCAGCAGCGCGGGCGCTCGACGCTGATCTCGCGCTCGAACTCGGCGTTGATGCTGAGCCGTGGCCGGGCCTCGGGATGCGCACGCAGGTGCCGGAGACCAGCGGGTCAGGATCCCCGGGATCTTGCCCGGGACTCGTTGCGCAGCTTCTGCTCCTCGTCGGTCTCACCGGAGCCGTCACCGGCGTCGTTCCCGAGCGAGCCACGGCGTTGAAGGCGATGGTGTCGACGGCGGGCTTCAGGCGCGGGGGAACTCGGCGGCCCACCGTCAGGGCGGGCCTCCATGTCTCGTTCACGACGGCGCGCACCTGCCCATTAGCTCGGCCACCCGGCCCGACCCGAGCCGGAGACGGCCTGGTAGGTGGAGACGATGAGCGGATGGGCCAGCCTCCTCGTGCAGCACGCGGGGCGGGCATGGCCGCCGTAGTGTGTGGTGCAGCCCGGGTTGACGCGATGATGCCGCGGGCGCTCGCGCAGGTGCGTGCCGGTTGACCTCGCCGTACGAGCGGCACCTCAGGGTCTGCGCCGGGCCGAGGTTGCTCGACGACGACGGCCCCGGCGGCACACGGCGGCGAGAACGCAGGGCGTGCTCGCGCGAGCCGCGGCGGAGAAGATGGCGACGTCGTTACCGCTCAGGACTCGCGGTGGCGATACTCCAACCTCGACCTGGGCGCCGCGGAGTCCGACTGTCCGGCGCTGCAGCGGGCCGGGGAAGAAGCGCACCGAGCGGGCGGGGAAGTCGCGCTCGGCCAGCGCTGGCGCATGACGCGGTGACAGCGGGTGGCCCCCCACGACGGCGACGCTGACGCCGTCAAGGCGCTCCAGTGTGGAGGTGTTCGCGGATTTGCTCGTCGTCCGGTCCCCTCCGTGAACGACCGCCTCGGCGGCCTGGGCGTCAGGCCGAGGCGGGTGTGGACGGCGCGCACGGCCTCGTCAGGTGCGGCGTCGGCCACCACCGAGATGCGGATCTCGGAGGTGGTGGAGATCGTGGCGGATGTTGACCCCGGCCTCGCTCGGTGAGCCGAACAGGCGCGCAGAAGGACCCCCGGGTTGGGCGCATGCCGGCCCCCACCAGGGACAGGATGCCGATGTCGGGGTTGGTGAGCTTCGGAAGCCCAGTTCACACTCGCGGGCGGCCTCAAGGGCCTCGCGGGCGGCAGCCGGAGTCGCCGCCGTCAGGACAGTGTAGGAGATGGTCAGTTGTCCCCTCGGCAGGGGCGTCCTGGACGATCATGTCGATGTTGGCGTCGGTGCCGACACGATCACAGATAAGGCGGCGGCGCCAGGGGCGTCAGGGGCACGCCACAAGCGTGATCTTGTCCTGGCTGCGGTCGTGGGCGGAGTTCCGGAGATGACGGGGCTTCCGGTGGGTACTGGGGCCGTTGGCGGGCGGGCTTGGGGCTGGTGGATTCTGAGGAGCGAGGCGGGGCGGCTCGCGGCCTGCAGGGCAGCCAGGCTCGCAGCGCTCAGGGCACTAGCAGCGCTGGGCGAGCTGTCGGTGTCCGGCACGGCGGCAACGTCGTCGAGCTGGGCGGCCAAGCAATACGTAACC
>BNJT01001710.1_pt1 | contig 103745 bp, 89 predicted proteins | sample 8540491 | NCBI WGS metagenome assembly BNJT01 (sample SAMD00202455, study PRJDB9452) | human saliva metagenome | host: Homo sapiens
AAAAACACTCAATGACTGAAAATTTGAGTGTTTCTTATCTTGATAATACCTTTGACGCATAGTGATTGACTACGTAGCAAAATTTTATAATTAAAATTAAAAGAGAAAATTATCACTTAGCTTCAAATCTATTTCCCTAGTTCTATATTAGGTAACACAAGTTGAATATCTTTTATATATTTTAAAAATATTTAGGAATAATCTTTTTGCTTTAATATTATATTGAAATAAAATTAGCTCGAAAACATTCAGTGTAGGTTATTACTTATGTATGTAACCTCACTAAAATGATAGAGCTAATACTTAAGCTAAATATTTTACGCTTGTTATTTTGCATTCTTCTTCCTTTTTATCAAAGAATTTTTGTCTGTTCTGTTATTTTTGAAACTTTTTTATCATCTTCATAACGTTTATTTTTATTTTTATACTGTCTATTGTTACGAGATTTTTGTCTTGTTTTTCATTAGTGGTTTTTCAAAAGATAGTTGTATGTCTGTCTTTTTATCAACAACTAATTTTGATAAAACTGCTGTTATTTCAAAAATGGTTATATCTTTCCTAATAATTTTTGGCTAGCGTATCAAACTCAGGTTATCGTGCACTCTAATTGCTCTGATAATTCTAAAACTACTCTATCAAATCTTGCTACCTCTTCTTTTTGTATTAGGACGAAGCATTCTCATTTTACCTTTTAACTCTTCTATCTCACAGAAGATAAGGCATCTCTACTGGATTTAAAAATGCTATAGCAACTCTGACCTTACCTGCACGTCCAGTTCTTCTATTCTGTGCGTGTAGCTTTCTGCATCTTGTGGAATATCAAAATGATATACATGCGTTACTCCACTAACATCAATCCCGACGAGCAGCTACATCAGTTGCTACTAAAATTTCGTAATGAATTATTTTTAAATTTTCGATATCTCAAGACGTTTTGATTGTAATATCTCGTGAAGCCCTTCTGCTAAATATCCTTTAGCTATTAAACGCACTAGAGTTCATCTACCCTTCTTTTTAGTACGACCAAATTAGCAAGGATTAGGATTATGCACATCTAAAAACCTATCAAAGTATCAACTTTTCATTCTCACAGCAATTGTTGCAAACTCTTCTATATCTGGTTCAGAGTGTCATCGCTTATAGTTTTAATAATTTTATAATCATTCATAAACTCACGAGAAAGTTTTAAAAATAGCGTCCGGCATTGTTGCGAGAAAAACAGTAGCGTTTGATGCTTTGTATTTTATTTCTGAACAAATAAATCTAACATCTTCTAGCAAAAGCCCATATTAAGCATCTCATCTGCTTCATCTAGCAAACTAAATGCGTTAGTGATTCCAAGTTTTAAAGTTCTTCTGTTATATGATCAATAATTCTTCCAGGTGTCCCCTCACAACACCTTTGTGTATCTTTTCTTAAATCTTGAATTTGTCTATCAATACTCTTTACCAAAAATAACACTTACTAAGATTTTATTTCTCCCATGTCTAAGTTGCTCCAGTTGCAGTTAACTCACGAGTAGGAGGCATTAAGTTTGCAACTCATTAGTCTACCGCATTCACAAGTGGTGGTATCCCAAAATCCACCAGTTTTTCCAGAACCTGTTTGTGCTGGCGAGCAAGCACATCAACGCCAGACATAGGAATCGTCTCATTTTGAATACCAGTAGGAGTTTTAAAAATTCATTTTTCTCTAAAGATAAAATAGTATCTTCACACTCCCTAATTGTTCACAAATGTTGTCATTAAATTCTCCTTTTCTTATATCAATAATTACATAACTTGTTAATTATAACATTTAAAACTAATTAGCAACATCATATAACATACCCTAAACATTTTAGTTTATATCTTAATACTTTTTAATTAGTAGTTTAAAATTTATCTTCAATACATTTTAATAATTATCTCTATGTTATTTAGTAAAAAGTTTAATAGAAATAGAAACTCATCAAAAATAATAAAAATAAATTAGCTACTTTTGTGATTGTATAATAGGCGTCTACATTACATTATTAAATATTATTAAATAATAAAAATTTGCTACTTTTAAAAGCTAAATTTTACTTACAACTATATTTTAACACAAATACTTTGGGTTGCTCGAAAGTTTTATTGCTAGTGTGATATATGCTGCTTATCTTCTGGAAACATCTTCTTTTAATTTCTTCTGTACTATGACTTTATTTATTTTATTAGCTATTATTGATATTTGATAATGATTTATGCCTATCTGTATAAACATTATTAGTTAGGTGTTCCAACCACATTTATCATACTTCCCTTATCACAATATTTTGCCGTATTTTCTGCAGTTTTTCCAAAAGCTGTAAACCCTGTAAAACTCTGTTTCTACGTATTCACCGTTTTTATTTTCTTTATATTGTGAGTTGAAAGTGCCTAACGCTCGCTTTTTAAATATTTAAGTCCCCCTTCACTTTCTGTGTAACTCTGGATTTTGTACCAATGCTGGCAATTAGAATTACGTATTTAACATGTTGACTCCTCCTTTTATTTTGTACTAAGTGTTACAAATACTTCCCCATCTTCTAAAAACTTAGCGTCAATATAATTATTCCGCATCAAAATGTAGTAACTTTCCTGGTTCAACTAGTATATGTTTCTTCTTCATTTTAAATGCACTTCCAACTTTTTCCTTTTAACATTCCTGCGTAGAACTCAATGCTTCTGGATGATTATGTTCTTTATTACGTCCATCTCTCTCCCACTACATAGTTTAAACTCATTTTATTTTCTCTAAAAGTCCTGTGCATCTTGATAAATTTTTCCTACCATATTTCTCTCTCCCTTTACATATTTACATGCAGCAGATATAATTCATAATCTCTTTTAGTTTAGCGGGAACAAGTCATTTTGAAAAACTGTTTTCTATTTTCTTTTTAAGACCGTTTTAATTGACCCTAAGAGTGTTAAATAGTCCTTCGTCTTTTAACATAGCCTTGTGGCGTCATAAGAGTTAACTTCACCTTTGGATCAAAATCTTTCATCTCGTAATTATTTTCTTTAAAAAGCCCTTCCCTCTACTCTTGGTGGTGGAGCACACTAACATTTATTGAGTTTGATAAAATTTCCTTGTTCTTCATAATTATTTATTAACGTTATATCGTGGTTAAAAGTAGCCCTTCTTTCTTTAATACTCTATTTATATTCTTTTAAAGCACGAGAGCTTTACTTTTATCGCTAAGCATAGTAAGCATTGCTTCATTCATAACATAATCAAACACTCATCATCTGCAGCCTCTAAATGAGAAAAGCATCAGCTCTTAGAAAAATGCACAATTTTTAATCCTCATTTCATTTAGTTGGTTGTTGCTCTTCTATTGAAACTTTACTGACTATCACCTACCTAAACTCACGCAAGTAGGTGAGTTTTGTTTTGCAAGTTCTAATAAATTTACACACCTTTGTTACAAGCAGTCTTCTATTCTTTTTATTATCACCAAATTTTTGATGTGGATAATAAAAGTCTCGTTCCAGTTACTCCACCTGGACGTAATCTCATTTTTCCTAATATACATGCCCTTGTTCTTTTTCAATGTTTCACTCCTTAAAATATTATTTACTTAATTATAACTTATCTACTAGAAATTTAATGGACACAATCACTGTCAATTATTTTAAAATTATCTTCAAATGTTATCTAGTAATATTTAGTAGTAATGTAAGACGTCTAAGAAATGTACATTACTATACATTTAATATCAACATTAAATGATGAAAATCAATAATTGTTTCTGTTTGAGCTCTAACGATATTATTAAAAAGATAAAAGATATTAAATTCTTTATATTTTTATATTATTACCTCTAACAAATCAAGACCAGATTGTTTTGTACTACACGATTTAAAACTTAATCGTGTTTTACGTATTACTAATAGCTATGTCTCATCTTCTATATTACCACCTTTAAAAGGAAGGAGCAGCTACTTGAAAAGCTGAGACGTGCTGGTAGGAAAGTCTCACTAAAGTGTTCTGCATAAACCTGTGTTTACTTCTGCAAAAATCCATTTATATCTTTTAATAAAACACGTTTTTACGATATGATTCATTGAGCTTCGCTTCTTCTACAACTCAAGCTTGTATAGTTTCTGAATGCTTGGCGAGGCTTCTTCTGAAAACCCGGCTCTTCAAAAGTACATTTTCCCTGTTTCCAGTTGAGACCTAATTGCCCTGAACAAGAATTAAATTTTCCTACTGTATGTGCTTGGACATGCAAGGTCCTACTGCATTTTGGTGCTTTGTCTGGTTCATTTATTTTTGAATTGACATTTTAATTTCTCCTTTTTATCTTTAATAACATTTTTAAATAAATATTTTAGTCACTCTGCTTGATCTAAGTCTTTGAGTAACCTCTCCTGTATCTCTCACTCCACAAGATAAGCGTGGTCAACTCACCCACAACACACCCTGCTCATATCTTTCTTCTTTTGACATACAAGCATGCGACATTGTTGCAGGGTGTGAGATAATTGATCCAACTCCACCTACTGACACTGCAAAAATTTTGGTATTTCTTCTATGTGAAATTATCCATATCTTCTTTGTGTGAAACAAACGATGACACAGCTCCACCCGAAGCTTGCTTGTCCTATGTATATCATGGCACAGCTGACGTCCTCAAGTCCGATAGTAAACTTTTTATTTTACTTTTTGTTTCTAAAAATGCTTGCTATTGCGTTTGCGTATTTTGAACAGATTTTTCCATGCGTAGTCCCATAGTTTTCATACCACGAAGAACTAACCACGCATCTTCTACAACCCATTATACCACTAAAGTGTAAAAGAGTAATTTGTTTTGCTATATTTGGATCATTTGTAGCAATAAGTCCTGCTACTCATCACTATGTCCATTTATAAATCTCGTCATACTCTACAACTATATCCTTTCAAATCCTTAACTCAAGTGGTTTTGTATATAGTGGCGTCATGCAATGTATTATCTACTATTGTAAGCAAATTATATTTTTAGCAAACGATACTAATGTTTTTATATCTGATATTTTGTAAGTGGATTTGACGGTGGCTTTCGTATAGATAACTCTTGTATTATCTTTGATATCTCACATTTGATAAATCACTATAATCTATGTAGCTTCTATTCCATACTTTAGGGTAAAATTTCACCTACGAAAACTGATACGTTCCACCATAAACTTCTATCGGTAAAATTATATGCTCTCCTTTATTTAAAAAGTCATAAGTGCTGTTGTTATAGCAGCCATTCCTGATGAAAATACAAAAGCCATACTCTGCCTCTTCTAATTTAGCTACTGCTTGCTGAAGTGCCACTATTGTTGATTAGCAAATCCATTATAACAATATCCCATCTGTATAAAAATCTTTTTGATCAAATGTTGAAGTTTGATATTTTGGTATTGATGCTGCTCCTGTATAACTATCTATTACTGGATAACCATGTAAAAGATTAGTATTTATTCCTCATAATTCTCCTCCTTAATATAATAAGTTAGTCTAAACTTGTTTACTAAATGCCTTTAAAATTTATTTATTAACGCCAGTAATTTAGCTATTACTTTTTCTTTTACTTGTTGTATATATTTATATATACTAACTTCCGACATCTTAAATACTTGCAAGCTCTGATATTGAGTCTTTTTAGTGAAAAATCCCATTTCATCTAATACTATTTCAATCATCTTTTTAATTTTTCGTTGTCGTATCTATACATCCAGTAACTTTTATACATTGCATCTTCTATTATGTTTTGCTTTTGTACCATAAAGTTTCTCGCTATAATCATCATTTTTCCTCACTAACAACAGAAAAACTGCTATTACATTTTGAAAACTGTACTAAAACTCCTCTAACTTGTGGCATATTTGCAACTCTTCGCTTTGATCAATATTTATACATAACATTCCAATAGTTCTAGTATCTTCTTTTTATACTTGATGATTTGAATTTTTCCTTTTTAAATCTTTACTACTTAATTTGATAAACAATCTTTTTAAATATAACTTCTCAGTTAAACTTGTCTTAAAAATCTGTTGCAGGAGAACCTATTTTTCTTCCTCGATAAACTATTTTTTATATAGACAATAGATCCTATGTAAATCTTATGCATACAAAACTATTTCTGCTTTTACAACTCTAAAAATCTCTGATCTATTATAGGAATATAAAGTTTTAGTTTTTTCATTCATAAAACTCACTCCAAATTTGTGATTTATTTTTGGTTTGAATATAAATAGTAATGCTGGTGAGCATGTATCAATTATCATTGCTGATAGCATACAGTTAGCTACCATATTACTAGTTCTTTTTATAGAAAATTGTCCCTTTCCAGTTAAAAGTTCCATAGTAATAATACTGTAAGAACTAAACGAAACCAGTGAGAATACCACATCTGTAACAAAACTTTTCTTAGCTGTTTCTAAAACTTTTTCTTTTTGTCTCTATAGAAGAACATAATTACTGCTAATGGAATTATTATGAATTGAACGAAACGAGATATTGAACTTATTATCATAATGCCATTCATATCATACTTAAATGCCATTGGTATAATACTTGCTAATGCAGCAGTTACTAAAATGCTCGAAAGTGGAAGCCCTGCATCTGTTCTATTATCAAAATATTTTTGGATTTGTCCTTCTCTTGCCATAGCTTCAAAACACCCTTTGGAGTATGGAATGATGCAGCAACATTTATACCAAACATTGACACTAACGCACCTATTACTATTATGTTAGCATAATTTTATTTTGAAAACTGATGCTAATACTACTACTTCTTTTGATGCACTAATGATGTTGAGTCGATACTCATTGCAACGAAAACAATTCCTATATAAATTGCTAAGCAATAATAGCTGCTGCTAAAGGAATACACGAGGTAAAAGTCTCTGGATTTTCCATGTCACTTGCTCCCACCACTACACTCTCAAATCCAAAAGCATAAAATGCTGCACTGCTGCTGCACTGAATCCTGCTGTTGTTAGTGCTGGCACTAGGGTCTTTACCTGCAGCTGCTAAACAGTATCTCCATCTATTAAAATGGCTTTCATGTACAATGGAGTTATACTGAAACAATTCCATGCTACATACATAGTAGAAATATACCCAATCTAAATTCTCTATAATTAGTAAAATTACCATCAAAACTATCAATTGTAACGTAAGTTATATACTATCTAATTTAAAGATAGATAAAGTTGTTTTGATAACCTGTTGTCATAACTCCCCCATGCAATATGGCTGCGTGCAAACAAATCGTGTAATACCTACATAAAAACCTACACCTTCCCCAAATGCTGCTTTTAGAGTATGCATAGCTGCTCCATACATATTTTGAAGCGAGAGGCAAATGCTATATAAAAGCTAGCAATGCCGCTGCACATAAGAAGATAAATGGTGCTACTTCCCTACTTTTGCTACACTACCTGAGATAAGAAAAATCCCCGTTCCTATAATTGAGTTAATCGTTAAAACGAACAATTGACCAAAACGTGTGTCTTACTACTCATAATTTTTCTCCTTTTTATTTTTATTTTTATGCTCACTTACTAGTCTTTTCAAATAATTTTTCATATCTGAACAAGTTTTCTGCCATCATCTCTCAGTGCCACTGCACACCACTACTACCAAAATGGATACTTTTCATTCTCTATCGCTTCAACAACTCATCGCTTGTTCTTGCTGTTACTTTATAAACCATTTGCTACTCTGTCAATTACTTGATGATGGAAATGAATTTACAAATAACTCCTTCTTTAGATTTCTTTTAACTTAGAATTTTCTTCTATTTTTTATGAGTTTTGTGAAGGGATTACCACACTTTGTGAATGTTTTAGAATCTCTCTCCACCTATTTTCATTTCTAAATCTTGATGAAGCGTTCCACCTTCATAAACGTTAATTATTTGATGACCACGACAAATTCCTAAAATAGGGATCTTTTTGCTAATTCTAACAACTTAAAAGTCACACTCATCTTTTCTGGAGAAAAACTTCTCCTATTTTGTGATGGTTCTTTTTCCATGCTTGTATGATAAATATCATGTCCACCTGATAAAATTAAAAGCATCTACTAATTTCATTTTGTTCTTCTATAACATCACTAGATTCACTAAATGGTATTATAGAGAACTCCACCTAGCTAAGATTACTGCATCAACATAACTTTTATTAACATACGCTCTTTTATATCCAGGAAACATTCCTCCCTTATCAACTCAAAACACTAGATGATATCTCCAACTATTACTGGTTTAGTTGTCATTAAAACCCTCCTCCTTAAAATAAAATATAATTCTTTATAATCATTATATAATTCTATTATAAAATATGCAAGAGATTTTTATAATTTTTAATATTTTTATAATTTTTATATTTTTATTATTTTAATATCTGACTTTTAAATTAAATATTTAATATAGAAAAATTATTTCACTTCTAGTGTTGTTATAATTTCTAGTAAAATATTAAAATAATGAAAAACTAATATCAGATAAATAATAATGTATACTTTTAAAATAAAAAGTATAAACTTAAAAGTTTATACTTTGTTTACTACTTATAAATTAAAATATTTTTAATTATCAATTCAACTAATAACTTATATGTTTTCTCGTTAATTAATCTTCTTTATTAAAATCATAACCAATCTCCTATGCATAACTATCATTCTGTTACCAATTAGTGCGTCTTGTAAGTTATGTGTAATCATAAGTGCTAAATCTCTATTTTTCTTTCGTTAAGCCCATTATTATGCGTTTTTGGATCCAGTGCAGCTGTGTGTTCATCTAATAAAATTAGTTTTGGTGTTGTCATTGTTGCCATAAGAAGTGCTATAGATTGTCTTTTGTCCCCCTGATAAAAGTCCCATTTCAGAATTTAATCTATTTTCAAACCCACTTTTAAGTTTTCTAATAGAGTTTTAAATTTCTAAATCTTCTTTTACTACACTCATTTCTAAATAATAGATCGCTTTTTACCACGAGACGAACTGCAAGCGACATATTCTCACTAACTGTCATTCTTGGCGCTGTCCCTTGAAGTGGGTCTTGAAAAACAGTCTTATATACTCTGCTCTTTTATGTTCGCTTACTTTACTTATATCAACACCATCAAAAGATATAACCCTTTATCTAGTGAAAATACTCCTGATATAGCATTTAAAAGTGTACTCTTTACCCTGCTCCGTTACCACCTATTATTGTAATAAAATCTCCTTTTTATTTCTAAATTTATATTTTTAAGAGCATGGTGTTCTCTATTTGTATTAGGGAAAAATGTTTTATCTATATTTTCTAGTTTAATATATGCTACTACTTTTGCTCCTACAATTAAAAATAAGATTTTTATTTGGTATTGTTAAAAATACGTTATTAGGGCTGCTGATATTAACTTAAAAGTCATTTGCTTCTATTATTTTTAAACTTAAAACTAAAACTAATAATAAACGATAAATAATTGCTCCAAAATATTATACATATATAGCCTTTGTTAAAAAGTCCACATCTCCAAAGATTACCTCACCTATAATTATAGCAGCAAGCACTACTATTGTTCGTATACCACCGTTAACATCTGCATAACCATTATTTTTGCGAAAAGAACACACCTGCAAAAGCAATTGATTCCATTAGCTAACATTAAAGCGTATTACCGTCATAACTTTTTGTTGATATACCTAATGATGTTGCCATTTTTCGTTATTCCAGTTGCTATGATTGCTTGACCTAATTCTGTTTTAAATAGTAGATATATTAAAAGTATCAGTACGCAACAAGCTTCCCTATAATTAGTTTGTCAAAATTTTCTGGTAGATTAAATTTTTTCTAAGCTTGTGAAAATTGTTTTTGATTTGATCGTAAGTTTGTACTTCCCATTATTCTAAGGTTAATAGATAGTAGGGGATCATCGTTAAAATGCTACCGCAAAGCTGTGGGTATTTTACATGTTGATTTAAAAATCCTGTTATTAATCCTGCAGAGTGTTCCTATAATAAAGGCAAGTAGATAGCTAAAAATGGATTTATTCGCTATGAATTGCCATTACACAAACAGCAGCACCTTAGGGGTCGCTCTGTTGTCATATCTGCAACATTTAAGATACGAAAACTTATAAAAAGTCCTAATGATAGCATGCCCCATAAAAACACCTTGCGTTACTGCTGAAATTATTAAATCCATTTTTCTCTCCTTTTATTTTTATTTATTATAACAAATTTTGTTTATGAGTGTAAATTTATTTTTACTACTGTTGCTTTTTGTTTTTATATCTTCTGGAATTTTTATTCCTAATTTGTTTGCTTTTTCTTCGTTTAAGTAAATAACTCCCTCGTTAGCTAAAACGATTGGCATATCTTGTGTTTTTCTCCTTTAAGAACTTTTTACTATTGCTTTGCAGTTTCTAGTCCTATTTTTATATTGATCAACACCCCTAAGCCTAATACTCCACCATCTTTTTACCATTGTATCTGCTGATGGGAACACTGGAAGATTTAGTTGATCAGTTACTTTTTGTTACTGTTGGCATTGCACTTGCTACTGTGTTATCTATTGAATAAATATTGCTTGCGTTTTGTTTTTGCTAGTGCTTGCGTTACTTGTTCTATATCGTTAGTGTTTTGCTATTGCCGAAACTTTTACCTCAAGCCCTAAGTCTTTTGCTAGCTTTCTTTTTGCATGCTTCAACTTGTTTTACTGAATTATCTTCACTTGATGTATATAATACCCCACTGTTTTAAATTAGGTACAATCATTGATCTCAAATTGTTGTTTAATGGGTGTTCTGTCACTAACACCTGTTACGTTCCCACCTGGATTTTCGCTTTTAATAAGTCCTGCTTCTACCGGATAAGTTATTCCACCCATTATTATTGGTGTCTCTGCATTTGCTAATGCTAATGTTGCTGATGTTGTTATACCTACTAAAACATCATTTTTCTTGAACAAGTTTTGAACTCATCGTTGCTAAAGTACTTTGATCCTTTGGGCATTTTTGTAAATCTATTTTTAAATCCCTCATACGCCTTCACTTTTTAATCCATCTTCAATTCCCTTTATAAATTGAATCATGCTGGATGAGCTGAGAAGTTGCAAAACACCTACTTTAACTACTTTAGTTTCTTCTTTTTAACATCTGCTGTTGTTTGATAAACCGAAAACGCAATAACTAATGCTAAAAGCGATGCAAAAATGTAAAAATACTTTTTATTTGATTTCATAATAATATTCTCCTTAGGGTTTTGTAATATTTAACAAATCTATAAAAAGACCACTCATCAGTGGTCAGGGTATTAAAAAGACCACCTATATTCTACGTGGTCAGATTTGTTAATTCATTAGTTAGCAGTCACCACATAGATACAATTTCAACGACAATGAAGGTTGTATCTATAATCGACCAAAAGGCGTTAAGATTCAACCTGTATCTATTGGCTTTTGCTAACGAGTATTTGAAATTCTGTTACTAAAACAGTTAGTTGTATCATCCTGCTTCCTTTCTTGAAAAATTATAGTTTTAATTATACACTTTTTATGTCAATATATATTTTATGTTTTCGTTTTCGTTCTCTTTTTAATAAACAAATAATGTTCTTTTTATCCATTTAATTATTTTCTGTTATACGTTCCTTCAGATAATGCAATCTCTGATATCTAAAGCGGTGTAATCTGATTTGAGATAGCGTTCCGTCTTCAATTGACTCACTATTTCTTTTTAATTGTAGTTCTGTTGTTTAATCTTACTTGTGCTACTACTTTTAATTTATCTAGTAAATTTTCAAAGCCCTCAAAACGTTCTTCTATTATATTTATCTCTTCTATTTGTCTTGTTGAGGCATTTACTGTTTTATTTAAATTAGCAAGGTCACAGTTTTGCATTCTATTTACAGAATTATTTATATCTCTAATTATTCCGCTCATCTTCAAAACTCAAACAACGCTTGATTAGCACCACTACTAGCCCTAAAAGTCTGATATTTTTCTGACTCTTTTATATACGTAATATATCCTCTCTCTCAAAGTGTTCTTGCGTCTTTAAGTCATAACTTTTTAAAAGTTTTTGCTACTTTTCAATATGTTCTTTATATAAAGATTTCTAAATGATAACTAGATGTTCTTGGATTATTTACAGAACCCCCAGCTAAAAATGCTCGCAGAAGATAAGCCCCTCTTTCTCTTCTGTATCTATGAAAGACGTGTGTGTCTTCTCGCATAGTAAAGTTACTATCTAATATATGCAGCTTATTTATTTCTTTAACGTCTTTATCAAGACGGCATATATAGACATTATAATTTCATCTAACAGGAGATATTTATATCCGGTATTAAAAAAGTATTTTATTAAAGAGATATATTCTCCTAGATATAGCAAGATTTTCTGTTTGAATACTTTAGACTTAAATCTATTACTAAAGCCCAAGTACACCATTCATGTCTACAAGGGCAGAAAGTTCTGATAAAATTCAAGACCCTTCTATTTTTATCATCGTCAATTCTACATCTGATGCGTAAGTCATGCACTTCTCCTTTCTATATTTAAAATTGTTTAATCTGATTTTATTTTAACACGCTAAATAAATTTTTGACAAAATAAAAACATACTTCTCTTAAGTGTGTTAAAAATAATAAAATAAAAGTTACCTCTATCAGCTAATAAATAGACGTTTTTAAAAATAACTTTAATTTTTCACATATTTTATAGTAATGTTACTCACCTACACTACCATAAAAATTTTCTTGCTTTTATAAAATTTATAAAGTTAATTTTATTTTACTAAATTATTTGATGTTCCTGTTTGATTACTTCTACTGCTGAATTAAGACCACCTTCTACTAAGTTTTTAATTGCAGTTTCTGTAGCAAATGCTGTATGCGGGTATATATATCATCTCTATCTATTAGCTGTTGGTATATCATCATCAAACTCTTTATCGCTACAATCTTTTTGGTACGTAGTTTGCTTCATTTTTCGTAAACATCAAGTGCAGCACTAATAATTTTTATTATCTAGTGCTTTTAAGAGAGCTTTTGTATCAACTAACATACCTCTTGCGCGTTTTACTAACACTGAGATTATCTTTCATTTTTATAAAAATTTCTCATCTACAAGATGGTAATATTCTTTTATAGCTGGTGTGTGAATTGTTATAACATCAGAATTTTTATAAGATAATCTAATTCATCTGTATATGTTAAAATATGCTTCATCATTTCATACGTCATACCCTAAGACATTTTGCTCCTAGTGAATTAAAAAGTTTTTGCAGTTTGAGTTCCTATTCTTCCAGTTCCTATAACTCCTACTGTAAGTTCTCTAAGCTCTCTTGATAAAATAGCTGGTGTCCAAGAGAATTGTGATTACCTACGTTATTTAAAATTTCTAATGTTTCTAGTTAAGTACAATGTAGTTGTAAGAACGTTCCTGCAATCGCATTTTGGAGAATACGAAGGTACGTTAGTCATTTTAAATTTAACTCTTTCATATATTCTAGGTCGTAAATATCAAAACCTCGCTGAACGTGTTGAAAAACTTTACACCTTGCTCTTTTGCAAAAGTCATGCTAACGATTTATCAAAAGGTTTATTAACTATGCAAAACTTCTCCACTTGCTCTACTAATAAATTTTTATTTTTCTTCGTTTTAAAGTTTCTACAAGTAGCAACTACTTCTATATCATTATAATCCATTCATTAAATGCATTTTCATCTTCTCTTAAATTAAAAACTGCGTAACTTCATAATAATTCTCCTTACATAATAATCATTTTCTCTACATTATAACATACATAATTCTTAAAACACTACAAAAAGATAAGTACAAAATTTTTCTTTACTCTTTAATATAAATTTTGTTATTAAAGAATAAAATTATATTTATACTTATCTTCTTTAGTTATATATTTAAAATTTATTATAGTTAGACGTGCATATCCTTTTTATTTGCCAATGGTTCCAATCTAAAAGTATGGCTACCTACTCCACGTAATTGTTTTGTTAGGTAGTTGCGTGTTGCCCTTCTATTGTAGTTATTTTCCTGTTTGATACTGATTGTACATACCTATATGATCAGCCCAACCATTACTGTCCCAATCACTACGTAACTATATCTCCTGCTTTTTGGCATTTGTCTTCCTATCCAAATAATATCTTGGAAAATTTTAGTATGTCTTTGAACTCCACACTCACGTCCGATTAAGTCAGATAGATTTTCTTTCATAAACATTGTTGTTACGAAAAATATCGCGCAATCATCATTTTCTTTTTACTGCATAACCAACTGGAAGTGGTTTTTACAGAATTATAGTATCTAACTAATTCTTTTTATGTTTTTCAGAATACATTAGTGTCCCACTATAACTTCTTGCAGTATTTAACAGTTTGTTTATTTTATATTCTCCATCTCTTGCTTCTTTCTTTTGCTAACATGCCCATTCCCATCACTATAATACCATGTGTTAGTTTTTGGACTTCTTGACCATTTGTTTATTGCCATATTACTTCCGTAGCTTACTGGCTCAAAAGTAGTATTTGTTTTCCGTTTACGTTCTACTACTGACGTCTGATATTAGTTACATCGTTTTTCTTTTGTAGTATCTTTGTTGTTTACTGCAGGTGTTATTTCTCTGTATATATACCCATTTATGTTACTGTAATACCATGTGTGTGCTGTTTTGACTTCTTGACCATTTGTTTATTGCCATATTACTCCATAGTTTTTCTGGCTCAAAGTAGCATTTGTCTCGTTTATTTCTACTACTGTGTCTGTTTTTGTACTCCGTTTTTCTTTGTAGTATCTTTTGTTGTTTTTGGTGCGTATATTATTTCTTTGTCTATTATTCCGTTTTGGTTTGTGTGATATAGTGTTTTTCTTTTCCGTGATACGCCCATTTGTTTATTGCCATGTTACTTCCGTAGTTTGCTGGCTCAAAGTAGTATCTACTCCGTTTACTTCTACTACTGTGTCCTGATACTTGTACCGTTTTCTTTGTAGTATCTTTTGTTGTTTGCGCGTATATTATTTCTTTTGTCTATATTCCGTTTTTGGTTTGTGGTGGTATAGTGTGTTTTTCTTTCCGTGATACGCCCATTTGTTTATTGCCATGTTACTTATGCAGCTTGCTGGCTCAAAAGTAGTATCTGTTTCCATTTACGTTCACTACTACTACGTCTGATACCATAGTGTACCGTTTTTCTTTGTAGTATCTTTGTTGTTTGGTGCGTATATTATTTCTTTGTCTATTATTCCGTTTTGGTTTGTGTGGTATAACGTGCTTCTTTTTTGGTGATACGCCCATTTATTTATTGCCATAATTGCTTCCGTAGTTTGCTGACTCAAAGTAGTATCTACTCGTTTACTTCTACTACTATATCACTTTGTATTTGGCCGTTGTTTGTGTAGTATTTTTCCGTCTATTACGTCTGTTGTTCTCTTCTTTTGGTGTTAGGGTCGTCATTTTTGTCTATGTATATTGTTGTTCCGTTTACGTCTACTACTGTTACACCCTGTTTTTATTTTTCCGTTTTTCTTTGTATTGTTTTTGCCGTTGTTTAGGTATATTATTTCTTTGTCATGTCCGTTTTTATCTGTGTGGTATAGCGTGTTTTCTTTTCGTGATACGCCCATTTGTTTATTGTCATGTTGCTTCCGCACGTAGCTGGTTCAAAGTAGTATCTACCTGTTTCATTTCTACTACTGTGTCTGATTTTAGTATTCCGTTTTCTTTGTAGTAGCTTTCTTGGTTTTTGTGTAGATTATCTTTTTGTCTATTATTCCTGGGCATCTGCGTGGTATAGTACGCCTCCTTTTTGGTGGTATGCCCATTTGTTTATTGCCATGTTGCTCCGGTACGCAGCTGGTTCTAAAGTAGTATTTGTTCCTGCTTATTTCTACTACTATGTCGTTTTTGTTTTGTTCCGTTTTCTCTACATAGTATGTTTTTCCGTTTTCTTTTTAGCAATCCCTCCTGCTTTGTGCTTTGTTTTCTCCTATTACTATTGGGGCTACCATGGGTATTATAGATATGATGCTGGCTATATATTGCATCTTTTTAATCATCTTCCACCTCATCTATCTCATATGCTCTTTATCATTTAATGTTAGTGAGTAGATATTATTTATGCAATACTAAAATACTTGTTTACACTTAATACTTCTAAATTTTTATAAATACACAATTTTTTCTAATCAGAAATAAATAGTTAGGCTATATTTTACTAGCCTAACTATTATTTTAATATAGGTATTTATAGTTTAAAAAGTTTATTTTTATAATTAAACTGTAATAAAATTTTATTATTCTGCATAATGATTGCACAGCTGTGATTAGTGAAAGTTTAAGTACGTCAGCCGATGAGCAAACCACGAGTCGAGTCGTTAACTGGTGCATTTAATCCTCTGTAAGATTGGACCCACTGCCTCAAATCCCTCCCAAGCGTTGTGCTATTTTATATCCTATATTCCCTGCTTCTAAGCTTGGGAAGATAAATACTGTTGCATCTCCTTGTATTTCTGAATTAGGTGCTTTAGTTTTTGCTACTGGTGGAACGAATGCTGCATCAAATTGTAATTCTCCTCCCACTGGAAGTGTTGGTGCCCTTTTGCTGCTTACTAGTTTTGTTGCTTCTGCATTTGTTTCTTCTGTTACTGCTGATCCCATTGTTGAAAAACTCTAACATTGCTACTTTTGGATTTATGTTAAAGCTTTTTGCTGTTTTTGCACTTTCTACTGCTATTTCAGCTAATGCTTGTGCATCTAAACTTGTAGTTATGGCACAGTCTGCAAAAGATCAGTCTTGATGCATTTCTTGACATAATAAACGCAACCACTTGATTCTGCTTACATCCTGGTTTTTTGTTTTAATTATTTGAAGTGCTGGACGAACTTGTATCTCCAGTAGAGTGCACGCTCTCTGATACTAACCCTCTATTCTCCTATAAACCAACATTGTTCCAAAATAGTTTACATCTTTTTAAAAGCTCACGAGCTTTTTCTTCAGTTACTTTTCCTGCACGTCTTTTCTACGAATTTAGCGAAACCATTTCATCATATTTTTCATAATTTTCATGGTCAATAAACCTATACCAGAAACGTTTAAAAATAGTGGTTGTGCAATTTTTCACTTCTTCTTTTTACCTATTAAAACAGGTTGAACGTAGCTTTGCTGCACCAAGTTTTACTGCAGCTTCTAATATACGTTCATCGTAAGCTTCTGCAAAACAACGCACCTTTCCTTCTAAATTTTTGTATGAAGTTCTACGAATAATCCATTCCCCATAACTCATTCCCTCCTAAAATTTTAATTTTTATTATATCTATTATATGTCTTAATGCTTCTAAATCAAAAGCGTTAAATATTTTTCCCTTTACCAATTACTACTATATAGCCTATAATTAGTCCGATATACATAAGTAAAAAGAATATTAAAAATGTATATTACTATATATAAAGTTACTAAAAATTTTATCTTTTTATTTTTCATAAAAATACCTTAATCGTCTCACTCTTTTTATATCTGCTCCAAGACTTCTAAATTTCCTCCTCAACATCTACATACACCCCTCTCGTCTATATGGTATAGTTAGTGATAGTTGTTGTTCCTTTTTCGCACATAAGCCCTCGTTATTATTAACGCAGCTCCCTGCACGAAGGTCTGTTGCACTAGAACGATTGCACCTTCTAGATTTGCTACTCCTTCTATTAGTGAGCTTCCTGCTCTATTTTTAATTTTGCATTCATTCTTCTAAGTTCTTCTAACATGCATAAATCTATTTTTCAAAAACAGTTTCTGTTATTGTACTTGTTCCCTTTTTGCTAAAAAGTGCACAATACCTAACTATTGATTGCATATCCGTTTAAAAATCCAGGATGCGGAAGTGTTTTTATATCCACTAGCTTTTAAGTATTCTAAGTTATTTGATATACGCATACCGTCATCATATATTTCTATTTGTACTAACCCATCTCACGCATTTTGCTAACTCACGCGACATTATCTTTGTACAATGCCCCGCGAACAAAAACATCTCCCTTAGTTGCTGCAGCCGCCATATATATGTTACGCCTCTACTCTATCAGGCATTATGCTATACTCTACTTCCGGTAAGTTCTCTTAACCCTTCAATCTCTATAACAGATGTTCCTACTCCTGAGATTTTGCTCCATTTTTATTAAGAAGTTTATCATACTTCTATCTTCTGGTTCTTGGGCCGCATTTACAATTATCGCTTTCTCCCTTCAGCTAAACAGCTAGCCATAATAACATTTTGTGTAGCTCCAACACTTGAAAGTCAAAAAGATTGTTGTTCCTTTTAATCCATTTTCAACTTTTGCCTCTACATTCCCACCGTCTTGAATAATTTGTGCACCTAATTCATAAAAACCTCTGAGTGTTGATCAATGGGACTACTTTCCCATTGAACATCCCACCAGGCATTTCGCGTAACTTTTTGCTCTTCCTTGACGAGCTAGCATTGGTCCCAAAACTAAAAACGATGCACGCATTTTAGCTTACAAACTCAAACGATGCTTCTGTTTTTAATTCTTCTTTTGCATCTATCTCTCACTGTATCATTTTCTATAATCTACACTAACTCCCTAATGACTCAAATAGCGAACTTAAAATTTTTATATCTGATAATTTTGGAACATTATCAAAATTTACTTTTCCTTTAGTCGCAAGCAAAGAGCGCAGCTAATATAGGAAGGGCTGCATTTTTTAGCACCAGACACCTCTACTTCCCCTACTAACCTTGCTCACCTTTAACACATTATTTTCTCCAAAACATCAACCTCCAATAAATATCCTTATCTATACTACCATAAATTTACCAATAAATAAAGTTTTTACCTTTTATATTTTTGAAAAATAATTTTATCATCATAGATAAACACTACTTTATCTCTACTGAACTTACTGTTAGTTAATATTAACATAAAATTTTTTCTTTATCTCTAATTTATTTTGTCTACTTATCATTTAGTGTTGATATTAAATACATATTATTTTATATAATCACTAAAAGCAAAATATTAGAGAAAGTATTTAAAAATATTGAAAAATATTTTTGAGTGCAACCTGAGTCAAAAACTTTTAAAATTTAGAAGCGTCTTGTTACTTTTAGTATTATATTTTTAACCCACACTGAATATTTTGAGTCTTTATTATTTTCAAAGAAAAAGTATTTACTTAAAAATACTTTTAAGTAAATACTTTTCATATTATCTCATTTGCATTTCTATTTGTTGAATTATTTGCTGGCCTTGTAGTAGTTGAAGAGTTACTGCTCTGAAGACCCAGAGTTTTCTTGTTTTGAGTTGTCTTTATCTTTGTTAGCTTCTTCTTCTCTTTTGCTTTTTCTCTTCTGCTTCTTTTCTCTTATCTTCTTCTTCTTTTTGTTCTTCTACTTGTCGTCTTCATCATCTGTTAAAACTTTTACTCCACCATTATATGTTCCTACACTTTTTGGAACAGTAAATGCTTTTTGGTCGTTTCATATTGATAATGTTTTTGCATATTTATTCTATAAAGTATTGTGTGTTTTTACTCCGTCGTTTACATCCATTTTCTTCGTTGGACCATCTATTGAAGCAAACCCCTGCCACACTGCTAGTGTATAGTCTGTTGTATATCCTATTACCCAAGAGTTCTTTTGAATATGCCTCTGGATCAAAGTTATATTTTTGTCCATCTGCAACCGAGAATGTTGTTCCTGTTTTAACTCCCATCTCTGCTCCTCATACTTTGCACTTTTGTGCAATACCATTTACTACGTTTCTAAGCATTGATGTCATTATATATGCTGTTGTATCTTTTAAAACTTATGTTTCTATCATCTTTACTAAAACTTTTTATTTCAACACCTGATGAATCAAAAACTAATGGCTTTAGGTGTTGCGTAGTATCCACCATTTGAAAAATGGTACACAAGCTCCTCGCCATCTGTAGAGTGTGAATAACCATCTGAACTACCACCTATCGCAGTTGTTAGTGAATCATCTTTTACCTCTAAGCCTACCGCACTTGCATATTGTTTTTACTTTATTAAACCCTACTTCATAAAAAGTTTTTATCGCAGGTATATTATACGACATCATAAGAGCATAGTTCATGGGTATATTACCGTGATAAACTCTATCCCAGTTTTGAATTTGTGAACCTTTCTATTTTATCGTTTATAATATGATTTGTTGACCAACCAATACTTCTACTGTTGGTGCATATGCTAAAACTGGTTTAATAGATGAAACCTGGTTGTAGTTTTGATTGTGTTGCAAAAGTTAAATCCTGCAAACTCTCAAAGTTTCTACCACCATATAAAAGCACTTATTCCACTATTATTGTTATCTAAAAACAACCATAGCTACTTCTGTTTGTACTCAAGCCAGCTTGATTTTTATTCATTGAATTAGATAAACTATCTTGAATTTTTGGATTAAAGTTAGTATAGCTTTTAATCCTAAGTTTAGTATATCTCCTTCATAATCTTTTTATACTCTTTTACTATTTTTAATTCTCTTACTACTTCATTCATATATACCTGTGTAACGTTCATCAAATTCACTTGATAACATTCCACGACTATTTGCATCTCTCTCAACGATATCCCTGTCATAATAGGTGCGCTGCTTCTTCTTCTTGTTGTTTCGTTATTTTTCCGTGATACTGCATTAAATATAAAACTGTATCGCGTCTTTTCTTTTTGCAGCTTGTTGGTTATCATATAGGGTTATATCTATTTGGCTGTTGCGGAAGCCCTGCTAAAGTGCCATTGTGTAAAGTTAATTGTTTTTAAATTTTTCCTGTACATATTTAGCTGCTGTCTTTAAACCGTACACCCCGTCAGAATAGTAAATTCTATCAGTACATCGTAAATATAGAATCTTTATCGTAATTTTTGTTCAAGTTTATAAGCTAACATGCTCTCTTGAACTTTTCTTTTCATACTTTTTATTATCATCTAAGTACGCACGTTTTATAAGTTGTTGAGATATAGTTGATGCCCCTTGTGCACCAAAACCATTTGTTAGTATTAGAAAAACACTGCACCAACCAGCGTTTATAGTTCATCAGTCATGTTCAAAAAATCTATTATCTTCTGTCGCCAAAATTGCGTTTTGCATAGCTTCTGGAATATCTTTTTAGTAACATTATCCCTATTTTATTCCAAGTTTTGCAACTTCTTCATTGTTTATATCGTAAACTATAGTTTTATTATTATTTTCTAAAACTTTCTTTTGAATCAAAAAGCTGGTGCTTGATCTCAAAAACATAGCAAACAGAAAATAAAAATAATAAAATAGCACACTACCTACCGTAAGTCCCCATTTAAAAATAGTTTTTGCACTACTTTTTGTTACTGTTTGGTTTTCTAACTTTCACTAATTCTGTTTCTAGCTTTTTCTTCATTATTATTTTTTGCGTAGTTCTTTTTAAACCAGAGCGACTTAGTAGCATTATCTCTTTCTCTAAAAGTTTTCTACAACTTCATCTTGTTGTGTATACGCGAGAGTTCAGAGGTTATAGCCACCAGGAGATACCTGACCACTATTATACTTATCACGCCTAGACATATTATTTCTATCGTCCATATTATCTCTTCCTTTGTTTTATAAATTATCACTATAATTTTAATAGAAAATATTATCAATTTTATTATTTTTACTTTATCGTGTATGTATAGCTAAATATCAATTAAAACATAAAACTTTTATTTTTAATAAATTTTATTTTACTAAATGGTTTTATATTTATTTAGTTAAATTAGTTTTCTATCTCCTTAGATAATAGTTAATTTTTAGTTTTTGCTTGCACATGAATGAGCGTTTATCTAATATCTCGTTAGGTAATCTCTCTCTCTTTTTGTTCTTTCTATTTGAATAGAAATTTTTCAGCTAAGCGTTCTATAAAGGTTGGTTTTTCTTCTTCTACTGCTTTATCTGTATCAGTATATTGTTGGCATTTGTTACGACATTCAATTACTACTGCTATTTATCCTCATCACCTAAAAAGCTCCATAGCCCTTTTATTTCTGTTGTAACAGCTCGCACTCCACTCCCCAATGCCTCAGCAGCACAAGCCCCTAAAGCTCTTCAAAGTATGATGGTAGTATAAAAATATCTTTAGTCTCGCATTATATCTGCTAAATGTTTTTGAGAAGATACGTTATAGATTGAAATATTGGAGCCATCTACTAAATCAAAAATTCTCATTTTCTTTTAGTTAGTTGACCGATTAAGTCAATAGTTACGTTACTATATTTTTCTCTCTAGACTTTAAATGCCTTTTTATTAGTTCGCTGAAACCTTTGAGTCATCAAATTTTCCAGCATAAATTAATCTCTACTTTTTCTCGGATAAGTTTTTAATGGATAAAAACTTTTTCGTTAAAACCCTGCTCCAAGGTTTTATGATGTTTTCTTTATTATAATTATACTACTCTTGTTATATCTGCTATTTGATTATCACTCAACGAAATTATTTTTGTCTATCTTATTTATATTCGTTACAGTTACTTTATTTTTCATATCAGGATCTGCTTGACGTATGTCTGTGTTGTGGCAAACAGCTATAATTTTTATCAGAGAAAACATCTGCAACAAGTGAAGATAATATCCACGGGTGATGTGTTATTACTATATCTGGATTAAATTCTTTGTTTTGTTTTAGCTTTTTCTAGCTCTCTTCCATAACAATCATCTCATCAGTCATTTGTGAGTAAACTGTATTTTTATACGGCATCACTATCACTCATACCTGCTATATGAAAAGGTAAGCTAGGTAGTATCAAAAAGAACTTCGTATTGTTTATTGCTTCCTAAAATATTTATATCCACATCACTAACTGACTTTCGCATAAAGACAACTTTGCTCTATGTCTTTTTATAATTTTTAAGACCTTCTATAACGTTTGTAAATATACGCCACTTCCTGTTCTCATAGGTAGTTGAGCAAGTAGTAACACTTTTCATTTCTCTCCTTATATCTAAATAAATTTTTAAAAATTATCTTAATAAAATATAATTTAATTATATAATAAAATTAAAATTATTTAGTAGTTAATAAAATTATATTTATAAAATTTTTATGGTATAATTTATAAGTTGAAAAATTTTTGAGGATTATTATGATATTAAGGCAGTATTGATATAGATGGAACACTCCGCAGTTTTAAAAACACAAAGTGTATCAGAAAAACTGATAAACTCATCTAAAAATTACAAGATAAAGGAATTAAAATTTTTATCTCAACAGGTCGCGCACCAGAGAGTAGGAAAGTTATTAGATGATTTAGAAAAATAAATTTTTGATGGCTATGTTACTATAATCTGGGCAATATTGTTATGATAATAAAGGAGAGGTTTTATACGAAAGTTTTTAGATCAGATATTGAAAACTTTATCCCATATGCTATAAAATAGCTTGTGCATTTGTTGAGCTTGATAGATATTATTTTAATTTAAAAATTTTTAGTTGATAGGGCTTCAAAAAGAAATTGCAAGTGCAGTGATGAGCATTTTAGTAAAATTTTACCAATAGAAGAAGCGTTGGAAAATAAAATTTATCAATTCAATACTTTTACAAACACTAAAAGAAGAAATGAAATTTTAAAACTAATGCCCTAACTCAAAATCAGCACGTTGGTTAGATTACTGCAACGACACATTCCTAAAAATGGTGGAAAAGATAACGGAATTAAAAAGCGTAGTAGCACATTACAAACATAAAAAGAAGAAACTATGGCTTTTTGGTGACGGTGGTATGATATAGATGATATAAATAAAATATGTTGGCGTTGGAGTAGCTATGGGAAATGCAAAAGACGAAGTGAAAAAGAAGCTAGTACTTTGTAACAGCGTTGACGAAGAAGGAATAACTCACGCTCTAAAAATATTTTTGTTTGACTGATTAGTAAAATTATAATTAATACATAATTTTAATTAAAATTTTATATAGATTATTTTTATAACAATGAATAAAAGTTATTATATTTTTAAAAACAATAATTCACTTTAAATATTTTACCTTACTATCTTGACTGAAAATAAATAAAATGATATTATTTAAAACTTACAAATAAGATGTTTGAGATCCATCTATAAAACTAAGCACCTCTCGTTTAGATAGTGCTTTTCTCTCAGACATATGAAAAAGGAGAAGAAAATGAAAAACAGTAACATAAAAGAGCATTACTTCAGGCGTTAATCGCCGCACTGTATGTTGTTTTAACAGTAGCAAACGTAAAGTTGCTCATACGGAGCTTTTAGCAATTTAGATTGAAGAAAGCTTAATGCAACTTGTCGTTTTTAACATATCTTAGCATCTTTAACACTAGGTGTTTTAATAGCAAACTTCTTAGCCCATTAGGTTTAGTTGACGTTGCTTTTTGGAACAGTTGCAACAGGTCTTCGCACTTACAGTGTTATTATATTTAATTTTGTATAAAGTAGCAAGACATATTATAAACATAGTAGTTTCACTTATTAGTGTCATGCCTATTATAGCTACATATGAGATTGGATTCTTTGCAGATGGAACGTTCCAAAATTTGATTTTGGAGTGTTTACTGAATCTATGGTGGTTTAGTATTAACACAAGCAGCAGTACTGATTTTAGGTATTGTTCCAACAGAAGCATTAAACAAAAACTGTAAACTTAGAAAATTATTTGATAAATACTTTTTAATCAAGAAGAAAGTAATTAACTTTTCTTCTTTTTATAAAACTCAACATCTTTTGTTATAATGACTTTATATATAATACTAAAAGTAAATATATATATAAATTATAAAAATTTACAATAATGTATTTAAGGAAAATTTGAAATGTAAGCTCAAATTTTAGCCAGAACACGAGAGTGTATATACTTTTTAAAGTGAAGATTTAAAGGCAAATTACTTACTTATACTAAAAATATTTGAAAAATATTTTATGTGAAAATCAATTTTTAAAAAGTAGTTAACCTACTAAAATTATTCGCAAGCAACTTGCATTACTGCTAAATTTTTATTGTTAAATAATTTTAAAAATTTAATAGAATCTCTTTACTTTAGTATTATATAAATAACAATTTTTATTATTATAAGTTATAAACCTTTTATAGACCTCTTGCATTACTACTAAATTTTATTGTAAATAATTTTTAAAAATTTATAAGCATCTGTTTACTTTATATGTTGTATTTAAATAATTTTTATCTACAAAAATTATTTTTAGTAAAAATTGTTTCATATCGTTAAACTTTTTGTTAGATAATCCGACATAAATTTATTTATTAAATATGTTATACTCTTTTTATTATTAAGTAAAAAGATATTATTAAAACATTTATTTTATGTACTTATCTAATCAATCAAATTATTTAGGAGAATTATTATGGATAAAATTTAGAAAATTTAAGCATCATAAATGATTTTTATGTGACGACTTTTTCTTATAGGTTTAATTATTGTAACAGGTATATATTTTACATTCAGTACAAAGTTTATACAGTTTACATATCTTCGTGAAATGTTTAGACTCTATAACAGAAAACCAAAAGAAGATAAGGATGGAAATAGGGGTCTCTGCCTTTCAAGCATTTACTATATCAGCTGCCTCTCGTGTTGGGACGGGAACTATTGCAGGGGTATCTATTGCTATTGCAATGGGAGGCCCTGGTTCAGTGTTTTGGATGTGGGTTGTTGCACTTTTTGGTGGAGCATCTTCATTTGCAGAATCAACTCCTGCCCAAGTGTACAAAAGTAAGAATAGACGTGGACTATTCCGCGGGGGACCCTGCTTATTACATGGAAAAAGGTCTTGGACAAAAATGGATGGAGTTCATTCGCTATCGTTATTTCTATAACGTATGGTTTTGCGTTTAACTCTGTTCAAAACAAATACAATAGCTCAATCACTAGTAAGCTCATCAACGAACACATTGTCGGTGCTGTGTTATTAGTTTTAACAATATTTATAATCTTTGGTGGAGTAAAACAAATAGTAAAAATTACTCAATGGTTAGTTCCAGTTATGGCAGTAATTTATTTAGTTTTATCGTATTAGTTATTATGATAATTAACTACGACAAACTAATTCCCACTACTAGGACATATTGTAAAAAGTGCATTTGGCTTAGAGCAAAGTGCTGGTGGAACAATAGGGCTTTGGGACATCTATTTTACTAGGAGTAAAACGTGGTATGTTCACTAACGAAGCTGGACTTGTCTCAACACCAAACGCTGCAGCAACAGCTGATAGCACACACCCTGCAAAAACAAGGGTTCATTCAAACACTTGGAGTATACTTTTGATACTTGTTTAGTATGTACAGCAACAGCATTTTTTTAATTTTTACTTTTATCCAGGTGTAGAGTATGGTAGTGGTAAAATGCAAGGTATCCAACTAACACAAGCAGCACTAATAAGCCAAATAGGTAGTATCGGAACACTATTTTTAGTAGTAGCAATCTTTTTATTCGGATTTAGTTCGGTAATAGGAAACTACTACTACGGCGAAACAAACATTCAATACCTAATCCCTAAAAATGGGCAGTAAAATGTTTTATCGCGTGTTGGTATGTGCGTTTGTATATTTAGGAAGTATCGCAAACTTAAATTTAGTTTGGGGAGCGGCTGATGTAACTATGGGGATTATGACAGTACTAAACTTAATTGCAACAATTGGTTTATCTGGTATAGTTTATGTAGTATTAAAAAGACTATGTAAAACAATTTAAACAAGGAAAAGACCCAGAGTTTTATTTAGATAATTTACCAATTAAAATTGACAACGCAGACTGTTGGCATAGAAAAGAAAAAAATAAAATTATAATATAAAAAAAGAAAGGTCACTACCTTTCTTTTTATTTAATCTCAAAAAAATTTAGTGTGTATAAAAATTTTTATATATTTAATACCACCACTAAATTACAAAGAGTATTTTTCATTATGCTTCTTTATAACCTTTTTCTATAAAGAATTTTGTTATGTTATCTAATGTTAGTGCTTGTCATTACCGAAAAACCCAACGTTTTTACTTTTTCTTTTATTTTCTTCAGTTATTTTTATAGTCTTGCGTCCTTTGGCTGTATTGTCGTCTTTTTCCGTTTTTTACTTTCTACATTTTTTATCGTCAGCAAAACGATTTTTCTTTAAAACGATATGTTTCTTCATTAACTTTTTGCGAAGCGTTCATCATCCCCATAAACTATGCTCTCTAAAAATAATTTTTGTTACATATCCCTTCATCTGTATAAAAATACAGTTAAAAGCAATTCTTCATATTGTAAGTAGATGCTTTTTAAAAATTTTTTACTCTTTTTCGCTACTACAACCAACTAAAAGTAAAATATGTGCTGAAAAATAGTTATGATTTTTAATAATTTTTCATAATATTTTCCTTTAATTTTTCACGTTTTAATTATCTATCTTAATAATTTTTTTCTAACATAGATATTTTAACTATCTCTCTCCTATAATTCTAACCTCACACTCTAATTTAACACCAGAGTTTTCAAAAACTGCACTTCTTTTATAAGTTTTTCATAATCACAACACGTTGCATTATCTACATTTACTATAAATCCTGCGTGTTTTTTGATACTTCTGCTCCACCCTATACGCATACCCTTGACACTTTGCCTCTTGAATTAGTTTTTTCCTGCAAAATATCCTTCTGAGTGTTTAAACACTGACCCACAAGATGGATACTCAAGTGGCTGTTTTTCTTCTCTAAGACGTGTTAACTCTTTTACTTTTGTTACAATATCTTCCTTGCTACCTTTTTAGTTTGAAGAAAACTTTTGTTACATACTCTTTTTATTTTTGCAGGAAAGATGAACGATAGTTAAAATTCATTTCGCTATTTTTATAAACATTTTTATTACCTTCTTCATCAAGTGTTTCTACTTTCAAAACACTATCTTTCATCTCCCACCATATGCTCCGGCATTCATAAATATTGCACCACCTACACTCCCAGGTATGCCACAAGAAAAACTCAAGACCACTTAACTCTTCTCTAATATAAAAATCGCATAACTCTTTTTAACGTTGCACCACTTTGACAAGTTACGATATTATCTTCTAGAAGTTCTATTTTATTCATATTAGTTGTAATAACAACTACACCCCTAATACCTTTTATCAGATATAAGTAGGTTAGACCCATTTCCCTAAAAACGGTAAGCGGTAGTGCATCGTATATTTTATAACGCTTTGCAGAAATCTTTTTCGTTATCAACAAAAAATTAAACAATCGCTCTTGCCACTCAGTTTTAGTAAAACTATATTTACTTAAAGGCTCGTCAACTTTAATAATACTTGTAGTAAGTATATCTCATCTATATCAATCATTTTTAATTTCCTTAATAATATTTTTATAAAATAATCTTTCTTTTATTATACTCTTTAATATTAGTTGAAAATTTTTCAACTAAATCTCTAAAATAAATTTTTCAAAATAAGTTTTATCTAAAAGTAAATTTTTGAAAAATTTATAAAATCGTTATAAGTTTTTGTATCTTTTTGCACGACATACAAACTAACATCGTACCTCAAGCGTTAATAAGTTTGTAAAACGATTGTACTTAACCATACCTCGCACGCCATGATTAACCCTATGATAAGATATGTTATTTAATCTTTTTCTCATCAAAAGTAGTAATTTCGTGAAGATTTTTCAACTATAACTAAAATATCAACGCACTCACGACCATAAGAATTATTAAAAACTAGTTGCCCCTATATGCATCAAAAATCACACGCAGGCATCTTCGGTATGTTCATAATTTTTAATCTCATCATCAAAAATATCTTTATATTTTTAGTATCTTCTAAATATTTAGCATCAATTTTTGCTTTATTCATACATTATCCTTATAATTTTTATATACATATTGTACCATATTAAAACAAATAATGAAAAATAAATTATGTTTGAAAATATTACTATTAGATTTTTATATATCATTACTTAAATTTTATATAAAATAAAAATTATGAAAATAACTTTTTTATTTAGAAGTGTCTTGTTACTTTAGTATTATGTTTAAATATTTTTATATATCCACTATACACTAAATAGTTTTTATAAATGACTAATATAATATTATTAAATAAACTTTTTATCCCAAAACATAATAAAAAACTTTAGAGAAATAATATATCTCTAAAGTTTTTATTTTTCTTTTCTTACTTTTCTAATTAAGATATATACTAAAGCTAATAGTCCACCTACTATGTTTACATAACTTGTTGTTTGTAATCCTGTTTTGATAAAAGTTTTACTTTGTTACCATTAGATAAGTTTTGGATTTTTAACTCTTGAACTATTTTTCTTATATCATCTAAAGTTGGGATATACGGAGTTGGTTTTATAGTTTTTACTAAATGATTTTACAAATAAATATCTAATTTTTCCTGCTTCTTGCTATCTTCATCAAGTATCTTTCCGTTTTGTTCAGTATATGTTCTTGATTTTTCATTTGTTCCCAATATTCATCATCTGCTGTATCTACTGAAGGTAAAACATCTATTTAAATTCCAGTTGTTGTAACTTTTTTTCCATTTCAAAAATAGTATGTTCCATCTTCAACATCAGCAAAACAAGGTTATCTACTAAACCAGTTGTTGCATTACTTACATTCTCATAATATTACAAATTATCATCTCATTTTAAAATTTATGTTATAATATTTATAACAACACAAAAGGAGAATTTTATGAACGAAATAAAAATGCCCACACTGCGAAAAAGTATGTACTATTGATGAAAAAGTTATGCCGATATACAAAAATCAAATTCGTACAAAAGAGTTTTAAAGAAGAGCTTCATGCAAAAACTTGAAGAAGTAAACTACAAAACGAAAAACACGTCTACTTGAAGAAGAAAAAAATTAAAAATGAATTTGAAAAAGTATTAACAAAATGAAGAACTTAAAATTTTAGAAAGTAAATTTTTAATTGACTCTAAAGAAAAATGAATTAAAAATATCTGAAGTAGAAAAATAAATTCAAAGAAAAATATATCTAAAAAGAATTAGAGATTCGTGAGCTTCTTAGTAAACTTAAAACTTTTGAAAACAGAAAAAGAACTTTTAAAAGTAAATATTGAAAAAATTTTGAAGAAGAGAAAAGAAAAAGAAAACAGAACTTGCTTCTGCTTAAACAACAACTTCTATGCAAGATAAAGAGTTTGAACTTTTAAAAAAATAAATTTAGAAGAAAAATATAAATCTGAGCTTAGAAGCAAAAGATGAAGCAATAAACTTTTATAAAGATTTTAAAGCTAAACAATCAACTAAAATGATTGGCGAGAGTTTAGAGATTCATTGCGAAAATGAATTTAATAATATACGAATGAGTGTATTTCCTAATGCTTATTTTTGGAAAAGATAACGATATAAAAACAGGTAGTAGGGGTGACTATATATCGTGAGCTTGACGAGTGGTGAAGAAATTATCTCAATAATGTTTGAGATGAAAAATGAAAATGAAGAAACTAAAACAAAGATAAAGACTCTTTAAAGAACTTGACAAAGATAGACGAGAAAATGTGAATACGCAGTTTTAGTTTCATTACTTGAAATAGATAACGAGTTTTATAACAACGGTATCGTTGACGTATCTTACGAATACGAAAATGTATGAAGTTCTGTCCACAATTTTATACCGATAATAACCTTACTTTAGAAACGCAGCAAAAACTCTCTTAAATATAAAAAGAAATAACTCTTATGCGAAAACAAAATATAGACATAACTAATTTTGAAGAAGACCTAATAAATTTAAAACTGCATTCTCTAAAAATTATAACCCTAGCTAGTAAAAATTTAAAAAGCTATTGATGAAATAGATAAAACTATATTAATACTTCAAAAACAAAAGACGACTTACTTTCTTCAGAAAAACAATTTACGCTTAGCAAATAATCAAAGCAGATGATTTAAGTATATTAGTAAAAACAATCCGACAATGCGAGAAAAATTTGAAAAATAAAATCTCAAAATAACTAAGTGAAAAATAAAAGCTAGATATATTATTCAGCTTTTTACTCAAAATCATTCAGTAAGATAAAAATTATTTTTATATACACTAAATGGTAAAGAACTTATATATTTTTATAGCAATGCTTTACTTATAGTATCAATATTGCTTTACAAGTATTTATATAACCATCACTGTTATGTTCTTTATCTCCTAGTGAGTCAGAATATAATTCTCCACCGATAGTTATGTTGTGCCCTTTAGCTTTTTACAGACTCTTGAAGTGCTTTAATAGTCTGGAACAGAAGACTCAACAAATATTGCTTTTATTTTTCTATCAGTAATTTGTTTTTGCTAATTTTTCTATATCAGCAGTAGTTGCTCTCAGCTTCTGTACTTACTCCCTGAATAGCAAGCACGTCAAAATTATAACGAGTAGCAAAATAACTAAACGCGTCATGTGCAGTTACTAACGCACGTTGCTCTTTTAGGAATTTTTCTGCTTTTTCTTTAATGTATTTATCTAAATCTTCCATCTCTACTTTATAAGTGTTAAAGTTTTTATAGAATTCATCTTTTGTTATCTGCATAAAAATTTTCCTAACTCTTCTGCAATATAATTACCAACTTTTTCCCCAAATTTTAACATCAAACCAAATATGTGGATCTGATTACCGTCTTCTTCTTTTTACTCTTCAGTAGGAACGCCTTTACCTGCTTCAATAACTTTACCTTTAATTCAGCAAAAACTTCTCCCATTTTACCTTCTAAGTGAAGACCTTGATAAACAACTACATCAGCTTTTTAAGTTTTTTTCAACGTCAGAAGCTGTTGCTTTATAAAGGTGTGGGTCAACTCCTTCTCCCATTAACCCTTCTACTTCTACCTTATCTCCAATCAACTTTTCAATCATATCTTTTAACATAGTTGTAGTAGTTACGATATGAATCCCAGTATTAGTTTTATTACTATCAGTTGCACCTTTTTAGAACATCCAACAAGGATTAGAGATAAAACTAAAAATTACTGAAATAATTTTAAATAATTTACCTTTCATAACAACTCTCCTTTATTATATTTATACTAAGATTATAAAACAAAATAATTCTTATGTAAATAGTATAAAAATTTAATTTTTATTTTAAATATTTTATACTGAATATTTTTTATTGTATAAATAATATTATAACACACTTTTAAAAATATTATATAAAATAATTTTATAATATTTTTACCTTAGCTAACATTTTCCTCTTAAATGGTATTATTTAGCTAAAATAAAACATAACAATCTTATTTTGATGAATTTAAGATTGTAAATTGTTTTTACTATAAGTATTTTACCTTTATATATAATAAAGACATTAAGAAAAATATTTATTCATCTTGAAAATATATTTACAACTTTTTCTCTTTATTACTTTTCACCATATTTATATAAATTAAAATTATTTTTTATAAAAATGTATTTACTTTATAAATCAATTTTCTTATCCTAATCCATTTTTACTAAAAATATTTTGCTATATATAATATTAGTTTTAGAAATTATATTATTTATGTAAACTAAAAATAAAAAGTATTTAAAATACATAAATAATTTTATTCACTTTATCATTTTAAAAATTTTGTAAGTAGGCTCTTTTATACGTTTATTAAAAATAATTTTAAATATAAACTAAATAAAAATAAGTCTATTTTTGTAAAATAAAAAGACAAAACCTTTTTAGTTTTGCCTTTATCTTTTTAATTATGCTTGTGGATATACAGAAACTTTTTACGACTACGTCCGTATCTTTCAAAGCGTACAACTCCATCAACTAGTGAGAATAATGTATCGTCTCCTCCACGACCCTACGTTTGTTCCTGGATAAATTCTTGTTCCACGTTGTCTATAAAGAATAGACCCTGCTGTTACGAATTGTCCGTCAGCTCTTTTTAGCACCTAATCTTTTTGATTCAGAGTCACGTCCGTTTTAGTAGACCCTACTCCTTTTTTTAGATGCGAAGAATTGTAAATTTAATTTTAACATCATCACTATTTCAATTCTCTTATTACTATATTTATATAATCTGAATAACTTTCTTTTTATAGTTTTTAATGATACAATCATACCTTCTAAAAGCAGTTGCTCTTTTTAGTTGATTGCAATGATCTATAAGTTATGTGCCCTGTTATGTCTTCATTAGCTGATATATCAAACACCACATATTCATCTAATTCGTCAATCAGCATTTATACTGCCAAAACAACAGCAGACACTCCTGCACAGACAATATCACTCACCTTCAGTTGAATATTGTGCATGTCCATCAACTCATAACTTCTCTTATAAGATCATTTTCTTTTTAATTACAACGTTAATCATAATTAAGCGTTAATTTTCTATAACCAATTTCAGTGAAAGGCTGACGATGACCCAATTTTACGATGATTGTTTTTCTTTGGTTTGTATTTAAATACTGTGATTTTTACCTTTACCATGAGCAACAACTTTGTTGTAACTGTCGCACCTTCTACGTAAGTGAGCTCCAACTTTTGTATTTTTCTCGACCTACTAATAATACTTTATCAAATGAAAAAGTACTTTCAGCATCAACAGATAATTTTTCTACAAAAATAGTTTGTCCTTCTTCAACACGTAGTTGTTTTTCCACCTGTTTCTATTACTGCGTACATATTCGCACCTCCTTAAATTTTACTAAGACTCGCCAAAATCAAGGGGACCTTTCATCACTTATACCCCGATATGTGCGGTTGTAGTAGCTTTTTAGGAGCTACTCAACATTAAAATTTTACCACACTATTTATAAATAGTCAAGATTTTTATTTTTATCACTATGAAAAATCAAAAATTAAAGTATTATTAATTTTTCGTAAATATTACTTCTTAAATAAATATTTTATAAATCAAATACTATATTGTAAATAAATAATTTAGATAAAATTTTTAAGTTTAACACTTATTTAATTTATTGTTTACTTTTTAAATAAAAAATTTAATATTCCTATAAATAGTTTTAAAAGTTTGTTAGCTACTCCATAATGAGATAAAATTTTATTTTTAACTTATTATTATAAATTTTTATTAAGATAAATAATTTTAAAAAGAATTATAAGTAGCTATTCACTTATGAATAACATTAAAATATTTTTTAAAAATCTCACTAAATATTTTGAACTCATAATTTTTACTTTCTTTAACTCATAACATTTAGGCAAAAATAAAAAGAATATAAGAAATTTCTTATATTCTTTTTATAATTTTTATATTTCTGATACTTTTATTAAGTTTGTTGAACCTACGTTACTTAAATCTTTATTTACTGGCACACCTGCTGTTGTGATTATTAAATCACCTTTTTAACACATCCTGATTTTTAGCGATACTTTTTGCTACTTCTAACATCTCGTCAGTTGAGTAAACTTGTGTCGCTACCCTCAGAACGTACTCCCCAAACTAGACTTAAACCACGTGCTACTCTTTTCACTCTGGCGTAACTGCTAAAATGTTTGCGTCTGGACGATATTTTTGATATTAGTCTTGCTGTTATTCCTGACTCTGTATAAGTTACGATAGTGTGTGCATCTAAACTTAACGCTGTATATCCTACTGATATACCAATAGCATTAGTTACATCTTTTTGTTGCTAAGCTTCTTGAGCGTTCTTTTAAAAATACCATCATAGTTTAACGCCCCTTCTGCACGACGCAATAGTTGCCATTGTTCTTACTGCTTCTACTGGATATGCTCCTGCTGCACTTTCACCTGATAACATTATCGCATCTGTTCCATCATAAATTGCGTTTTGCAACGTCTGAAACTTCTGCACGTGTTGGACGTGGATTTTTGCATTGAGTCTCAGCATTTGTGTTGCAGTTACAACAAATTTACCTGCGTTGTTACATATGATAGATTTTTGAATGATAGGCACTTCTTCTGCTGGAACCTCTACTCCTAAATCTCCACGCGCAATCATTATACCATCTGATACTTCTATAATTTCATCAATATTATCTACTGCTTCTTGACATTCAATTTTAGGAATTATTTTGAACGTGTTCGCATCCTTCTTCTTTTAATATGCTTCTTACTTCAAGAACGTTTTTCTTTTTGTACGAACAAACGACGCTGCTACAAAATCAATATCATTTTTACATCCAAAACGAATATCTTCCTCATCTTTTGGTGTAATACCTGGAAGTTTTGTTGATACTCTGGTACGTTTACTCCTTTTTTATTTTTAATACTCCACCATTTTGAACAGTTGTATAGATTAGTCCTTTTTCTGTATCAACACTATTTACAGTTAAACCGATAAGTCCATCATCTAAAAAGAATTGTATCTCCTTTTTACATCATAAACTAATTCTTTTATATGTAATTGAGAACATATCTTCTGTTCCTAAAACTCGTTCATTGATACAACAACATCTTTACCTGATACTAATTCTATTGCATCATTAGTCATATTATTTGTTCTAATCTCTGGACCTTTTGTATCTAGTAAAATTGCAAGATGTGCGTTTAATTCTTCTCTTACTTCTTTTTATTGTTTTTAATTCTTGCACCGTGCTCTTCATAATCACCGTGTGAAAAGTTAAGACGGCAAACATTCATTCCTAAGTCAACCATTTCAAGTAATGTTTCTTTTTCTCTGATTTTTGGACCTATCGTACAAATAATTTTTGTTTTTATCTATCATTTTTACCTCTTTTTATTTTTATATTGATAATTGTTTTGATACTTTCATACATTGTTAAATCTACTTCGTGACGTTCTGCAAATATGTCTTCAAAATTTTTGTACTTGTTAATCTATTATTTTTGAATACCTACCGCACGCCCTGTTGTCCCCTAGTAGCAATAACTGAACTGCATAGTTTCCTAGTCTTGATGCTAAAACTCTATCCATTGCAGTAGGGCGACCACCCACGTTGAATGTGTCCTAATATTGTTACTTTTTGTATCTATATTGTATTTTTCTCTAAGCAGTTTAGAAAGTTTTGTTGCTGGCATAACTCCTTCTGCTAAAATTATTATTGTATGTTTTTATGTCTTGCAACACCTTGATTTATTCTCTCAATCATTCCATCAAGATCTTCTTCTTTTTCTGGAATTAAAATTGTCTCAGCTCCACCAGATATACCTGCCCACAGTGCTAAGTCCCCAGCGTCTCTTCCCATTACTTCTATTATAAAGTTTCTTTCATGGCTTGATGCTGTATCTCAGATTTTTATCAACAGAGTCTATAATTGTATTTAATGCTGTATCAAATCCAATCGTAAAGTCTGTTCCACTTATATCGTTATCAATTGTTCCAGGTACTCCTATCGTTTTTTTATATTCATTTCATTACTTAACGCCATAGCTCCACGATAAGAACCGTCTCCACCTATAACAACTAATCCCTCAATACCCTAAGTCTTGTAAGTTTTTAATTGCTTTTTTCTAACCTCTGGGTCTGCAAACTCTGGAAGACGTGCTGAATATAGTTTTGTTCCACCACGACCTATTATATCTCCTACATCTCCTGCAGTTAGTTTTTAATAGTTCCATTTACCATACCTTTATAACCATGATAAACTCCATAAACTTCTAATCCGTTATATATTGCTGTCCCTTACTACTGCACGAACGGCAGCGTTCATTCCTGGGGCATCTCCACCACTTGTTAAAACTGCGATTTTTTCATATTGAAAACACCTTTCTTACTTACACTTTAATTTTTCCGAAATTTAAAAATTACATAATAAACAATACCACATTTTTATTTTTCTAGTGTTTTTGTTTTGTTCGTTTTTAATTTTTTTATAAATTGATTATAAAATTACTAATAATATTTTTAAGTAGTTTTTACTAAATTTTTGAATAATTTAAAAACAAAAATTTTTGTTCATTGTTATCGTTATATATATTTGTTAGTGTTTTTATCTAACATATTACATTTACTTTTGCCATTTAAAAACTCTGTAATGTTATAAAAATCTTTATTTTTCACCTATCTAACATTATAAATATATATATTTGCTAAACATTTTTATAATTTTCTAGTAATGATACTTTTTCTAGTATATACTGTTCACTATCATTACGCATTTTACCTTTTTAGTGTCATAACAACAAAATGTACCTACTTTTTTAAAAAAATTGTTCCATGTGACATATATTTTTAGGAAACACCGTTACATTTTATCACCTTTACCATCGTTAACTACTAAAAACGCCATAGTACTCCCCAAGTTTTGTTGTTATTTCTTTTTGCTTATTATTTCTACATACACATCTCTTTTACCACTACCCTATATATTTTAGTGAAGGTAATAATTTTCTTTTTCTATTTGTGCTGGATGTTTTAAAAAGTATGTTCCTGTTACTCCATAGCTATCTTCTCTTGGATAGTATGATCTTCTCACTTCTTCTGTTTTTAATGTTAAACCACTATCTTCAAACGCCTCTCTTACTTTATCTAAGTGTTCGCTTGTTTCACTCAGTAGTTCATGTATTTTCATTATTGTTGCTCTATTATATCCAAAAGCCATCCATTGTCTATAGATTTTTACTATAAAGAAACACCCGCCATACTCATCTTCTTTTATTCATCTCTTTAAATAGTCATCTATATTTTTGATATGCACCTATAGTTTTTCTATCATTAACTATATCACAAGTCACCTCTTACTCCCATGTTTTTATAGCTAGGAAACGGGAAAAATTATATTATCTTTATATACAGAAAATTTTTCTTGGCTTATGTCATTCGTGTGGAGGTAAAAGCGCTATGTTTTGGTTGTTTAATTTTGTTTGTACCACTCATTTATTTTTGTTCACTCATTTTATAACGTTGTTTAAAAGCTCTGTCATAAAGTATTTTTGTGTAATATACTTTTAGATATGCTATGTGTGATGTCATACTATATACTACTGCATGACTTTTGTTGAATCCATAATTTGCAAACGTTACTATTAAATTAAACAGTTCGTAGGTATTTTTACTCATACACCCTGCTTGCATAGTTTTTTCTATAAATATTTTTCCGTATTTTTCTAAGTCTTCTTGCTTTTTCTTTACTTTACGGCACGTCTCTATATTGTCCGCTTCATTAGTCATCATATAGCAAATTTTACTAGCTATTTGTGCATTATTTGCTCTGATAAATTATTACAACCATAAGTATCTTTTAAAATACTTTTTAGTTTTTCGTGCAAAGTGATATGTCTACTTCTTCTAATTTATGTTTTCTATTTATATACGTTGGTATCTGTGCCATAGGCCCCGGTCTATATAGAGCATTCAGTAGCTACTAAGGTCATTCACTCTGTTGGTTTTAAGATTTTTAATTTTTCTTTCATACCACTTGACCTGTCAAATTGAAGATACCTTCTGTTTTACCTAGTGCAAAAAGTTTTATACATCGTTTTTATCTTTGTAGTTTATTTTTGTATAGAAAAATTAGTTCACTATTTCTTTAACTATAGTTATCTCATCATAGTTAAGCTATCTTATTCTAAAAATCTATTTTAAGTAGCCCTATATATTCTATATCATCCATAGTCCACTGCGTTAAATAGTTTGTAGTACTTCCTATCTAGTGGTACATAGTTAACTAACTCTTTCTCATCACTTATTACCACACCTGCAGCATGTACTGAGGTATTTTTGGTAAGTTCTCTAAACTTTTCGCTATAACAAACCATCTTTTCATTTTCTTTTTGTTTTATGAACGAACTCTTTTAGGTTATTATTTTCTGCGTAACACTCATCTAATCGTTTTTCTTGAATTTATTAGTGAGCTTATTTGTGCTAAGTCTTCTTCACCAAATTGTAAAAATTCTAGCACTCTCACGAGCAGCACCCTTTTTGATTGCAAGTTTGTAAAGGTCATTATTTGTGCTACTCTTTTTAGAGTATTTTTCTTCTACATATTTTTATTACTTCATCACGTCTAGTGTCTTGAAAGTCTATATCTATATCGGGCATAGATATTCTTTCTTTATTTGATCTCTCAAAAAGTAAATTGTATTCTAAGGGGTCAGCTTGTGTTATATCTAGTAAAGTAGCACAATTAAAACTACCTGCTGCACTTCCCCCTTCCACTTCCCACATATAATCCCATTATCTCTGCATATTTTATAAAGTCGTATACTATTAAAAAGTAATCACTAAACCCATATCAGAAATTATTTTAAGTTCATACTGGTAACGTTTTTATATGGCGTTAGGTCTTTTCCAACTAATTTTTCTCTTACACCCAAAATGCACGAGATATGTAAGGTATTCTATACTTGTTTTGTTAGAAAAATAATTCTTCGCTAGTTGAGTAAGTATATTTTGCAATGATAACTCCAAAGTCTAAAGTATATTTTTATACTGCTTACTAAGTGATTATCTAACGCACGTTTTAATCAATATCACTTTCACTACTCTCTTCTAATAGTTCTTCTAAAATCACTCACTCATCCATAACGTGTTCACTGCCAACAGTCGTCATTAAATTTTCTATATTTAATTTTTCGTTATATTGCACGAGCTACTACTGTTTGTTGATAGTTGTTTTTCTCAAATAGTAACTCGGCTTTTGAGTAAATTATATTTTTAAATTATTATAGCCTTTTGAGTTAAAGTCGTTGTATGCAAAGTAGTAGTTAAAACCTATAAAAAGTTTCTGTTATCGTCTCAAACTCATGAACATTAGTTTCGTTTGGAAAAATTATAACAAAGTCTTCTTACGTCTTTTTAAAAAGTATATACTTCATCCAGTTAATTTTATCTTCACTTGTTTGCACTTTTGTTGAAAAGCTCCAAGAGTTTATAGAACATTTTGTAATTTTCGCTATGACATTAAGTTTTACTTCTCCATACCATACTCTAGCAACAATCTCAATCCCGTGAGCTAAATTTATGTTATATGCTAATTTATAACTTTTAATAGCTGTATTATATTAGGATCAGTTATTATTACAAAATTACTTTTTATCTTTTGCTAATTTTTCAAATAAGTTTTCTAGTTTTATCGTACTATTTAATAAATCATACGCACCATGAACACATAAATTGTAATACATATAACCCTCCTTTATCCGCATTCTGTTGTTTGTGGGCAATCCATATTTTCTCCTCAATATGTTTTTCTTCTCCTAAATATCTAAAAATCATCATCATCGCCCATTATATATAGTGGATCAAGTTTTTTGAACTTATTAAATTATTTTTCTCATCTAATAAATCGTTATTTACTACTCTTCTTTTTATTTTTGAAATTACGTTAACATATTTTTCTCACACTCTCACTATATGCACAACTTCACATTCTATATTTACAATACAATCATCAACAAGTGGCACATCAAAGCACTTCTCCTTTATCAAAAGTTAAATCTGCCATTGTAAGTTTATTTTGTCCGGGATAAAATCCGCACACTCTACCTTTCTTATCATATCTCTTGTTGGTAAGTTTACGCTAAAAACTTTTTCTTTATGCATGAGTAGGCATGCTCTTTAGATACGCCTATAGTTAACATATCCCCAATGCTATAAGATGAACTACTTGTTGTTGCGTTATATCCCCATTTATCATCTTTATATCCCACTAAAATTACTGGAAACCCATAATAAAATTTATCTGTTGTTACTTTTTTCATATAATTACTCTCCTTTCTACAAAAATAAAGTTCACTATCACTCTGAGATAGTAAAATCATATTTAAAATTATCAAATTCTATTTTTTAATATCTTCTATCGTCTTAGTATTACTTTCAATCATTTTTGATAAAAACTTCCCACGATAGATATAGTTGGAATGTATTTTAAGTGTCTTTTTCTTTAGCAAATACTATTTTTATAAAATTTTTACGCACATCTTTTTGAAAAACTTCATAAACTCACTTGATAAAAGAGAAATTACTAACTCATCTTTTTCTATAAAACTATCATAATCATCTTGCCAATATAAATTAAATCCGTCTATAGTTACATTTTTGTAAAAGTCAAGACGATGTTCAGCGATTACGTCCCTTGCATTTTATTACACCATACAGTGAGCTAGTTATAAAAACATTTTTCTATATAACTTATCTCTTCTTTTAGATAACCTTTCCCTTTTTATATTCCTATACATAAGTCCATCAAATAGTTCTATTGCTCTATACGTTTTTATTTTTGTTATCCCTTAGCTCTTCGTATCTTTTCTTTTCTATTTTTGCTTTATCTTCTTTATTTTTTAAAAATTTTGCAAAAACTCTTCTACACTTTTACTACAAAGTATATCTATTATTTTAGTTTTAATAGGTGAGGCTTCTCCTTTATCTCTTCTCTCTCATTTCTTTTGCAGTTGGAATCAATATTTTCATCTTCTACCTCTAACATAATGAAAGTAATTTTTGCTAACAGTTAATTATATCATAGATAAAAATATTGTTATCATTATCACCTTTACTTAAAATATTATAGATAACAAAAATAATATCTTTTTAATTACAAGTTTTTTTATCCAAAACACCAACTAATATAAGATAATATATTTTTAAAAATATTTATAAAAAGTTAATTAGCGTTTATGATCTTTTTAAAATTAAAAAGTTTTTGTGAGCAATTTTTATTGTTAAAAATTTATATATAATTATCTTAACAATAAAAATAATGGAGGAATCTTTTATGAAATTTGAATTACCATCTTTACCATATAGTTATGATTTTCTTGAGCCAGTTATTGATGCAAAACTATGGAAATTCATCACTCAAAAACATCACGCAGCTTACGTTAACAACTTAAATGCTGCACTTGAAAAATATCCAGAGCTTCATGCTCCATAGTTGTGGTGGCTTCTTTAGAAAAATTGATGAAGTACCAGAAGATATTCGTCAAGCTGTTATAAATAACGGTAGTGGACACCATAACCATTCTCTATTTTGAAATCATTAACTAGTAGATTCATCAACTTTAGACGGCTTAGTTAAAGATTGACTCTGAGCTTGGTAGCTATGACACTTTGTTGAATTATTTACTAAAGCAGCAACTACTAGATTCGGTAGTGGTTGGGCATGACTTGTTAAACAAAGAAGGTAAACTAGAAGTTACTTCTACACCTAATCAAGATAGCCCACTTCTAAATGGAAATTATCCTATCTTAGGGCTTGACGTTTGGGAACATGCTTTACTACCTAAACTATCAAAATCGTCGCCCTGAATACTATTAAAGAATTTTTCAGAGTAGTAAACTGGGCATCACGTTAACGAAAAAGACTACAAAAAGGACTAGATAGATTACAAAAACCCAAAATGTTCTTGTTGTTGTGGAAAATAATTTAAAAACATTAGTCTTTTGTTTAATACTTTACACTGACCACCCCTAAAGGTGGGTTTTTCTCTTCGGTATAACCCTTGTTAGCGTCAACACGCACCTCAAGGTGCTGTCTTTTCACATTCGTTCAAGCCCTATTGTATTTAGACGCCTCACTACCTGTTAAACGGGTTTATCTATTTTTTTCTTATTTCTAAATGGATTGGTATATTCTTTTGTTGTGAGTTTATCCAGTGCAACATCATCGTGATTCTTGTCTCTCTTATGTATTTTTATCGTACTTTCATTCAGTCCTACTGTACTTACATAGTATCCTTCTGCTCCAAAAACTTTCTATTTCCGTACTTGTATTTCAAGTTTGAATGCATATCAAATATCATCATTGAACTTTTTCCTTTTTCAGATACCCCATTATACTTGATACACTGTATTTTTGATGATATTGATAGTAAAATAAAATGTATATGATCTGGCATTATATGTCCTTCTATTATTTCTACCCCTTTATACTTACATCAATCTTTTTATTATATTTACTATATCTCGTTTGTATTGATTATATTCTATTTTTCGTCCATACTAGGGGCTGACCCAAAAGTCCTAAATTTTAACAAAAGTGTATATGAGAACTCATAGACGCAGTGTTTTATTGATATCTCAAATTCGCTTTATAAAAGCTTTTAGATATCTAATAAACTAGTGCGAGCTTGACAAAATCTTGTTTCTAGAAATCACGATTTTTGAGTCACTCCCAACCTCTTTTGTATGCGATAAACTATTATGTTTATTTGTTATAATTAAAATCATCCTTCTTTCCATAGAGCTTGAACTTCTCTATTTTATCAAGAAAGGATGATTTTTCTATTGTTTAACTTTTTCTCGCTCCCTCATAGCGGGTGGTTTTTGTTTCGAGTATCCTCCTCAACTGGCTTAAGCCTTTAAAAATAATGCCTACCAAGGATTTCTCCCAGTAGGCATTATCTAATATTATATTGATTACTACGCTAGCTTTATTTCGCGTGTTTTCTTTCTGAAGTATCCCAGCATAGTGCGAAGTCCGGATATTCCTAGTATCATTCCATACAGGAATGAATTTGAACCATCTCGGTCTTTGGTATTGCGTTAAGAACTTTCGCTTTCTTATCACAAAATAGCATAGACTGTCATATTTTCATTTACAGTAGTTTCTCCTGTAAATGCTGTACCTTTTCCATCAGCCTGTATTCCATTCTTTGAATACATATCCTGCCTTTGTTGGATTTTTTCGGCATAGATTCTGTATCTAATGCGTCACCTGAGATAGACTTACCATTTTCTACTTTTTATCTGAGCGTATTCCTTATCACCATCAATAAATGTAACTTTATTAAGTTTTGTATATTTTACTTTCGGTTTGTCAAAGTTTGCTTTCCCGTAGTCCCGTCCGTTGATGTATACAATCCAGCGTAGCTGAGTTGTTCGTATCAAATTCACCCTGACTTTGCTTGTACTCTAAGTTCTCACCCATATGTTAAAGAAAGTTTTGCGTTTCATCAACTGGAACATTGATTTCCCATTTGATTGATTCTTTTGCCGTATCCCTGATGGGTATATAGGTGCAACATAAGGATATACACTCAGCTCTATCGGCTGTACTGAAAGACCAAGTATTATCAGATGTTCTTGTTGCGGCAAGTGTCGCATCACCTACTTTACTGTAAATGGAGACTTGCTTCCATCAACTACCAAATCAAATTTATCACCTATTTTCATCGATGACTGTACCTTTTTCAATGAGATGCTGAGTAATTTCTTCTTCTAATCCTTTGATAGCAGCATCCATACCCTCTTCATTACTTGCGGTAAATGGTGAATGGCTCGATCTACTTTGTACATCCATATTATAAATGGAAACTTTATCAGAGTGCTTCGCTTTCAAATCTTTCAAATCATGGCATATCGAGATAGAATCCTGAAGAGGAACATTCTTGTCTGTGGAACAATCAAATCACCAAATTGGTACTCTGCTTGGGTCGCTCAAAAGCGTCGCGCGTTAAAATAGTAGAACGATATACACCACCAACATGCGGTTTCTGATTTTTCCAGCTCCATAAACACTTGCAACTGAATTCCATAACGCTTCTGGAATCGTTAGCGTAATTTGCATCTTTTAGCATATTTTATCGTAGGCTGATTATCAAATTCTCCTGAATAGTCATGAGCTAATCCATGAATCTTCCGAAAACTTTCTAACAAAGATTTCATCTTGTCCCAGTCCGTACCAGGGAATGAGCCTAGCATCCGGATTATAGTCTCGCCCATAGGTGAGCCCAAACGTTGTCAACATTATAAGTGTTGTCAGCAGGAGCATTTGGTCTACCGTATTTTTGCTCCGTACCAATCTCCAAGCATAGGATCCCAAACGGTTACTGTTGTGTATGCAGGGCTCCACCATGAACCTGTAAAATTCTGGCTTGTTGCTGTTCCTACGGGAACATGATCATACATTTTATCTCCCATTCAGGGCTGTACCTTCCCTATATATGTGGAAAAATCAGATAGCATGACGATATATTTTTGCAGCATCTCTATCACCGTATTTTTCAAGCATGGCATTCGCCATACGCATTGGTTGCTCAGAGTTGGAACCCCCAACACCATTTGTACGTCCCCTGTGACATGGCATTTTTATATTTTTCTTTTTGTATCAGCGTTGAGTGGCACAAGATTTTTATACATATTAGCGTCTCAGATTTTTCTTCCGGCATATTCTTTGATGGCATCGCTACCCCACCCGGCAAACTTTATAACACCAATTCTAGCATCATAGCCGCTATTGGCAAGCTTTATTAAAGAGTGACTCGAGACTCTTTTATAATATTTTTGATATCCGCATATCCGCTTGCATCCATGACTGAATACAATATCAACCTTCTGTTTAGTCACAGCTTTATCAACTGCCGGCAAAGATAGTGTTACATCTGTTGTTAAATCAGCATCAGTGACTTCTGTCTTTGAGGCTTTCTTTTGATTGTGAAATTCCTGAATTTGCTCCCGCTACCGGCCCTTGAGCAAAAGTAGGTATGATTAGTGCAAATGCAGTAATGATTGCAAATGATAACATCAGTGCTATGATTTTACTTTTTTTCTTCATTTTTACTTTTATTCCCTCCTATTTGTTGTATATAAATTAATACTCTACCTATTTAACAATAAACACCTCCTTAAAAGTGTTAGCATGAAATAATCTAACTATTAAAAATATGCATCTTCCCATGCGTTACACTACAGAAAAAAATGCACACCAAATAAAAGGTTGTCTAAGTATATTACAACCTTGTCTTGTCTTGTCTTGTCTTGTCTTGTCTTGTCTTGTCTTGTCTTGTCCATTATGGCTACTTCCTTAACGTAAATGTCAACACTTTTTATGGAAATATTATAACATTTTCTTTGCAATATTTTTCAACATGCTAATATTCTCACGAATTTTCTTTTCAAAAACAAGGGTGCAAAGATAAAAATTTTTCTATGTACTGGGAAAAGGATTAACATAAATTATAACTTCCATAACTATAAGAATAGCAGTTAAAAGAAATTACTCTTTACTCTCTCATTAACACCCTTATTCCCTTTTAACATAAAAAGTAAATAAAAATAAAAAAATACAAATAACACAGCTAAAAACTATAAGAGCATTAAATAAATTTATAGGAACAAAAGGATTTACTAACGCAGGATATATATACATAAATAAATATAAAAATGAAAATAAAAATATAAAATTTTTAAACTTAAAGCATAACTACCTCCTTACTTAGAAATTAGTTTTCCTAAATAATAACCTAAAAAGAAAAATAAATACTAAAACTACTAACACGATAACAGAAAGAATTAAACACTTTAAAAAGTGGTAAAACTAAAACTGTTGTTAGTATTGGTATAATTATATTTTTCTCTAAAATAAACGTAAACTATATTAAGTGCAAAAAAGATATAAAAACAAAAATTAGCATAATTAAAAATGATGCTTTTTGTTAATTCATCTTCACTAAATTTTTAAAAATTATAAAAGGCAAAAGATAAAAACTTCCACCTAAAATAAATAATACTCCTAAAAATATCTTTTAAACTTCATAATTCCTCCAAAATAAAAGTCTCAAAATTATTAAATGTGAATTGAAAAATTATTTTTAATATATGCTAAAGTAACTAGACGTTTACAAATTTTTAAAGTTATTAAACTTAAAAAGATTGCACTCTAAAAATATTTTTAAATGCTTTTTCTAAAATATTTTACTTTTTAACATTATATAAATAATTTTTATGCATTTAATATTAACACTAAATAATTAAAAACTAAAATAAAAGGAAGCAATGCAAAATACACCCTTCCTTTTTATATTAAAATTATTTTGTATATTCTGTTACTAAAAGCTACAACTTCTTCAGTAGTTGAACATTCTATTGCTTTTTCTACTAATTCTTCCATTTTTCTTTAGAAAGATTTTTATTTGACTTCTTGCTTGAAGAATTGATGTTGCAGACATAGAAAACTCATCAAGTCCCATACCTAAAAAGTAATGGAATAGCTATGCTATCTCCCTGCCATCTCTCCACACATTCCAGTCCATTTACCTTCTTTGTGAGATGCTTCTATAACACCTTTTTTACAAGTCTAAGTATTGCTGGGTTGTATGGTTGATAAAGGTAAGATACTTTCTCACTCATTCTATCAGCTGCAAGTGTGTATTGGATTAAGTCATTAGTTCCGATTGAGAAGAAATCAACTTCTTTTTGCAAATAAATCAGCAATAACTGCAGTTGATGGTATCTCAACCATAATTCCTAATTCATATCATCACTTACTTTAACACCTTCAGCAACAAGTTTTTCTCTTTTCTTCTAAGAATAATTTTTGCATCACGAAATTCTTGAACAGTTGCTATCATAGGGAACATTACGCACAGTTTACCATAGCTTTGATGCTCTAAGTAGTGCTCTAAGTTGGATTTTAAACATATCAACTCTATCTAAGCATAAACGAATAGCTCTGTATCCCTAAAAATGGATTCATCTCTTTGGTAAATCTAAATATGGTAACTCTTTATCTCCACCCTATATCAAGTGTACGAACTACAACAGGTTTTACCTTTGCATACCCTCTAAAACAGCTTTATATGCTTCAAATTGTTCATCTTCTGTTGGGAAAGAATCACGTCCCATATATAAGAACTCTGTACGGTAAAGTCCAACAGCTTCCCCACCATTATTTTTAACTCCTTCTAAGTCTTTAGGAGTTCCGATGTTTGCTGCTAAAATTACTTCATGCCCGTCAGCTGAAACTGATTTTGCTGTTAATAGTTTTGCCCATTCAGCTTTTTGTTCATCAAATTTTTCTTGCTTTTTTTCTTTATATTCTTCTATTTTTTCGTCTGATGGATTAACTAAAAACAACTCCATCTAAACCATCTATAATTAAAAAGTCATCATTTTTACACTCTACTACAACACTTGTTCCTACTACTGCAGGAATTTCTAATGAACGTGCCATTATAGCTGAGTGTGAAGTACGCCCACTCGATGTTTGTAGCAAAAACCTTTAACAAATTTTTGTCAAGTTGTGCTGTATCTGATGGTGTTAAGTCTTCTACATTACGATAACTTCTTCATCTATTAAACTTGGATTAGGTAATGAAACACCTAGAATATGAGATAAAATACGTTTTGAAACGTCTCTTATATCCGCAGCTCTTTTCTTTCATATACTCATTATCCATAGACTCAAACATAGCAACAAAACATATCAGAAGTTTCTTTTAATGCGTATTCTGCATTTACTTCTTTTTGATTCAATATCAACTTTAACTGTTCCTATAAACTCTGGGTCTTCTAATATTAGTAAGTGTGCTTCAAAAATAGCTGCTTTATCTGTCCAAGGTTTTCTAACGCTTTATCTTTTTATTATAGTTAATTCTTTTTGATACTTGAACAGCCTTTTCAAATTTTTTCACTTTCGGCTGCTACATCTTTAACTTTTTTTCTCAACAACTGTTAAGTCTGGTTCAACAACAACTATGCTTTTGTAAATGATATTCCTTGCGATGCAGCAATACCTTTTAATTCTAACATTCTAGATTAGTCCTGCTTTCTTCATTGTGTCTTCTAATGTGTAAGTGCTTCTTCTTCGTCGCTTCTGTCGACAGAGATACTAATAACAGCACCTTGTCCCACACCTAAACTCATAACACCCATACTGATTTTAAATTTACATTACGTCCATTGAATCCTAATTCAACGTTAGATTCAAATTTTGATGCAGCTTGAACTAAAATAGTCGCTGGTCTAGCGGATTCCAGTTTCATCAATTATTGTAAATCTAACATAGTTATATCTCCTTAAATGTTTATAATTTTAAAAATATAATACCATACGAGCAGTACATTTACAAGTATTTTTACGTTATTTGTTTTTATTTTTCTTTTTTAAAATTTTTATTTTTAATTATTTACCATCCATATTTATTTTTAAGTATAAGTTTAATACTTTTTGCACATCATCTATCTAGTTCAACATTTTTAATCTCTTAATAAACCACAATCAAAAATAATTTATGCTTTCCTAATATATATAAAAATTTTTATAAAAATTTGATATAAAATATTATTAGAAGTGTTTATTTACTTTTAGCATTATATTAAAATAAATTTCATCCACGCTAAATATTTTGAGTTAATAATTTTATTTACTACCCATACTAAATACTTCAAACTATTACGAAAATACATAATAACATTTACTAAAATGTTATATGTATAAACTATTATTCTATTATATCCGTTCCTATTTTGATTAAGTTTCTAAATTTTTCATAATCTTTATGATTTCTATTAAACTCTTTTTGCATTTTTGTTTATTTCTTTAAAGTCTATTCCTTGATCGCTTGCAGCAAAGATACAACCACAATAACATTGTCTATATATGTTATAGTCTTCACACATTTCAACAGAACGCTTATAACCATTATTTTTAAAGTCAGAAGGTAAATAGTAAATTGATATTTTCTCTTGAGTGCATAGCCACTTTCGTTTATTATCTCTGCATAGGGCTTAGCGTTAGAGCAGAGGCAAAAGTACGTATCCCAACTCCAGTGCTTTTTAGCCGAAGTATCAAGACGCATTTCATATACAATATGACATCTCCTCCATCCTCTATCTTCTTTCGTGACCGCGTACAGTTTTTAAAAACTTGTTAGGGTTATATTCATCTGCTAAAAATTTTATGTGTGTGTTATTTCTTTTTATTAAACTCTTCTATAAAAATCTTTTGAACTAAGCATACGTCTTACTATACTCTTCTTTAGATGAATGTTTGAGTTTGAGAAAATATAGTTATATCGCTAAACTTTTTCTAAATACTCTAGCACATAAGTGCTACAAGGCACAACAAGAATGGATTAAAATTTTTGGTCTGAAATTGTTTTTTCCCACTCCAAAATAAGATTTTTAATATTTTATCATAGTTTATTTTTGATTTTTATGTCTTGTGTTGATAAATTTTTTACTATCTATCATTTACTTCTCCTTGTATTTTTATTCCTAGATGCTCATATGCTTTTTAGCTGCACATCTTCCACGTGGAGTTCTTTTCAATAAATCCTTCTTTTACTAAATAAGGTTCGTAGACGTCTTCTAGTGTTATACTTTCTGCCTATCGTTATAGCAATAGTTTCAAGCCCTACTGGACGACCTTCATAACGTTTTTATTAAACATTCTAAAAATTTTTATAATCAATATTATCAAGCCCACTTGAGTCTACATTTGAAGAAGGTCTAAAGAATTTTTTAGCAATCTTTTGTTATCTCTCCATTATTTTTTTACTTGTGCAAAGTCTCTTACTCTTTTAAAAAGTCTATTAGCTATTCTAGGTGTCCCACGTGAACGTTTCTGCTATTTGATAAATGCTCATAATCACATTTACATTCAAAAATATTTGCTGTTCTTTTCCAATATTAAATCTTCTATATTATAAAACTCCAAACGACAATGAACACCAAATCTATCTCTAAGAGTTGTTAGAGCTCCTGCACGAGTTGTTGCTCCTACTAATGTAAAAGGAGGTAAAGTCTATTCTATATTTCTTGACTCTCTCCTTTACTGATAACTATATTCTAAATAAAAATCTTCCATAGCAGAATATAAAATTTCCTCAACTGCTCTATTTATTCTATGAATTTTCATCAATAAAAAGAACGTCCCTCTGCTTCAAGTGAAGTTAATATAGCTGCTAAGTCTCCAGACTTTTCAATAGCAGGACCTGAGGTATATTTTTATATTAACGTTCATTTCTATTTGCTATTATAGTTAAGCAAAGTTGTTTTCCCAAGCCCTGTGGACCGTATATTAAAGCTATGATCCAAAAACTTCCGCACGCATTTTAGCTGCTTCTATAAAAATTTTTAAATTTTCTTTTTATTTGCGATTGACCAATATAGTCTTTAAGGAATTTTGGACGAAGAGTTTGTTCACTATTTTCTTCATCAAAATTTTGACTATTTTGAGAGTAATCTATTATCCACTGCTAATCTCCTTAATTAAACTAAAAAGTTTTAAACCTTGTTTAACATATTCATCTACTTTTTCAAAATTAAAACTTTTTAGTGTTTTTTCTATTTTCGTTAATTCTTTCTTACTGTATCCAAGGGCCTCTAACGCTAATAGAGCATCTTTTAAGTTTTTATTATCCTTGGCTATATCTTTTACCTTCACTCAATAAAATCAACTTTCCCTTTTTAGGTCTAAGATAATTTGGCTTTATAGATTTTTTCCAACACCTGAAATTTTGTTAAGTAATTTATATCTGAAGTCTCTATCGCCTCTATTATCTCATCACTCTTAGCACTTGCTAAAAATAGCTAACGCACTCTTAGGTCCAACTCCTTTTACTTTTTAATAAAAAGTAAAAACTTTTTCACTTTGTGATTTAAAAACCGTAAAGAGTATTTGAGTCCTCTTACTTGTTGACTCTAAATAAATTGTTCTCTTCTCTCCTACTTCATACTCATAAGAGTTTGCAACAATTATCTCACACCCTATACCATTATTATTCACAACTATATTTGTTGATTTATCTCAACTACTTTACCATTTATATATGAATACATACTACACACTCCAATTCTGATTATTTAATTATAATTTTATTTTTTAAAAAAATCTCAAGTATAAAAACTATTTGAAAAGGAAAAATATTTTTAAAAATTTTTACTATTACTATTATTAACGTATTTATAATGCTTAATAAAAATTGTCTCCTTGACTTTTTACAACGTATTGGTATAGAATTAAATACGTGGCTTTTTGTCATAAACAAAGAGAAAAGAGGTTGCAACATGATTTATTATGGAATAATCAGTGCAACTTTCCTTGTTGGAATTTTATTAGGGTATATTTTTTTCAAAAATTCTATTCAAAAATTTAAAACTAGCAAAAACGACGCTGAACATATTATAAATGAAGCAAAAAGAAGCTAATTTTTAATTTAGAAAAGAACTTATGTTAGCAAAAGAATAAAGCTGATGAAATTATTACTATTGCTGCTAAAGAAGTAGAATTCAAAAACAAGATATTCTAAAAACAAGAAGAAAAGACTTCTTCAAAAAGAATCTAGTCTTGAAAGGTAAGCAGAACTTCTTAATAAAAAGATGAACTATTAAGTTCAAGAGAGTTTAAAGTAGAAGAGAAAGTACAATTACTAGAAGAAAAATAATGAAGTTAGTCAGTTGAAAATTCAACAAGAACAAGAGTTGCAAAGAATTGCAAATTTAACTGAAGATGAAGCTCTGCTTTGAAATTATGGCAACTGTTGAAGACAATATGGGCAAAAAGAAGTTGCTGTTTATATGAGAAATAAAGAAATTGAAGCTAAAGATCAAGCTGATAAAAAGCTCGTGATTTAATAGTACAGTCTATGCATCTGTTTAGCATCAGATGTTGTTAGTGAAACTACTGTAACAGTAGTTGACCTGCCATCAGATGATATGAAAGGTAGAATAATAGGACGTGAAGGTCGCAATATTCGTGCATTAGAAACATTAACTGTGTAGATTTAATTATTGATGATACTCCAGAAGCTGTTATCTTATCTGGATTTGATCCAATTAGACGTGAGATAGCTAAAACAGCTATAAACATTTTATGGAAGATGGACGTATCCACCCATCTAAAATAGAAGAAGCTGTTGACAAAGCAAGAAAAATATTGATCAAGTTATTCGTGATGTTGGGGAACAAGCTACATTTGAACTAGGTATTCACAATATGCACCCTGACCTTGTTAAAAATTTTTAGGAAAAATGAAATACAGAACAAGCTATGGTCAAAACGGATTACAACATTCTATTGAAGTAGCGTATATCTCTGGACTTATCGCTGCAGAGCTTGACCTTGATGTGCAACTTGCACGACGTGCAGGACTTTACATGATATAGGTAAAGCAATGGACCACGAAGTAGAAGGTTCACGTTGAGGTTGGTGTAGCACTTGCACTTAAATATAGAGAAAACTCTACTGTTGTAAATGCTATAGCATCACACCATGGGGACGTTGAACCAAAATAATCCTATATCAATCATAGTTGCTACTGCCGACGCCCTTAGTGCCTCTCGTCCAGGAGCAAGACGTGAATCACTTGAAACATATATTAAACGACTACAAAAACTTGAAGAAATTGGTAATGAGCATAAAGGTGTTGAAAAACTTTTTGCTATCCAAGCAGGTCGTGAAATTAGGGTCATGTAAACCCTGAAGAAGTTGATGATACAAAAACTTATAAAATTGCAAAAAGAAGTCAAAAATAAAATTGAAGAAACTATGCAATATCCAGGTAATATAAAAGTTAATGTCATAAGAGAAGTAAGAGCAGTTAAATTCAGAAGATATTAAAAACAAGTTTACAAAAGTAAACTTGTTTTTGTTCACCTAAAAAGCACTTTTAGTTAGTAGAAAATTATTGGCTCTTTCGCATTTAGTTTGGTATTAAAAAATATAAAAATTATTTATATAATACTAAAAAGTAAAAAAATTAGAGAAAGCATTTAAAAATATTTTATAAATATTTTTAAATATAATTATTGTAACGAACTCTGTTGATACCAACAGAAGTATGTAACAGTAACTAATAAAGACAATGGCTTTTATTTTTAGCTGGAAAAATCCTTTTTTTGAAATTTTAAAAAGATTTGGAAGCGCTCTTTACTTTAGTATTATATTAAAATAATTTTTTAAACCATACTGAATGTTTTTGAGCCAAATTATTTGTAACTGTCCTACATTACTATTAAATTTTTATTATTAAATAATTAAAAATTTAGAAGTGTATTTTTATTTTAGTATTATATTAAAATAATTTTTAACCTACATTATGTATTTTTGAGACAAATTATTTATATCTTACACTAATACAAAATAAAAAGACTAGATAATCTAGTCTTAAAAACGTCCCAGAAGGGATCTGAACCCCTGACCGACGGCTTAGAAGGCCGTTGCTCTATCCATGCTGAGCTACTGAGACATAATACGCCTTTAAAGCACTTTATAAGTATACTATTTTATATTTTTCTTTGTCACTACTTTATTAAAAATTTCTATTTCAATTTTTATCTCCAGAGAATTTTGTTTTTAAATAAAAACAAGCATATAAAAATTTTATAACTAGATATTTACTTATATGTTATATTGAAACAATTTTTAACCTTCACTAAATATTTTTTGAGTCAAATTTATAAATAATATTTTATTATAAAAATAAAAGGCTCTTTATCATTTAGTGTTGGCATTAAAAATATATAAAAATTATTTATATAATACTAAAAGTATAGAGAAAGTATTTAAAAATATTTTATAAATATTTTTAAAATATAAAATTACTGTAACGAACTTCTGTTGATACCAACAGAAGTATGTAACAGTAACTAATAAAAGATAATGGCTTTTATTTTTAGCTGGTATAGAGTAAGTTATATACTTTTAAAGCGAAGATTTAAAGGTAAATTACTATTCTTAATACTAAAAATATTTGAAAAATATTTTAGTGAAAATCCTTTTTTAAAATTTAAAAAAGATTTGGAAGCGTCTCTTTACTTATACGTTATATTAAAATAATTTTTAACCCATACTAAATGTTTTTGAGATAAATAAAATGCATAAGAATATATTTTAAATATCCTTATACATTTTTATAAATTTATCTTGATTTTTCTTCGGATTTTGCTTTTATATACTGCGTCTTTATCTGTTCCTGCATACATATAATCTGTATCTGTATTCCTATCAGTTGCATAGTAAAACATTATTTTTCTTTGAACAGTTTGTGGTCTATCAAAAAGCAAGTGGTATTTTTCCGTTATGTGCTTTTTAGCATATCTGCCATTATTTGTTGTGTTGTTAGTGCTTCTTTTACATATAAAGCTTTATCCCCAGAAGTTACACTATCTGCTCCTTGCCAAACTGAAACAGTGTACGAGGTAGTATATCCCATCATCCAACTGTCTTTTGTCGCAGCACCCACGTCTATTTTAAATTTTTAGCGACACTTTCGTCATAAGTCGTTGACCCTGACTTACCTGCCATATCATACTCTTTTATTTTTCGCATAAGGAGATATCCCCGTTTGCACACAACATCTTTTTAAGGTATCTGTCATTATAAATGCTGTTGACTCCAGCATTGCACGATGTGGTTTTTCTTTATGTCTTGAAAGTTCTTTTCCTGTTGCATCAAATATTTTTGATATTGTTGATGGTTTATTATACATCCCACCATTACCAAAAGCAGCATAAGCTCCAGCCATTTGAAGTGGTGATACTGTATCAACGTTACCACCCTATCGCTGTAGTTGGTTGTCCATTAGTTACAGAGATTCCTAATTTCTCTGCAAAAATGTTTACTTCTCTCATACCCCACTTCTTCAAAAGCTCTTATAGCTGGTATGTTATAAGACATTGCTAATGCTTTTCGCATAGTTACGTTCCCATGATAACCTCTATCCCAGTTTTGTATGTAGAAATTTGTTCCTGCTATCTTATATGGTTTATCGCTAAATGTTTTTTAGAATCCCAATTATAATACTCAACCCCAGGTGCATAATCTATAATAGGTTTTATACTAGAACCCTGCTTGCAAGTTAGATTCTGTTGCAAAGTTAAAGTCCCCTGCTTTTATAATCCACCACCTATTGCCGAAAATAAGACCTAGTTTTTGTTTCTAAAACGGCAACTGCTGCTTGCGAGGCGTGTTTTGTCATTGGTTTTTGCATTATCAAGCATATCTTGAACGTAGTCTTGAAGAGCTGGATCTAAATTCGTATAAATTCTAGCCCTATTGATAAAGGATCTTCTATACCTTCAAAGGCTTTATTTTGTTTTTACTCTTTTACAACTTCATCTATATAAGCTGCAATATTTAGGATTAGTTATTGTTTGTTGTTTTCTATTTTCTTTTTGTCTCTCTACTAATCCATCTGTAATTTTTCTTCTGTATATTTATCATAGTCTTCTTTGATATTTTCCCATTACTTAACATCAAATACAAAACAGTGTTTCTTCTTTCTTTGCATTTTCTGGATTATCGTATGGGTTATATGTATTTGGTTGTTGCGGAAGACCAGCTAATAGAGCAATTTGCCCTATATTTAAATCTTTAAGTCTTTATTAAAATAATATTTTTGCTGCAGTTCCTATTCCATACTGACCATCAGAGTAATATTTTTGTTAAGATACATCTCTAGGATATTATCTTTTGAATATTTATTTTTCTAATTTAATAGAAAGATATGCCTCTTGAATTTTTCTCTAAAAGTTTTTAGAAGATAAAAAGAGATCCTTTTTATAACTTGTTGAGAGATTGTACTTGCTCCTTCTCTTGCAGAGTTAGAACTTAAGTTTACAATTAGTGCTTTTATAAGACGTTTTTTGGGTCTACTCCTATATGAGAGTAAAATCTTGTATCTTCAACAGATAAAAACAGCATTTTTACATTTTCCGGAACATTTTTCTATCGCTATAAACTCTCTTTTTCTCGTTCCTACTGTTGCTACAACATTTTTATCTTTTATCGTATATTATAGTTGAAAGTGGATCTTGCAAACTTTCTGTTGAAAGTTCTGGTGATTTTTATTACTCTTTTGCAAAACTCCCGCTACTACTATAAAATAAAAATAAAGAAAAACACTATTGCACTTACATATTTAATAACATTTTTAATTGCATATAAATTAAAACTCACTTTTCGTTTAATTTTATAATTTTAGATAATCTATTCTAATTGATAATCAAAACCGATCTCAAAACTATTTTCTTCAAAACTCATCTAACGTTATAGACTTTTCTTCCACCGTTTTCGCTTCTTTATACTAATAAGGATGAAAATTTTTCAAACGGCATTAAAAAGTTCTATTTATAAATCTAACTATTACAAAACTTATACCACCGTGTTTTGTTACAGATAGTATATGTTCTATTTGATGTTTGTGTATATTATTTAGAGAAAAAGATGTACTTTGACATAGTTTCTTTTTTCGCTTCAAAAATCTATATAGTGTGATAAAAATACTCCGTTATAGTCTGTTGTTGAGGGTGTTTTATAAAATGCTTTTGTAATCTTTGCACTTTTTTCTATTTTGGATAATCTACCTCTACTATTTTGAATAGGTATTGGCTTTTTATGTATTACAGCAATATCATTTTGTAAATAATATTTATTAGCAAAATTTATATCTTCCTCAAGAGCCATTCCACGATTAGCATAATTTATGTGTAAACGAACTTTTTATTAGGATAATTAACCATGTCTTTCTCCAAAATATGTTTTTATCTTTTATATTATACTACATTACTAAAAATAAATAAATTAAGAATTTATATAAAAATTTTATTTTTAAAAATAATCTCAAAATTTTCTTGACAATTACTTTTTAAAAAGTACAATTATTTTTAAAATTAAAATATTTTATTTGATTATAGATATGTTTTAATCTAAGAAATTTTTAGAGAGTGTGTATGGTAGCAAACACTTAATTTCATTTTAAAAATTCTACTAATAAAAATCAAATCTTTTAGCTTTTATGTTTTAGTAAAGAGCTTCTGGCTAAATTTGGTGGAACCACGATAGTAATCGTCCCTTATGCTTTAGATAAAGTATAAGGGGCTTTTTATTTATAAACATATATAACAAGTAAAAGTATTATATTTAGGAGAATTTATGTTAGATATTAAACTTATTAGAAAGCACAACCAGACTATCGCAAAAGAAAAATTGCAGCACGCCACGACTCACCAGAAGAAGTTGATGAAATTTTTATCACTGATACTAAACGCCGTGAGTTATTAGGTTAAAGTAGAAGACTTAAAAGCTCTTCGTAATAAAAGTGAAGAAGTTGCTGTTTTAAAAACGTAAAAAGAAGACGCTAGCGACGTTATACAAGAGATGAAAAAGTTTCTGACACCATAACTCAGCTTAGATATGAGTTAAGGAAATTGATTATGAAAAATTAAAAGATATTTTATCACGCATACCTAACTTTATCTCTGACGAAACACCTATTGGAGAAACTGAAGACGATAACGTAGAAATGCGACGTATTATGAAAAGTGCTGAGTTTTGATTTCACACCAAAAGCTCACTGGGATTTTAGTAGAAGAGTTAGACATGAAGTTGACTTTCGGAACGTGAGACAAAAGCTTTTCTGGAAGCTAGATTTTTATTTTATAAAAATGCAGGTGCTTTTACTAGAGAGAGCCTTAATCAACTTTAGGAGTTGATCACACGTTACAGAGCACGGCTATGAAGAGATGATGGTACCACAACTTGTAAACAAAAACCTCTATACGGTACAGGACAATTTCCCAAATTTTTAGAAGATGTTTACACTGTTGAGAGTGAAAAACCTAACACTTATCCCCAACAGCAGAAGTACCACCTAACTAACTATTATAACAACGAAATAGTTGACGAAGAAATTTTCTCAAAGGAGTTACAGCATTTAGTGTATGTTTTTAGATCAGAAGCAGGAAGCGCTGGACGTGATACTCGTGGACTAATAAGACTACATCAATTTACACAGTAGAGATGGTTCGCTTCGCTCGTCCAGAAAAATTTTTACGAACAATTAGAGATTATGACATCACACGCTGAAAATATTCTTAAAAATTAAACTTACTCATACCGTAATATCATTATGTTCAGGGTGATATAGGATTTTGTAGTGCACTTACGATATAGAAGTGTGGTTACCAAGTTACAACGCATATAAAGAAATAAGTTCATGTTCAAACTGCACAGACTTCCAAGCAAGACGAGGAAATATGCGTTTTTAGAAGAAGTGAAAGTGGTAAAAATTGAATATATGCACACACTAAACGGTTCAGGTCTAGCAGTTGGACGTTGCGTATCTGCAATCATAGAAAATTATCAAACGAAGACGGCTCAATCACAATCCCAGAAGTTCTTCGTCCATACATGAGAAACATGGAAAAATTGAGAAAAAGATAGATTAAAAATATTTATATATATTAAAATCATTTTAATATATACTAAATAAAGTTTATAAAATATTTTTAAACTTAGCAAATAAAAATCTCAAATGTATAGCTACATTTGAGATTTTGTAATATTTATCTTGATAAAAATGAGAAGAATACACTTATTATTGCAACGTTAAAGAAGTCAATGAAAAGTGCTCCAACGAGTGGCATTACGAAAATGCAATTGCTGAGTATTTATATTTATCAGCAACACTTTGCATATTTGCTATACCGTTTGGTGATGCTCCAAGTCCAAAACCAACATGCCCTGCTGATAGTACAGCTGCGTCATAATCACCTCCCATAATTTTTAAATGTTACAAAGTAAACAAAAATACATGTTACTACTGCCTGAGCTATAAGTAATACAGAAAGTTGTCCTGCAACACTACCTAACTCCCAAAGTTTTTAAAGTTATCATAGCCATACTCTAAAAATAAATTTAAAGATACATCTTCCAAAATATGAATTTCTTCAAAGTGAATATCTATTTTTGAAGTTGAGTCTGATATATTTCAAATACAGCAGCAACTAACATAGGTCCTATATAACTTGGGAAATTTAAAAATGATTTATGTACTGTGATACATAATCTGCCTATGAACATTGATAGTAAAATTATAAAAATGCTTTTAGCAAAATTTTCTCCATCTAATTTTTACGTTATTATTAAATATATACTCATCATTTTTATTTCTGGTTTATCTATCGCCCCTGGTGTAATTGGTGATCTTGTAATAAGTCTATTAGCTAGTGGTCCTCCCTAAACTTGACCCTGCTATTAGTCCAAATGTTGCTGCCGCTATCGATCTATACTTTTTCGCTCGCTATGCCCCTAAGTCTTCCACTATCGGTGCCATAGCTGCAGCTGTTCCGTGTCCGACCAGCTCATGGCTGTTGACCTGTAAGTAAGGCTACAGTAAAATCCATTCCTGTTAGTTTCCTACTAACACTGCAAACGACATTTTGTAAAATAACTAAAAGCATCGCAGCAATTAAAAATAAAATTACTTTTTACCCCCAATTTTTTAGAAGTTCCAACTTGCATTAAATCCTATACTTGTATAGTGTCATAAAAATTTTTGTAAGTATTATCAAACTCAAAACAAAACTAAATTGCTTTTGTCTTAAAAAGTAAATTAACTATTGCAAATAAAAACCACCAATTACTGGAGATGGATACAATAGTACTCAAATAGTTTTACCTTCTTCTAGAAATCTCCCATTATTAGTATGATTACTGCCAAACCTACTGTTTGAATCATATCCATTTTATGTAGATACATATAACCACTCCTCTCAACTATAATAATTTAATACTTATTATAACTAAAAGTTTTTATAACCCAATGTTAGAAAAATCTTACATTCTATATATTTTTACATCTTTTACTTAGAGTTACAGAAGTTTACTAATAATTATTTAATGTAAGATATTCACTAGTGAAAATAAAATTTAAAAATAGTTAATCTACTTTTAAAAATTACCTATAGGCTACTTATATTACTTTTTAAATTTTTATTATTAACAACTTTTAAATATTTGGAAGCCTCTCTACTTTTAGTATTATATTAAAATAATTTTTAACCCTTACTTAAAGTTTTGCACTGATTTATTTTATGAGGACAGCTAAAGGCTATGCTTTTAGCTTTTTATTTTATTTTTCTCTTCACTAAATACAGAAACCATCTACGTCATCTTCTTTTTCTTCTTCGCTAGCTTCTGTTTTCTTTCAAGTTCTTCTGTGAATAATTCTAATTTTTCTTTGCTGTTTCTTTTACTTCACCTCGTTTCTGTTTCTTCTAAGTTTGAACTAGTGAGTCAAACTTTTCTGCATCTCTTTTACTTCTTCTAATCTGTTTACTACTTCTTCTTTTTGAGTCTTGAAGTTTTACAAAATCTCTTTTTCTTCTTCTGTCTTTTCCTCTCACAAACCCCATCTCACACCTCACAGCCCACAAACACATGGGCAATATGTGCATCAAGTGTCTCACACGCTTACATTCTCAATGAACTAGTTCTGCATGTTCTTCAAAATTTTTAGGATTTTTATAGTAATAAAAACCTCCTGCTGCTCCTGCTAATAATACCGCACCTTTTGTAATAATTTACTCATAATTATATCCTCCATTTCTTTTTCTTATTTTTATCAAAATAGTTTGTTGTAAATTAAAATTATTTACATTTTTCAAAGCACACTTTTTATTTCATATGTTTTACTCTTTGATACTATTTCTTTATGTCTTCCTTTGTATCATAGGTCTTGCTTGTGGATTTCCTAAGTATCCACACGTTCTTTTTACTACATCACACGTTTTTGGATTACTATGCAACTTGACACTCAAACCTTTTTAGTTGGAGAAAATTCTCCTTCGTACCCACATTCATAGCATTTATCTATTGGCGTATTAGTTCCCTAACATCCTATTTTATCATAAGCAAAGTCCCACACCGCCTCTAATGCTTTTTGGATTTTGACGTAAACTGGATATTCGCAGTAGTGAATAAATCCTCCACTTGCATAGTATGGATAATCTTTTTCAAATTCTATTTTTCAAATGGTGTTGGATTTTTTCTTACATCATAGTGATATGAGTTTGTATAATAACCTTTATCTGTGAACATCTTTTTATACTACCAAATTTATTTTTATCCATTCTACAAAATCTATCAGTTAAACTCCTCACTTGGCGTTGAGTACACACTAAATGCATATCCGTACTCTTTCGCTCCATAAGTCTACTTTTTTTGTTTTAATCATTATAAGAAGCGTAAATTCCTTTTGCTTCTTCGTTAGTCTCCCAGCTGCTTCCATAAAAATAGTTGCTACTGCATAAACCTATATATCCTAAAGATACCGTTGCTCTTTTATTTTTGAAAACTTCATCTACATTATCATCTTCTCTATCTTTTCCAAATGCTCCGCACATATAAAGTATCGTGCATTTTTGGTGTAGCTTTTTACAGCTGTTAACCTATATACTAAAGCGTCTTGTACATATTGCTAGTTTTTCTTCAAAATACTAAAAAATTTTTCTTTATCTTTTTGATGAGATGGCATGCGTGGCAAGTTTTACGTTACTACTCCTAAGTTCATTTCTCTACCACTTTCTATATAGTCACCATCGTCTTGCTGCTACGGTAAAAATGAACGGCACCCCATAGGAGTTTTTTGAACTTCCTGTTATTTTTGTTAACGTGCCATGCACAGTATAACGTCAGGATACATTCTTTTTGTTGCACACCTGAGCGCTGTACATTTTTATATCATAATTTTTTATCACTAGCTTTTAGGCTTTTCATCTGTCTTTAAAAGTGAAATTAGTTTAGGAAAAATCGCTGTTCTTTTTCTTCCCTAGCCCTCTTCAATTCTTACTTTTAAAATTGCTTTTTGTATTTCTCTTGAAAAATAATCTTCTCCCAACCCAAAACCTCAAAGAGGTAAAAATGCGAGTTTGTCCTGCGATGAGTAAAGAGTATTTATCTCGTATTCTAAAGATTGCATTGTCATAAAATATCTTTAGTCTTTTGCGAAACTTTTGTTTTTCTTCATCTATCCATTCAGTAGCTAATTTTAAATCAATTTGTTTTTGCGTGGCGCTAAAACTTCATCAATTTCTATCTGCACCACAACCCACCGTATTGACTTGATGCTACGTTTGCTATTATTTGTGCCATTTGTGCAGTAGCAGTTCCAATGCTTTTAGGAGAAATTACTTCAGCATTTCTATTTTAAAAAACCTTTTTGATAGCATTTCTTTAAAAATCAATTAAACAACAGTTAGTTAATGGTTGATAGGAGAATAGTCAAGGTCATGAAAGTGAATATCTCCTTTCTCATGAGCATTAGCAACGTGGAGGCAACATTTTGCCTCCAACAGCTTTTGCAACGATGCTCACTTGTTAAATCTCTGTGCGGTATTAAAAACATAAACTGTCTTTATTGGCATTTTCGTTACACCAACCTCTCTCATCAACTATTTTTATAGCAAAGTTAATATCATAATCACGCTCTAAGTCACGCATTGTTCTATAACTTATATAATTTTAGCAAGCTCCTCTCCCACTTGCTATTAAAATAGTGTCTACTATATTTTGTATTTCATAAATTTTATATCTTATTAAATCTAGTAAATATCTCATCTGTTATCTCTTTAGTTAACTCTCTAAAAAGTTTTTATCACTCTTATCATAAACACTCAGCATTGCTCTCTCAATAGCTTTAGTCAATCTTCTCACCATCAGCTAATCTACCCTTTATCTCTTTTATAACGTTAATTTCTATTTTCATAATTTCACATCCACCTACTTTATTATAAATAAATAGTAACGCAACTTTTAAAAATTTGTCCATAGCAAACTTTATAAAACATATTAAACTTTAGCTTTACTAGCTAACAACGTTTAATAGAATAAATATCTAATGTGAAACTTTTATGAACTATATTTAACTAATTATTTCTTTCAATAAAAATACAAAAACTCTTTGAGTTAAAAATAAAATTAAATATATGAATTATAGTTAAAGGCATATGCACTTGGCTCTTTATCACTTAGTGATGACTAAAATAATTTTTAATATAACATATACGTCAATAAACACTTATAATTTTACTTTTTACTTTTAGTTATATATTAAAAATAATCTTTAACTATACTTAAAATATTTTTAAGACTTTTTATTAAATATCTTTTTACTAGCACATAAATCGATAAAAAGTAGCAGTCTAAGACTACTACTCTTCTTGTTTATCTTCAGCTAAAATATTTTCACTTTGTTCTTTAGCGTCTTTATTATCATTTTCTTTTCTCTCACTTGAACGCTATTTTCTTTTTAAATGCCTCTTTCTTGTTTTTCTTTTCTAAACGTTTTTGCCTCTTCATAATATTTTTATTAATCACTCATCAAGCGCATCTTTTCTTCATCCGAGTTCGTTAGGCATTTTCATCAACACTTTAAATAGTGAGACAACTCTTTTCTATCAATTGTTTCTACTTTCATAAGTGTTTGTGCCACAAGTCCATGTTGGTCTCAGTGTTTCTATTATGTGAAGAACTTTGCATAATATCTGTTTATAATACAGTACTTCGCCATCAATTTCTTAAGTAACTCTTGTGAGTACTTCCTATACTGATAGTTGGCGTCCCATGTGATGGATCAGTGTATGGTTTTGCATTGACCTATTTTTCACCTTATTCCATATTCTGCAACATTGCACGAGCTATAGCTGTTGTTCTTCAGTCATTATGTGCTCCTGTTGAAACTTCTTTAAAGAATATTTCTTCTGCAGCACGTCCACCAAGTAAAACCACATATTTTATCAATTAAACTGTCTGAGTTTGAAGTATTTTTCTTCTTCTGCATCATAAGATTATACCCGCCAGCATCACCACGTGGTATGATTGTAACTTTTTGAACTTTGTCTGCACTATCAAGAACCATACTAACTATTGCATGCCCTGCCTCGTGGTATGCTACAAGACGTTTTTCACAGTTCTGTATATACTCTACTACGTTTTGCAGGACCTATTACTCTATCCATAGCTTCATCAAGCTCTTCTTTTGTAATTTCTTTTATTTACTACGAGCTGCAAGTAGTGCTGATCTCGTTTAATATGTTAGCAAGGTCTGCTCCAGAAAATCCTGGGTGTCTGCTAAACTTTAGTTCAACATCTTTTTGCTAATGGTTTGTTTTCGCATGAACTTTAAGTATTGCTTCACGTCCTTTAACATCTGGCGTTGATACTTTTATTTGTTCATCAACCACCTGACGACGAGCGTTGTCAAGCTACATCTGCACGGTTTGTAGCTGCTATACACAACACCTTTATCTCCCTTCAGCCGTCCATCTCTATCATAAGGTGTTGGTTATGTTTGTTCACGCTCACTCGTTACCACCACCAACACCGCTCTCCTCTTTACGTCCAACAGCATCAATCCCATCTACAAATATTATACAAGGTGCATTTTATCGCTTCTTTGAATAAATCTCTACACGACTCAGCCCTACCCCGACAAACATCTCAACAAAATCAGAACTCTGATATTGAGAAAAATGGTACGCGAGCTTTCTCCTGCTACTGCACGAGCAAGAAGAGTTTTACCAGTACCTGAGGTCCCTCAAGAGAACCCTTTAGGTATTCTTGCACCCATTTTAGTGAATTTTCTATGATCTTTTAGGAACTCAACCACTCTCTAAGTTCTTGCTTTTCATCGGCACCTGCAACATCTGCAAAAGTTACTTTTGCTTCGTGTTAGCATCTACTTTTTGGCTTTTTAGATTTTTGGAAACTCATAAGTTTTCCACCACGCCACCTCCTTGCATTTGCGCCATAAAGAATAATGTAAGTCCCATCATTAAAATAACTCGTAGTATTTGTCCTAGAAGATTAACAAAGAAACTTGTTTTCTGCTGCTGCTTTATACCTCAACCATATATTATATTTTATTGTCTTTGCTTTTTGATAAATTTCTTCTATTACTTTTATTATCTTTGAGAGATAGCTGTTTCAAACTTTTTGTCGTTATCACTCCCCACGAACAACAAAAACATCATCTTACCTTTGAATACTTACAGATCTTTCATCTGTGTTATTTTCTATTTTTGAACTAATTGTATAGCTGACACTCTCTTTATTTGCTGGAGATTCATTTGACCAAAATGTATCCATTGCCAGAAAAATCATTGCAGCTATAGCCCAGGACTTTTGTCCTTCATTACTTTGCGTCACCCATCATTTAAACCATCAATGTTTTCATTTGAAGAAACACAACTTACTAGTACCAGATTTGATGACAACTTCTTCTTCATCACTCCCATGTGGGTGCAAGTTTCGACATTACTCATCATAGTCAAGTCCAAAGCTCACTTTAAAAATTCGTGTTTGAGATTCTATTCACTGTAGTCGTTTGTACATCACTATACGAGTTTGGTTTGTCATATAAAGATGCACATACCATACTCTTACTTCTTTTTCTAAATACTAATTAGACATTTAAGTGTTCACCTGTGTCAATATCTTCTTACTATAATCATATCTCTATATATATCCATTGATAGTGTCTTTATTTATTTTATCTCTCCAGTAGAACTTGTTCCACTGTGATAGCTTGATACATCTATAAAATCAGTTACACATGTATATCAATATGTTTCATAAGCTCGCTGCTGCAGTGTCTCCTTACGTGCAAAGCAAAACTACTGTTATCTCTATTTTATAGTCTTCTTCATTTGTTTTGCAATTCTGATGCAATTATCATTTCTTCACATAAATAAAAATTTCTCTTTTCATATCTTGTTTTAAGTTTTCCACTTTTTATTTCCTCTCAAGTATATATATAATATTTATAATCTACCCTAGACCCTATCCCTAAAAACCTGATTACTTCAGCGTTTTTATACAACAGGAAGCTTATCTCTTTTTCTTTAGAATTTTTATCAATAACAAACGTGATAGTTTGTTATGTTATTTATTTTTATAACGTCTCCATTTTTAGTAGTAATCACCAGTGGCAAATCTTCTTCATTAGAACCGATTTCGGCTTTATCTCTATTTGTTATGACTAATTTACTATCATTATAACACACCCACTACTTATGTTACTAATACTGTCCATTTGATTATTATACATATTTTTCTTTACAAATAGATAAACTGTTATATTCCTTAATTATTTTCGCAAGTTTTGATATCATATTTTTATTAGCCTCTAAATCACAAAAATTATATTGAATAAAACTTTTTTGAAACATCGAAAATTCCGTAGTTATCGTTTATTAACTTTTGTAAATGAAAAACTTCTCAATGTTCTTAGTTTAGAAAATCTTTTATAGTCATTAGTTATTTTATTAGTAGCTATGCTTATATTTAAGTTTTCTCTCTCTTCTAAATTTTCTTTGTATCTTTTATTAAAAGTTTTTACAGTTAGCATCAATGCATCAAAGTCCCACCATTTATTTCATTTATCAGCGGTAAAAATCTCGTGTCTTATGTAATTTCTTGTATAGTTTATATCACTATTTGCTTTTATCTTCATAATATTTTCACTGTATTTTCTTTGCAAAACTAAATTATTTCTTCTTCTTTTGTACCTCTAAAAGCGTGTAGGACATTGCAAGGTGTTTATTGTTGTCTTCTATATCTTATTGTAGCCCATGCTTTCTACCTGTTAGTAGACGCATTAAATATTTTCTACGTTATCTTGTTTAGATGAGCTGTTATTAGTTTTTTTTTTATATTACTTTTTAATCATTTCACAAATGCTTTGTATCTATACCTCTTGCTAACATTTCTTCTTCTGATATGTTGTTGTCATATCTAGTAACAATTTAACTTTTTCTTTAAATAGTTCTTACATTATTTCTTTTGCTAAAGAACAACAAACTTTCTTCTATATTAGACTCTTTCTTAAACCATGATTTATATGAACACTACTAATTTATTATAGGTAAGTCTTTTGTATTTGAGTTAGTAAAAGATGAAAAGAATGGCCAGCAGGAGTCTACGATAAACATAGTGTGCGATATTCTCATCCCTTCTCCCATAAAATTTTAATCTTTCATCTGGCACCCCGTATATCTTTTTCTAATCAACTCATAGTCATTAAATACTCTTTAGCATCTTCTAAAAGTTTTCCATATAATTATTAGGTGCAAGTCTATTATTTCCTCTCTTTCTGTATGTATTTTATCTTTATCAACAGATATATATTTTGCCGATTATTTTTATGTTTTTAAATCGTTTCGAAGAAATTTTTAGGTAGCCGCTTCTTCTTCTGTCTATCTCTATTTCTACTCTTATTTTTGTTTTTATATCTTTTACAGCTGTGTGTTACTTCTTTTTATCTCACTACTTTTTCAGTTTGAGTTATCTTTTTGTGTTAAAATTGATCACGTCATCTTTTTCTATATTTTGGCGTTTACAATCGAAAGCTCTCGGAGAATATGTCAACTAATTTATGACACATACATTTCTTTTTCTCTAACACACCAACTCTGTCATCATTCAATTTTAAAACTACTCGGTTAGGTTACTTCGCCAACTTACCTCGGACTACTTCTACCATAAACTGACCACCTCACCTTAATAAACATTATTCATTATACCACACCTCTAAACTAAAATCTTTAATTTTTATTATCTAAAACATTTTTAGTAATTAAATTTATGTGTTATATGATATGTCTTCATTAAAACGATTTATGAGTGCCATGATATACAGCAGGCCTCGTCTAGTGATGAGAGTAATGAGCCAAATGTACAGTATCATTTTATTTTAGAAAACATTTATCATCTCTTGAAAGTTATAACGAGAATAGCAGCACATCCTTGCTGTTAATTTTCTTTGTAGAAAAATAACATTAACTATGAAACGTGCGATAAGTGACGTTTGATACTGAAAATTTTTATAATACTTACGATGCTATTGTACTAATTATATATTTTAGGATAGAGAGAGAGAAAGACGTTTTACATCTCTCTTACCTGGTCATCCATACTGGTTGCACAGAGATGATGATTCGCTACTCTTTTACCAAAACGGACGAGAGTGTTAAAACAATTTGGAGGCGAGAGTTTTCTTTGATAGTTGTTTTAGTGTGCAAGTTTCTGATCCGTCAGAAAATTTTTTCTACTTGATGCAACGAGTACTAATAGTTTTAAAACAAATTAACCCTACTTTTCACACACTACTCAACACTCAGTGTTATGATAACATAACTGCAGGTGATGCTATTTAAAAACTTGTTGAATATTATCCTAAAGAGCACAAATTTTAGTTATGGAAAATGTTGGTCTAGAAAAACGAAAAGTTTTTGAAGTTACGCTATGATTTTTCCTTTTGAAGTTGACGAGTATATAAATAATCTTAGAACGATATATATTCCACCACTAAAACGCACTAAACTACATATAAAACATTTATCAGGCAAGTACAAAAGAAAAATATTTACGACGAGGATTTAATACAAAAATATTGAAGATACTCTTATTAAAGAACTTTAAAAAGTGATGAAAATAGTGATGAGAGGGCAGCTACCTTATTGCTACTTTATTAAAGAATACACTCAGACTTTCAATATTCACTTGACCACTACATCCCTTAGAAGATATTTTTAGGTATAACTATGGATAAAGTATTACACTTTTCTATTATTAAAAGAAATAATTGATAAAAATTCCATTTGTGTTGATGCAACATGTGGCAACGGTACGATACATTATTTTTAGCAAAAACATCTCGCAAAAAGTTTACGCCTTTGACGTGCAAGAAAAGCAATAGAAAATACATTACTTAAAGATAACAACTTATTAGGCAAATGCGAAATAATCATCGCACGAAAATTTTTCAAACTACATTAAAGAAAAATAGACGTTGTCACTTTTAACTTAGGATATTTGCCAAAAGCTAATCACGAAAATTACAACTACTGCAAACACAACCTTAAAAACCATTTTAAAATTTTTAAAAACATCTTAACGTTTATGGTAGAATTGTTGTAGTAGTTTACTCGGGGCACAGCGAAAGGGAAAATTGAAAAAGACTTATTACTCTTAGAGTCTATATATAAATCAAAAAGAAGTAGAAGTTTTAAAAATATGAATTTATCAAAATCATCGACGCCCCATTTATTTTAGCACTAGAGAAGAAAAAGGAGTTTTAATGAAAGATAATAAAGAAATTGAATTTAAAAATTTACTAACAAAAGAAGAATACGAAAAAATAATTTTGAATATAGATGAAAAATTACTAAAGAGTTTAGTATAAATCAAAATTATTATTCGATTATAAAAACATTCTAAAACAACAACGCAGCACTTAGAATTAGAATTAGATTTTTGGTGAAATGACTTTATAGAAAAACATAATATAGAAGTAAATTCTACTTAATATGCCTGCACCTGTTGGAGTTGTTCCACATAACGAGTTAAAAATTCAAATTTTTACCAGAAAATATAAAAAGAATTAGTTAATCAAAAACATATTATTTAAAAAGTTAGGCTATTTTCACTGTAACTAATAGATGCGAAGTGTGTCTTGATAGCGGGTTATTAGTTGGCTGATAAAAGATATAATACCTAACTGACTATGAATTAGAGTTTGAAGTTTTAGATTATGAAAAAGGAAAGATACACCTTTTAGAAAAATTTAATACAGCAAAACCAAAAATTGAACGTGCAGTAGAACAGAGAAAAATAAAGGAGAATAACTATGAATATAGCGTGGATAGGTACTGCGTTAGGGTGAGAGTATGGCAAGACACTTAATGTGCGGGTTACAAACCTTTTTGTCTATAACAGAACAAAATCAAAATGCGACAACTTAATAAAAGAAGGTGCAACGCTTCTTGATAAAATAATGACGCCCCAAAATATGCCGATATAATTTTTACAATGTAGGCCACCGAGACGCTGAAGAAGTCGATATCTTGGAGAAGGTGACTAATCATACACAGCAAAAAGAGAATCAAATTTTTAGATATGAGACAACATCATCTCCTACACTAGCATAAATTTAGAATTGAAAACATAAATACCTACGGTTTTTGATATGCCTGTTACGGGTGGAGATGTCGGAGCAAAAACGCCACACTTACTGTTATGGTTGGTGGGGATAAAGATATTTATGAGAGTAAAACATTTAATAGAAAACTTGCAAAAGACTATAAACATATTTTGGAGAAGTTGAAAAGGTCAATATGCTAAACCAGCTAATCAAATAGCTATAGCATCAACAATGATTTCACTTGCAGAAAGTTTTAAATTTGCAAAAGAGGCAGGGCTTAACTTAGAAGATACCTTAAACACACTCTGTTAGTGGCTCTGGCTGGTAGCTTCACTCATAATAACTACGGTAGACGAATTTTAGATAACGACTATAAACCAGGATTTTACGTTCATCACTTTATAAAGATATGCATCTTGCACTTTTTAGAGTGTGAAAATGAATATAAACTTACCAGATTAAAACTAGTTTATGAACTTTACTCATCACTTCAAAAGAAGAAAAACAAAAACACTAACGGCACACAGCTATCGTAAAATGCTATGATATGTACAAAAAGACAACAAATATTTGTTGTCTTTTTATTTTACACCTAACACCTCACATAAACTTAAGTACACATTGTTAGTTAATGAGAACAAAAAGTTTCAGTAACAATAAACGGACACGAAATAGCAAACAAAAGCCCACTATATTTTTGTAAATACAAAACCCAAAACCGAAAACAGAATTTCCAAAACTGGAGGCGTTGAGTTTTCGTTTATATGCTAACGGAAGCTATCCTTTAGGTTTAGCACAAGTAGTTTTGAAAAAGAAAAATATAATCAAAAATAGACTCTTAATTATTTAGTGTTGATATTAAATACATAAAAATTAAAATTTATAGTAATGAGTTTAAGGAAATAAAAATTATAAAAATTTAAAAATTTGTAAAAGCATCTGTTTACTTATACTTTTACACCAGCACTAAATAACTTTTCAGAAAAATGAGTAGTATTAAAACAAGATTATAACTAATCTTGTTAATTTGTATTATCTAGTTACTAAGGAAGTTTTTATTTCTTCTACATCATTTCCTAAATCTTTCTAAAGAAAGACTATATTTGAAATTGTTGTAAGTCTTCATTTGTTTTTAGTTACCCTTCTGAAGTGAGTTTTCTTTGTTTAATTCAATATTCATAAAATAATCTTAGTATTTCGTCTGCTGTGAAATGAGAATGTCAGTTTGTTTTTCTTGTCTACTGTTACATTAAGTAATATCAGACTCTTTGTCTGCTATTTTCACCTGACACGCCTTGTAACATCATGCTACTTATGCTTAATCTTTCGATAAACTTAAAAATGTTTTTAAATCAACACTACCACTTAGGTGAATAATGTTGTTTTCACTTTTTGATATTTTCATATTATCTAACCATTTTGCACCTTCAAATATTTGTTTATATGCTGTTAGGTATCCTAATAAATCATCATTGTCTTTTGTTTCTTGTTTTTATTTCCTTCTACTTTATAAACTTTGTAAGTATTATTTTCGTTTATAAAATAAATATTTTCTGTTTCTTGTTTAGTCACTTCTCCAAATGTTTCTATTTTGTATTCATATTATATACTACATTTCTTTTATTATCTGATTTTGGAAGCCTTTTTTGTAAGTCGCTAACTGTGATAAAATCTAATTTAGAATTATAACCTATTCAAATTTTACATTAAAAACCATCTGCGCTATAATAGTTTTTAGATGCTATCTTTACTATATCATCATCTGTTAACTCTTTTTGTTTCAGTAGTTTTACTACTGCATCCTGTTATAACTAAAACAGCCATTATTAAACTGATATTATTTTTAAAAATTTTCTTCATTCAATTTTCCTTTCATTATCTTTTTATTTTTAAATAATTTATATTCTCCTCATATTTATGAAAAATACAATTTATTTCTGCACCTAAGATTAAGATGTATGCTGTTATATAGCAATAAAAATAAAAACTATAACCACCCCGGCACTTCCGTAACTTTTCATATAGTTTGAGAAATTACTCATATAGTAACTAAAAATTCTACTAACCACAAGTCACATAACCACTGAAAACTAAACCAGGTAAAAATCTTATTAGTTTTAATTTTACTTTTGGTGCTAGATAAAAATACCCAAATATTATAAACATAGGAACTATAAAGATAATATATTTATTGTAAATCAGTATATCAACATTTATTTTATTAAACACGCTACGCATAACAAAACGCATAGAATATATTAGAGAAAAAGATGTTAATAAATAAATAAAAACAAATTGTATAAACCACACTTTGCAAGCGTATTATAAATTTGTTTTTATCAATTTCTACCCCCAAACGCCAAATTAAAGCGTTAATTATTCCGTTAAGCACGTTTGATACCGCTCATAAGATGAAAAAGTATCTAAACTGTTATTAGTAAATTATTTTTATTTTCAATATTTCTTTTGTTGTGCTACTGAGTACCTGAGATCTGACTAGGTCATTACCGAATTTATTTTGTTTAATAAAAATCTCTCTGTTATTTTAAAATACGGTGCTAACGTTACATTACTACAAAACATAGGAAAAAGTGATAATAAAAATAATAACTTAAATTTACTTCCATAAGCTCTATGCTCGTAATTAGCTATACGAGAATTTAATTCTTTAAAAATTTTTAAAAGTTAATTTCCCTTTTTGGCTCTTCTTCATAAAAAGAGTAATTTTTATTAGGGATTAGCATTTTAAAAATCTCTCTTTCATTTTTATTATCTTCAACATCTTCTTCAAGCATCTCTTTTTACTTTTTGCATTTGGCTATCAAGTCTTGAACTTATCTCAGCACACACATTAGAAGTCTTTTTCCTATTTGTTCTTCTTTTTCTTTTGAGATATGTATCTTAGTTTATGTTCTAATGACGCCCAAAAAGTCCATAGCTATCGTTCTAAATTGTATCTCAACAGTCATCTCCCTTTACTTTCAGCCATAAAAATAGGTACACTAACTATCAAATGATAACCGCGATAACCATTTTCTTTTATAATATATATAATCTTTTCTTTAATAACTGTTATATCATCTTGATTTTTATTGCGTCAACTAGTTTATACAACATCATTTTTAAAAGAACATACAACCCTAACTCCTGCAACGTCGAATATTATCACGCACGTTTGTATATCGTTAGGGTAAATTATACCTTTTCAAGTTTTTCTTTAAACTTCTGGATTTTAACCTTGTTGATATAGATTCAATAGGATTACTTGCAACTGTTTAAACTAAACTCTCTATTTAAAAACTTTTAACTTTGTTTCAACTCTAAAAATAGCACACCATACTGCATCATAAGACGAGTAAAAGGCTCCATCTCTTTAATCAAAAATCTTCTGTCTGTTCAATAAAACTTGAAAAACTGTTTATTTAAAAGTTTCCAAAAATACTATTCATTTTATATTTTCCTTTTGTAATTTATATTTTAATTATACTATATTAAATTAGTATAGATATAGTAAAAATTATTTTTAATATACAACGCTTGAGTAAATGGACGCTTCTGAATGAGTTTAATCGATGTACTGATCGTAATGTAAGTCGTCGATGACCAATTTTAAAAGTAGTAGATTAACCACTTTTAAAACAGAATTGATATCCCAAAATTTGAGCTCCAATCTCAAATTTTCTCCTTAAACACACACTACCAACTTTTTATATCTATCACTTATTTTTAAATATTTATCGCAGCATCATAACAATCTTTTGTATCAAACAGTTTTTATCCTTTCCCTACCATAAATTGATTTTATTTTGCACTTTTTCCTATATATATCTTTATGCATAAAATACTTAAGAGTTGTATTCGCACGTATTTATATTATTTTGAATAGTTTGCTTCTTTGTTACTTCTGCACGTCGTGGTGCGATCTCCATAAGCCCTGCTCCCTGCGTCATACGAACGCATGCGTTGAATCTTCTTGGGCTTTCTAAATCTTTGTGCTCCCACATATCCCACCCATACCCGCACGAAGATCTCACTCATTAGTTGGTGTAAACCCGCATCTCTCAAGTGGTCTCTTTTATATGGAGTTCTTCCCTTCTATTCCTTCTGGTACCATCTTTTACCATCTTCTTGGAAGTATTCATCTTTTGAACCTTTCTCCATTGCTGCATGTTGAGCCCATTCCGTCGATATGCTTTTAAATCTTCTTCCTTGAAAATTTCAAACTCTCCTGGAGATTCTGCACATCCCGTAAGCATTGATCCAAGCATGCGACGTGTCCGCACTGCTGCTAGTGCTTACTATATCTCCTGAGTATTTTGATTCCCACCGTCAGCTATTGTTGCTTTTACCACATTTGCGTGCATACTGTTGCGCTGTGTCGTATATTGCTGTTATTTGTAGGTACCTCTACGCTACCACACGAGTTGTACATATTGACCCAGGCCCCATACCTCACTTTTAACAACGATCCGTCTCCCTGCTTCGTGCAAAGGTTCAGTTGCATTAGCTGTTGCCATCATCTGCCACTATTATATCTAAAGTAGATATGTTTGTTCTATGTGCTTTTACTAAGTCCAACATTCCCTTTTGAGTGTCCGTGTAAGCTGTATCTACCGCTCACTGGTGTCTACATCTGCATTTACCCAATGCCTCTACTCTTTACTGCATGTCATTAGTAAACACCCACCGAAGCTGCCACTAACAATCTTCCGTAACTATCTTTGCAGAGCGTGACATTTTGCCAATTTCTCATATCTCCTATTGTTATCAGCTGTAAGTTTCCTCTTCGTCTACAAGTGAAAGTTTTTCTATTTTGTGTTTCTCTTTAAAATTTCACTTGCTTCTTCCAAAGTTGTGCCCTTTGGAGCTGTTTACTAGTGTTCTGTTGTCATAACTTCGTTAATAGCTAATGTGTAATCATCTATAAAACGTAAATCCCTATTTGTTAAAAATGCCCACAAGTCATATCATCTTTTTCATTATCTACGATAGGGTACACATCGCAGATATTTTATAACGTTGCACATCTCTCTCTGCATCTTCTACTGTTAGCTGGTAAAGTAGAAAATGGATCAGTTATAACGCCATTTTCTGAGTTGCTCACTTTTTCTTACTTCTTCTGCTTGCTCTTCTATTGTCATATATATGACTCACACCGTAAGTCCACCTTCATGCGCTATGGAAAGCTATAGCCTTCTTTCATTTATGTTCTGTTACTGTGTCCATTGCAGCAGACAAAAATAGGAACCATATTAAATCTATGTCAGGATCAACTTTTAACCAACTCCTTCTGGTGGAGCTGCACTTTTTGCTGGTACTAAAAGTACATCATCAAAACGTTAAACCTCTTCTTTACAAATTTATCTCCTGTACAATCCATCTCTCTACTCATTTTTCACCGTCTGCGTTTTATTAAACTCTACTTTGCGTCTCGCCTTCTAACATGTGACCCACATAGTGAACAAATCTCTTATATTTTATCTTCTCAATAATCACCACTTTGAAACTTTTTCTCAACCAATATACCTACTCCAGAAACTTTTGCTTGTAGCTAATTCATCTATTATATCTATAAGCCCTAAGACCGCTTGTCCGTCGCTGTAGTCATTCATGCCATTATGACGTTTGTCATCTTCTTTTTAAATACCTTTTGACACAATTATGTTTCTTAGTCACATGGTATGCAAACTCATAAACCTTTGATCGATAAAACAGAGTTTTCGTTTAATGCGTTGATGGCACTCTTTCTTTGTAAAGTGTATAGGGACATTAAGTTCGTTTATGTTACTAAAACTACACAATAGCTGGTGCTATCCCACTTTGCTTTCTCATAAGTTGACTTTTGTTACTCTTTACTTTTAAAATACTCCCATAACACCTTTGCCATCTTTAATCCATTAAAGCTGGATCTATTTACGATACCTAAAATGAATCTACATTTTAAAACATTATTCTCATAAACCTACCATCGCTTATTACCATTTGTTCTAGTAATTTCCATACCTTTGTTTACTCTTTGTAGTGGCCCTTACATAATACAAAATGACTATCTTTCGTAGTATCGTACCATACTCATGACAAAACAATACATTTATTGCCTCTAATTTTCTCTGTTTATATATAATTGTCTTTAAATTTTCTTAATTTGTATTTCTTTTATTCTTCATATTTTACTTGAAGATATTACTCTTTATCATTTAGTGTCGCGTTAAACAGGCAAAATATCCTTTTATACCTACCGCTACCCATGAAAAATATATATCTGAAAATTTATTTTATGTTAGGCTATTAACCTGTTTAACTCTTCTTGTATACATAATATTTTTCTTTTTACAAAATTCACACAAACGTAAGTTCTGTCCTCGACCATGCGTCGTAGCCAAGTCTTCTCACCTCTTCTTTTCCCAATCGTTATGCGTATTTTTCTTGAGCAAGAGCACGTAAACGGGTGTTACTATGAAGAACTTTGACAGTCATCACATAAAAGTATTTTGTGCAAAGAGTCTTCTCATGCTTTTGCATCGTTTATTGTAGCAGATATTGCTTTTATATTTTGAATTATTTTTCTAGCTTTTGTTATCGTTTCTTCTTTGCGTGTGGCAATACTTGAATAACAATAAATCCACCACCTGCTAACATGTTGCCACAATCTGCGCCTTACTAAAACCCAAGAGGCGCGGCCAAGATTTCGTGAACCTGTTCACTTACTGCAAAATAATATGTAAAAGTCTTCTTGGCTATTTCTCCAGAGATTATTTTTGATGTTGTTGTATATTTTTCAGCTTTAATCCCAAATCTTTTGTTATAGAAATAACCCGTTCTCACCACACCTCTTAACATCTGGTTCTGGGTCACACTCATTACTTTTATATGTAAGCTTCATTATGTATTAAGCACGTGTTTGTAAATCTTCGTTACTTGTTGCAAAGATACTATTATGACCCTATCTCCTTGAATAACAAACGTTTCATCTCATATCACCACTTTTTAGCATAGCACCCATCATTGTTGTTACTGCTGCCACCTCCCCAACCGCTGCCATCGCTGCTGGATGCTGCGTCGTGTCCTTTCTTTATCTCTTTCTTACTTAAATTAGTCAGTACGCGTCATAGCAAGAAAACGTACTTTCTCATTAAGGGCAAGTCCTGCTATTAACTATCTTTCATTCTTGACCTCGCTAGTTAACAAAAATTTGTCCAATCGCCACAACACCATTCATTAAATGTGCATTATAATTGGTGTTGATATTCTTTTCGTATATAGATACAATTCAAAGAAACAAATATCATTGATATTGATACATAGACAACCATATAAGTATGAAATTCCGTCGTGCAAAATCCAAAACTATTCCAGTTAAAATGGCCTGGGATACTAAATCTAACTATTTATTATTGTCAAGTTTTAACACGTCGTACAAATAGCCAAAAAGAACTCTAAAACACAAGTCTCCTCTAAAACAGGCATAGTCATTGCTGTATATAAAATAAGGCCATTTCACCTCTTTATTACTTTTTAGTGCCTGCTGTGTGTATTTGCAATCTGTCTGGTTAGACCTCAAAAACTTTCATAATAAGCATTAAAAATATTTGTAAATTTAACACAATACTTAAACAGTTATTACTATTGAATATATATTATCTCATCTTCTATTGTATTTATCTCTTAACACATTAAAATAAATATTATTCCCAAAGCCACATCCAACCTAAAATATTACATACTAAGCTTCTATCTAGTTTATTAGTAAGCAGTACTATAAATAATCGCAGAGCTAGCATTGATAGAATATATATTAAAAGTAATAATTACTGGGACACTTTTGTCTCTTTTAAACGATATTTTCATCTTAACCTCACTTATAACTAATAAATTTTATAAAAATTATATAAAAGAAAACTTAAATTATACTTAATCTTTATAACCATACAACATCTCATCTTTACCATTTTCGATTTATTACAAGCCCATGCACTGGAACATCTTTTGTATAAGTGATGATTTGTTATCATATTAACATCGTGTTTACACTTTCACGAACATCATCAAACCATGTAACCAACTATTTAAGTTAATACCAGAGTAACGAAGAATATCATGGCATTATCACTAACCCCATGCCTCTTTTATTCTCTAAAATAACATCCGTATCAATAGTTGCATACCACAATCGCAATGTCCCATACCAATCATCTCATCAGCCTTAGCATATAAACTGCACAATCAAACTTCATAATAGAACCATAAGTGTTAACACTGCACCAGCATTTTTACAACCTTAACATCTCCATTAGATAAGTTTGAAAGACTTAGTAGCAAGCTCAACTCAAACGAGTATCCATACAAGTAAACATAACAAATCACGCTTAGCAGGGTACTTTATCTTCAGTTTGATACTTTCTACTTTTCTAAAACAAATTTTTCATTATACTCTTAAAATAGAATCTAACAATCTCATACACTTCACCACTTATCTAAAATTTATAATTACATAACGTAACTATTTTGTCATAAAAATAAGTATAACATATAGAAAAATTAATCTAAAAGCATTTAGATAGTATATTTGATACCGAAAATACTAATTTTAAAAATCTTTAAAATATAAATTTGTTAAATGATAAAAATACTTTAAGATTAAAACTTTTAGGAGAATAAATGTCAAACGATTTATAACGATAAAAAGAAAAATGTTGAAGATGACCATTTGTAGAAAAAGAAATTACTTTATAACGCACCCACTAGAATAAATTCAGAAGAAGCAAAAACGTTTATCCAAAGTATGCACACCACACTGCAACACACGTCTCGTTTCAGCATTTGTTGTTGGAGATAACAACGAAACTAACTAGAGCAATGATGAGTGAGAACTGTTCTAAAACCGCAGGTGCTCCTATGCTTTGACGTTTTACTTAGGAAAAGAGATAAAAATGTTTGTGCCGTAGTTACAAGGATATTTTGGTGGGAACAAAATGAGCACCGGAGGCCTTGAGTTAGAGCATTACTGCAGGTAGTATATAGAAGCATTAGCTACTTTAGTAGAAAGACTCGACGCCTTTTAGCGTCAATTCTGAAACTAGACTACAACCCTAAATCCTAAAATAGAATACGAAATTGAAAACCAATTATCTAACACAAACACAAAGAACAGGAAGCGACAAAATTGTTTTCATCATTTCGGTATTTGTTATGGCAGATGAAACTAGACAACTTTGTAGAATGGTTACATCAAACTGCCAAACGATAATTTTTAAAATAATATCAAACACTCAAATGTAGTCCAGAATTTGATATAAAGAGATAGATAAAAATATTGGAAACAACAAAAGAAACTGTTACAAACAAAGAGTTTTATTTAGCTCTCTATTATTAAGTTTTTAATATTAGATACATATTTATAGTAATGCTTTTTAAGCGAAATGGCTCTTTCATCATTTAGTGTTTGGTATTAAAATACTCTTTGAACCCACACTGAAATGTGCTTTAACATTAAGAAAATTTAAAATGAAAACTAAATTTAGGCTATAAATCTGCCTTTTATAAATTATTTTTCATTCTTTCAATATATCAATAACAGCACAGTACAACTTACACACAACTAAACTACTTATTGATAAAGAATTTATAAATTCGGATACGCAACAACAAATTCTCGGATAACTCAATCGAATATTAAAAGCAACTGTTCCTTTACGCGATATAAACCCTTATCAGTTTTGGTGATCCAAACGCCATAAGTGCAGCACATGAACCCATCATATTAGAAACGCTGCTTTTGATTCATTCCAAAGTGAAATCATTGTTGCTACAGCATAAAGCCCTACCCTGCCATCATTAAATACCAAAAAATAAAATTACCAAAATTCTATAGCTAAGAACAAACCAGTAAGTCCATTGCTTTATTAGCACTTCAAAAGGTCTAAATATCCCAATCCTTACAAGCCACAAGAATCGCCGTAATTAGCAACTCCCATAGTAAGTTGATTTTTTCTCAGGAAGTTTTGAGGACAATTCTACTACCTGCAGCATCCAAAACTGGTAGAAGTTATTAAAGAAAACAAAGTTATCCCCTCAACTTCTACTGCTGTTATAAATAGCACCGCCTCGCATAAGGTAGGAATAGTATGTCCTTATGTTGAAAACCCCCTGGTAAGTACTTCTTTTTGTCACGCTTACCAAAACCTGTAACTTTAGCAAGAAGAGTTGTTATAGCAAAACTACCAATACCAAGTGGTCGCAAATCTGTTACTACACTATTAAAACCAATATTAAGACATTTCCTCCTAAATCATTTTTATTTTTTTCGCTATATCAATTACCAACATAGAACCAAAATAAATAACCTGCTCCTAATCATCAATAATATAGCCGTTTCATAATATTCACCCCTCTTTATATATTTATTGCTATTATTTTCATAGGTAATTTGTTAATCAATATAATTTTATATTATACCCTTTGTTATTTAGTGTCAGTATTATATGTACAAAAATTACTTATATAACGCTAAAAATTGAAAACAAAAATTTTTTAAAAAAATTTGTAAATATTCATTTACTTATACATTATATATTGAAATACTTTACACCAATATTTTGAGACTACCCTTATTAATCATTTCAATATTAAACGACATAAAAACTATTTCTCACCATGCCGATTAGTATAAACTTTATTTATAAATTATATTATATAGCGAAAAGAAACCACTTCCTGGATTATATAAACTCATAATTTGAAAAATTAGTTTTTTTTAAAATTATGCTTTTCACACCTTTTTCTAATATATCAAGTCCTTGTGATAATTACTACCACGATATCACCACATAAGTTTATCTAATGATAGTGATTTAATAAATTGATATCCAACAATCTCACTCCCCTATAATACCCCCGATAGTAATAGCAACTGTTCCTTGGCGGATATAATCCTCTTAATGATTTACAGTCCAAAAGCCATAAGTGCATAATATGAACCCATCATCATATTAGGGAACGCGCGGATCCATTCCTGCGTGATACCATTGCTAAACATGGTGCATAAAGTCCACCCAGCCACTCGCCAGCACCAAAGATGAAGTTACCTACTAAACCCATGCGAACAAGTATTAACCCATTCTAAGCCTGTTGCTTTTGTTACCCGATCCAAGTAAAGCAAAGCCATCCCATTTGCTGTAAGCAAACATAAGAGAGCTGCAGTAACAAATTAGTTAAACCCATAGTAACTACCTTTTTTCTTCTGGTAATTTTGTTACTATTCTTCCACCTGTGCGTCTCACTGGCAGATGCAACAGAGTGAATAATGTAATACTGTTCACTTTAAATTAACTACGGTACCAGGAACTCTGCTTCAATAATACTCGCGTTTAGCGTCCCGATGTTGAATGTACCCTATGTAGTAATCTGTCATTTTGACAACTTGTTTGCTTGAAGTAAAGTAGTTGGAGCGAAACTTCCAATTCTAACGTATCCATAAAGCCCTGTTATAAACTTATGAAACCCGATATAGACAAATCTTTCCTTTTCCGTTATTTTTTACTGTAATACGTCCATAGCTAGTATTAAATATATTGCACCCACACCTAATAGACATAATAATAATATCGTTAGTGTATCCATATTATATTTTTCTCCCAGTTAATCTCATTGGCAATCCATAGTTAGTGATTCTGACCATAAATATCATTAACCCTTAATATATATCCCAGAACTCAGTACTTTCAGGAATTACAGCTTTTATATCCAGCTAAATCTCTTTCTTCTATTATTTTTCCTTTGAATAGTGTTCCTAAACATTACAGCACAAATGGTTCTCAACTTTAATTCACCTTTGCATAAGTGTTGCAAAGTTTTGCAGTACCTTAAGTTCCAGCAGTGAACGGTCAATATTTCCTTCCAAATACTACAACATTTTATAAGTTGGGCCCTGATTTTAGAGTTGGATTGTCATAGATTTCACTTTCAGTCTACTGATTTCTACGCGATCAAGTGTAGGATGTTGAACTTTAACCTCTATTTTACCGCATGAAGTAATCTCATAACGATTTCTTTTAATTTTTCTCCTGCATTTTCGGCGTTTAATTTTCTAATCCTAATTCACTTGCATGAATTATACAGAAGAAACTTCCACCCAAATGAAATATCAAATTTAACCTCGTCCTACCCCTTCTAAATCTAATTCAACATTTTCTTTTATAAAGTGAACGTTTCGCCGTTTTCTTAAATGAAACTTTCACTTTTTAATTTGTCATTAAGTTTTGCAGTTGCATGGTGTTGACCTGCTGGTGTTTCAACAACTTGTTTTTCTGTTGCACCCTCTTCAACATTCACCATAAATTAGCTTCTATCGTTGTTACATGCAATTGTATTGTATCATCATTACTATAGCCAATTGTGTATCCATGCATAAGTCCAAGTCTGCTTCTTCTGTTGTTGGTGGTAATACAACGTTCAAACATATCTTGGTGTCCACGAGGTTCCCACATAACTGATTTTCTAACATGGTCTAGTGATCATTGTAGTATTGTTTTTTCTCTGCCATGTTTTTTACCAGGTACCTCTTTGTATCCTGCTGTTACAAGTCTTGCTGCTTCTCCCGCTGTATGTGTTTCAATCAACTGAAATCATTTTTATTAAGTTTCATTATAATTCACTCTTTTATATTAAAAATTTCATCTTTTCTCTATTTTTAATTCTAAAAAGCGATAGTAAGCTTTTTCTTTGCATCTAGTAGTACCAATATTGTTTTGACAAACTATTTTCGTTTTCATTACCCTTCTTTAGATTTATTAAAATCTAAAACATATTTTGTATATTCATTCTCTACAACAAATTTATGTTGTCCCATAAATTTCAAACCGACTATTGAAATACCTCTTTCTCCTATTTCATACATCGTTTGCATAATCTACATCACTATTACCCCAACCATCTGCTGAAATAATAGCACCCACTCACATCTCATAGCCTCTAGCCATACAGCTGTTCTGTCCTACTATGTTTTAGTCTATTATCTTGTGAGTCTCCCACGATAATTACACCCTTGAAAATCTATTTCTGTGTCATTATCCAATACATCCAAGTAAGGGATCTCTAAAATGATGTAAACTCGTTTCTTTTGTTGACGGTCCTATTCTATCCCCTTATACCATAGCACGTATAGCACCATCACGATATGTCGTTTGGTGTAAGTAGCACTGCATGATTACTCATCTATTATTGATGCACCTTTATCTCATTCGACTTGGTTCTATTGGGGAAAAGTTGATTACTCACACATCATACCTTGCCCTGCAACTCTTTTACAAGTGCAACTTTGGCTTAAGTTGATATTATAAAATTCATGGATTTTCATCTGCTTCTTTCCCATTTAACATTTTTCATAACTTCTCTAATTTCTGTATACATCAGAGTAATCTCATACTAAAACGCTAAACGTCATCAAAATCAATCTGCTTTTTATAACGATATCTATATGAATCAAACACTCATCATCTCTAGAGAACCAGTCTTTATTTAAACTAACTGTTCTCTAAAAATACCTTCTGAAGACCCAAATTCATGTGTTTGATGTCCTTCTTTATTTGCCCCTGTTAAAAAGAACGTATGTCTCCTGTTAATGTGTGAGTGATTCCTTCTCCAAGTCGCCCCAGAACTTTTGTTGAAATAGGAACAATATCCATAATCGTATTTACATAAATATTGTGTTCACTTGGTTTTATAATTTTTACTTCAACACTCTCAAAAATATTTTATCATATTCAATCTCTGATTTAAAAACAGCTATGATTATCTATCTTTTGTTTTTAGATAATTCTACTTCTATGGATATGAAAATGCTTTTATTTGTAATTTATTACTTTTGCATATCCATTCCATCCCTTTTTAATTGTATTAGTTTTTCTATTGTTATATAACTGATACTTAATTTTAGAGATGAAACCTCTATCTCTATCACATACTATACGTGTGCAAATATATTCTGTGTGGAACTATTTTACCTGAGCTTGGTATTTTATTGGTTGAGTTAATGTATCTTTTAAGATTGCTGTTTGTTGCTCACGTTGTGAGGCTCTCCAGCGTAGCCCCATTGGCAGTGCGGAAGTCAGAACGTGGAGTCTCGGCTTGACGCACTACTGGTGGTAGCTACTAGTAGCTGGAATACCAGCTTCTTCAATTGCCTCTCTGCACGATCACGGCAGTTCTATGACAAGTACCTCAACCAGCAGTTAAAACTACTCCATCTACATTTTCTTCTTTTAATTTTTAGCAATTTCTGGACCTGTTTCATATGAAAACCTCTGCCTCCACCACCCGCATAAATCCATAGTGTATTGCAACTCACCAATAAAGTCCTTCTTTAGCAAGTTCGTTAAGTCTGTCAATAGTGTGAAACATACAGTTAATATCTCTGTTTGCGTCCGCATTGTCATATCCACCGAGAAACCAACAGTTCTGAAACTGCGTGTTTCATTTGGAATTGCTCTATAAGATGTATCCCCTGCTAAATTAAATCTTGGGTTCTGTAACAACTGTGAACCCCTGCTGCAGAAGCAATGCTATTGTCATTTCAGTAAGTGGTTTTGCTACTGGAGCCCATACTGGTTTAGGGTGTAAGAGGTACATAAATTTCTGATTGTAATCCTTCAAATATCGTTAATGCACATTCCTAATTTTCTCCTTTCAAGTCTTCTTTTGTCTATTTTACTTCTCTCTGTAATTTTTGTATTATTTATAGCACTCACATAGTGTTCATTTGGTTCAGGATCTAAAACTTCTGGATAGCTTAGTAAAAACGCTACTTTTGTCCTACTTTTTACTGGATGTTCTGATATTAACATTCTCATAGGTATTTTTAAATTGTCCTAAAACGTCCTTTTAATATCTCATTGTAACTACTTGCATCGTTATGAGTCAACGATCACCCTTCCCAAACTCTTTCAGTTGAGGCGTATTTTAATTTTTCATCATTTTTAACTCAATCTTCTTTTCGTAAAATTTCTTGACGTTTTTTACTTTTTGGTAGAACTTGTTCGTTGTCTAATAATCTCAACTTTAGTTCCTAGTGTCAATAACTTCCACGTTACGTAATTCTAACATTTGGATTCCATTTTCTTTTCAGCTTTTTGATTTCTCCGCCACACTTCATTTGTGTAGTATTGCTAATGCACGAATAGCGCTCTTTACATAATGTGTTGTTTGAAAGAATTTCGCTTTTCAATACCTTGTTTAGATTTGTTGTTGTCTCACCATAGCTTTCTATGTACTCGTTACCCACTACTAAAGCTAACCTTGAACAGCTGAGTATGTCAGTACTCCACACTGATACACCACGTTTACATCGATTTCTTCAATGTGATGCAAAATCAGTGGTTGTTAACAAACCTTCAGTAGTAACGATGCCCATCTAATCATCCATAGCTTCAATAGTCATACCCAAAACGTTTAGATACATAGAGATTTTCTGAGTTAGCTGTGGAGATCCTACTATGAGTAACCCTCTACTAAGTCTATTTCTTCATCAGCCATCGCTTCTAAAATTAGTGGCTCACTGGGTAGTAGGACGAGAAGTTTCTTTTTGATGCAGGTCCACAAGTTAATGCGTGAATGCACCATCTAAAAACTTCTGTTGGAGCAAGTAACTGGTAGTTACCAAGGTCTACGTTTGTTTAGCTCCTAGTGTTCCTACTGGTTCCACTGGCATAATTTGTTATCATGCATAGCTCTTGTCCCATGATTTCTCGAACGATAAATCAACTCTTTTGTTACCTGATGACGATATTGTTTAATGTTAATATCTCCAACAACTAAACTCGTCTCAACTTTTTAAGTGTTGTACGAATCTCTTCAGTAATGTGGTCAAACGCTTTGTGAGCTGCTAGTGGTCCTGACGTCCATATTAGCCCTGCTTTAATTGTAACTTGACCTTTAATGAAGATTTCTTTATCTGAGCCCTGGACGTCCCTACATAATGCTTTCTGTCCATTTTTCTCAGATGAACTGAACCTCACCACTGAACTCCGTTTGCATCAGTTCCTGTAAGAACCATTACAACACCTTTTAGTTCACGAGTTGGCACCATGTCCAATTTCTCCTTCTTCTTTTTAACTGTGATAGTTGAACGTCCATGATTGTTTCACTGTATTTTCTGCAATCAGCTGGTGTAATTATTTAATTTACATCTTCAACTAATTCTTCTGATTCAGCTGCTTCTTTTACATATTCTTCTGCTTTTTCTTAATGTTAATGTAGTACCTTCAATTTTTGTTTCATCCTCTGAATACTACTTATCTATTTTTGTAGTGTTTTGTTAATAGTTCACGGATGAATTTAGCTTTCCACCTACATGTTCTTCTTTTAGCTTCTGGTTTCTATTTTTCTTGCTTGCTCTTTAACTTCCAACTTTAGCTTCTCACAACTTCTTCTTCAGCTGTTTCTACTGGTTGAGATTGCGTTTGAGTCGTGCACGCTGAGGTACTGGAATCTTCTAAATCAACTCCACGTCCCCTCGTCAATGTGAAGTCTGAATACACCTTGTGGTGCTGGTGTAGCAGGTGTAGTTGCAACTTTAGCTGGTGCTTTAGCCACTAGGTGCTACTTTTTCTTCTACTACTTCAACTCTTTTTCTTCTTAACTCTCTTCTTTTTCTTCTCCTGCTGATTGTACTTTGTCATGCATCTGGAGTAACTGGTGTTAGTGAGTCTAATGTTTTCACTAATTTTGCACCCAAAACTTGTCCGATTGTTGAGCCATCTTCTGGGAAGTTTAGTAAACCTGAATCTACTAAATCACTCAAACTAATGTGAGATCTTCTAAGTTTTCTGGTCCTAGTACTCACTCCTTCTTCAGCTTCTCCAACATAGTACCGCTTATGGCTCTAAGTGTTCTTTGCTGTCTCTCCACTGTAATTGACATCTATAATAGCCTCGTTATATTTTATTTTTTCATTACACTTTTATATTTTCTATATAAGTCGTGGCCCACATTCTAAGCACGTGATCGGTACTATGATAAACAGACACCCTAACTCCAGGAGCTACACCTGAAACGGTGTTAGTTCAATCCCGACATGTACCTGCAATCACGGCTTTGGCATGCCATCTTTTTCATTTTTAATACTTTTTCTGCTTTGTCCTGGACAAATCGAAGTTCACATCTGTATTCTTCCATTTTTATCTGGTTTCATACGCTTTCACACATATGCACTGATACAACCTCTGATCCCATTCCTTCTGCAATTTCTCTCAAGCGAGCTTCTTGTGCACCATCATTCGCAAATAAGTATTCCTACTTTTTTCTTTCCCTTTGATATGGTAGAAGCAACTAAAAAGTCCACTCAGTCATCTTAAGTATTGGTGTGTCTTCTGTTGTACTTTTGACCTGTAAACGGTCCACCCATCACAATCTTCCATGAGGATGAATATAGCCACCAGCCGCTTTTTATAAATTCTTTTACTGAAGTCCCATCGAAACGTTGAAGAAAAACTGAATTTTTTCTTTTTGAACACGTCCTGAAACAGTTATGTCTTTATCTATAAGTGGTTTATCATCTTCTATTGCCTTCATAACTCTTTTGACATCTGTTTCAACATTAGTCACTTTGTTGCATTTAGCTTCTAGTGGAAGTTGTCCAATCTCTAATACTTGATGTAAAACTTCCTTATGAGACACGCTCATCTCCTGCTGATCATATCTGGTAAAAATTTTAACTTCTACTAAAAGGTTCATCTTACATGCTTTTTACCGATAGCAAGCAGTGCTTTTCTCGTACTTAGCTCTATTGCTACATAACCACCTTAGCACCAGTTATCTCTACCATATATTTTAGTCCGCGTACTAAAACTTCTGATTTTCTTCACAAATTTTATATTGTGTGACAACTAGGTTCCACACTCTGCAGCGTTTATTATTACATATCCACCTTCAATTTTTGTAGTAGTACCTATTCCAGATGGGAACCCTCGCTCCACCAAGACCAAACTATACCCCGCATCTTTTTATTCTATCAAGATAGCTTTCTGCTTTTGGTAATCTAAATCATAATCTTCGCTTTGCTCTTTTATCTAAATCCAAAATAATTGTTGTTTCAGTTATTTCGCCAACAGTTCCAGATAAGCTAGCGTGAATATTTGCTCTAAGTCCTTGTGGCACGGCAACTCACTGCCCTCTTTTTACGTGATCACCAACTTTAACGATTGCTCCACACGGTGCCCGACATGTTGTTTCAACTGGATTTCAAGTTTTTTCAACGTCAAATTTAAACATCTTGCGCCCTCCTTTCTTGCATATTTTTATATCTTTTGAAGTAAAAGATAGAGTCTCTTTACACTAATCATTATAACATTTTAAAAATCAACATCTGTACTAAAACAATTTCATATAAAATTTCTCCTGTGTTTTATAACCACTAATAACATACGTTTTTCTAATTCTTTATTTTCATTTTTTAAAATAAATAGTTTTAATTGAGTTTTAATTATCATATATTTTCTAGTTTTATATTTTTTATATGTTATACATATTTGTAATTTATAAATTGCTTAGGAGAAAAATTATAGAAAATCTTATTAGCATACCATCAAAAACTAAAAACACAGTTGCTCTAGAAATTTACGAGGGAATATTTAGCTGATGTAGATATTGTTGATATAGGGAAAAACTAAAATTGACAAAGAATATGACTTTTATATATTAGGTAGCTTGACCGACAAAACTAATGCAAATAAATGATGCAAAGTTTTGTTAAAACACAAGAAATTTACAAAAAACGTCGCTATATATAACTTGTGGTGTACCTTACGCGAATTATGACACGCAACTGACAGTATATAAATAATTATATTGACTTTATGAAAGAAAGAGAGAATATAATCATACACATTTTTATCTGGTCAAGGTAAAATTGACCCCTAAAGTTAGTGATTGTTTTTAAAAATTTTAACTATGGTTGATAAAACTTTATCCATAAAAGTAATCACCTGATTTAAAAACTTATGTTTGAGGAATCAAAAACTCATCCAGACGAAAAAGATTTAGATGACGCAAGAGAGCATTTTGTAAAATTTTTAAATGCATATAAAAATAACATTGAATGAATAAAAGAGTTATAAAAATATTAACTCTTTTTACTTTTTAGTAAACACAAAATTTATTAGTTCTAAAGCATTTGAAGCGACTATATTTAAATGTATAAAAATTATTTTTACAATAAAAATAATTTGTCTCAAAAAATATTCAGTGCGGGTTAAAAATTATTTTAATACCAACACCAATAATGTACAAAAGAACCAAAATATTAGATACTTTCATTCATTAGAAAAGAGTCATTTTTACAAATGGCTCTTTTCGTTAATATTAAAATATAATATACTGTTTTATAACTCTTCACAATTTAATGTTGATATTAAGTGTATAAAAAGTTGTTTTATGTTTATGTATAAAGATACATGACTTGAATTACTATTAAATTTTTATTATTAAATATTTTGACTCAAAAACATTCAGTGTAGATTAAAAATTATTTTTAATACCAACATAAAAATGATGAAAGAGCCAATATTTTTAACCAACACTGAACGTTTTAATCTAATAATTATTTTATTTTTCTAAAATAAAAATTATTCTTTCACCTCGTTATAGTTTTTATTTTCTTTATCAAAATCACAAAAAGTATGTTTTTATATTAAAAACCTACTTCTATTATTTTAGAAAATATTTTTCTATCCTCGTATGTTCTTTTGACGTTGATATCTTCTCTATATATACAGGCTCATCTTTTTCTAAAAACAAAAACGATAGCTCACTTTCTATTTCTAACTTATTTTCTGTTTCTGTAAACAAACCAAGTATAACAATATCATCACTATCACTAAGCAAAAACTTCTTTTAGCTAACATATTTTCTATGTGTATGTATATCGAAAATGAATTTACCACTCAGCAAATTATAAATCGTGTCTTTAAAAACTTTTCCAAACTCCAAAAGTCTTTGGAACAATTTAAAACATCAAAACGCACTTAGTATGAAGTTGAATTTTGTATCTAATATACTTATATTCAACATATCTAACTGTAGATAGCGTTCGTTTGAAATTTTTCTTGTGCTAGAGATAACATTTCTAAACTTTATCAATAGCCGTGATAGTACCGTATAATTCATCTAGCATATTTCCACTACCATTATCTTAAATCAAGAATTAGAAGATATCTTCTAATTCTTCGTTAATTATTTTTATCATCTCTTTATGTCTACATCCATTAGCTTGTCGTATACTTTACTTAAATTTTTATACATATTATACCGCTTTTTACTGGATAGTCAGAAAATAGTCCGGTTCTAGGTCATAATATTTCTATCATCTCTTGTTAAAATGTTTACAACCATATCTCCAAGGTCAATAAGAACCCATTTTGCTTCTGTTAAACCCTTCCATACTATATACTTTTTACCGAAAGGTTCAACACTTTCTCGCGAACTTCACCCGCTATTGCCTCTACTTGTCTTGATGTTGGAGCATGGCATATCACACTATAACTATACAGGGCTGAGCTGTTTGTTAAATCATAAACTGCTATATCATAAGCGTGTTTTTCGTCACAAGCATCAACTACTGTTTTTAATAATTTTTCTATTTCCATTTTTACCTCGTTATTTTTCTTTTTAAGTGGAACATTACTGATATATAATTCTTCATCATCTGGATAACGTTCTTCTAATATAAGCTCTTCTAGTGATACACTGCAAAAAGTTTGTACATATCTTTGAGTTAGGTATCCCTAGTTACAGGTTTTATTAAATCTCACTACAAGTGTTGCGAAAATATTTTTCTCATCATCGTCATACATCAATGCCTCAAGTAAACTCCTTAAAATGAGCCTCACTTTGCTTTTATAGTTATTATTTTTCTCCTAGCTATTATCATTTCTTTTGTCTTTTAAAAGCTTCACTCTATAATTTTTATATTATAGTAGTTATAGCATTTTTAAAAAGCTGAAGCATATTCTCTCATCATTATCTATTAAATATACCATGTGTATTTACAAGCTAATCTTACTGCTTCGTCCAAGTCGTAACTTGCTACTCTGTTACTTCTTTTAAGTGTGGTGTTTTTTTGGCTCTATATAGTCTGCAATAAAAATAATTTTTCTAATAAATCTCATACTAGCACGCCCAAATGTATGATAAAAGACCGCTAGTTTTTATCTCTTCATCTCTCTATATCAAACTCTGTTTCTATATATTTATTTAGCGACAGGCCCAGCTGAAGAAACTTCTGTTGGATAGTCTAATAGTTTTACATCTAAGTTATTTAAAATAACAAACTTTTTCATCCTCAACTTCGTCCATAGGTTTACATACGTCATGAAGTGTTGCAGCTATTTTTGCTTTTTCTACATTAGTACCATATATAGTTGCTAGTCTTTCTGCAACGTCCATTACTCTGTAATGTATGTTCATATCTTTTTCTGGTAAAAGTGTTTTAACTTTCTCTAATATCTCTTTAATTCCTATATAGATTTCTCTCCTCTATATATTTTTACATTTATCGTGTATCATATAATCTATTTTTGTTTTGTTTTTATGTTTTCTCATTTTCGTTGAGCTAATTTCTATAATTTCATTTTTATTATTTTTATAATCTACGTTTTTAAAAATTCATCAGCTTGTAAAAATATTGTCTAAACCTCATTATCTCTTGAAACGAAAAACAAAAGTTACAAGTCAACTCTTCTATATTATACCACTTTTTAAATCTTTTACCTATCTGTTCCTTTATTATAAAATAAATTTTGTAATTAGAATATTTTTCTAAAATGTTTTATAGTGTCATAAGTATAGCTTACTTTTTCTATTTCAAAAATCACTTACATCAAAAATAATTATTTTCTTCTATACCCTAAAGCTCACCATATTATATCTATCTACTGCTAAGCTTTTTAACTCTTCTTTTTCAAAGGTGTTTTATACGATGGTATAAAAATTAGTCTCTCAACTTTTAACTCATTCAAAACATTTACCGCTGTTATTAGGTGTCCCATATGAACTTGATCAAAAACTTCCACCATATAGTAGCGATACTTTTCATTATTTCACCAACTCTATTTTTCTATACTTTTTATACTTTGTTTATATAAAACTATTGTGTAAATTCTATAAGCTGTACTAAATGCGAATTTGTCTGAAAGTTCTTTAGCTAAACCTTTCTATCTTCATCACAATTTTGTAAAAATACTTACCTTTATCAACTCTCTTTTATCAAGTGCATTCTACTATACCCAACACCATATCGAGTAGTTATGCCACTTTTTCCTATTTGGAAAAATTGGCGTTATGATGAGCTAATGCACGAAGTTGTCTTTTTGTTTTCTCCTGTTAACATATACCTCCGTTATATAATTGAATCTCTAGTAAAGACTTCATCTCTTGTGGTGCATAAATATTCATCATACACCCTTCTGTTACTATTTACAGTTATCCATCCCAACCCTGAGATTACTATATCTATATTTGTAACTAAATGAATTTTTACTTGCTTTTCAAAAATTGATAAATTGTCACTAAAAGGTGGACTTAAAAGTTTGCTCAAATGCTTTTTCAAATAAATTATCTGCATTTTCTAATTTTGTACGATGAATTTCTATTAAGTTTGATGAGTAGATAGTAAAACTTTGTCTACTACCACTCTACAAAAATCCATTCTTGCTAGCTCCCTGCATAAAAGTTTGCTTTTTCATTTAGCTGAAAAACTCTTTTGCTTTTAATCTCTTTGGTAAAACCAATTTTAAAGAATTTTTATCAAGGTAGTGTGATATGTCATAATTCAATATAATCCCTGTGTATCATAACAGTACATCCATCTTCTAAAAGGTATTTCTATCATACCCAAAGTAGTTCCAGGAAAATGAGAAGTAGTTACCAACTGTTTAGTATTGGTATCTAATTCAATAATTTTATTTATCAAGGTTGATTTTCCTAGCATTAGTAGCTCCCACTATATAAAACATCACGCCCGTCTCTTAACTTATCTCATTTTATAGGTTAACCCATCTATACCTTTATTTTTATAGCACTAACTAAAAGCACGTCTTTACTTTAATGCCTCTTTTGTTTCATCATTTTGTTTATAAAGCCATTCTTTTATTTTGTTTTCTTTTACAGATTTTGCAAAAGATCTAACTTATTAGCAACTAAAAGTAAATTTTTATTTTTACCTACTATCTCTAATATATCTTCTATCCAACTTCCAGAAAATCAAAAATATCAACAACTTTTTATAATGAGTGCATCTTTTTGATAAAGTTTTTATCATTTTATAAAAATCATTTTGGGCTCTCAAACTCACATCTTGTGTTTCCTGTTATAGTTTTCTAGGAGCAAAACATCTCTTTACTAAAACAAAGTCAGTTTCTCTATTACACTTTTGGCTACATAGCCCTCTCATCTGTACTTTTGAATTTCTGTTCCGCACCCTATACAATAAAAGTTTTTCCATCTATCCTCCGTAATATTTATAACAACTTAATTCTACTTTTTCTTGTCTAATTAGTTTCATAAGCGGACTCATTTTTGAAAAACTCTTCTTCTGAGAACATTTATTAGTAATCCCCTCAAAAATCTATTGATTCTAGTTTTCAGCATCAGCTTGAAAATTGGTTTTACTAAAACGCTCATAAGCCCATAGTGCTCCAAGCACATCAGTTAAAAGCTGATCTCCCTAAAACAAGTGCTTCTTCTTTATTTTTATTTAGTTTTTAAAGTGCCTTTTAAAGCCATTATTTAAAAGGTTTCTGCACCTGCTATACTGAAGATTTAAGTTTGAGACAAAAATCACGAACTCTATCTTCATTATTATTAGATACAACTATAATATCAAAAGCCAGCACGACGCATAGCCATCTGTTAACTCTGTATCTTTTACTATCCCAAGAAATTAAAGTGTTATCAAGATCTGAGATAATAACTTTTTGTTGTGCATATTCATATACTCAACATCTATAAAATCACATTTTCTATAAAATCATCTAGCAAGAAAAATTTTTAGTATCACTTATCTACTCCTTAACTGTCGCTATGTCCCATTTTTATTTCTTTTATTATCAGTAATATCAAACAACTCTATACTATCTTTCTCAAATAAAAGAACAACCGTTGAACCAAACTCCAAAATAGCTAAGCTCCCGCCTTTTAACCTCAACATCTTCGTAAGTAGTAACGATAGAGTTAACTTTTGTGCTCCGACAGCAATTAAATTATAATTAAGTTTATTATTTTCAATATTAAAAATTTTACGATAGTTGTAACCAAAATTGTAATCAGTATATTTAAGTCCCTGCATTATTTACTGGATAAGAATATTTTCCTAAAGTATAAGCATCCTTTACAACCCCATCTGTTGCAAAATGTATTCTGATGATAATGGGCTTAGGTAAATAACCATATACACCCTAGTCTGCTAAACTTTTAAACGCATGCTCTTTATCTCCTAATAAAGTTTTAACATTATACTCTTGCCTTTAATAACAAACGTTGCATCACTATCAATTTTTCCAACTTCAGAAATTACTCCATCAGTTGGACTTACAACACTATTTTTATCTTCGTCAATAGGGACGGTCGCTGGATGAACTTTTCTTGAGAAAATTACTTTAAGTTTTTAAAATCTTCCATCTCTGCCCATATTTTTCATAAGTGTTTATGTTATAAACTTTTGCAAAAGGTGCTATAAGTAACCTACCTATATTTGATTTTTGTAAATAAGAGCGTTTGAACTTAGGCTTTCCATTCGTTAACTCTCATGCATATTTGAAATAATCTTTTCTTTTAACATTATATTCTCTAAAAATTATTTTCATCATATCATTTTTATTTTACTATAAACATATATTTTATTCAAATTTTAAAAAGTATAACAACGTTTAATTTGTGTTATCTTTACTTTTAAATTTTGAGCTCAAACATTCAATGCGAGTTATTATTTTAATATAATATTAAAGTAAAAATGTTTAGAAAATAAAAATTATTTAATATCACCAAATAACAAAGAGCTAAACTTTTATTATGATAGTAAAATTATTTTTATTAAGGATAACCATGTAAAATAAAAAGCTAACTTTACGTTAGCTTTAAAAATATATTTTATCCCTAAAAATTGTTATCGTAACTGTTTTTCTTCCCCAAGCTACCGAGTCTTGGTATCTTGACATAAACACGTCAATTGTATTTCCTATTTGCTGATTCTTGTATCTGCTGCAACGGCTACCCGTATCCTGAACGTATACTTTTTGTTCCTAGTGGAATTACCTAGGGTCTCACTGCTATTGCTTTTTACTCCCAGGCCCTGATGCCACTACCACTTGCACCGTATCCCATTGTCCATCTCTTCCACGTCCTAAGCTATGACGATACCGTTGAAACAGTTATTTGACGACCACTTCGTCTCTGGTGCACTCCTACTACAAAAAGCTACTCCTCCCACTATCTTTTTGTTCCAACCACTACTTTGTTTGTAGCTTCTTTTTAAAACTTTTTCCTCAAGTGTTGCTGTACTTACAACTTTTCCGTTTTCTTTTAACGATTTCTACTTCTTTTCTCCGTTAACACCTTCAAGCTTTTTACTTTAGTGTAGCCAACGTATTGACTGTCATCATTTTCTTTTTACTGTATTATAAGCGATGCTCTCTTTTTCTGTAACTTGTGTTTTTCACACGAATTATTTTTATTGTATCAACATTCGCTATTTCTTTTTCTGTTGTTGGTTCTACTCTGTCAAATTCTCCTAAAGTTATGTTTTAATTCACGAAGAACGTCTTCAACTTTCTTATAAGTTGTTTTTCTTGTTTCTTGTTTTCTCCGTCTACTTTCACTATATCTTTTAGCACGATAGATTGTTATTTCTTGACCCGCTTTACTTTTTCATCTGGCCCTGGCTCTACTCTGTCAAATCTCTCCTAAAAAGTATCCTTTTTCTTCAATACACTTCTTACTGTTCCTTTTTAACAGTTACTTGTATTTTACTATTATCAAGGTTAATAGCTAAGGCTACTCTTCCAAGTCTCTTTCATTTACTACATATGATCCTGTTAATAGTGCGTTACAGCTGTTAAAACGGGCAACTAGTTTTATCGTTTTCTTGATATCATATTTATCACGCTGTTCTCCTTTTACATTTTTATTTTAAATAATTTACATGCATTATGAAATTGTTTTCTTTTTCTAAATTTTCTAATGTCATCTCACGAAGGTCGGCTACTGTTTTGTGCTATATATTTAACGTGAACTTGGTTTCGTTCCTTTTTCCCACGATAAGGTGTTGGTGTTAAATACGGGCAATCTGTTGCTCTATTAAAAGTTTATCTAGCGGGCACCTTTTTGCAACTTCTTTTGGCGCTTTTGCATTTTTCAAAAGTTACAACACCACCTAGTGAGATACAAAATTTTTCTAAAAGAGCTATACGCATACTTTTCAACAGAACCTGAAAAAGCTGTGCGATTACCACCAACTTCTTTTTGCATTTTTCTTCTTTTCAATATCTCTAAAACGATCTCCATAGCCTCCTGCAGTGAATAACTACTGGCTTGTTTACTTCTTTTGTCAAACTGAATTTGTTCTCTAAAACTTTTTGAATATCTTTTGACTTTTATCCCAATAATAATCAAGTCCAATCTCTCCAATAGCAACAACTTCTTTATTTGTTAGCAATTTCTTTTATCATATTATATTTTTCTTCGTTAAAAATCTATCGCCTCTACCGGATGCCAACCAATAGTCAAAATAAAGAAAATCATATTTCTCTGTTATACGCAAGGCCTCTTTAATACTTTTATCATCAAAGCCTCACTATATTTATAAGTTTAATCACTACTTCTTTTTGCACGGTTTGTACTTCTTCTAAGTCTTCTTTAAATGCATCATCATTAAGATGAGCATGCGTATCAAATAACATGCAATAATTCTCCTTTACCTTTTGATTATAGCAAAACAAAATGTCAAAACAATATCTTAAATGTTTTCTATTAAGTTACAACAAAGATACAAAAATTATTTTTATGGGAATTTAATTATAATTTTTATTATTTTTATATTAAAAATATATATTTATTTTTATTTTGAAAGTGGTAAACTGTATAAAAAGAAAGTTAACCATGTCTACTAACGAAATATTAGTCTATAATAATTTTTAAAAATATAAATTTACTTTAAAATAAAATACATTTATCAAAATGTATTTTTAAAAGTATTATTTGCATTTCATAATTTAGTTTTAATATTAAATAAATACAAAAATACATAATATTAAAAATAGAAAAAGAATATTATAATATAGGTATAAGAACTATTTAATGCCACCAAATGATTTTTAAAAGTTTTATTTTTCTTCACTATTTTTCATGCTATAGTCTATCTAACTCAGTTTCTTTTTCCTAAAATATTTTGAACAACTGTGTAGGCGATTAGTGGCCCAGTAGTTAAACCTGAAGAGCCTAAACCACTTACTGCATAAACATTTTTAAATCTTCTACTTCTCCAAAAACGCCGAGTAATCACTTGTATATGCACGCGTTCCAACCTTCACACCTAAAACTTTTTGCTTTTGTTTAGTTCTGGTAAATATAAACTTGCTGAAAAAGCATCTAACTCGTTATCAATAGTTAAACTCATATCCTTTATCATCTTCGTGTGTTGCACCAACACTCACTCTTCCTGCGTCAAAAGGTATAATATCCATCTCCCTTCTGGCATTATAACAGGATAGGTTTTTGTATCTTCTATTAAATAATCTTTAACTGTCCCTTTTGTGCTCTTAACATCAACCACATATCCTAGTGGTGTTAAAATATTCCCAACCACGCGCCCGTTAAGCGAAAATTACCGCGTCAAAATCTTTCACCTAAAATTTGATACCTATTAGCTGTTTTCTATTTAAAGAAACTCTAACTACTTCACACCCTGATGCCTTTTAGTAATGTGGTGAAAACCACCTTGCACTTCTCTACTCTAGCTCAATCACTTTGTCATTATAAAACTCTGTAGTAGAGAGAGTTGATCTCTTTTAGCTTTCTTTCTAAAGATAAAATTTTTAAACTCTCCTATAAGAGACGATTCTTCTTTTTCTGGTAGCAATTCTCAAAAAGCTCTCAAGTTTTTCGTCTTGTTTTAATAAACAAACACCACTTTTATCGTAAAAATCACATTCAACGTGTTGTCTTTCGTTAAATCCGAAACTAATCTTAACAAAATCTGGCTCCAAGTCTTGCTGCTTGGTAAATTACTGCTTTGAGTTTTCTTCTTTGAAAACCACGGACAAAATTATCCCTCGTGCAGCAAGCGCTTTTGCCAAGCTTTGTCCCACTCCAGCAATCAAAAACTTTTTACAAAGACATCTTCTCTTTTGATAACAATATGCACATCGCTGCAACTCATACTATTCCCTCCACTAACTCTCAAGCACTGCTACCTCATTTCTCTCTATATTGTTAATACATGAGTAATCTACTTAACACTAATTATACAAAATAATTTACTACACACAAGAACTAAAAAGAATTATATTCATTCTTTAAATTATTTTATAAATGTGTTATAATTTATTTCGCAAAAATCTTGAAAGGATCATAAATGGAAGAAAAGTACCCCAAAGGACAAATCACAGACGAGAGTAGTCTATCGCGTATGTGATGAGTGTCTCAGGTGTTAACCTTAAAACACTTATACCCAAATTAAAGAAAAAGCTCCAAACGCAGAGTTTATACTAGGTTGTCGTATTGTGGCCCCTGGTAGAAAACAGACATTTACCTCTTTGTTAATAGTAGATATACCGCTGATACGAAGTGAGACCTATGCTCAGTTGATGAAAAGTTAAGAGAAAATTTTTCTGAAAGAAGATGAAGAGAACATAGAAAAGATTGTGAACGTCGCTTAGAGAGAACTCATTTTATTATCCGAGAAATACTACTACTATAAAAGTAGACGAGAGTTTTGAAACTAAATAGATGTTATAGCTCTCGTCGTGGAAAAGTTATCTTGATAAAAGTAGAAATATCATCTAATCTTCGATACAACAGGTGTGTATGAAGTTGTTTATAGCGTAGATATGACCGATAAAGTACATACGCGAACACGAAAATAACAGTAGAATAAATGTATATTTAGTTAATTTAATATATAGTGTGTATAAAATTATTTAATTAGCTTATAAACTATTTGTTCAAACATTCGGTGTGGATGTACAAAATTATTTGCTGTCTCATCACTCGAGCGTTAGTTATTAAATGAATATTTCGGCTCAAAAATATTTAATATAAGTTAAAAATTATTTCAATATATTACTAATACAAGGAAACAAAAATTAGCATATTAAATTAAGTTTCCTTAATTTAATTTTTCCAACACTCATTTTTTATTTTTGTTTTTGTTTCTTCTAATTCGTTTTTGTTTTTAAGTCTTTGCTTTTCTAATTCGCTAATTATATATACATTTATCTATTTTTTAAATATTTTTCTAAACGCATCATTTTTATTTTTAAAAGGTATGGACCGTATTTTTCTTCTAACTTACTTAACTCCATATCACCTTTTTAGCAACAATTATTTCATATATATGATTATCTTCTTCTAATATTTCTTCTGCTACTATTTTATAGTTTAGTTCTTTTAATTTTCTACGAACAAATCTCTCCCACATTTGCTTGTAAGATAAGGTCAGGTTCATTTTTAATTTATCCTTTCCTTCTTCTAAAATATCAGCAATTAGCTTGCCCCCATACCACAAATTGTTATAACTTCATATCATCACTGTCTTTCTATTGCTAAAAGTCCCGCTGCATGGCGACAAGTTATTATATTTTCTAAGTCCTTTTACGTTTTCAATAGATATTTTACGGGCCTAAAACAATCTCCTGCAACTGCAAAATTTATCTCCAGCTAAGTTATAGGTAACAGGCATGATCGCCCCTATATCTGCAAGACGTCTACATATTTTGCAACTAACTTTAATCTTCTTTTAACATACTTTCTCCTAATCTATCTTACTAAAAACTTGTTGTTATAATTACATCTTCTCTTTTCTCTCTCTCTCTACATTAAAGACAACTTTTTACCGTATATTTAACCTCATCTGCTATTTTCTCTAATTTAGTCTTTTCTTTTGTAAATATATCTCAGTTGTAAATTGATCTCTTTTCTTTACACCTCATTTAACGATACACCTGTATAGGTGACAGCTATAATCATACCTTTATCTAAAATAAGCTCCCACGCTTTATTTAAAATTATTGCTTCATCATTTGTGTAAAATCTAGTTTCTTGTTTCCTGGGTAAGCTGACTGTAAAGTCATTAAACTTTTATAATGATAGAGACATTTTTGTCCTAAATAGTCTTTAGCTCTGCCTCTTTAGCTACTGTTTTATCTATATCATCACAAATTTCTTATCTTCATCATCTAAACTCTCTATTAAAAGTTTTGAGTTTCCTATTGATTTTCTTTTCTCACTTTTGAGTATTTTAAAGTTCATCATCTATACTGTTTGCTCTCTGTTTTGTAATCTTTAATCCTTGCGTTCCTAAGATCGCTATTTACTGCCACCTTTATTCTCGCACTGGCTAAGCCAGATATTGTTTTTATGTTATAACTCTCTAATTTTGCAGTAGCACGTCCGCACCCATGCATTTTGTAGAATCTAGTGGCATATCCCATAATAGTTTTTATAATATTTATTATAGTAAAGCCTCCAATGGTCATATCTGACGCCATCTTTGCATTTAGTATAAGAAACTCCAACACTTGATGGTAAGTCGACTTATAAAATTTCTTTCTTGAATCATAGCACAGCTTTTTATAGGGTCAACTACATCAAGTTAAATTCTATATACGCCCCATCTCATTGATACTGTTATCTCAACTAAAGGAGTATATTCCTTTTACTGGAAAGATGATTCTTCTTGATACCTCGGAAAATTTGCGGCATTATCGCAGTTAAAGTAGGACAGTTTTGTGCTTTCGCCCACTCCTCATCGTTGTTTTAACACATCTAGCTTCTGCAACTGTGATGCCACTATTATACCACGTCTATCTTGCCACACTCCAGCTATTACAGCGGTTTATTTTTTAAAGGGATTACTTTCTTTGCTCCAATAATTAGCATAAAACTATTCACATCTATATGTGCAATTATTTTGCAAAGTATAATCCTCCTCATTTAAATTAGTGGGAAAGTTTACTATTATTATAGGTTTACGACGTGTTGTCACATAGTAAACTTGATAACATATTTCTAATTTCTAATTTTATATCGGCACACTCTCTTATAGATTTTATAGGTTATTTAATAAGTATTCTGTTACCTTTGTTCTGCTTCTAAAATTAGCTCACGACTTTTTTTAATACACAAAACCTTTTGTTTGAATAAGGTTTACTCTACTAACATTTTGTTTTTTTTATCTATTGCATAAGAAGCAAATAAATATTCCGTCATTAGCTAAAAGTTTTCTATCTTTAGAAATACTATCTTCAACATCTCCTACCCTGCGTCCATCTACTAAGACGTTAATTTCACTTTTATATTATTTTTCTTAACTTCAACTTTTCTATTGTTTATTAAAAAAAGGTGTTACCTTTTCTAAAAGAAAATATTTTCTTTTACCCAACACTCTCTACATATTTCTGCATGTTTACTTAAGTTTCTATATCTCTTGAACAGGAATAAAAATATTTTTGGTCTAACTAAGTTTAGTATAAGTTTTAACCTTCACGAGTTGCGTGTGATGATGAGTGAAGTTTTACAGATGTTACAAATATCTGCACTAATTTTACAAGTGTTATGTATCATAAAGACAATCTCCATATTTGGCGATGGTGTTGCAGCAACCATAATTGTGTGTCAGTTTTCTTCTATCTCTAAACTTAAAATTTTCTTCTCTGCTATATTTTTCTTATAGCTTCAATAGGTTCAATTTTGTTCAATTTGATGAGATAAATACAAATTTCATTTTTAGGATATTTTTCTGTCTTCTATATTTATAATCTTATCATCAATTTGTAACAAATATCCCATAGCTCTTTGCAGTATTTATAGAATCATTTAATGCACGTCCAGGATTAAAATTTTCTATTTTGCAAGTGCTGCTTTTATTATGTGTGCATATTGTTAAAAAGTTTGATGAATAACATTACTATTATGTTTGTCTGCTGCATAAAAAGCCTTCAATTTGTTCAAATGCGTCTTGCCTCTCAGTATATTATACCCTTTAGTATTCGTACTAGAAGAGAGTCAGCCAAGTAAACTAAAACTTTTTCTTCTCCAAGTTTCAGAGGCGTTTTACATCTGCTTTATAATTTTTGTCATTGGTTTGTCAAACTTAAACTCTCCTGTGTAAACTATCTTCCAGGTTATCTAACACTATACCCAACGAGTCTGGCATTGAGTATGTTGTTTTCATGTTACTGATGTCTTTTCAAATTCATATTTATCTATCTCTCACATAATAAAACTTAATTCTAACGCAAGTTTTCGTCTGCGTGATAATAAATCAATAGTTAATTTAGAGCCAAAGATTAGGGCATTTTAATTTTATCATTATATAAAGAGTATTGCCCCCATTGAACTTACATGTCCGTTTTGATAAAAATATCCCTTTAACTCTTGCTTTATTTTGCCCAAGTAACTTATGTTTGTATTACTGCATCAATACCCTATCATTTCTGTTTCTGGGAACATAAGCCCTGCATCAGAATAAAATTTCTTCTCCTATCTCTACGATATACATATTTTTGCAATCTCTTCAACTCCACCAAGTGGCGTTATTTTTACTTTAACATCTTTTCTGGTTTGTTTTTCTCGGAAAAGTCAGTGAATTATTTTTTTCTTAGTTTCTTGTTCTTTTTATGTTATCTTTAATATATATTATATCTATTTTGATGTCTTCGTTTTGTCTTTTTATAATTTTCTTTTAGTAACCATTTTACCTCCTTTGTTATGTATCATACTTTTTATTGGTTCAAAATCTCTTCTATGTATCGGAGTTACTACCATATTTATCTAATGCAATAAATGTTTTTAGTTCCGTATCCTGCATTGTTTTCAAAATCATACTCTGGATATATTTTTGCCATCTCACTCATATACTTATCACGATACGCTTTTGCTACAACAGAAGCTGCAGCGATAGAGACGCTTTTCATATCTCCTTTTATTATGCTTATACTATATCTTTCGTGTCTAGTGGCATAGCATCTATTAAAATAAAATCTGGACGAACTTTTAATATTGCACCTAATATAGCTAATTTTGTTGCGTTATAGATATTATATTTTTCTATATGTTATTATCTAATAAACATATAGAATCTTTCCTACTTCGTTTATTATTTTTAGAAAATAACTCTTCTCTTTGATAATTTTTGAGTCAGCTAAACCAGAAAAGCAAC
>BNJT01002634.1_pt1 | contig 103743 bp, 116 predicted proteins | sample 8540491 | NCBI WGS metagenome assembly BNJT01 (sample SAMD00202455, study PRJDB9452) | human saliva metagenome | host: Homo sapiens
ACAAACCCAGCAGTAGATGGACAACCATATACAAGCAATGAAAAAGTCATCAATCCAAATAAACCAGGAACAACGGTAACACCAACACCAACAAATGGTTTAACAATTGATGGAACAAGCGGTAAAGTTACAGGAACACCAACAGGCTTAACATGGAATGGCGATGACACAGAACAAACAGTCAATATTCCAGTAACGGTCAGCCGAACAGGAGACACCCCAGTCACCGTAACCATTCCAGTAGTGGTCCAACGAGATGTAACAAAAACACCAACGTTTACAGTAGGTAACCAAGATCCAACAGACGGTCATGTAGATGTAACAGTAAGCGGCGTACCAGATGGCACAAAAGTGACATTACCAGGTGTTAATGGAGAGAAAGTCGTAACAGGTGGAAAAGTAACATTAACAAATGATGAATTACCAGAAACACCTCAGACCGGAAAAGGACGTGCGCAAGAAGACGGCAAACTTCCAAAAGAAGGCACAAGTGACATCACAATTCCAGGTAAAATTTCAAGTTCAAAAGGTGAACCAGAAGTTCAAACAGAAACCCCAGACTACACAAATACAATTCCAGTTACGCCAGTCAAACCTGCTACTAATGATAATGGAGCTAAATCAAATGATTCTCAAAATGTATTGCCAAATACAGGAACAGAATCAAATGCGACTCTTGCATCTCTTGGACTTCTTGGACTATTGAGTGGATTTGGACTTGTAGCTCGCAAGAAAAAAGAAGACTAAAAATTTAGTCAAATGAACATTCATTCTTTTGTATTGTAAAGATAAGCTAGATTGTTTTTGGGAATCGTGTTCGTCATAAAATACAAAAAATGTTTAGATAAAGAAAGCGAACAATGCTAGGATTTTGTTAAACGGAATTCTAAGTATTGTTCGCTTTTGTGGTATAATAAGACTATGCAGAAGAAACCAACGTCAGCCTATGTGCACATCCCGTTTTGTACCCAGATTTGTTATTATTGTGACTTTTCAAAGGTCTTCATAAAAAATCAGCCTGTAGATAGTTATTTGGAACATCTGTTAGAAGAGTTTCGTTCTTATGATATTCAAAAGTTGCGAACCCTCTATATCGGTGGTGGGACACCGACAGCTTTATCAGCTCCGCAACTGGAGGTGTTATTGAATGGCTTGACTAAAAAAACTTGGACTTGTCTGCCTTGGAAGAGTTGACCATTGAAGCTAATCCAGGCGACTTGGATGCGGATAAGATTGCTGTTTTGAAAAACTCGACTGTCAATCGTGTTTCGCTAGGTGTGCAGACCTTTGATGATAAGATGCTGAAAAAGATTGGGCGCAGTCATTTGGAGAAGGATATTTATGAAAATATCGACCGCCTGAAACTGGCTGGTTTTGACAATGTCTCCATCGATTTGATTTATGCACTGCCAGGTCAGACCATGGAGCAAGTTAAGGACAATGTGGCTAAGGCCATTGGACTGGATATTCCCCATATGAGTCTGTATAGTTTGATTTTGGAAAACCACACGGTCTTTATGAACCGTATGCGACGAGGGAAATTGCCTCTGCCTAAGGAGGAACTGGAGGCTGAGATGTTTGAGTACATCATTGCAGAGCTGGAGCGAGCTGGTTTTGAGCATTATGAGATTTCCAATTTCTCCAAGCCTGGTTTTGAAAGTCGTCACAATCTCATGTACTGGGACAATGCTGAATACTATGGTATCGGTGCTGGGGCATCTGGTTATGTAAATGGAGTACGCTATAAAAACCACGGTCCGATTCGCCATTATCTAAGTGCAGTTGAGGAAGGCAATGCTCGGATCACAGAAGAGCACCTGAGTCAAAAAGAGCAAATGGAAGAAGAAATGTTCCTGGGCCTTCGCAAGAAATCAGGAGTCTCCATGGCGCGATTTGAGGAAAAATTTGGACGAACTTTCGATGGACTTTATGGAGAAATTGTCAGAGATTTGGTTCAACAAGGTCTCATGCAAATAGAGGGTGACCGAGTTCGCATGACAAAAAGAGGTCTCTTTTTGGGAGACACTGTAGCAGAACGATTTATTTTGGAGTAGAATGATGGGCTTAACTTATCAAATGAAAATGAAAATTCCTTTTGATATGGCTGATATGAACGGTCATATCAAACTTCCAGATGTGATTTTGCTATCCCTACAAGTTTCAGGGATGCAGTCTATTGAGTTAGGAGTTAGTGATAAGGCAATTTTGGAAGACTATAATCTAGTCTGGATTATCACAGATTATGATATTGAGGTGGTTCGTTTGCCTCGTTTTTGCGGAAGAAATCACCATCGAAACGGAAGCTTTGAGCTACAATCGGCTCTTTTTGCTACCGTCGCTTTTACCATTTATGATGAAGTGGGGCAGGAGCTCATTCACATGATGGCGACCTTTGTTCTCATGGACCGAGACAGTCGAAAAGTCCATGCTGTTGAATCTGAGATTGTGGCTCCTTACCAGTCTGAGTTTGATAAAAAACTTATCCGTACTCAAAGTATGAGCCTTTGGAAGAGACAGTCAGCAAGGAGTACCATGTCCGTTTTTACGACTTGGATATGAATGGCCATGTCAATAATAGTAAATACCTGGATTGGATTTTTGAGGTCATGGGAGCAGATTTTTTGACCCACTATATTCCCAAGAAAATCAACCTCAAGTATGTCAAGGAAGTTCGACCAGGTGGGGTGATTACATCGGCTGTTGAACGGACTGGACTGGAAAGCAAGCATGAGATTACAAGCGACGGGGCTACCAATGCCCAAGCTATCATCACTTGGCAAGAAATGAAAAAGGATTAGAGAAAATATGAAATATAAAGGCTATTTAATTGATTTAGACGGAACCATTTATAAGGGGAAAGACAGAATCCCAGCAGGAGAGGCTTTTATCCATGAATTGCAAAAGAGGGACATTCCCTATCTCTTTGTGACCAACAATACAACCCGCACTCCTGAGAGTGTTCAGCAGATGTTGGCTCAGAATTTTAATATCGATACGCCCCTGTCGACTGTCTACACAGCAACTTTGGCGACTATCGATTATATGAATGACTTGGGGCTTGAAAAGACCGTCTATGTCATCGGAGAAGCAGGGCTCAAGGAAGCCATCAAGACGGCTGGATATGTTGAAGACAAGGAAAATCCTGCCTATGTGGTAGTAGGTCTGGACTGGCAAGTTGACTATGAAAAATTTGCCACAGCAACTCTGGCTATCCAAAAGGGTGCTCACTTTATTGGAACCAATCCTGACCTCAACATCCCGACAGAACGAGGGCTTTTACCAGGAGCAGGTTCGCTAGTAACTCTCCTTGAAGTAGCAACACGAGTGAAGCCTGTTTATATCGGAAAACCAAATGCCATCATTATGGACAAGGCAGTTGAGCACTTAGGCTTGGAACGTGAAGAGTTAATCATGGTTGGGGATAATTACTTGACTGATATTCGAGCTGGGATTGATAATGGCATTCCAACGCTCTTGGTAACGACTGGTTTTACCAAGGCAGAAGAAGGATGCTACCTGCCAATCGCACCGACTCATGTGGTTTCTAGCCTTGCGGAGTGGAACTTTGATGAAAACTAAACTGACCTTTTGGGGCTCTATGATTTTTCTCCTCTCCCTCTCAATCCTTCTGACCATCTATCTAGCTTGGATTTTTTATCCGCTGGAAGTTCAGTGGCTGAATTTAACGGATCGGGTTTATCTAAAACCAGAAACCATTCAGTACGACTTTCATGTCTTGATGAATTACCTGACCAATCCATTTAGTCAGGTTCTAGAGATGCCTGATTTTCGTTCGTCAGCAGCAGGTCTGCACCACTTTGCAGTGGTGAAGAACCTCTTTCACTTGGTTCAGCTAGTTGCTCTAGTGACACTGCCAAGTTTCTATTTCTTTGTTAAAGGGATTGTGAAAAAGGGCTTCTTGTCTCTATTTAGTAAAGGGCTTTTGGCTCTAGTAGTCTTGCCTTTGTTGATTGGGCTTGGGGGAGTTTTGATTGGTTTTGACCAATTCTTTACTCTGTTCCATCAAATTCTCTTTGTGGGAGATGATACCTGGCTTTTTGATCCAGCCAAGGATCCTGTTATACTGATTTTGCCAGAGACTTTCTTCCTTCATGCCTTCCTCCTCTTTTTTGCCCTCTATGAAAGCTTCTTTGGCTATCTTTATCTAAAAAGTCGTAGGAAGTGAAACGAAAGATGTTTTTAATTTGTATATATAAAATTGTATACGATTTGAAACCATCGTTAAGAGTGAATTAACTAAATCAGAAATGTATTAATCGTTCGCAAACAGTCTATTTTTCTTGAAAAAAGGTAAATTCCCAAACTAAGTTCCACCGCTAATCCAAGTAGAAGTTAGTCTGATAAAAATCATAAAAACCAGTAGAATTCCGTGTCAGGGTAAGTTCCACTGGTTTTAATACTGCTTGATTTCATCGCTTTTGTAACTAAAATGAATCGAAAAAAAGAGCGCACAAAATCCCCTCATCTGAAAGCGTTTCAGATTAAGTTCCGCTATGGTGGAAGTTAGTGTGAGACGTTTGAATGGGTTTTTAGGTTAGTTTTTAGAACTTATGTTGGAGTAATGTAGAAGACTGACAGACGTCTTCTGCAGGTATTTTAGAAATGCCAAGAAGTTTAGGAATCTCTTCTCCATAAGTAAAGGCAAAAAGTTCATAGGCTGACTTTCCATTCAAAGCAACGCGTTTGACGCTGTTGACATGCGAACAAACTAGATTGATGTCCTCCTGAGTTAAGTTGTCAAAAGAAGTTCCCTTAGGTAGAATGTCGCGAATTAGTGTGTGATTTTTCTCAATTCTCCCTTTCTGGTCAGAGCGATTAGGATCACAAAAGAAAAGTTTACTCTCTCCTCGAACATCCATTTCGATGTCATCAACCCTGGCAAACTCTCCACCATTATCTGTGAGGATGACAGGAAAGAGTTGACAGAAATCTTTATCCGCTTGGTGAAGGGTGTTCTTGATATCATAGAGGTGTTTAGTAACCTCAAGGGCAGTTTTATTATCCAGAAGCCTAGCGAAGATAAAGTTACAGAAAGAGAGATTGAAGGTGAGTAGTACTTTACCTCCCATCCTGCCCATAACGGTGTCCATTTCCAGCCAAGAGTCTAGTTGATTCAGTGCTAAATAGTTTTGGAAATCCTCATAGGAACGTCCTTTTTTAGCTTCTTTAGGGATGGAAGGTAGCTTACTTTTCCGTCTTTCTTTGAATTTAACGGCTCTGACTAGGTCAATAGGAGCGATAGATAGGTATCCTTTTCGGATATGTCGATAGACAGTTGAGGAGCTGACATCAAGGTTATGAGTTTTGAGGATATGATAGATGTGTTGTCCCTTTTTAACCCCATCAGAAATGACTTTGTCCATGTCCCAGAAGGTCTTGGAATTGAGGGGAGTTCCTTCACGAGATTCAACAAGAGTTTGTTCGTATTGTTTTTGAGCTTGTTTAGCGAGGTAGAAAATCTTCTTATAGCCACAATTTTGTCTTCTTTTAGGACAGTCATTACAGACAAAGGGAGCTTTATCAAGTAGAGGGCAAGGAAGGTTATGGCATGTAGACTCTCGGACTTGTCTGTTTCGTTTGACTTCTTTGGAAACAGTAGTTGGGTCTTTTAGAATAAGTTGTCCGATAGCTTTGAAGGTTTCACCGCGCTCTAAGCCTAATTGAATATCATTACGGTCTGAAAGGGTAAGGTGTTTATGTTTTGTCATAGTAGACCTCATTTCTAACTCAAACGTCTCATACTTAATTCCACCATAAAAATTCGTTTTAGACTAATTTCCACTTCGGTTGGGCAAATGGAAGTTACTTTGAGAAGTTAGCTTTCTTGAAAAAATAGGCTTTTTTTCTAAAAATCCCTAGTCAAGCGCTTTATTTTTTTGTATAATAGAAGTAGCAAAGTATAGATAAGAAGAGAAAAGCATGATTACACTATTTCTATCACCGAGCTGTACATCATGTCGTAAGGCTAAGACCTGGTTAGAAAAACATAAGGTTCCCTTTGTAGAACACAATATTATGACCAGTCCTTTAACAAGAAAAGAATTGCAACACATCCTTTCCTTGACCGAAAATGGTACTGATGACATCATTTCAACTCGTTCAAAAATTTTTCAAAAATTGAATATTGATGTAGAGAGTATTTCGGTATCGGAATTGCTTCATTTGATTGAGCAGTACCCTAGTCTTTTGCGTCGTCCCATTATTATTGATGCCAAGCGCATGCAAATCGGTTTTAATGAAGATGAGATTCGTGCTTTTCTCCCTCGTAGTTACCGTAAGCAAGAACTAAAAGAAGCAAGAATGAGAGCTGGTATTAGTTAATGAACAAACAGTATAGTTACCCACTAGATTTGTCGTGGAGCACTGAAGAACTTGCTTCAGTGCTTTCTTTTTTTAATGATGTTGAAGCTGCCTATGAAGGCAAGGTAGAGGCTAAAAAGTTACTGGACTCCTATAAGGGATTCAAAGCGGTCGTGCCAAGCAAGAGTGAAGAAAAACGTTTGGGACGAGAATTTGAAACGGTTAGTGGCTATTCGCTTTACCGAGCAGTTCAGACTGCCAAGGAAAAAGGGGAAGGAAAGATTTCTCTTGGAAAGTAAATTTGAATTTGCTAAAGAGCTTGTTAAGAAAGCAGGCCAGTATATCCTTGACCATATGCAGGAAGACTTGCAGGTTGAGATTAAAACCTCTCCGACAGATTTGGTGACCAGACTGGACAAGGAAGTTCAGGAACTTTTGGTTGGTGAAATTCTATCCCGTTATCCTGAGGATAAGATTTGTGCTGAAGAAGGTTGTCTGCGAGCTTCGGTTCAAGAAGGAAAGGTTTGGGTCATTGATCCGATTGATGGTACCAGTAACTTTGTAGCCCAGCAAGAAGATTTTGCTGTTATGATGGCTTATTTGAAAATGGTCGGGGACAGTTTGGTCTGATTTATGATGTGGTCAAAGGGGATTGTTATCACGGGGGTGGAGCCTTTCCCGTTTGTCTAAATGATAAGCCCCTAGCTCCCTTTAAAGCAAAACCACTTGGAGATTTTCTCATTGCAGGCAATAGTGGCATGCTGGAAACCAACGAATGGGGTCTGGCTGATTTAGCTCGTGCGGTCCTCGGTGTTCGTGTCTATGGGAGTGCGGCCATTAGTTTTGCCAAGATTTTATCAGGGCATTTGTTGACCTACGTCACCTATCTGCAACCATGGGATTATGCTGCGGCTAGTATTTTAGGGGAAAGTTTGGGCTATCGGGTGGTGACCATTTCTGGTGAGACTCCTGATTTTCAAACCAGACAGCCGGTTATGATGGTGCCTCTTGAGATGCAGAAGGAAATTCAGTCCTATATTTATGAAAGGAAAAGAACTTAAATGCAATTTCCAGAAGGATTTGTTGAAAAATATAAAGAGATACTAGGAGATGAGGCAAGAGATTTTCTTGCCTCTTTTGAGGAGGAAGCGGTTTCTGCCTTTCGGGTCAATCCTTTAAAAGAAGCGCCAGTTTCCTTTTCTGATGCCATTCCTCAAACCCCTTGGGGCCACTACGGGAAGGTTTCAGGGAAATCGCCTGAGCATGCTACTGGTTTAGTTTATTCGCAAGAACCTGCTGCTCAGATGGTTGCTCAGGTAGCCCAGCCCAGTCCTGGTATGAAGGTCTTGGACTTGGCTGCTGCTCCAGGTGGCAAATCAACTCAACTAGCAGCTTATCTAGCAGGGGAGGGCCTTCTCGTTTCCAATGAAATTTCAAGCAAACGGGCTAAGATTTTGGTTGAAAATATGGAGCGTTTCGGAGCGACAAATGTCGTGGTGACCAATGAATCTGCTGACCGTTTGGCCAAGGTTTTTAAAGGCTATTTTGACCTCATTGTCCTTGATGCGCCTTGCTCTGGCGAAGGGATGTTTCGTAAGCAACCAGGTGCTATGGACTATTGGAGCTTGGATTATCCAAGTCAATGTGCTAGTCTACAAAGAGAAATTCTAGCGGATGCAGTGACCATGCTAGCAGAAGGTGGTCGTTTAGTTTATTCAACCTGTACCTGGGCGCCTGAGGAAAACGAAGAGATCGTCAATTGGCTACTGGAAGAGTATGATTTTGATTTGTTGCCAATAGAGCATATCAATGGAATGGTAGCTGGAATTGACCTGCCAGAAACGGCTCGGATGTATCCTCATTATTTTAAGGGAGAGGGGCAGTTTGTCGCTCATTTACAATTTAAAGGTGACAATCCAGCACCTAAATTTAAGGCAAGTAAGAGCAATCTCAGCCGAGAACAAGTTGCCTTGTGGCAGGAATTTGCCCAAAAACATTTGAAAATCAATCTAAGGGGAATCTTGCAGACTTTTGGTGACCAACTCTATCTCTTGCCAGAACTCTTGCCAGATTTAGGGAAGCTCAAGATTGCTAGGAATGGCCTGCATCTGGGCACCTTAAGAAGAAACGCTTTGAACCTAGTTTTGCTCTTGGTCTAGCCTTGAAACCGAGTCAGGTCAAGCAGTCCGTTGAAATTGACCAAGAAGCGTTTGTAAAGTATGTGGCTGGAGAAACCGTTCAGCTGGCGGAAAGTCTGCCAAATGATTGGTACCAAGTTTTGGTTCAAGGAAATGGTTTGGGCTTTGCTAAGGTGACTGGAAATGTTTTGAAAAATTATTTTCCCAAAGGCCTTAGATTCAAGTGAAAATGCTAGTCAAAGTAGCTTGTCTATGTTATAGTGGAAGTATGGATTTTTTTCAAATTGTCTTTCATTTTAAGTCAAAATTGGTGGAGAAGGTAACTAAGCAAATTTCTAGTTAAACCAAGCTAATACTCTTCGAAAATCTCTTCAAACCGCGTCAACGTCGCCTTGCCGTATATATGTGACTGACTTCGTCAGTCTTATCTACAACCTCAAAGCGGTGCTTTGAGCAGCCTGCGGCTAGTTTCCTAGTTTGCTCTTTGATTTTCATTGAGTATAAGAACTTTAGTTGGCTCCCAATTTTCAAAAGAAAAACATAAATAAATAGTTGAAAAAAATTCACAGCATTCACCATTATTTTCAAGGAGAAAAAACAGTGAAAAAAAGGAAAAAACTCGCTCTATCCCTTGCGGCTCTTTTGCTAGCAGGTTCTTTGGCGGGATGTGCTAGCTGGATTGATCGTGGAGAATCCATGACTGCTGTTGGCTCAACGGCTCTTCAGCCCTTGGTCGAAGCAGCAGCAGATGAATTTGGCTCTATGCACGTTGGAAAAACAGTCAACGTCCAAGGTGGAGGATCTGGTACAGGTCTGTCTCAGGTTCAATCTGGAGCCGTTGATGTAGGAAATTCAGACGTATTTGCCGAGGAAAAAGACGGTATCAACGCTTCAGCCCTAGTGGATCACAAGGTTGCAGTAGCAGGCTTGGCAGTCATTGTAAATAAGGAAGTTGATGTTGAAAATCTGACAACTGAACAACTCCGTAGCATCTTTACAGGTCAAGTGACCAACTGGAAAGAAGTCGGTGGGAAAGACCTAGCCATTTCCATTATCAACCGCGCGGCAAGTTCTGGTTCACGTGCAACCTTTGATAGTGTTATCATGGATGGTCAGTCTGCTGTGCAGAGTCAAGAACAGGATTCAAATGGAATGGTCAAAAACATTGTTTCCCAGACACCAGGAGCCATTTCTTACCTAGCCTTTGCCTATGTGGATGACTCGGTGAAACGCATGAAGTTGAATGGCTATGAGCCGATTGCAGAAAATGTTACAACCAATAACTGGCCTTTATGGTCTTATGAGCACATGTACACCCTAGGTCAGCCAAACGAATTGGTGGCAGAGTTTCTCAACTTTGTCCTCTCAGATGAAGCGCAAAGCGGAATCGTTAAGGGAATGGGTTATATTTCTGTCAAGGAAATGAAGGTTGAAAAAGATGCTGTAGGAACGGTGACAGCACTAGAAGGGAGTCACTAATGAATCAAGAAGAATTAGCTAAAAAATTACTTTCTCCCTCAAAGAACTCTCGTCTAGAGAAATTAGGAAAGGGCTTGACCTTTGCCTGTTTATCTTTGATCGTCATCATTGTGGCCATGATTTTGATTTTCGTAGCCCAGAAAGGCTTGTCGACCTTCTTTGTCAATGGGGTCAATATCTTTGATTTCCTCTTTGGCCAAACTTGGAATCCTTCAAGTAAACAATTTGGTGCCCTTCCTATGATTTTGGGTTCCTTTATTGTCACAATCCTATCAGCCCTTATCGCAACTCCTTTTGCCATTGGTGCGGCAGTCTTTATGACCGAAGTCTCACCAAAAGGTGCTAGAATCTTGCAACCAGCCATTGAATTGCTAGTCGGGATTCCTTCAGTCGTCTATGGATTTATCGGTTTACAGGTCGTAGTTCCCTTTGTCCGCAGTGTCTTTGGTGGTACTGGTTTTGGGATTTTATCAGGGATTTTCGTTCTCTTTGTCATGATCTTACCGACGGTAACCTTTATGACAACGGATAGCTTGCGTGCGGTGCCTCGTCACTATCGCGAAGCTAGTTTGGCTATGGGAGCTACTCGTTGGCAAACCATCTGGCGCGTGACCTTGAAGGCAGCGCGTTCAGGGATTTCACAGCAGTGGTCTTTGGGATGGCGCGTGCCTTTGGTGAGGCCTTGGCCATTCAGATGGTGGTCGGAAACTCAGCTGTTGTTCCAACTTCACTAACAACACCTGCTGCGACCTTGACCTCTGTCTTGACCATGGGTATCGGAAATACCGTCATGGGAACCGTTGATAATAATGTACTCTGGTCACTGGCCTTAGTCTTGCTCTTGATGAGTTTGGCCTTCAACAGTGTGATTAAATTGATTACGAAAGAAAGAGGAAAGAAAAACTATGCACGCTAAGAAATTAGATAAAATTGCAACAGCTGTCCTCTACTCGATTGCAGGAATTATTGTGGCCATCTTGGCATCCTTGATTCTTTATATCTTGGTTCGTGGTTTGCCCCACATCTCTTGGTCTTTCTTGACTGGCAAATCATCTTCTTACCAAGCAGGTGGAGGGATTGGAATTCAGCTCTATAATTCCTTCTTCCTTTTGGTCATTACCTTGATTATCTCTGTGCCCTTGTCTATGGGAGCTGGGATTTTTCTAGCTGAATACGCCAAAAAAGGTCCTGTGACCAATTTTGTCAGAACCTGTATTGAAATCTTGTCTTCACTGCCATCAGTGGTTGTAGGTCTCTTTGGTTACTTGATCTTTGTAGTTCAGTTTGAGTATGGATTTTCAATCATTTCAGGTGCCTTGGCCTTGACAGTCTTTAACCTGCCTCAGATGACTCGAAATGTTGAGGACAGCTTGAAACACGTTCACCATACGCAGCGTGAGGCTGGCCTAGCCCTTGGGATTTCTCGTTGGGAGACAGTGGTCCATGTGGTCATTCCAGAAGCCCTTCCAGGTATTGTGACTGGGGTTGTCTTGGCATCTGGTCGTATCTTTGGTGAGGCGGCAGCTCTCATCTATACAGCAGGGCAATCCGCTCCAGCCCTTGACTGGTCTAACTGGAATATTCTCAGTGTGACCAGCCCAATCTCTATCTTCCGTCAAGCAGAAACGTTAGCAGTCCATATTTGGAAAGTCAACAGTGAAGGTACTATTCCTGATGGAACTATCGTATCAGCAGGTTCTGCAGCCGTGCTCCTTATCTTTATCCTCATCTTTAACTTTGGAGCCCGCAAACTCGGAAGCTACCTACATAAGAAATTAACCGCTGCCTAAAGGAGAAGCCATGTCAAAATATAATTGGGATGAAAAGCATATCATCACCTTTCCTGAAGAGAAAGTGGTCCTCTCTACTAAGGATTTACATGTTTACTACGGTAAAAAGAATCCATCAAGGGCATCGATATGCAATTTGAAAAAAATAAAATTACAGCCTTGATTGGCCCTTCTGGTTCAGGGAAATCAACCTACCTTCGCAGTCTCAACCGTATGAATGATACCATTGATATTGCCAAGGTAACAGGTCAAATCCTCTACCAAGGGATTGATGTCAACCGTCCAGAAATCAACGTTTATGAGATGCGTAAACACATCGGAATGGTCTTCCAACGACCAAATCCCTTTGCCAAGTCTATCTACCGCAATATCACTTTTGCTCATGAACGTGCAGGGGTTAAGGACAAGCAAGTTTTGGATGAAATTGTGGAAACTTCTCTTCGTCAGGCTGCCCTTTGGGATCAGGTCAAAGACGATTTGCACAAGTCAGCCTTGACCCTATCAGGTGGTCAGCAACAACGTCTTTGTATCGCGCGTGCTATCTCTGTTAAACCAGATATCCTCTTGATGGATGAACCAGCGTCAGCCTTGGATCCGATTGCGACAGCCCAGCTGGAAGAAACCATGTTGGAGTTGAAGAAGGACTTTACCATCATCATCGTGACCCACAGTATGCAGCAGGCTGCGCGTGCGAGTGACTACACAGGATTTTTCTACTTGGGTGACTTGATCGAGTACGATAAGACGTCTAATATTTTCCAAAATGCCAAACTACAGTCAACCAATGACTATGTAACAGGACACTTTGGATAGAAAGGAAACAGTATGACAGAAGCGATTTTACAGGTGTCAGACCTGTCCGTTTACTACAATCAAAAGAAGGCCTTGAATAGTGTTTCCCTATCTTTCCAACCTAAGGAGATTACAGCCTTGATTGGTCCATCTGGATCAGGGAAATCAACCCTCCTCAAGGCTATCAACCGTATGGGGGATCTCAATCCAGAGGTGACCACAACTGGTTCGGTGGTTTACAACGGCCACAATATTTACAGCCCACGTACAGATACAGTTGAATTGCGGAAGGAAATTGGTATGGTTTTCCAACAACCAAACCCTTTCCCTATGTCTATCTACGAAAATGTTGTTTACGGGCTTCGTATCAATGGAGTGAAGGACAAGCAAGTTCTGGATGAAGCGGTGGAAAAAGCCCTACAACGAGCTTCCATCTGGGATGAGGTCAAGGATCGCCTGCATGATTCAGCTATTGGTCTTTCAGGTGGACAACAGCAACGTGTCTGTGTTGCCCGTGTCTTGGCAACTAGTCCTAAAATCATTCTCTTGGATGAACCGACTTCAGCCTTGGACCCTATCTCTGCTGGGAAGATTGAGGAAACCTTGTATGGGCTAAAAAATAAATACACCATGCTCTTGGTTACACGTTCTATGCAACAAGCCTCTCGTATCTCTGACAAGACAGGATTTTTCCTAGATGGAGATTTGATTGAGTTTAACGATACCAAGAAGATGTTCCTCAACCCACAACACAAGGAAACAGAAGATTATATTTCAGGAAAATTTGGATAAGGAGATAAATGATGTTACGTTCTCAATTTGAAGAAGATTTAGAGAAATTGCACAACCAGTTCTATGCCATGGGACAAGAAGTGCTATCCCAAATCAATCGTACAGTACGTGCCTTTGTTACGCATGACCGTGATTTGGCCAAGGAAGTCATCGAAGACGATGCAGAAGTAAACGAATACGAAGTGAAATTGGAGAAGAAATCATTTGAAATGATTGCCCTCCAACAACCCGTTTCTCAGGACTTGCGTACAGTTCTAACAGTCTTGAAGGCTGTATCTGACTTGGAACGTATGGGTGACCATGCTGTTTCCATTGCAAAAGCAGCCATTCGTATGAAGGGGGAACAACGTATCCCAGCTGTTGAAGAAGAAATCAAGAGAATGGGTCGCGATGTCAAGAACTTCGTTGAAGCAGCCCTTGAACTCTATCTGAATGGTTCAGTAGACCAGGCCTATGAAGTAGCAGCCATGGACGAAAAAATCAACCATTACTTTGATAGCATTCGTGACTTGGCTACGGAAGAAATCAAGAAAAATCCAGATGCCATCGTTACAGGTCGTGATTATTTCCAAGTGATTGCCTTCTTGGAACGTATTGGAGACTATGCCAAGAATATCTGTGAATGGGTTGTTTACTTTGAAACAGGTAAGATTGTCGAACTATAAAATAGATTTATTCTGTATAAAAAAAGGAGCTTGAAATCAACTGATAGCTCCTTTTCTTGAATGAAAAAAATATTTTTTTAAGATAAAAAAATTCAAAAAAACACTTGACAAGCAACTTGGATAGCGTTATAATTATACAAAAATTAACAGAGAGGTTGTTTATTTATGAAATTAAAAAAATGGATATTTGTTTTATGTAGTTTTTCTTGCAAGCTTCTTCTTAGTAGCTTGCCAGTCGGGTTCTAATGGTTCTCAGTCAGCTGTTGAAGCCATTAAGCAAAAGGGGAAATTGGTAGTGGCGACAAGTCCTGACTATGCACCTTTTGAATTTCAGTCTTTAGTTGACGGGAAAAATCAGGTAGTCGGTGCGGACATTGATATGGCTCAAGCTATCGCTGATGAACTTGGGGTTAAGTTGGAAATTTCAAGCATGAGTTTTGATAATGTCTTGACTAGTCTTCAAACTGGTAAGGCTGACCTAGCTGTCGCAGGAATTAGCGCTACTGATGAGAGAAAAGAAGTCTTTGATTTTTCAATCCCTTACTATGAAAACAAGATTAGTTTCTTGGTTCGTAAGTCTGATGTAGAAAAATACAAGGATCTAACTAGCCTTGAAAGTGCTAATATTGCAGCCCAAAAAGGGACTGTTCCAGAAGCTATGGTCAAGGAACAATTGCCAAAAGCTCAATTGACTTCCCTAGCTAATATGGGTGAAGCTGTTAATGAATTACAGGCTGGAAAAGTAGATGCTGTTCACATGGATGAGCCTGTTGCCCTTAGCTATGCTGCTAAAAATGCGGATCTAGCTGTCGCAACTGTCAGCTTGAAGATGAAAGACGGCGAAGCCAATGCAGTTGCCCTTAGAAAAAATAGTGCTGATTTGAAAGAAGTGGTGGACAAGGTCATCCAAAAACTCAAGGATGACAGTACCTACCAAAAATATCTTGAAAAAGCAGCAAGCCTAACAGAAGTTGAAGAATAAGACTCAATGAAAATCAAAGAGCAAACTAGGAAGCTAGCCGCAGGTTGCTCAAAGCACTGCTTTGAGGTTGTAGATAAGACTGACGAAGTCAGCTCAAAACATGGTTTTGAGGTTGTGGATAGAACTGACGAAGTCAGTAACCATATCTACGGTAAGGCGACGCTGACGTGGTTTGAAGAGATTTTCGAAGAGTATAAGAAAAAAAGCAGAGTTGGAAGTCAATCCAATTCTGCTTTTAAATAGTTTAAAACCTTTTCTAGATTTTCTAAGGACACCTTGGCAAATTGATAAGGGCAGGCACCCAAGTAAGCTTCTTCAAAGAAGTCCAAGCTCAGTTGGCTATGTTTGAGACTAGCAATTTTAGGATAATGTCTCAGGTCTAGCAATAAGCCATCGTGAAGGGGATAGTGAGGCAGGGGACAAGGTGTTTTGGTTAAACTTTTCTCGAGTTGTTTTTGGTAGTCTTCCTGATTAGACAAGCGAGCCAGACGATTTTTTTCAAATAATTGACTGTCAATATAGAGTGATAGGGCCTTTTGCATGATGAGGTTGCTGTCGTAGTCTAGGATATTTTTGTAGGCCACAAAGGCTTCTTTGATAGTATTTGGAAGGATGAGTGCCGTTATCCGCAGGGCTGGAAAGAGGCTGGTTGAGAAGGACTTGATATAAATGACGCGCTCCTCTGTATCTAGATAGTGGAAGGTCTGGCCCTTCTTGGAGTCCAAATCTCCAAGATAATCGTCCTCTACGATATAGACACTGTACTTGGCAGCTAAGTCAAGGATAGCCCGTTTGTCCTGCTCAGAATAGGAATGCCCCAGAGGATAATGGAAGCGAGGAATAGTGTAGAAACTTAATTTTTCCTGTTTTGAAGTGACCTTCCAGCTCCTCCAAGTCAATCCCATCAATGCCTCGTTCAATCGTTTGATAGTCTAAGCCCTGAGCAATCAAGAGGCGGTTCATTCGATGGTAGGTTGGTTGTTCCACCAAGATTTCCTTAGCTTGGCTAGGAAAGGAAATTTGAGAGAGGATAAACAAGGCTTGTTGGGTCCCAGAAGTCAGTACCAGTTGATCAGTCTTGCAGTAGAGGGCTTGATCAAAGAGGAGTTTATGAATAGACTGTCTTAGGTCTTCTAATCCTTCTTGGTTGTCATAGTAGTTGAAGAGGTAGTTTTCTCGGCCAATCAAGGTTTCATTGACACAGAGTCGGAAATCGTCATAGGCGCTGGCATGTTCATCGGTAACCTCAATTTCTAGATCTTGGTGTTGCCCTTGTTCTAGGACATAGTAACCACTCTGGGGCTTGGCATAGAGGTATTGTTCGTGTCGTAATTCCAGCAGGGCTCGTTGAATGGTGTCCTTGCTACAGTGAAAGTCAAGGCTCAGTTGACGGATAGAAGGCAGGCGACTTCCCGTTGGAAAGCGTCCAGACTCGATACCGTTTTTCAGATAGGAAACGACCTCTTGGTACTTGCTTTGTTTCTTCATTCCAGACCTCCCTTGATTTTGTTACATTGTACCTTTTTTTTTCTTTCTTGGCAATGTCTAGAGTGTTTCCCTCGTTCACATCTAGGGGCAAATGTGGTATACTCCCATTTTTAATACTTTTTTGAAATCAAAGAGCAATCAAATGCAGATGTGACAGTTTTTCGTAACCTTTTTCTCTCTAAAACAAAATGTCTATTTTTATCTGGAGTTGATTTGTTTTAAAAAGTTTTCATGCTAATTTTCCCTTATTACTTGCACTTTTTTAGGGAAATGTTTGAAATCGCTTTCTTGTTGTGGTATAACAGAATTGAAAAATAAAAGTATTCTAATAACTTGTTAGAAAGGAGTTTAAATCAGAAAGTCAAGTTATTTTATCAGTAATATACATTTGTGACTTGAAAGGAGTGTTTTTTTATGAAATTAAAAAAAACCGGAACTACAGCTCTTGTTGTATTATCACTATTTTCCACTATGTCTCCTTCTATAGCTTCTGTTAGAGTATTTGCTGATGATGTAATTACCACAGAAGTTTCTGAAATTAGTACCCAAGAACAAAACAAATCGATGATGTAGCCAATGTTCTTGAACAAATGTTTAGAAATTAAGTTAATGAAAAAATTTTACTGAATATGTTTATAAAAACTTTTCTCAAAGAGATATTGCTCTTGCGGAAAATGAATTAGAAACTACTATTAATAATCCCTATGACAGAATCCCTTGGGATGAGATGGGATGATGTATAGCAAGAAAAATACGAGAAGAATTTTTTGCTATGATCAATGTTTCGCTAATTGTTAAGTATGCGTAGAAAAAGGCTTGGTCAGAATGAGCTAAAGTGGTACTAAGATTTGTTAAAGCTAATGGACTTAAAACAAATATTTATATTATTTCTGCTCAATTGGCTATTTGGGCAGTTCAGTGAGGTATGGAATAATGCGTGATAAAAAATTTCTTATTAAAGAAACGATTATTAGCTTTTCGATTGGATTTGTATATGCGTATTTAGTGTTACAAAAATTTATCCTTTGGAAAATCCTTTTGTTTGCATTTATTTTTGCAATTATTAATACAATATTTATGTTTGCTAGGAACAAAAAATAAATAATGATTTAGTTAAATAAAAAGAGACCCCTAGGGAAGTGTGTTCCTTAGGGGTTGTTGTGCTAGCTCAAGTTTTGTTTCTGTCAAAATCTCAGACTACCCGTCGGAAAGCGTCCAGACTCGATACCGTTTTTCAGATAGGAAACGACCTCTTGGTACTTGCTTTGTTTCTTCATTCCAGACCTCCCTTGATTTTGTTACATTGTACCCTTTTTTTTCCTCCTTTGCAATGGGAAAAGCAATTCTCCCTTTCACATCTAAGAGCAAATGTGGTATACTTAGGAGTAAGATTTATAGAATAACAGACAAGAAAGTGAATGGATAAGAACGTGCAGGAACCAGTGAAATTATTTCAATACAATACCCTTGGAGCCTTGATGGCAGGCCTTTATGGTGGTACCATGACAGTAGGAGAATTGCTGGAGCATGGTGACCTTGGTTTGGGAACCTTGGATTCTATTGATGGGGAATTGATTGTTTTGGATGGTAAGGCTTATCAGGCTAAAGGGTCTGGAGACCAGCCAGAGATTGTAGAAGTGTCGCCAGATGCCCTTATTCCTTATGCAGCAGTAGTACCGCATCAGGCAGAGGTCATTCCGCCAGCGCTTTGAGATGACAGACAAGGAATTGGAAGAGCGAATTGAGTCTTATTATGATGGAGAAAATCTTTTCCGCTCTATCAAGATTCGGGGGGAATTTTCACATATGCATGTGCGCATGATTCCTAAGTCGACACCAGATACCAAGTTTGCTGAGGTCGCAACCCATCAACCGGAATATAGTCGTGACAATGTGGCGGGAACCATCGTTGGTTTCTGGACGCCTGAGATTTTCCATGGGGTCAGTGTGGCAGGCTATCATCTGCACTTCATTTCAGATGATTTGACCTTCGGTGGTCATGTCATGGACTTTGTCATCAAGGAAGGGATTATCGAGGTAGGCGCTGTTGACCAGTTGGACCAACGTTTTCCAGTCCAAGACCGCCAATACTTGTTTGCTAAGTTCAATGTTGACGAGATGAAAAAAGATATTGAAAAGGCGGAATAGGAGAAGAAAATGACTATTCATATTATCATTGCCATGGTGCTGTTGCTGGCTTTCTTGATAGGAAGTATTTGGTATGCCAAAAAGAAATACCAGATTAATCTAGCTGTCTTGGGCTTGGGGGCTGTTGCCTTCTTTGTCTCTTCACAGATTTTGGAAAAACTGGTGCATATCTTGGTTTTGCATCCTCAAAAAGACGGCAGTATTGCCCTCTTGCAAGACCATCCGCTTGTCTATATCCTCTATGGCCTAGCCATGGCAGCATTTTTTGAGGAAACAGCTCGTCTTGTTTTCTTCAAATGGTTGGAGAAAAAGAGAAGTTTGGAAAAGTCAGACGCTTTGTCCTATGGACTGGGGCATGGTGGCTTGGAGTTGATTTTCCTAGGTCTTACCAGTTTGATCAATCTTTACATCGTGCTTTCGGCAGTTCAAACTCAGAATCCACAGGTTATGCAATTGCTGTCTGAAAATATGTTGAAAACTATTCAGTCGCTATCAGTCTGGCAGATTTACTTGCTTGGTTTTGAGAGAATTTTGGCGCTTGGTTTCCAATTACTCTTGACTGTTTGGGTTTACCAAGCTGTTCGCCGGAAGAAATGGATTTATCTCCTAGCAGCCTATGGCCTACATGCCTTCTTTGACCTGGTACCATCTCTGGCTCAAGTAGGATGGATTACAAGTCCAGTCTTGGTGGAAGTGGTCCTAGCGCTTGAACTTGTTCTGGTTGCCTATGGGACAAAGGCTATCTTTTGCAAAAAATCATAAAAAGAGGGGAAACCTCTTTTTTGTTTAAAAGAAGCCCAAGATTTTTTTAGGGTCGTCAAATGGTCTTAAAAATGGTATAATGGAATGAATTTTGTAAAAGGGAGAGTGTCATGTCAGTAAAAGAAAACATGCTTGAAATCTTAGAAGGGATTGATATCCGTTTCAAGGAACCCTTGCATAGCTATAGTTATACAAAAGTAGGTGGAGAGGCCGATTATTTGGTCTTTCCACGAAATCGTTTTGAGTTGGCTCGCCTTGTTAAATTTGCCAATCAAGAAAATATTCCTTGGATGGTTCTTGGAAATGCCAGCAACATTATCGTTCGTGACGGTGGGATTCGTGGATTTGTCATCTTGTGTGACAAGCTCAATAATGTTTCAGTTGATGGCTATACCATTGAAGCTGAAGCTGGTGCTAACTTAATTGAGACAACTCGCATTGCCCTTCGTCATAGTTTGACTGGCTTTGAGTTTGCTTGTGGCATTCCAGGAAGTGTCGGCGGTGCTGTCTTTATGAATGCAGGTGCCTATGGTGGTGAGATTGCCCACATCTTGCAGTCTTGTAAGGTCTTGACCAAGGATGGAGAAATTGAGACCCTGTCTGCCCAGGACTTGGCTTTCGGTTACCGTCATTCAGCCATTCAGGAGTCTGGTGCAGTTGTCTTGTCAGCTAAATTTGCTCTAGCTCCAGGAACTCATCAGGTTATCAAGCAGGAAATGGACCGTTTGACGCACCTACGTGAACTCAAGCAACCTTTAGAATATCCATCTTGTGGTTCGGTCTTTAAGCGTCCAGTAGGGCATTTTGCAGGTCAATTAATTTCAGAAGCTGGCTTGAAAGGCTATCGTATCGGTGGCGTAGAAGTGTCAGAAAGCATGCAGGATTTATGATCAATGTCGCAGATGGAACGGCCAAAGACTACGAAGACTTGATTGAGTCTGTGATTGAAAAAGTCAAGGAGCACTCAGGTATTACGCTTGAAAGAGAAGTCCGTATTTTAGGTGAAAGCAAGTAGGAAGCTGTATTTGAAAAGCTGCTGCTATGTCATGGAAAGGGGGTGAAAGCCTATCGTTAGTGCAGAAGAATGTAGGCAGTTCAATCTCCTACACGAGGTAGTAGCGGCCTGACAGAGCCCTGATCTGTTAATCTATGAAAAAGAAGGAATAAATGACAATTGAAAAAACCAATTATTGAATTCAAAAACGTCTCTAAAGTTTTTGAAGACAGCAACACTAAGGTTCTCAAAGATATCAACTTTGAGTTGGAAGAAGGGAAGTTCTATACTCTTCTAGGCGCATCTGGTTCAGGGAAATCAACTATCCTTAACATCATTGCAGGTTTACTGGATGCGACGACAGGAGATATTTTGCTGGACGGTGTTCGTATCAACGACATCCCAACCAACAAGCGAGACGTCCATACGGTATTCCAATCTTATGCCTTATTTCCACATATGAATGTGTTTGAAAATGTTGCCTTTCCACTTCGCTTGCGTAAGATTGACAAGAAAGAAATCGAGAAACGCGTAGCGGAAGTTCTCAAGATGGTTCAGTTGGAAGGGTACGAAAAACGTTCCATTCGTAAACTCTCTGGAGGACAACGTCAGCGTGTAGCCATTGCCCGTGCCATCATCAACCAACCCCGTGTGGTCTTGTTGGACGAGCCTTTATCAGCGCTGGACTTGAAATTGAGAACAGACATGCAGTATGAACTGCGTGAACTACAACAACGATTGGGCATTACCTTTGTTTTTGTTACTCACGATCAGGAAGAAGCCCTGGCTATGAGTGACTGGATTTTCGTTATGAATGATGGCGAGATTGTCCAGTCTGGAACTCCTGTAGACATCTACGATGAGCCGATTAACCATTTTGTTGCCACCTTTATCGGTGAGTCAAACATCTTGCCAGGTACCATGATTGAGGACTACTTGGTTGAGTTTAACGGCAAACGCTTTGAAGCGGTCGATGGTGGGATGAAGCCAAATGAGCCTGTCGAGGTTGTGATTCGTCCAGAGGACTTGCGGATTACCCTTCCTGAAGAAGGCAAGCTCCAAGTTAAGGTCGATACCCAGCTCTTCCGTGGGGTTCACTATGAAATTATCGCCTATGACGAACTTGGAAATGAATGGATGATCCACTCAACCCGTAAGGCCATCGTTGGTGAGGAAATCGGTCTGGACTTTGAACCAGAAGACATCCACATCATGCGTCTCAACGAAACCGAAGAAGAGTTCGATGCTCGTATCGAGGAGTACGTGGAAATCGAAGAGCAAGAAGCAGGTCTAATCAATGCAATCGAGGAGGAAAGAGATGAAGAAAACAAGCTCTAAACTCTTTGTAGTGCCCTACATGCTCTGGATTGCCCTCTTTGTCCTAGCACCCTTGGTCTTGATTTTCGGTCAATCCTTTCAATATCGAAGGCCAGTTTAGCTTAGAAAACTATAAATCTTACTTTGCGTCACAAAACTTGACCTACCTAAAAATGAGTTTCAACTCAGTGCTTTATGCAGGGATTGTGACCTTTGTGACTCTGCTTATCAGCTATCCAACAGCCCTCTTTTTGACTCGTCTCAAGCACCGTCAACTCTGGCTCATGCTGATTATTTTGCCAACTTGGATTAATTTGCTCCTTAAAGCCTATGCCTTTATCGGGATTTTTGGTCAGAATGGCTCTATTAACCAATTCCTTGAATTTATCGGAATCGGTTCGCAACAGTTGCTCTTTACCGATTTCTCCTTTATCTTTGTCGCAAGCTACATCGAGCTACCCTTTATGATTTTGCCGATTTTCAATGTCTTGGACGATATGGATAACAATCTCATCAATGCCAGCTATGACCTAGGTGCGACCAAGTGGGAGACCTTCCGACATGTCATCTTCCCTCTGTCTATGAATGGTGTGCGAAGTGGAGTTCAGTCGGTCTTTATCCCCAGCTTGAGTCTCTTCATGCTGACCCGTTTGATTGGTGGGAACCGCGTTATCACCTTGGGGACAGCCATTGAGCAGAATTTCCTAACCAATGACAACTACGGTATGGGTTCAACCATCGGTGTTATTCTCATCCTGACCATGTTCATCACCATGTGGGTGACCAAGGAAAGGAGAGAACGATGAAAAAATTTGCCAATCTTTATCTGGGACTGGTCTTTCTTGTCCTCTATCTGCCTATCTTTTACCTGATTGGTTATGCCTTTAATGCAGGCAACGACATGAACAGCTTTACAGGTTTTAGCTTGAACCATTTTAAAACCATGTTTGGCGATGGTCGTCTCATGTTGATTGTGACTCAGACCTTTTTCTTGGCCTTTTTATCAGCCTTGATAGCGACTATTATCGGGACTTTTGGAGCTATCTATATCTATCAGTCTCGTAAGAAATACCAAGAAGCCTTTCTATCTCTCAATAATATCCTCATGGTTGCGCCTGATGTTATGATTGGTGCCAGCTTCTTGATTCTTTTTACCCAACTCAAGTTTTCACTTGGCTTTTTGACCGTTCTATCTAGTCACGTGGCCTTCTCCATTCCTATCGTGGTCTTGATGGTCTTGCCACGTCTTAAGGAAATGAACGGAGATATGATTCATGCGGCCTATGACTTGGGAGCCAGTCAATTTCAGATGTTCAAGGAAATCATGCTTCCTTACCTGACTCCGTCTATCATTGCGGGTTATTTCATGGCCTTCACCTATTCGCTAGATGACTTTGCCGTGACCTTCTTTGTAACGGGAAATGGCTTTTCAACCCTGTCCGTCGAGATTTACTCTCGTGCTCGTAAGGGGATTTCTCTAGAAATCAATGCTCTGTCTGCCCTAGTCTTTCTCTTTAGTATTATCCTAGTTGTTGGTTATTACTTTATCTCACGTGAGAAGGAGGAGCAAGCATGAAAAAACTCTATTCATTTTTAGCAGGAATTGTAGCCATTATCCTGGTCTTGTGGGGAATTGCGACGCATTTAGATAGTAAAATCAATAGCCGAGATAGTCAAAAACTGGTTATCTACAACTGGGGAGACTATATCGATCCAGAACTCTTGGAGCAATTCACAGAAGAAACAGGAATCCAAGTCCAGTACGAGACCTTTGACTCCAACGAAGCCATGTATACAAAGATCAAGCAGGGTGGAACGACTTACGATATTGCAATCCCTAGTGAATACATGATTAACAAGATGAAGGACGAAGACCTCTTGGTACCGCTTGATTATTCAAAAATTGAAGGTCTTGAAAATATCGGACCAGAGTTCCTCAATCAGTCTTTTGACAAAGGAAATAAATTCTCCATCCCTTATTTTTGGGGGACTTTGGGAATTGTCTACAATGAAACCATGGTAGATGAGGCGCCTGAGCATTGGGATGATCTTTGGAAACCAGAGTATAAGAACTCTATTATGCTCTTTGATGGGGCGCGTGAGGTACTGGGACTGGGGCTCAATTCCCTTGGCTACAGCCTCAACTCCAAGGATACCCAGCAGTTGGAAGAGACAGTGGATAAGCTCTATAAACTGACTCCAAATATCAAGGCTATTGTGGCGGACGAAATGAAGGGCTACATGATTCAGAACAACGCTGCTATCGGCGTGACCTTCTCTGGTGAAGCCAGCCAAATGCTGGAGAAAAATGAGAATCTACGCTATGTGGTTCCGACTGAGGCCAGTAACCTTTGGTTTGACAATATGGTCATTCCCAAAACCGTCAAAAACCAAGATGCCGCCTATGCCTTTATCAACTTTATGTTGAAACCCGAAAATGCCCTCAAAAATGCAGAGTATGTCGGCTATTCAACACCAAACCTACCAGCTAAGGAATTACTCCCAGAGGAGAAAAAAGAAGACAAGGCCTTCTATCCAGATGCTGAAACCATGAAACACCTAGAAGTTTATGAGAAATTTGACCATAAATGGACAGGTAAATACAGCGACCTCTTCCTACAATTTAAAAATGTATCGGAAGTAGGAGTTAGTAGTCACGAAACGAATCAGTCAAGCTGGTTCGTTTTTTTAGAAAAAAATAGAAATAATGGTATAATAGTTTTTAGGTTGAGAGTTATTAGAATTGTTTATAGCATCTCTGAAAATTTAATTCCAAAGGAGTTCAAAAATGAGTCAGACTACGCAAATGCATATATATATATATATATATATATATATAGCCTAATAAAAAAATGTAAAAAATATAAATTGAAACCTACTGAAAATCCAGTAGGCTTTTTGCGTTTCTTGGAGGTATCTAATGGCTAAAAAGTTATTAAATATCACCGAGATTGAGGATAGAACCAAGGTTTTAGTAGAGAATCTTAATAAATCGACATTTATTATTGAATTTGTTTCATTGTTTGACATTACTAAAACGACCATAACAAGAGCAAGTAAAGTAGTATCTGATGATTTTATCATAAAAAACAAATTGTATTTTCGTAAAGTTGAAAATCAGCCATTACTTACTCTGACTGAGATTGATAAAGAGTTGGAGGATCAGGTTCGTAAATCTCGATTTATTATCACAACAGATTTTCAAGAATTATATGCAAAGGATACACAGACAGGGCTAACTCTAGCAATTTCTTTTAATGATTTACCAGCCCATTGTGATTTCTTCTTACCTTGGAATGGTATTGAAAAGATTGATTATGATAAGGAAAATCCTGCTGATGTAAAAGCGGCAGAGCGTTTCACCAAACTTTATGATGAACTAATTTCTATCAATCCTGAACTAGCAATCACTGAAACTGATGGTAAATCATTTAATCTATTTTTGATTCGTGTTCTTTTTCTACTATTTGCAGAAGATACAAATATTATCTCCAAGGGAGCTTTCACAAATGTTATTAAGATGAGGACATCCGAAGATGGTTCTGACTTGAATGAGTGTGTTAGAAAACTATTTACTGTTTTAGATATGCCTGAATGTAGTCGTCAGAATTTGGAGTCATGGTTATCAGATTTTCCTTATGTAAATGGTAAGCTTTTTTCAGAGCCACATCATGACCTTATTTTCAATAAAAGAACTCGTCAATTACTCATTGAAGCAGGAGAATTGCTAAACTGGAATGAAATCAATCCAGATATTTTGGGATCAATGATTCAAACCGTGGCAAATGCAGAAGCAAGATCAACATCGGGTATGCACTATACTAGCGTGCCTAATATTATGAAGGTCATCAAACCACTATTTTTAGATAATCTACGAGCAACATTTACGGAATTAGAAGAACGAGCTGATTACTATATAGGAGGTGGTGACTTTAGTGAGGAACATCGTCGCAAGGAATTACGACAAATCTTACCTAAGTTAGAAGAGTTGCTCACTCGTATGGCCTCTATCAAGTTTTTAGATCCTGCTTGTGGTTCTGGAAATTTCCTCATCATTACCTATAAAGAACTTCGTCGTTTAGAAATTAATATCTTAGTCAAACAGCGTGAAATTCGTGACTCCTTGAATGAAAAAGCTGTTTATCAAGGAGAATTGATTGCTGATGCATCTAAGATTTCTCTATCCCAGTTTTCAGGAATTGAATTGGATGATTTCGCTCATGAAGTAGCAAGGCTATCCTTGTATATAGCAGAACACCAGATGAATGTGGAAATGGAAGAAGCTCTTGCTGATGTCCATCCAAGACTATTACCTTTAAGAGAAGCTGGAAATATCGTCTGTGGGAATGCTCTAAGAATTGACTGGGAAACTGTGTTGAATGCTAAGGAAGATGACGAAGTTTATATATTTGGGAATCCGCCGTATATAGGGGCTGGGGGAAGAAATCCTCAAACGAAGGTTCAAAAAGAAGATTTAAAGAATGCTATTTTCCCAATTAGTGCTAAAAAAATTGATTATATTTTAGGATGGTTTGTTAAAGGAAGTAGATTCATATTAGGAAGAAATAATTTGACTAATTTAGCCTTTGTGTCTACAAATTCTATTTTTCAAGGTGAACAAGCCTCATTTTTCTTGAATAATATTTTAAATAGTCTTGAAATTAGTTTTGCTTACCCATCGTTTTCTTGGTCAAATAGTGCTAAAAATAAAGCTGGAGTTACTGTTGCAATTGTTGGTATTTCAAGAATAAATAATGAAAAGAAAAAATTATTTAAACTTGATGAAGTAAAGGCAGTAGATAATATAAATGTCTATTTAAAAGAAGGACCAAATTTTATAGTAAACAAAAGAAGAGAGCCATTAAGTCGTTTACCAAAGAATATAACAAAAGGAAGTGCTGAATTTGGTGAAGATAATCTTATTTTAACTATTGAAGAAAAGAATAAGTTTGTTTCTAAATATCCAGAATCGGAGAAATTATTTAAAAAACTAATTAATGCTACTGATATCATGAATGGAACGTATTCATTTGCTATTTGGATTAATGATGAAGAAGTAGATTTTGCTATAAAAATACCTGAAATAAAGAGTCGTATTGAAAAAGTGAAATATTTTCGTGAGAATACAAAAGGTAAGAGTTCAAATTCAGTAGCTAATAAACCGTGGCGTTTTGGTCAAGATAAATATCGTGAAGAAGATGCAATTGTTATGCCTGTAGTATCTTCTGAAAGTAGAGATTATATACCAGTCGCTTATATGGAGAAAGGTACAATTGCCACTTATGCTGTAAGCATTGTTTACAATGCTCCAATCTGGCTTATAGGGATAATTGGGTCGCGTATGCATAATATCTGGTTACGTGAAGTAGGTGGTAAATTAGAGACACGTTTGCGTTATTCAGCTGGACTGGTCTATAATACATTCCCAATTCCAGAACTTTCGGATACTCGGAAAAATATGCTTGAAGAAGCTGTTTTTGAAATGTTAGATGTTCGAGAAGAAGAAGGTGGAACCTTAGCTGAATTGTACGGTGGAGCCAATAAACCGATGAACGAACGTCTTCGTCAAGCACATGAAAAAATTGATGGTATCGTAGAACGTGCCTACCAGCAAAAGCCTTTTGAATCAGATGAAGAAAGGCTCAGTGTCTTATTGAACCTGTATAAAGAAATGACAGAAAAGGAAGCGAAATGACCTCAAATATATTTGAAATTAATTACAATGGTACAGGTGCTAGTCAATCAAATAATGCACTTGGCATGCGTGAAATGCAGGAGCGGGTATATGCTAAGAGAACTTCTCAACACTTATTGATTAAGGCGCCTCCTGCCTCTGGCAAATCGAGAGCTCTGATGTTTATTGCTCTTGATAAACTACATGCTCAAGGTCTGAAAAAAGCTATCATAGCTGTTCCAGAAAGATCTATCGGAAAATCATTTCGTTCAACAAAATTGACAGATTATGGTTTTTACTGGGATTGGGAAGTTCTTTCTCAAAATAATTTGACTGAACAAGGAACCAGTAAAAGTAAGGTAAAACAGTTTGTAGACTTTATGCATTCAGAGTCACCTGATGATAGAGTTTTAATCTGTACGCATGCCACCTTGCGTTTTGCCTTTGAACAGCTGGCTGATAGTGATTTTAACAATGTTCTTTTAGCTATCGATGAATTTCATCATGTATCTCAAGATGATAATTCAGTTTTAGGAAATACCTTGAGAAACATATTAGCCAATTCAACAGCTCATGTAGTGGCTATGACAGGGTCTTATTTCCGTGGAGATTCTGTCCCTATTTTGGCACCTGAAGATGAGCAAAAATTTGATAAGGTATCCTATACTTATTATGAACAGTTGGAGGGGTACAAATATCTGAAAAGTTTTGCCATGGGTTATAACTTTTATCGTGGTCGTTACACGGATGTTTTGCACGAAGTACTGGACACAAGCAAGAAAACCATTATTCATATTCCCAATGTAAACTCGGGTGAGTCAACTAAGGATAAGTATGATGAAGTTGACCGAATTTTAGACGAACTGGGGCAAGCTGTTCCAGATCCTAAGACTGGATTATGGTTAGTTACTGAGGAAACAGGTCGTGTATTGAAGGTTGCTGACCTTGTCACAGAAGAAGGGCGTGAAAAAGTACAGGATTATCTAAACAAGATGACCAGTTTAGATGATCTCGATATCATTATCGCACTTGGTATGGCTAAAGAAGGTTTTGACTGGCCTTATGCTGAGTATGCTTTAACGATTGGCTATCGTCAGTCGCTAACAGAAATTGTTCAGATTATAGGTCGAGTAACACGAGATAGTTCCAATAAATCGCATGCTCAATTTACCAATCTTATTTCCCAACCAGATGCTCAAGATGATGAAGTTTTCTTTGCTGTGAATAATGTTATGAAGGCTATTACAGCTAGTCTATTGATGGAGTCTGTTTTAGCACCAAATTTCAAGTTCAAACGCAAAGACCGAGATGACCAGAAATCTTCTGGTGCCGAAATGTTTGTGAAAGGCTTAAAAGAGCCGACTACTCAAAGAACAAAAGATATCATAGAAAATGACATGAATGACTTACGTGCTAGTATCTTACAAGAATCGCGTATCCAAACTGCGATTGCTTCAGGAACGGATGCAGAAGTCATTAATAAGCAGATGATTCCAGCCATCATTAAACAAATCTATCCTGACTTAAGTGGGGCTGAAGTTGAAGAAGTTCGTCAACAGTTTATTAGTCAATCGGTCGTTCAATCAGCTGAACGGAAAGAGGGAGTAGGGCAAACAGATTTCCTAAAAATGGCAGATAAATTTGTGAATATTGATGAGTTGTCTATTGATTTGATTGATCAGATCAATCCTTTCCAGAGAGCTTACGAAGTTATATCACGTGAAATTGATGCTCCGACTTTGCGTCTAATACAAGATTATATGGATGGTCAGAAGATGGAGTTTTCGGAAGAAGAACTGTTAATTCTTTATCCTCAAATTAAGCAGTTTTTAAATGAAAATGGTCGTCATCCAGATAAATTAAGTAACGATACGTACGAACAGAGACTGGCTTATGCTTTGTTACAATTGTCTCAGATGAAGTTGAAGATGGAGAATGGTAATGATTGATTTCAAAAATTTAACTGACATTTTTAATGATTCTGATTTTGAACATTTAATAGCTCCTTTAAAACCTAAGAAAAAAATAGTTACAGATCATGAAGTAGAGAAATTTTTAGAAATTATAGATTGGGTGAGAGTAAATAATGGACAAGAGCCACAAAAGTCTAGAAATATTAAAGAACGCAGTTTATTTTCTCGATTAAATGGTATTAGAAAATCTCCTGATAGCATCCGAAAGTTAGAACCTTATGATGAATTTGGGCTACTAAAAATAGATATTGTTGAGTCCGAGACTCCTATTTCAAGTCCTGCTAGTTTAACAGATATTTTATCAGATGAATTGTTTGAGTCAGTAAATAGTGCTGAAAAATCTTTATTTGATGTCTCACGTTATAAACGAACGATTCAAGCGCGTGATAAAACACGAACACGTAAACGGATGGGAAATTTTGAAGATTATCAGGGATTATTTACTCGTGTTCATGATGAAATTAGTGAAGGTCGTCGTCAAGTCAGAAAGTCTGATGTGATAAAAGAAAAAGAAATTAAACCAGGTATGTTCTATGTGGATAATGGAGTAATGGTTTATGTTGTTTCTAAAGGAGAAGACTTCACTGACAAGAATGGCTATACTAATGCTGAACTTCATCTCGTGTATGAAAAATGGTACAGAAAAATAAGAAGGCCTTTACTCCGCTCCTTTGTATCTAATCTGCACGATAGAACGCGCCATGGACGAATGGTAACAGAATTGATAGAAGATGTGATGACTGGTATCAGTCCAAGCGAACGAATTACAACTGGATATATCTATGTGGTGAAATCCTTGAGTAGCAATCCTCAAATTGCCAATATCAGTAATCTCTATAAAATCGGTTTACACAGGATCAAATTGAAAAACGGTTAGCAAATGCAGAAAAAGAAGGAACCTATCTTTATGCTCCTGTCCGTTTAGTAGCTAGTTTTGAGATTCAGAATTTCAGCGCTCGAAAATTAGAAAATACTCTTCATCATTATTTTGCAGACAAGCAGTTAGATGTGGAATTAATAGCACCAAATGGAGAGAGCTTTGTCCCTAAAGAATGGTTTCTAGTATCGCTAGATGAGATCCAAAAAGTGATTGAAAAAATTGGCTTTGAAATTAGATTTAGATAAAGAAAGACACTATTTAGAAGACTATTTAATATTTAGAGAACACAAAATATTTTAGACTGATTAAACTAAAAGGAATAATAGAAAAATGAAAGAGTTGAAATTCTTGAAATATGCTACAATCGTATTTATGCTTTTTATCTTATTTTGGGTAAACTTTGGGGGATATATTTTAGGAACTCAAGGAAGCAAGGAAGAGATTAAAACAGTACAAACAGAAAGCTTAGGTCTGCAAGAAAGCAAGTTAAAAGCAAAAGAAGAAGATGCAGAAATTTTAGGCAAGTTTTGGAATGATAAAGGGCATTTTATTGTAGTGTATAACGGACTCACAAAAGTCCCAGAAATCCTTGAGGTTGGTTATTCTGAGTGGCAATATATGAGAATAGGGGAAAAGTATTAGAATTAAATATTACTACTTACATTTCAAAACTAGTAGTTAAATTTTCAAAATATCTTCTCTCCTAACTCACTACTATTGGTTAGAATCATTTCCAGTTGACGCGGAACCCAAAAAACGTTATAATAAGGAGGTTGAGAATTGATTTTCAGTTGTCTTAGTCCAGAGAAATGGCGGTGCTGCGAGCCATCTAAGCTAGGAAGTCATGCTACTCAATCATACAATTGCATAAGAATAAGAGAATGACAAGTTCATTGAATGAAGGTGGTACCGCGGTTTTTCGCCCTTCGTGATATGAGCTTGTCTTTTGATTTTTTGGAGGTGTTGATGAAAACATTTCTTGTCAAACAAAAGTTTCGTCTTGGAGGCGAACGCTTCGCTATCAAGGATGACAGGGGAGAAATCGCCTATCAGGTGGAGGGATCTTTTTTCCAAATTCCTAAGACTTTTACCATCTATGACGCCTATGGTGAACAGGTCAGTCAGATCAGTAAAGAAATCTTGACCTTGCTTCCTCGTTTTGAGATTCAGCTTCGGGATGGCTCGAGTTTTGTCATTCGTAAGAAGTTGACCTTCTGGCGAGATAAGTATGAGTTTGATAATCTAGGTCTTCGTATCGAGGGCAATATCTGGGATTTGAATTTCAAATTGCTGGATGATCGCGATCAGCTGATTGCGGAAATTAAGAAGGAACTTTTCCATCTGACCTCTACCTATACCGTAACGGTCCTTGAGGACGCTTATGCAGACCTAGTCATTTCCCTCTGTGTCGCGATTGACTATGTGGAAATGCTGGAAAGCCAATCACATTAAACAAGTAAATAAGGAGACAATATGAAACAACTATCTAGTGCACAAGTACGCCAAATGTGGCTTGACTTCTGGGCGACCAAAGGTCACGCTGTAGAACCATCAGTGAGTTTGGTTCCTGTAAATGACCCAACTCTTTTGTGGATCAACTCTGGGGTAGCAACGCTTAAGAAATACTTTGACGGAACCATTATCCCTGAAATCCACGTATTACCAATGCCCAAAAGGCTATCCGTACCAACGATATTGAAAACGTAGGGAAGACTGCTCGTCACCATACCATGTTTGAAATGTTGGGGAACTTCTCTATCGGGGATTACTTCCGTGACGAAGCGATTACTTGGGCTTATGAGCTTTTGACAAGCCCAGAATGGTTTGACTTCCCAGCTGAGAAACTTTACATGACCTACTATCCAGATGATAAAGATTCATACAACCGTTGGATTGAAGTGGGAGTGGACCCAAGTCATTTGATTCCAATCGAGGACAACTTCTGGGAAATCGGTGCTGGACCTTCTGGACCTGATACAGAAATCTTCTTTGACCGTGGAGAAGCTTTTGATCCAGAAAATATCGGTATTCGTCTTCTTGCAGAAGATATTGAAAACGACCGCTATATCGAAATCTGGAACATCGTTTTGTCACAATTTAATGCAGACCCTGCTGTTCCTCGTAGCGAATACAAGGAATTGCCACACAAGAACATTGATACGGGCGCTGGTTTGGAGCGTTTGGTTGCGGTTATCCAAGGGGCTAAGACAAACTTTGAAACGGACCTCTTCATGCCAATCATTCGTGAAGTGGAGAAATTGTCTGGTAAGGTCTACGACCAAGATGGCGACAACATGAGCTTCAAGGTCATCGCTGACCATATCCGTTCTCTTTCATTTGCCATCGGTGATGGTGCCCTTCCAGGAAATGAAGGTCGTGGTTATGTCCTTCGTCGTCTTCTCCGTCGTGCTTCGATGCATGGTCAAAAATTGGGTATCAACGAACCTTTCCTTTACAAACTAGTTCCAACTGTTGGGAAAATCATGGAAAGCTACTACCCAGAAGTGCTTGAAAAACGTGACTTTATTGAAAAAATCGTTAAGAGTGAGGAAGAGTCATTTGCGCGTACCCTTCACTCAGGTCAACACTTTGCCCAAGGCATCGTAGCAGACTTGAAAGAAAAAGGTCAATCTGTTATTGCTGGTTCAGATGTCTTCAAACTTTATGACACTTATGGATTCCCAGTTGAATTGACTGAAGAAATCGCTGAAGAAGCTGGTATGACTGTGGACCGTGAAGGTTTTGAAGCAGCCATGAAAGAACAGCAAGAACGTGCGCGTGCCTCAGCTGTCAAGGGTGGCTCAATGGGTATGCAAAATGAAACCCTTCAAAACATCACTGTAGAAAGTGTCTTCAACTACAATGCTAGCCAATTGTCTTCTAAATTGGTAGCTATCGTGGCTGACAATGCAGAAGTGGAAGCTGTGTCAGAAGGAACTGCCTCACTTATCTTTGCGGAAACGCCATTTTACGCTGAAATGGGTGGACAGGTTGCTGACCACGGTCAAATCTTGGATGAGTCAGGTAAGGTTGTGGCTACTGTGACAAATGTTCAAAAAGCACCAAACGGACAAGCCCTTCACACGGTTGAAGTTCTTGCACCACTTGCCTTGAACCAAGAATATACCTTGGCAATCGATACTAATCGTCGTCACCGTGTCATGAAAAACCACACTGCGACTCACTTGCTTCACGCTGCCCTTCACAACATCCTTGGAAACCATGCGACACAAGCAGGATCTCTTAACGAAGTGGAATTCCTTCGCTTTGACTTTACCCACTTCCAAGCAGTAACTGCAGAAGAATTGCGTGCGATTGAGCAGCAAGTGAACGAGAAATCTGGGAAGCTCTTGAAGTGAAGACAGTTGAAACGGATATTGACACTGCCAAAGAAATGGGAGCTATGGCCCTCTTTGGTGAGAAATACGGCAAGGAAGTCCGTGTCGTGACTATCGGCGACTATTCTATCGAGCTTTGTGGTGGTACCCACGTTGGCAACACTTCTGAGATTGGTCTCTTCAAGATTGTCAAAGAAGAAGGGATCGGTTCAGGAACTCGCCGTATCTTGGCAGTGACTGGTAAGGAAGCCTTTGAAGCTTACCGTGAACAAGAAGACGCTCTTAAAGCTGTCGCAGCAACCTTGAAAGCACCTCAAGTCAAGGAAGTACCTCACAAGGTAGAAGGACTTCATGAACAACTTCGTCAACTTCAAAAAGAAAATGCTGAGTTGAAAGAAAAAGCCGCAGCAGCTGCCGCAGGCGATATATTCAAGGACGTTAAGGAAGTCAACGGTTACCGTTATATAGCTAGTCAAGTATCTGTATCAGATGCTGGCGCCCTTCGTACCTTTGCAGATAACTGGAAACAAAAAGACTACTCTGCTCTTCTTGTCCTTGTTGCTGCTATTGGTGACAAGGTCAATGTCCTTGTAGCAAGCAAGACAAAAGACCTTCATGCAGGAAACCTTGTTAAAGAATTGGCTCCAATCGTCGATGGACGTGGTGGTGGTAAACCAGACATGGCCATGGCAGGAGGAAGCAACCAAGCTAAGATCCAAGAATTGTTGGATGCGGTAGCAGGTAAATTGTAAGATAATAAAGATCTATCCATTTGGGTAGGTCTTTTTGTGACTACGAAAAAGCCAAATCCGCTTGGACCTGGCTTGGTTATCATTGGTTATTATACTCAATGAAAATCAAAGAGCAAACTAGGAAACTAGCCGCAGGCTGCTCAAAACACAGTTTGAGGTTGTAGATAAGACTGACGAAGTCAGTTACCTATACCTACGGCAAGGCGACGTTGACGTGGTTTGAAGAGATTTTCGAAGAGTATTAGATTGTATTGGCTACCCAGACACTTACCGAAGCAGCTGAGACTGGGAATTGTCCATAACCTTCCTCATCGATTGTAACTTGACCTTGGTGATTTCCAAGTAAATCTACAAAGGTTTGATTAGCCCATTCTTGGCCGACAAACATTGATTTGCTGTTTTCTTGGTCGTTTGAAATCAAGACTGCGATTGGGGATTGATGTTCAGCACCTGAACGTACCCAACCGATACAGTTAGGGTCATCAAAGTAGTCTGTTTGTTCTCCATAAGCCAAATCTTTTCGGATAGCTAGGAGATGGTCAAGGACTTCTTTGAAATCTTCTTGGGCATATTTTCCTGAAATTCCATAGTAGTCTCCGTAAAAGACACATGGAAGGCCGTCTTGGCGTAATAGAATGAGAGCATAGGCTGCTGGTTTGAACCATTCTTCAACAGTAGACTCAAGAGCCTGACCACGTTGGGTATCGTGGTTGTCGACAAAAGTTACAGCCTTGTCAGGCTTGAGTTCAACCAAGCTATCTGTGAAAATGCCACGAAGGTCATAGTTTGCGCCAGCTTGACTGGCTTCAAAGAGATTCTGGTGGAGACGAACATCAACAAGGTCAAAGCGTTCTTCCGTTTTTTCAAGATAGTCCAGATTGGCTTCCTTATCTGGATTCCAAAATTCACCAAAAACGTAGAAATCCTCACCGTATTTTTCCTTCATATCTCGGATGAAATTGCGCATGAAGAAAGAGTCGATGTGCTTAACGGCATCCAAGCGGAAACCAGCTACACCAGTCGTTGCCATGAACCAGTCAGCCCAGTCATAGATATTTTGGATGACTTCAGGATGTTTAAAGTCTAGGTCGGCATACATGAGGTAGTCGTAGTTTCCGTTTTCGTTATCGACCAATTCCTCGTTGGCCCAGCCCTTGTTGTCTCCTTGAATCAGATAAATCCCAGACTTGCGGCGTTTGGCATCGTAGTCTGTACCTGTGAAGTGGTACCAGTGCCAGTGAAAGTCATTGTAGGTATCTTGGCGACCATCAAAGGTAAAGCTAGTCCAGCCATTGATGGTGAAGGGTTCTCCAAGTTCAACTGTACGGTCTACAGGATCTACTTCAATAACTTGAAAGGCTTCCATGTGATCGGCCGCAGCCTTGTGATTGAGCACCACATCGGCCATTGGTTGGATTCCCTGTGCTTTTAGGGCTTGAATGGCTTGAAGATAGTCTTCTTTAAAACCATACTTGGTGCGGACAGTTCCTTTTTGGTTAAACTCGCCTAGGTCGAATAAGTCATAGACCCCATAGCCGACATCTTTTTCATTGGTCGCCTTAAAAGCTGGTGGCATCCAGACATGGCTGATACCGAGATTGGCTAGGTGTTGAGCATCTTCAGATAGATGCGTCCAGTGCTGACCGTCGTGGGGCAGATACCATTCAAAGTATTGCATGAGTGTTTGATTTTGCATGATGTTTCCTCTTACTTGTCAATCTTGTTCTTTATTCTATCATAAAGTATTGGTTAGCTCAAACGTTTGCGTAAGATAGAAGAAATCTATTTTAACTACTTAAAATAAAGTGTTGATTTTTTTGTATCAAAGTGCTAGTATAATAGTATGTAATATAGATAAAGATAGGAGTCATCCCATGATTGAATTTCAAAATGTTAGTAAGTTGTATGGTGATAAAGAGGCTTTGAGCAATCTCAATTTGCAGATTGAAAATGGGGAGATTATGGGCTTGATTGGCCATAATGGTGCTGGGAAATCGACTACCATAAAAATCCTTAGTCAGTATTATTTCACCCAGCAGTGGTCGTATTTTGGTAGACGGTCAGGATTTATCGGAAAATCGCTTAGAGATCAAACGAAAGATTGGCTACGTAGCAGACTCGCCTGATTTATTTTTGCGTTTAACGGCCAATGAATTTTGGGAATTGATTGCTTCATCCTATGATCTAACTAGCTCTGATTTGGAAGCTAGTCTAGCTAGGTTATTGAACGTTTTTGATTTTGCTGAAAACCGCTATCAGGTTATTGAAACCCTTTCTCACGGAATGCGTCAGAAAGTCTTTGTCATTGGGGCACTCTTGTCTGATCCTGATATTTGGGTCTTGGACGAACCCTTGACTGGTTTGGATCCTCAGGCTGCCTTTGATTTGAAGCAAATGATGAAGGAGCATGCGCAAAAAGGCAAGACAGTCTTGTTTTCAACCCATGTCCTAGAGGTGGCAGAGCAAGTCTGTGATCGGATTGCCATTTTAAAAAAGGGGCATTTGATTTATTGTGGTAAGGTAGAGGACTTGAGAAAAGACCATCCAGACCAGTCTTTGGAGAGTATCTACCTTAGCCTTGCCGGTAGAAAAGAGGAGGTTTCAGATGCGTCTCAAGGTCATTAAAAAATTAGTTGATATCAATATCCTCTATTCATCTCAAGAAGCTAATCTGGCTAACCTACGAAAGAAGCAGGCTAAGAATCCTGGGAAAAAAGTAAATGTTTCCGCTAGAGTCCTAAGTTCTTACATTTTTTCCAGTCTCTTGATGCTCATCATGTTTATAAATATAGCCTTTCGTTTTCCTTTTGAGGAAATACCAAGTTTTTTTAGTAGCATGGTTGCTATTTTTACTGGTGCTTGCCTTTTTCAACTTCTTTTCACTGCATTTTACAATGTCTTTTTATGAGAGTAAGGATTTGGTATCGTATAGGCCCTATGCCTTTTAAAGAATCAGAGATTATAATTGCTAAAGGACTGTCTGTTCTCTTGCCAGCTCTAGCTGGAATTGTACCAATCCTAGCTTATTTTCTAGTCCTCTATATTAGGCTAGCTCCTTCTCTTTGGCTGGGCTTGCCTTTGATGCTGCTGTCCTTGGCCTTATTATTTGTCTCTGTGACTCTAGTGATGGTAGTGGCAGTACATTTCTTGGCTCAGACTACGGTCTTCAGAAAGTATCAGTCTATTTTTGCCAATGTGATGATTGGGATAGGGGTTCTCATACCTTTAATATTTGTCCTCTTTCTACAGTCGACTTTTTGGAAGTATTGTTGACAAAGTTAGAGACATTCCATTTCTCCTTTATCCTCTTCATATCTTTTTACAAAATAGCAGTGGAGCCTTTTTTTCGACAGAAGCCATACTGGGTCTGCTCGCTTGGATAGCTTTAACTGTTTTTCTTGCTTTACCTGACCAAAAAGAAGGTTTTTTTCCTCATTTTTTTATGACGTGATTCTGCTTAACAGTGAGGAGAAGGTCAAGAAAGAACGTCGCAATAAGGAGAGAATTTCAACTACTAATAAAAAGGGCTTTTTCCGTATGGTTTTACGCTACCACCTCACCCTCTTGGGACAGGGAACTGGCGTAATTACAGTACTTTTTACAAGTGCCTTTCTTCCTTATCTCATGATGATCGGTCTGATTTCCAAAATTCGAGATTCTCAGATAGTTCCAGACATTCATCCTCCATACTGGTTACCCTTGTTTTTTATAGCTCTCTTTATAGCTCTTGTCAATAACAATATCACCAGCCTGCATTCAATTGCCTTGTCCTTGGAGAGGGAAAATGTTGATTTTCTTAAGAGTTTACCCTTTGACTTTGCTCGTTATGTGAAAGTGAAATTTTGGATTATATTTGCTGTCCAGTCTTTTTTACCAGTTCTGATTTTACTTGGCCTTTCTCTATATTTAGGCTTGCCCATCCTTTCGATGATTTACCTTCTTGTAGTCTGGACCCTTGCCAGTGTCATCCTTTCTTGCCACCATTACCTTAAGGACGTGAAAAATCTGTCAACCAATTGGAGTAGCATTACGGACTTGGTGAATCGTTCAAATCGTATAGTAGCAATAGTTTTACTCTTAATTTATAGTGTTATCTTAATGATTTTAGTCATAGCAAGTTTGTTCTTGGTTCAGTCTCTCGCCCCTGTCCTTGCCATCAGCTTGGGAGTAGGAGTTCTTATCCTCTTGCTTGGTCTTGCTATTTTTGGCTATCATTACTACCTGTCACGCATATTGACAGAAATAGAAAAAAGATGAGGTAGTTGGTTGCTTGATTGATAAATTCAATTCGACAAACGCTTTTATAGTTTGTTAGAATGTAGTTGTAAATGATTAAGATTGGTAATCAAAAATATATAGGGAGGAATGTTTTGAATAAGAAATATAATATAGTTCTATTATTGTTGTTTATAGTTTATTTATTTGGATATTTTTCAATTTCAAAAACGTTAATTCCTATAATGTGTGTGATCCAAGTGTTTTTGATAGAACATATATTTAGAGTTCGAAATAGGATTATTCAAATAGGTGAAATGATAATTATTGTTGCTTCTATAATATTATTTATTGATAGTATATTGAATTTGTAACAAAAGGCTTCTATATATAAAATCAAATTTTCCAGATACCTACTGAAGCTGATTTATATCCTCATATTTCTTCTACTATATTCGTCACTAAACTTGACAGACATATATTGCAGGTACAGCCTCTCTAGCTACAATCTCACAGTTAACCTGAGGTTAGTTTCTTAGTTTGCTCTTTGATTTTCGTTGAATTTTATTTTATAAAACGAAATGCTCCTCCACGATGGAAGAGCATCTTTTATTGTGATTTTGATTCGGTTTCTGCAGACTCGGGATGGAGTTCTTGGTAACTTGGCGCCTTGAAAAGGTCAGTACTGGTTTTACCTTGTCGCTGACTAAAGAGACTAGTTGACTGACTACCTTTTTCCTGCTCAATTTTTTGCAGAATTGGTAAGGAATTGAGGTAAGAAATGCTTTCTGTATCAACTGTTCCAAGATGATCTGCTTGGTAGAAACGTATCAAATCACCAGTTTGAATCTGGTCGCTGATTTTTAGCTGTTGGCTGGCTGCCTGCCGAACGATTTCTAGTTCAGTCTGAGCTTGTTCATCAAGATTACTGATTTCAAGACCGCTCTCAGTATAGTAGGTTCGTCCGTCATAGCTAGTATATTTTGGTGTGACGAAGGAATTGGCAGTTCGAAAGGCAACGATTTCTTGATGGTCTGGAGACAGAAGGTCTTGTCCAACTTGAAGGAAGGAATTGGACTCAATACCAAGGAGGTGTTCAAGAGTCGGTAAGATATCGATTTGTCCACCGTAGGTATTGATGATTTGCCCCTTTTCATAACCAGGCATGACCACCATAAAAGGCACTCGTTGCAACATAGCATTATCGTAATTCGACCAGTTCTCAGAAGTTTTTCCAATCAATGGCGCCAGGTCAGGATTGCGGGAATTGGAAATACCATAATGGTCTCCGTAGATGACGATGATGGATTTTTCATAGAGGCCACTTTCTTTGAGATAGTCAAAGAAGGCCTTGATGGCACTATCCAGATAGTTGGCTGTTTGGAAGTAGCCATTGATAGTTTCATCTTTGGTTTTGGCCAAGGGGAAACCAAGCTCATCGCCCGTCAGATTGCTAGCATAGGGATAGTGATTGGACACCGTGATATACTTAGCATAAAAAGGCTGCTGTAAATGCTCCAGATATTGGATAGAATCTTTCATCATGATTTTATCATTTAAACCATATTGGAAAGAATTGCTACTGTCTTGCTTGGTAAAATAGGAAGCATCAAAGAAGTATTGGTATCCCCATTGTTTGTAGGTTGTATTTCGATTCCAGAAGGTCCCGATATTACCGTGAAAGACAGCACTTGATTGGTAGCCGTTTTTTGATAGGATAAAAGGTGCTGCCTGTTGGGTATTGGTGCCACCGTAATTGACCATGAAAGAACCTTGGTCAAGCCCAAACAAACCGGTCTCCAACATGGTTTCCGCATCTGAGGTCTTACCAGCCTTGACTTGGTTAAAGATATTGGAAAAGGCTAGTGTAGATTGTGAATGGTAGAGGGAATTGAGGAAGGGAGTGACTTCATGCTCAGTTCCATCTAGGTTGAGTTTATAGTCAAGCAGGAACTGCTGGAAACTCTCCAAGTGGAGATAAATCACATTTTTCCCTTTAGCTAAGCCAGAATAGTCTGGATTGGGCTTAGCTGCATGTTCTTGAATATAATCTGTGATAGGTTGAAGGTCGGTCTCAGAGGCCTTAGCCCGTTCTTTGTTGGCGCTATAGGATTGGTTGACACTATAACCTAGAAAAGCTGGCAAACTGAGGGCACGAACAACATAATAATTCGAAAATCCTCGGGATAGGAGGTCGGGACGCTCAATTTCAGCCAAGAAAAGATTAGCAGAAAAGAGCAGGGCTGAGAGTGCAGTGATAGCAACACTGGAGCGGAATTTGAAAGGTCTCCTATCCAAATGGATGAATTTTTTAAAGAAAAGGAAAGCCAGCAGTGGGAAATCCATAAAATAGATGAAATCCCAAGGACGCAGTAACTCTAGTTCCGCAGTACCGACAGATACCTTGCTAACCACCTTCATGGTATTAGCCGTGATAAAGTCGCTAAATTCTCGATAGTAAAAGACATTGGAATAGAGCCAAATAAACAAAAGGCTGTAAATAGCAATACTCAGACCATAAAAAATCTTGGTTGATCGAGCGTAGAGGGCTAGAGCCAGCAGGAGTAGTCCCAAGGGAAGGGGATTGAAAAAGGCGATAAAGGCAAGGTAATTTCCTTGCAATTTTCCTACTTGAATATCTAAGTTAAAGTCAACGGTATAGGCTAATAAGGTTTTGAGCCAATAGAGGATTAAAAGGGTTAGGACAAAACCCAGTCTGGTACCGATAGCTTTTTGGATTTTGTTAAAATTGATTCTCACACAATTACTTCCTAATTTTTAATTAGTATTAGTATACCATTTTTTAAAAGAAGAGTAAAAAAGCAAGGGTTGTTTCTTTTTTGAGAATTGTCTAAAAATTTGATATAATGGTAGCTATGAATAGAATAAGAGTCAGTAAACGGATTGAAAAAAAAGCTTGCCAAAGGTTTGGTTTTTACTAGAAGCCAGCGATCTTGAGAATGTTAATCTCAAGGATCAGGAAGTAGAAGTCCATAGTCAAGATGGAAACTTTCTTGGGACTGCCTACCTTTCTCAGCAAAACAAGGGCTTGGGCTGGTTTGTTAGCAAAGACAAGGTGACCTTCAATCAAGCTTTCTTTGAAACGCTGTTTAGACAAGCTAAAGAAAAGAGAAAATCCTACTATCAAAAATGAATTGACAACTGCCTTTTCGTCTTTTTCAACCAAGAGGGAGATGGCTTTGGCGGTCTGACAGTGGATCTTTATGGCGACTATGCCGTCTTTTTCTTGGTATAACTCTTATGTTTATCAGATTCGCAAGGTTATCTCGGAAGCCTTTAGACAGGTTTTCCCTGAGGTTTTAGGGACCTATGAGAAGATCCGCTTTAAGGGTTTGGACTATGAATCTGCCCATGTTTATGGTCAAGAAGTACCTGAATTTTTCACTGTTCTAGAAAATGGTGTCTTGTATCAAGTCTTTATGAATGATGGCTTGATGACAGGGATTTTCCTAGACCAGCATGAAGTTCGTGGGAGCTTGGTTGATGGTTTAGCTATGGGCAAATCCTTGCTCAATATGTTTTCCTACACAGCAGCATTTTCAGTAGCTGCAGCCATGGGAGGAGCAAGCCAGACTACTTCGGTTGACCTAGCTAAACGTTCACGAGAATTGTCTCAAGCACATTTTCAGGCAAATGGAATCAGCACAGGCGACCATCGCTTTATAGTCATGGATGTCTTTGAGTATTTCAAATATGCCAAGCGAAAAGGCTTGACCTACGATGTGATTGTCCTAGATCCGCCTAGCTTTGCTCGGAACAAAAAACAAACATTTTCTGTGGCTAAGGACTATCATAAGTTGATTTCCCAGAGTCTTGAGATTTTAAATCCTGGAGGGATTATCATTGCTAGTACCAATGCTGCCAATGTATCTCGTCAGAAATTTACAGAACAAATTGATAAAGGATTTGCAGGAAGAAGTTACAAGATTTTAAACAAATACGGTCTTCCAGCAGATTTCGCCTATAATAAAAAAGATGAAAGTAGTAATTACCTAAAGGTGATTAGTATGAAGGTTAGTAAATGAAATTAATCGTTTCAGTAATGCCAAGAAGTTTAGAGGAGGCCCAGGCTTTGGACGCCACGAGGTACCTGGATGCCGACATCATTGAATGGCGTGCCGACTATCTGCCTAAAGAAGCGATTTTGCAGGTAGCTCCAGCTATTTTTGAAAAATTCGCAGGTCGTGAGTTGGTTTTCACCCTGCGAACTCGCTCTGAAGGGGGAGAAATCGACCTTTCTTCAGAAGAATATATCCATCTAATCAAGGAAGTGGCGCAACTCTATCAACCAGACTATATTGATTTTGAGTACTACAGCTACAAGGATGTTTTTGAGGAAATGCTGGACTTCCCAAATCTCGTTTTGAGTTACCACAATTTCCAAGAAACACCTGAAAACATGATGGAAATCTTGTCAGAGTTGACGAGCCTAAATCCAAAACTTGTTAAGGTTGCGGTGATGGCTCACACGGAGCAGGATGTGCTAGACTTGATGAACTATACACGAGGCTTTAAAACTCTCAATCCTGAGCAGGAATATGTAACTATTTCTATGGGAAAGGTGGGTAAGGTCTCTCGTATCACTGCAGATGTGACTGGTTCGAGCTGGTCTTTTGCTAGTCTAGATGAGGCAAGTGCCCCGGGTCAGATTTCTCTAGCTAACATGAAAAAAATCAGGGAGATTTTGGATGAAGCTTGATGGCTATACACGCTTAGCTGCCGTTGTTGCCAATCCAATTAAGCATTCGATTTCCCCCTTTATTCACAACAGCGCCTTTGAGGCGACAGCTACCAACGGTGCTTATGTGGCTTGGGAGATTGAAGCGGATGACTTGGAAGTCACAGTGGCTAATATTCGTCGCTACCAGATGTTTGGCATCAACCTGTCTATGCCCTATAAGGAGCAGGTGATTCCTTATTTGGATGAGCTGAGTGACGAAGCGCACTTGATTGGTGCGGTCAATACGGTTGTCAATCATAATGGCAATTTAATTGGATATAATACAGATGGCAAGGGATTTTTTAAGAGCTTGCCTTCTTTTACAATTACAGGTAAGAAGATGACCCTGCTTGGTGCAGGTGGTGCGGCCAAGTCCATTTTGGCACAAGCTATTTTGGACGGCGTCAGTCAGATTTCAGTCTTTGTTCGTTCAGTCTCTATTGAAAAAACAAGACCTTACCTAGACAAGTTACAGGAGCAGACAGGCTTTAAAGTGGACTTGTATGCTTTAGAATATGTTTCTGAACTGCAAGAAAGGATTGCCGAGTCGGATTTACTGGTCAATGCTACCAGTGTGGGCATGGATGGTAAATCATCCCCAGTTCCTGAAAACTTAGTCTTACCAGAAACTCTCTTAGTAGCAGATATCATTTACCAACCCTTTGAAACACCATTTTTGAAATGGGCTAGGAGGCAGGGCAATCCAGCGGTCAATGGTCTGGGAATGTTGCTCTATCAGGCTGCAGAAGCTTTTTCAACTGTGGACAGGCAAGGAAATGCCGACAGAAGAGATTTGGCAGTCCTTAACAGAAAAAAATACCAATAAAGAAAGGGAGATTCTCCCTATGAAAATCAGAATCGATATTCCTCATCATCCTTATGATATTCAGATTGAAAAAAAGGTTGTCTGGCTCAGGCTGGTCAGTGGTTGAGAGAACTCTGGCAACCACAAAAAGTGGTTATAGTAACTGACAACCATGTAGCTTATCTTTATGCAGAGAAAGTCAAGCTCAGCCTAGAAGATGCTGGTTTTCAGGTAGCTGTTTTTTTGACTTTTTTTAGAAGGGAAGAACGAAAAAAATCTTACTACTGTTCAGAAAGTCTATGAATTCCTAGTTAAGCAGGGTCTGACTCGTAGCGATGGAATCGTAGCTCTTGGTGGTGGTGTCGTTGGGGACTTGGCTGGTTTTGTAGCCTCTACCTATATGCGGGGCATTCACTTTGTTCAGATTCCGACCAGCTTGACAGCTCAGGTTGATTCTTCTATCGGTGGAAAGACAGGCGTTAACACTCCATTTGCTAAAAATATGGTGGGGAGCTTTGCCCAACCAGATGGGGTTCTGATTGATCCGCTTGTCCTTGAAACGCTTGGAAAAAGAGAGTTGATTGAAGGAATGGGTGAAGTTATCAAGTATGGCTTGATTGAGGATGTGGAACTCTGGAATCTTTTGACGGAGTTGGACGGTTCTGTAGAGAGCATTCTGGAATATGCAGAGATTTTGATTGAACATTCTTGTCAGGTCAAGCGCAAGATGGTAGTTGAGGATGAGTTGGACAATGGTGTTCGCCTTTACCTCAATTTTGGCCATACTATTGGCCATGCCATTGAAGCAACTGCCGGTTATGGCAAGGTTATGCATGGTGAAGCTGTGGCCATGGGAATGGTGCAGATTTCCAAGGTTGCTGAGGAAAAAGGCCTTATGCCAGCTGGTATTACCCAATCTATCACCGAGATGTGTCAGAAGTTTGGTTTGCCTGTTGACTATGAAAACTGGGATGTTGATAAGCTTTATCAGGCTTTGACTCATGATAAGAAGGCGCGTGGAAATACCTTGAAATTGGTCTTGGTACCAGAGCTTGGTTCAGCAACCATCCACCCAGTTTCTCTGGAAGAGATGAAAGACTATTTGGTAAAATAAGGAGAGTGTATGAGATATTTAACTGCAGGAGAATCACACGGACCCCGTTTGACGGCTATCATTGAGGGAATTCCAGCTGGACTTCCTTTGACAGCTGAGGATATCAATGGCGACCTTAAACGCCGTCAGGGTGGCTACGGTCGTGGCGGTCGTATGAAAATTGAGAGTGATCAGGTTGTCTTTACTTCTGGCGTTCGCCATGGGAAGACGACAGGGGCTCCTATTACCATGGATGTTATCAACAAGGACCACCAAAAATGGCTGGATATCATGTCTGCGGAGGCCATTGAAGAGCGCCTGAAAAGCAAACGAAAAATCACTCATCCACGTCCTGGTCATGCGGATTTGGTTGGGGGTATCAAGTACCGTTTTGATGATTTAAGAAATTCCTTGGAGCGCTCATCTGCCCGTGAAACCACCATGCGGGTGGCAGTTGGGGCAGTAGCCAAACGCCTCTTGGCTGAACTGGATATGGAGATTGCCAACCATGTCGTTGTCTTTGGTGGCAAGGAAATCGATGTTCCTGAAAATCTAACAGTTGCTGAGATTAAGGAAAGAGCTGCCCAGTCTGAAGTTTCTATTGTCAACCAAGAACGGGAACAGGAAATCAAGGATTATATTGACCAAATCAAACGTGACGGTGATACCATCGGTGGGGTTGTGGAGACAGTCGTTGGAGGAGTCCCAGTTGGTCTTGGTTCCTATGTCCAATGGGACAGAAAATTGGATGCGCGATTGGCTCAGGCAGTTGTTTCTATCAATGCCTTTAAAGGGGTAGAATTTGGTCTTGGATTTGAGGCTGGTTATCGTAAAGGCAGCCAAGTCATGGATGAAATTCTCTGGTCTAAAGAAGACGGCTATACTCGCCGTACCAACAATCTGGGCGGCTTTGAAGGTGGTATGACCAATGGGCAACCCATCGTTGTTCGAGGCGTTATGAAGCCCATTCCTACTCTCTACAAACCACTCATGAGTGTGGATATCGAAACCCATGAACCTTACAAGGCAACTGTGGAGAGAAGTGATCCGACTGCTCTTCCAGCTGCAGGAGTGGTCATGGAAGCCGTTGTGGCAACGGTTCTGGCACAAGAAATCCTTGAAAAATTCTCATCAGACAATCTAGAGGAATTAAAAGAAGCAGTGGCCAAACACCGAGACTATACAAAGAACTATTAAGGAGTTCCTATGGCAAAAACAATCTATATCGCAGGTCTTGGTTTGATCGGTGCCTCGATGGCACTTGGTATCAAACGCGATCATCCAGATTATGAAATTTTAGGTTATAATCGTAGTCAAGCTTCGAGAGATATTGCCTTGAAAGAAGGTATGATTGACCGTGCAACGGATGATTTTGCCAGTTTTGCTCCTCTGGCAGATATCATCATTCTCAGTTTGCCAATCAAACAAACCATTGCTTTCATTAAGGAATTGGCCAACTTGGACTTGAAAGAAGGAGTGATTATTTCAGATGCTGGTTCGACCAAGTCAGCCATTGTGGATGCAGCGGAGAACTATTTAGCTGGCAAGCCTGTTCGCTTTGTCGGGGCCCATCCCATGGCTGGTAGTCATAAGACAGGGGCTGCTTCGGCAGATGTCAATCTTTTTGAAAATGCCTATTATATCTTTACGCCTTCGAGCCTGACAAGTCCTGATACGCTTGAGGAAATGAAGGACTTGCTTTCAGGTCTTCATGCTCGCTTTATCGAGATTGATGCCAAGGAGCATGATCGGGTGACTTCTCAGATTAGCCATTTTCCTCATATTCTGGCTTCTAGTCTCATGGAACAGACCGCGGTCTATGCTCAAAAACATGAGATGGCAAGCCACTTTGCGGCAGGTGGTTTTCGAGATATGACTCGGATTGCGGAAAGCGAGCCAGGGATGTGGACCTCCATTCTCTTGTCCAATCGAGAGACTATTCTGGAGAGAATTGAGGATTTTAAGGAACGTTTGGATGAGGTTGGACAAGCTATCAGCAAGGGAGATGAAGAGCAGATTTGGAACTTTTTCAACCAAGCGCGTGAACAACGTCAGGCAATGGAAATCCATAAGCGTGGCGGTGTGGACAGCTCTTATGACCTCTATGTCGACGTTCCCGATGAAGAAGATGTCATCCTGCGGATTTTGGAACTACTACGTGGAACTTCCTTGGTTAACATCCACATCAACGAGGAAAACCGTGAAGATATTCACGGGATCCTACAAATTTCATTTAAAAACGCTCAAGACTTGGAACGAGCCGAGCATCTCATAACAGAAAATACCGACTACACAGTCGTCATCAAATAAGGAGAAGAACATGTCAAATATTTACGATAGTGCAAACGAACTCAGTCGCGGTCTTCGCGAATTACCAGAATACAAGGCTGTAAAGCAGCTAAAGATGCGATTGCAGCAGATGCTGAGGCAAGTAAAATCTTTACAGAATATGTTGCCTTCCAAGACGAAATTCAAAGACTGGCACAGACAGGTCAAATGCCAGACGCTTCCTTCCAAGCGAAGATGGAAGGCTTTGGCAAGCAGATTCAAGGGAATAGCCTCTTGTCAGAATTCTTTACCAAGCAACAACAATTGGCCATTTACCTTTCTGATATTGAAAAAATTGTTTTCGAACCAGTTTCAGAATTGCTAAAATAAGAAAATAACTATCATAAAGTCAGAAATTTTAAGGAATTTCTGGCTTTTTATGATAAAATAGGTAAAAGTATTGCAAGTATGAGGTCCAGTATGAAACTAAAAACAAACATTAGCCACTTACATGGCAGTATCCGAGTCCCAGGTGACAAGTCTATCAGCCACCGTTCCATTATCTTTGGAAGTTTGGCTGAGGGTGAGACCAAGGTTTATGATATTCTGAGGGGCGAAGATGTCCTTTCGACCATGCAGGTTTTTCGCGATCTTGGTGTTGAGATTGAGGATAAAGATGGGGTTATTACCATTCAAGGTGTCGGTATGGATGGTTTAAAAGCTCCGCAAAATTCTTTGGATATGGGAAATTCTGGCACCTCGATTCGCCTGATTTCAGGTGTCCTTGCTGGGGCAGACTTTGAAGTAGAAATGTTTGGAGATGATAGTCTTTCCAAACGTCCTATGGACCGCGTGACGATTCCACTGAAACAAATGGGTGTTAGTATTTCAGGGCAAACTGAGCGAGACCTGCCTCCTCTTCACTTAAAAGGGACGAAAAACCTAAGACCTATTCAGTATGAATTGCCAATTGCCTCTGCCCAAGTCAAGTCCGCCTTGATGTTTGCGGCCTTGCAGGCTAAGGGGCAGTCAGTTATTATCGAAAAAGAATGCACCCGTAATCATACTGAAGATATGCTGCAACAATTTGGTGGTCATTTAAGTGTGGACGGCAAGAAAATCACAGTCCAAGGGCCACAAAAATTGACTGGACAAAAAGGTGGTTGTTCCAGGAGATATTTCCAGTGCAGCCTTTTTGGCTAGTCGCAGGTTTGATTGTTCCAAATTCTCGTCTAGTGCTGCAGAATGTGGGTATCAACGAAACGCGTACTGGTATTATTGATGTCATTCGCGCCATGGGTGGAAAAATTGGAAATAATTGAAATTGACCCAGTCGCTAAATCTGCTACTTTGACTGTTGAATCTTCTGACTTGAAAGGAACAGAGATTGGTGGTGCCTTGATTCCACGTTTGATTGATGAATTGCCAGTTATCGCCCTACTTGCGACCCAAGCTCAAGGTGTAACAGTTATAAAGGATGCTGAGGAACTCAAGGTCAAGGAAACAGACCGCATTCAGGTTGTGGCAGACGCCTTAAATAGCATGGGTGCGAATATCACACCTACAGCAGATGGAATGATTATCAAAGGAAAATCAGCCCTTCACGGTGCTAGAGTCAATACTTTTTGGAGACCACCGTATCGGCATGATGACAGCCATCGCAGCGCTCTTGGTTGCAGATGGAGAAGTGGAGCTTGACCGTGCAGAAGCCATTAATACCAGTTACCCTAGCTTCTTTGATGATTTGGAGAGCTTGATTCATGGCTAAGGTATTACTCGGATTTATGGGAGCTGGCAAGTCCACTATTGCAAGAGGATTGGATCCTAATTACCTTGATATGGATTCCCTGATTGAGGAGCGCTTAGGTATGTCTATTGCGGAATTTTTTTCGCTGAAAAGGGAGAAGGCGCCTTTCGTCAGATAGAATCAGAAGTCCTAGCTGAGTTACTAGAAACGGACCAAGTTGTGTCAACTGGTGGAGGAGTGGTCATTTCTCAGCGAAATCGTGACTTGCTCAAGACAAATTCTGATAATATCTACCTGAAAGCCGATTTTGAAACCCTCTACCAACGCATAGCAGCTGATAAGGACAATCAGCGCCCGCTTTTTCTAAATAATAGCAAGGAAGAACTTGCAGCTATTTTCCAAGAAAGACAGGCTTGGTATGAGGAAGTGGCCAGTCGGGTTTTGGATGTGACCAAGCTAAGCCCAGAGGAAATTGTAGAGGAACTGAGATGAAAATTGCTTATCTAGGTCCTAAGGGATCGTTTTCACACCACGTTGTGCAGACAGCTTTTCCTCATGAGGAATTGCAGGCCTTTGCCAATATTACAGATGTCATCAAGGCCTATGAGCAAGAATTGGTGGACTATTCTGTGGTACCAGTTGAAAATTCTATTGAGGGTAGTGTTCATGAAACCTTGGACTACCTTTTTCATCAGGCTCGCATTCAAGCAGTTGCAGAAATCGTTCAGCCTATTCATCAGCAGTTGATGGTGGTCCCAGGCCACACTAAGATTGAAAAGATTTTTTCACATCCACAGGCCTTGGCTCAAGGAAAGAAATTCATCGATGAACAATATCCAGAGGCTCAAATCGAGGTAACAGCTAGTACAGCTTATGCGGCCCGTTTTATTTCCGAACATCCTAATCAGCCTTTTGCGGCTATTGCACCAAGAAGTTCTGCTGAAGAATATGGCTTAGAACTGATTGCCGAGGATATTCAAGAAATGGAAGCCAATTTCACACGCTTCTGGGTTCTGGGAGCTGAAAAGCCTAGTATGCCCTTGCAAGCACAAACTGAAAAAATGAGTTTGGCCTTGACCTTACCTGACAACCTTCCAGGCGCACTTTATAAGGCTCTGTCTACTTTTGCTTGGCGGGGAATTGACCTGACAAAAATTGAAAGTCGACCACTCAAGACAGCACTGGGAGAATACTTTTTCATTATCGATGTGGACTATGCTGATAAGGACCTGGTCCACTTTGCCCAAAAAGAATTAGAAGCCATTGGGATCCAATATAAAGTATTGGGCGCCTATCCTATTTATCCAATATTAGACCATGGAAAGGAGAGAAGATGAGTAAAGAAAATCCTTTAAGCCATCATGAGCAGTTGCGTTATGATTATCTTTTTAAGAATATTCATTACCTCAATGAGCGAGAGAAAAAAGAGTTTGCTTACTTGCAAGACAAATTAAATAGGGCAAGTAGTGACGCCACCTCAGAAAGTCAAGAATTGACTGAGGATTATAGAAAGACAAGTACTAACGCTTCAATTCCTCCTTATAATAGTCGTAGTCGTTCTGAGAGATACCAGAAGATCAATTCTCTTCCAAAGAAAAAAGCTAAAAAAAGGAAGCTACGGTGGGGGCGTATTTTTGCTGGATTGCTTGCTCTTCTAGCCTGTGTCGGTTTTGGCATGATTTTTATGTTCCTAAAAGGCTATTCAAATGCTGATCCAAACAAACCTGCCAATGCTAAGGCTGCTAAAGTAGAAGTCTTTAATGGTCAAGATACCAAGGATGGGGTCAATATTTGATTATGGGGACGGATGGACGAATTGGCCAAAACAGTGCTGAAACGAGAACGGACTCGATTATGGTACTAAATGTTGGTGGCTCAGATAAGAAAATTAAGCTGGTCAGCTTCATGCGTGATAATTTGGTTTATATAGACGGTTATAGCCAAGTCATTAATGGTAAAAAGCAGTCCGATAACAAGTTAAATGTGGCCTATGAGTTAGGAGAACAAGAGGGACAAAAAGGGGCAGAAATGGTTCGCCAAGTCTTGAAAGATAATTTTGACTTGGACATTAAGTACTATGCCTTGGTTGACTTTCAGGCCTTCGCAACCGCTATTGACACTCTCTTCCCTGATGGTGTGACAATTGATGCCCAATTTTCAACATTGAATGGGCGCCCACTAACAGAAGCTACAGTCGGAGATGATTTACATGCTACGGAAACAGAGTCTCCAACCCAGACTATTAAAGTCGGGAAACAGCAGATGAACGGTTCAACCTTGCTCAACTATGCTCGCTTCCGTGATGATGACGAAGGTGATTACGGTCGTACCAAGAGACAACAGCAAGTGTTGACAGCTGTTCTGCAGCAACTTAAGGATCCAACCAAACTCTTTACTGGATCGGAAGCACTTGGTAAGGTCTTTGGTATGACCTCTACGAATGTTCCTTATAGCTTCCTACTGACCAATGGCTTATCCTTCCTAAATGGAGCGCAAAATGGTATAGAGAGATTAACAGTTCCGGAACTAGGCGATTGGGTCGATGCCTATGATGTCTATGGAGGACAGGCACTTTTAGTAGACCAAAATAAATATCAAACTAAACTTTCTCAGATGAGGATGAGATAAAATAATACAGGAAAAATCAAGGTTCGAATCACCAGTAAAACAGTGGTTTGGACTTTGATTTTTCGTAGTGTATGATGGATTTTTAAGGGTTTTTATGGTATAATGAAACAATATAACTCGTTATTGAACAGAAGAGGAGAGATATGACTGATTTAAAAGCGATTCAGGCTCGTAGTCTGGAGATGGCTGAATATTTTGTGGCCTTTTGTAAAGAACATGATTTGCTCTGCTATCTCTGTGGAGGAGGTGCTATTGGTGCACTTAGAAACAAGGGCTTTATTCCTTGGGACGACGACCTAGACTTTTTTATGCCTCGTAAAGATTATGAGAAATTAGCAGAATTATGGCCTCGTTATGCAGATGAACGTTATTTCTTGTCAAAGAGTAACAAGAATTTTGTCGATCGCAATCTTTTTATTACCATTCGTGACAAGGAAACCACCTGTATTAAGCCTTATCAGCAGGATTTGAATTTGCCACATGGTTTGGCTTTGGACGTTTTGCCTTTAGATTATTATCCGAAAAATTCAGCTGAGCGGAAGAAACAGGTTCGCTGGGCCTTGATTTATTCACTCTTTTGTGCGCAAACTGTTCCAGAAAAGCATGGCGCACTTATGAAATGGGGAAGCCGTATTTTACTGGGTTTGACTCCAAAATCTCTCCGTTATCGCATTTGGAAAAAAGCTGAAAAAGAAATGACCAAGTATGGTCTAGCTGAGAGCGATGGCATCACAGAATTATGCTCAGGTCCTGGCTACATGAGAAACAAGTACCCAATCGCATCCTTTGAAGACAATCTCTTCTTGCCATTTGAAGGAACAGAGATGCCTATTCCAGTTGGCTACGATGCCTATCTCAGCACTGCTTTTGGGGATTATATGACACCACCACCAGCAGACAAACAGCTACCGCATCATGATGCTGTCATCGCTGATATGGATAAGTCTTATACAGAATACAAGGGAGAATATGGTGGCTAAGAAAAAAATCTTATTTTTTATGTGGTCTTTTTCTCTCGGGGGTGGAGCAGAGAAGATTCTATCTACCATTGTTTCAAATCTAGATCCAGAAAAGTATGATATTGATATTCTTGAAATGGAACATTTTGATAAGGGATACGAATCTGTTCCCAAGCATGTAGGCATTTTAAAATCCCTTCAGGATTATCGCCAAGCCAGATGGATTCGAGCTCTTTTGTGGAGAATGAGAATTTATTTTCCAAGATTGACACGTCGCTTACTGGTGAAAGATGACTATGATGTTGAAGTTTCCTTTACCATTATGAATCCTCCACTTTTGTTTTCTAAAAGAAAAGAAGTCAAGAAAATCTCTTGGATTCATGGAAGTATCGAAGAATTTCTTAAGGATAGCTCCAAAAGAGAATCACATAGACGCCAGTTGGATGCCGCGGATACCATTGTAGGAATTTCAAAAAAAACCAGTAATTCTATCAAGGAAGTCTATCCAGATTATGCTTCCAAATTACAGACGGTCTACAATGGTTATGATTTTCAGAGTATTCTAGAAACATCTCAAGAGAAGATCGATATCGAGATTGCGCCTCAAAGTATCTGTACTATCGGACGGATTGAGGAAAATAAGGGTTCTGACCGTGTGGTGGAAGTGATACGCTTATTACACCAAGAGGGAAAAAACTATCATCTCTACTTCATAGGGGCTGGTGATATGGAAGAGGAACTGAAAAAACGAGTCAAAGAGTATGGGCTTGAGGACTATGTACATTTCATTGGTTATCAAAAAAATCCATACCAGTATTTGTCTCAGATGAAAGTTCTCTTGTCTATGTCTAAACAAGAAGGCTTTCCTGGAGTGTATGTAGAGGCCTTGAGTCTGGGACTTCCTTTTTGTTTCTACGGATGTCGGAGGGGCTGAGGAGTTATCTCAAGAAGGACAATTTGGACAAATCATTGAGAGCAATCAAGAGGCAGCTCAGGCAATTATTGAATACATGACTTCTGCCTCAAACTTCGATGTCAATGAGGCTAGCCAATTCATTCAGCAATTTACAATTGCCAAAACAAATCGAACAAGTAGAAAAAAACTATTAGAGGAGTAGCATGGAAACTGCATTAATTAGTGTTATTGTGCCAGTCTATAATGTGGCGCAGTACCTAGAAAAAAATCGATAGCTTCCATTCAGGAGCAGACCTATCAAAAATCTGGAAATTATTCTTGTTGATGATGGTGCAACAGATGAAAGTGATCGCTTGTGTGATGCAATCGCTGAACAAGATGATAGGGTGTCAGTGCTTCATAAAAAGAACGAAGGATTGTCGCAAGCACGAAATGATGGAATGAAGCAGGCTCACGGAGATTATCTGATTTTTATTGACTCAGATGATTATATCCATCCAGAAATGATTCAGAGCTTATATGAGCAATTAATTCAAGAAGATGCGGATGTTTCGAGCTGTGGTGTCATGAACGTCTATGCTAATGATGAGAGCCCACAGTCAGCTAATCAGGATGACTATTTTGTCTGTGATTCTCAAACATTTCTAAGGGAATACCTCATAGGTGAAAAAAATTCCTGGAACGATTTGCAATAAGCTAATCAAGAAAGAGATTGCAACTGCCCTATCCTTTCCAAAGGGATTGATTTATGAAGATGCTTATTATCATTTTGATTTAATCAAGTTGGCTAAGAAGTACGTTGTTAATACCAAACCCTATTATTACTATTTCCATAGGGGGATAGTATTACGACCAAACCTTATGCAGAGAAGGATTTAGCCTATATTGATATCTATCAAAAATTTTTATAATGAAGTTATGAAAAAAACTATCCTGACTTGAAAGAGGTTGCTTTCTTCAGATTGGCTTATGCCCATTTCTTTATTCTGGATAAGATGTTGCTAGATGATCAGTATAAACAGTTTGAAGCCTATTCTCAGATTCATCGTTTTTTAAAAGGCCATGCCTTTGCTATTGCTAGGAATCCAATTTTCCGTAAGGGGAGAAGAATTAGTGCCTTGGCTCTATTTATAAATATTTCCTTATACCGATTCTTATTACTGAAAAATATTGAAAAATCTAAAAAATTACATTAGAACGGGGGTGAGCAAGTGATTGATGGAAAACGATTATTATTTAGTTTGACCATAGTTAGCTATGCCTTGACGCTAGTAAGTGGAATTGTGTATCTGTTTAATAATGACAATGTTAGCTTGCTTTCTACTTTATTGTTCTTACTGGTTAGTAGCTTAATTGCTTGTTGGAATGATATCAAGTATTACTTAATCCATTTTATTTTCTTTTTAACTATTTTTATCTTTCTAGTATCAAGACCGACCATTGATTATTTTAGGGATGGTGCTTTGGATACCTATCATCCAATAGCCTATCGTTTTGCCTTTATAGTTGTCATGGTTTCGATTCTGGGCTTGACCATAGGAGGCATCCTGGCTCGTTACTTCATAACTAGGAAGAAAATAAAAGTAGCAAATATAGGAAATTCTCTAAAAGAGGTTTACATCAAGCGGTTGCGCTTTGTATCGCTAGGAGTTTTTCTTCTAACCTATCCTTTCTATTTCATTAGATTATTTGAACGACTCCTATATCGCTTGCAGACTTCCTACTATGCCTACTATGCAAATTTTGAAAGTAAACTGCCTTATATTACCTATATCTTGTCTACCTTTACGGTCTATGCAATGTGTATGTATCTGGCAACCAAACCAAAGAAATGGCAGGCTACAGCAGTGCTTGTCTCCTTTATTGCAGCTAATACCATTCATTTGGCAATCGGGACACGCAATCCCTTTATTTTAAGTATTTTATTTGCTTTTGTTTATTACTTTATGCGGGAGCAAACTGAAAAGGGAAAATGGATTGGGTTTAAAGAAAAGTTAGCGATTTTTGTCGGCTCTCCTATTCTCATGTTAGCGATGGGAGTGCTCAATTATGTACGGGATAATGTCCAGGTTTCCCATACAGGTTTCTGGGATATCCTGCTTGACTTTATCTATAAACAAGGGACCAGTTTTGGTGTTCTAGCTCGAGGTTTTCTATTTAACAGTAGCCTCCCTTACCGAGATTTACGCAATTTTACTTTTGGTCCTGTCCTTGATTATTTTGCAAGGGGGAGTTTGGGGGCCATTTTCGGAGGAAAAGCCTTTGAGCATACAACCAATAGTGTGGAACTGGCTATTGATAGTAATAGTTATGCCCATAATCTATCCTATCTTGTCTTGAACAAGGAATACTTGAAAGGACATGGTATCGGAAGTAGCTATATTATGGAGTTGTATACCGACTATGGTATGATAGGAGTCTTTCTACTTAGTCTCTTACTAGGTATGTTATTCATAGCCATGCTGCAAGTAGCCTATCGTTCAAGAACAATCCTATTTGCCTTGTCTCTACTCATCTTGAATAATCTATTCTTTATGCCAAGAAGTAGCTTTTCAGAAAGTTTCTTCAATTTATTTACAATGCAATTCTGGGGAATTGTTCTTGTGATTATATTCGTAGCGAAATGCTTACAAAAGAGAACCAGTATCTACTCAACAAAGGAGAAAAAAATCATGTTTGAACATTATTCAGTAGCTGATTTGTTTGCAAATCTTTACAAAAAACGAAAAGCAAATATTTTAGCTCTCATCGCTTTATTTGCTCTTATTGCTGTACCATTTACAATTAAAGCAGTTAAGAATAAAAATACTGTCAAAGACACAACAAGTTATTCAACTTATATCAGCTATAAAATCACCCCTCCAGAAGATTCAGCTAAAACGATTTTGAATCATCAAATTGGTGGTTATAGTGATTTCTATGGGAAATTGATTGATGGGAATTTGAATGGAGCTTATCTTTTCAATGATGTAGAACCGAGTAAGTTGAAAAAAATTGCCAGTGAATTGGATACGACAGAGTCAACCTTGAAAAATTCTACAAGCGACTATTGGTGGAAAAAATTGACCGTCTATTATATGATTGACGATGCAGGGGTTGGTGTGAAAATTTTGACACCAAGTAAAGATGCTAATGACTTGTTGGAGCGAAAAATTGATGGATTGATTGAGAAATTTAAACACACTTATGCAAATGTAAAAATTGAAAAATTGGAAACCATCAATTCTAAAGAATTGAATGCAAATGGTGAGACAGCGCTTGGATTAAACGTCAAGAATTTGATTCTTCGTTTAGCTGTTATTGGAGTAGTCTGTGTGATTTTGGTTGTGATGGGAAATGTATTGATTTATCTCTTTAATCCAACAATCAATAGAGCAGGTGATTTTTCTCAGTATCAAATTGATTTTGTAACAGAGATTACAACAATTGCTAATCTAGCAGATATTCTATCATATAAAAATGCTGGACAAGAATTGACTATTGTTAGCTCAAATAAAGCTATTCTAGATAAATTAAAACAAAATCAAGAGATTTTGAAAGGAATGCATTTTGTAGATTTACAAGATGTACCATCTCTTTTAGAAAGAGATACAGTCCTTCTTGTTGAAGAATACGGAGTGACTCGTTATAAGAAATTTGAACAAAGTCTTCAAATTCTTCGAAACTTAAATCGTTCTATCCTCGGTGTAGCAACCTTTAAATTATAAGCATCCTGATACATCGTGTCTTTAAAGTTGGCGAAGAGTCGATTTTGAGGCTCCATAATATTTGTAGTGGGTACCCTCCCTATAGATATTCTGGCTCTTTGTCAAGTGTAGTGGGTTGAAGAAAAGCTAATATCTAGAAAGGACAAATTTCGTCCTTTCTTTTTTGATGTTCAGAGCGATAAAAATCCTTTTTTTGAAGTTTTCAAAGTTCCGAAAACCAAAGGCATTGCGTTTGATAAGTTTGATAAGATTATTGGTTGCTTCTAATTTGGCGTTGGAATAGGGTAGTTGAAAGGCGTTGACAATCTTCTCTTTATCCTTTAGAAAGGTTTTAAAGACAGTCTGAAAAGAGGATGAACCTGCTTTAGATTGTCCTTAATAAGTCCGAAGAATTTGTCAGGTTCCTTGTTCTGAAAGTGAAAAAGCAAGAGTTGATAGAGATTGTAGTGGTGTTTCAACTCTTCTGAATAGCTTAAAAGCTTGTCTAGAATCTCTTTATTCGTTAAGTGCATACGAAAAGTAGGGAGATAAAATCGTTTATCACTCAGTTTACGACTATCCTGTTGAATGAGTTTCCAGTAGCGTTTGATGGCCTTGTATTCATGGGATTTTTGATGAAACTGATTCATGATTTGGACACGCAAACGACTCATAGCACGGCTGAGATGTTGGAGTAAAACAGTCCAGTGGACTGTTTTAGCCTGAGTCTAGAAATTCTAAAGCGAAGCAGCTGTTTAGCCAAGTCATAGTAAGGGCTAAACATATCCATAGTAATGATTTTCACCTGACAACGAACGGCTCTATCGTAGCGAAGAAAGTGATTTCGAATGATAGCTTGTGTTCTTCCCTCGAGAACAGTGATGATGTTGAGATTATCAAAATCTTGTGCAATAAAACTCATCTTTCCCTTAGCGAAGGCATACTCGTCCCAGGACATAATCTCAGGAAGACGAGAAAAATCATGCTTAAAGTGGAAATCATTGAGCTTGCGAATGACAGTTGAAGTTGAAATGGCCAGCTGATGAGCAATATCGGTCATAGAAGTTTTTTCAATCAGCTTCTGAGCAATCTTTTGGTTGATGATACGAGGGATTTGATGATTCTTCTTGACGATAGAAGTCTCAGCGACCATCATTTTTGAACACTGCTAGCAGTTAAAACGGCGTTTTCTAAGGAGAATTCTAGTAGGCATACCAGTTGTTTCGAGGTAAGGGAGCTTAGATGGTTTTTGAAAGTCATATTTCTTCATTAGACTTCCACAATCAGGACAAGAAGGGGCCTCATAATCCAGTCTAGCGATGATTTCTTTGTGGGTATCCCTATTGATGATGTCTATAATTTGGATATTAGGGTCTTTAATATCGAGTAGTTTTGTGATAAAATGTAATTGTTCCATATGATTCTTTCTAATGATGTTTTTGTCGCTTTTCATTATAGATCTTATGGGACTTTTTTCTACAACAAAATAGGCTCCATAATATCTATAGGGGATTTACCCACTACAAATATTATAGAGCCGATATTATGGAGTCTATTTTGTTGTCTTGTTAGAAGATGGTAGTCACGGAGAGTCCTCTAGTAAAGAATATCAACAAATCCGTTAGATTCTCAATTCAAAGATTACTTAAAAGTTAATTGAAAAGACTTCTATGAAAGATATAAATCATAAACTTTAAATCTTATTATAATTATCGTACTGTAACTAAATAATTAAGACTTAATAATTTTTGTATTTTTCAATCCCAATTGGAGTTTTTTTGCCTTTTTTTAACGATATATTTGTCCTTGGTTAAAGTTCAATAAATTTTATTTGAAATCCTCAAAAAGTTAGTTTTTTTAATCTTAAATTTTTTTGAGGATTTGAGTTCCTAAAAATTTTTTTAAAAATAATTAAAGACTAGTTGTTGAAAAACAAAAGAGTTATTTTAACTAACTTTATGATATAATGAAAAACGAGGTAAATTGAATGAAAAGTATAAAGTTAAATGCTCTATCTTACATGGGAATTCGTGTCTTGAATATTATTTTTTTCCCATCTTAACTGGTACCTACGTTGCGCGTCTCTTGGACCGAACTGACTATGGATACTTCAACTCAGTTGACACTATTTTTGTCATTTTTTTCTTGCCCTTTGCGACATATGGAGTCTATAACTACGGTTTGCGAGCTATCAGTAATGTCAAGGATAACAAAAAAAGATCTGAATAGAACCTTCTCTAATCTTTTTTTATTTGTGCATAGCTTGTACGATTTTTGACCACCGCTGTCTATATCCTTGCCTATCCTCTCTTCTTTACTGATAATCCAATCATCAAAAAAAGTCTACCTTGTTATGGGGATTCAACTCATTGCCCAGATTTTTTTCAATCGAGTGGGTCAATGAAGCTCTGGAAAAATTACAGTTTTTCTCTTTTTACAAGACTGCCTTCATCCGTATCCTGATGCTGGTATCTATTTTTCCTGTTTGTCAAAAAAATGAACACGATATTGTTGTCTATACACTTGTGATGAGTTTATCGACACTGATTAACTATCTGATTAGTTATTTTTGGATTAAAAGAGACATTAAGCTTGTTAAGATTCACATAAGTGATTTTAACCCCCTCTTTCTCCCTCTTACTACTATGTTGGTCTTCGCCAATGCCAATATGCTCTTCACATTTTTGGATCGACTCTTCCTCGTTAAAACAGGGATTGATGTCAACGTTAGTTACTATACCATGGCTCAGCGAATTGTAACCGTTATAGCTGGGGTTGTAACAGGAGCTATTGGAGTGAGTGTGCCTCGTCTCAGTTACTATCTAGGAAAAGGCGATAAGGAAGCCTATGTCGCACTTGTTAACAGAGGAAGTCGAATCTTTAACTTCTTTATCATTCCACTGAGTTTTGGACTCATGGTTTTAGGACCAAATGCCATCCTACTTTATGGTAGTGAAAAATATATCGGAGGCGGTATCTTAACCTCTCTCTTCGCTTTTCGGACGATTATCCTGGCACTGGATACCATTCTTGGTTCCCAAATTCTCTTTACAAATGGCTATGAAAAACGTATCACAGTCTATACAGTCTTCGCGGGATTACTCAATTTGGGCTTGAATAGTCTCCTCTTTTTCAACCATATCGTGGCTCCTGAATACTACTTACTGACGACCATGCTATCAGAGGCCTCTCTACTTGTTTTCTATATCATTTTCATCCATAGAAAACAACTTATTCACTTGGGACATATCTTTAGCTATACTGTTCGATACTCGCTCTTTTCACTTTCTTTTGTAGGAATTTATTTCCTGATTAATTTCTTGTATCCTGTGGATATGGTCATTAATTTGCCATTTTTGATTAATACTGGTTTGATTGTCTTGCTATCAGCCATCTCTTATATTGGTCTACTTGTCTTCACCAAAGATAGCATTTTCTATGAATTTTTAAACCATGTCCTAGCCTTAAAAAATAAATTCAAAAAATCTTAGGAGTTTAGAATGAAACAACTTAGCATTGAAGATGCCAAACAAATTGAATTAGAAATTTTGGATTATATTGATACTCTCTGCAAAAAGCACAATATCAACTATATCATTAACTACGGTACTCTGATTGGTGCAGTTCGACATCAAGGATTTATCCCTTGGGACGACGATATTGATTTATCCATGCCTCGAGAAGACTACCAACGATTTATTACCATTTTCCAAAAGGAGAAAAGCAAGTATAAGCTCCTATCCTTAGAAACAGACAAAAACTACTTTAACAACTTTATCAAAATAACCGACAGTACGACTAAAATAATCGATACTCGAAATACAAAAACCTATGATTCTGGTGTCTTTATCGATATTTTCCCTATGGATCGCTTTGATGATCCTAAGGTCATTGATATTTGTTATAAGCTGGAAAGCTTCAAACTTCTGTCTTTCAGCAAACATAAAAATATTGTCTATAAAGATAGCCTTTTAAAAGATTGGATACGAACAGCCTTTTGGTTGCTCCTTCGACCTGTTTCTCCTCGTTATTTTGCAAATAAAATCGAGAAAGAAATTCAAAAATATAGTCGTGATAATGGGCAGTATATGGCTTTTATCCCTTCTAAATCTAAGGAAAAGGAAGTCTTCCCAAGTGGTACCTTTGATAAAACAATCAATCTCCCATTTGAGAATTTAAGCCTTCCAGCACCTGAAAAATTTGATACTATTTTGACACAATTTTATGGAGATTATATGACCCTACCACCAGAAGAAAAACGCTTCTACAGTCATGAATTTCACGCTTATAAATTGGAGGATTAGGATGCAATATTTAGAAAAAGAAGAAATTAAAGAAATTCAACTAGCCCTGCTAGACTATATTGATGAGACTTGTAAGAAACATGATATTCCTTATTTTCTAAGTTATGGAACCATGCTTGGAGCTATCCGCCACAAAGGTATGATTCCCTGGGACGATGATATTGATATTTCCCTTTATCGTGAAGATTATGAGCGCTTATTGAAGATTATTGAGGAAGAAAATCACCCTCGCTACAAGGTTCTTTCCTACGATACCTCTTCTTGGTACTTCCATAATTTCGCATCGATTTTGGACACTTCTACTGTTATCGAAGACCATGTTAAGTACAAGCGCCATGACACCAGTCTCTTTATCGATGTCTTCCCAATTGATCGCTTTACAGATTTGAGCATTGTCGACAAGAGCTATAAGTATGTGGCTCTTCGTCAACTGGCTTATATCAAAAAATCACGCGCAGTTCACGGTGACAGCAAACTAAAAGATTTTCTTAGATTATGTAGCTGGTACGCTCTCAGATTTGTCAATCCGAGATACTTCTATAAGAAAATAGATAAGTTAGTTAAGAATAGTGTTGTAGAACAGCCGAAATATGAGGGAATGGTTGGAGTTGATAAAGAGGGAATGAAGGGTGTTTTCCAAATAAATACTTTCAAAGAGTTAATCTTAACAGAGTTTGAGGGAAGAATGTTACCAATTCCTAAAAATTATGATGTCTTTTTTTAACCCAGATGTATGGGGATTATATGACACCACCATCAAAAGGAAATGCAAGAGTGGTATAGTCATAGTATAAAAGCTTTTCGCAAGGTGGAGAAGTAATTCTGTTTTATGAGAGAACAAATCTTGTGAGTGTCTATTGAGGAGATTAGGACATTGATATTCTTATACAAGCTTGGACACAAAAAGGAGTTCTAGTTTACTAAGACCAATTTTTTATACATCAGCAGAAAATATTGCAAATTGTGGTCTGTAGAGATGGTAAAGGAAAGTGTGATATACATGAAGAACATAATGATAAGAAATTTAATATTATTTAGTTTTCTTGTATGTCCTTTAAATATGGCTGCCAAATTATCCGCATCCACTTTATTAATGTAAAATCTAAGTCAGGGAGTTATACTATTCTTTTAGAAAGCTAAGAGTACTTTGTTTTAATTATGTGACTATTGATCCTTCTCGCTCCGTTAGGTGCGCGTCGAAGGTTATAGCCTAAAAACTTCAAATGCGATACAATAAAGTTGTTTCTGTAAATCGAAAAGTGAAAAAATATGGTACAAAAGTCTCATAGTTTATCGTACACAAAGTGGCGCTGTAAGTATCACATCTTATATAGACGAAAAGTAGTCTATAATCAATATCGAAGTAGTTTAAGCGAAGTATTTCATCGCTTGTGTAGTTATAAGGAAGTTGAAATTATCAGTTAGATTATGTACATATGTCAACTCTTTGTAAACTGTAGTGAGTTTAAGAAAAGCTAAGATCGAGAAAGGACACATTTTGTCCTTTCTTTTTTAAGTACGACGGGCATGTCGTGCATCTGAGGTGTAAGTCCTCCGTGGGCACCCGCTACTGGTGAACCCAATAGCGATTCCCAAGCCTGACTATCGTGAGGTAGCGGATTAAAACGGTCTGGGGATAGACCGTTTTAAGTCTGACGCTAGAAATAAGAATCATCAGAGGAAGGGATAGCGAAATCGTGGCTCTACGAACAGGAACGTGATAGTAAGGCGTATATAGTGGATAAGGGGGCTTAAAACTCTAAAGTACAAAGGTAGTCGTAATCTATATGCGTAAATCACGAGAGTAATTGAATTCGGACTAAGGTTTGTGTGAAAAAGATAAATCTTCCTAGAGTCTAAAGACTCTGCGTCAGATTTCCTATTTTCACTGTAACCTTTTAACGTCCTCGTATCTTGTATAAACGAGGAAAGATGTACGACCTATCCCGTGAGGTCTCATGAGCGCTGAAAGCGTAGTAACAACGAATCATGAGAAGTCAGCCGAGCCCATAGTAGTGAGGAAACTTCTGTAATGGAAGTGGAGCGAAGGGGTGAACAACTAATTGAAGTAATCCTACTTCACTTGTGTCTGTAAAACGAACGGTCTGATAGAACTGGAGTCTGTCACGTATTGGCTAGATGAAGGTTCACCAATATAAGATGTCCCTCAGGCATCAAAACAAGAAAGGAATACGCACATGTCAAAATTGCTAGATAAGATATTATCACGCGAAAATATGCTGGAATCCTACAATCAAGTAAAATCCAATAAGGGCTCAGCTGGGATTGATGGAATTACTATCGAAGAGATGGATAATTATCTCAGACAAAACTGGCGCCTTACTAAAGAACTGATAAAACAGAGAAAATATAAGCCTCAACCAGTTCTTAGAGTTGAGATTCCCAAACCAAACGGAGGCATCCGTCAACTAGGAATTCCAACAGTTATGGATAGAATGATTCAACAGGCTATTGTTCAAGTCATTAGCCCTATTTGTGAACCTCATTTCTCAGATACGAGCTATGGATTCAGACCAAATAGGTCATGTGAAAAAGCTATCATGAATCTCTTAGAGTACTTAAATGACGGCTATGAATGGATAGTGGATATAGACCTAGAAAAATTTTTCGATACAGTTCCTCAAGATAGATTGATGTCCTTAGTACATAACATTATTGAAGACGGAGATACGGAATCCTTGATTCGTAAGTATCTTCATTCAGGTGTTATCATTAACGGTCAGCGTCATAAAACGCTAGTTGGCACGCCACAGGGAGGAAATTTATCTCCTCTCTTATCCAATATCATGCTTAATGAATTGGACAAGGAATTAGAAAAGAGGGGGCTTCGATTTGTGCGCTACGCAGATAATTGTGTGATTACGGTCGGAAGCGAGGCAGCCGCTAAGCGTGTGATGTATTCAGTCAGTCGTTTTATTGAGAAACGGCTAGGTTTGAAAGTAAACATGACCAAGACTAAGATTACTAGACCAAGAGAGTTGAAATATCTAGGTTTTGGGTTCTGGAAATCATCAGACGGTTGGAAAAGTCGTCCACATCAAGATAGTGTTCGGAGATTTAAGCTTAAATTGAAGAAACTAACACAGAGGAAATGGAGTATAGACCTAACAAGACGTATTGAGCAACTGAATTTATCTATTCGAGGATGGATAAACTATTTCTCATTGGGAAATATGAAAAGTATAGTCACCAGCATAGATGAGCGCTTGCGTACTCGCCTACGAGTGATTATCTGGAAGCAATGGAAGAAGAAATCGAGACGATTATGGGGATTGCTTAAGTTAGGGGTCCCTAAATGGATAGCAGATAAGGTATCTGACTGGGGCGACCATTATCAATTAGTAGCTCAGAAGTCGGTACTTAAACGTGCTATATCAAAATCAGTCCTTGAAAAACGTGGACTGGTTTCGTGTTTGGATTATTACCTTGAACGACATGCGTTAAAAGTTAGTTGAACCGCCGTATGCCGAACGGCACGTACGGTGGTGTGAGAGGGGCTAGAGATTATCCCCTACTCGATTGTTGAGAGCGATAAAAATCCGTTTTTTGAAGTTTTCAAAGTTCCGAAAACCAAATGCATTTCGTTTGATAAGCTTGATGAGATTATTGGTCGCTTCTAATTTGGCGTTGGAATAGGGTAATTGAAGGGCATTGACGATTTTCTCTTTGTTCTTTAGAAAGATTTTAAAGACAGTTTGACGAAGAGGATGAACTTTCTTTAGATTGTCCTCGATAAGTCCGAAAAATTTGTCTTGCTTCTTATTCTGAAAGTGAAAAAGCAAGAGCTGATAGACATTGTAGTGGTGTCTCAAGTCTTCTGAATAGCTCAAAAGCTTATCTAGAATCTCTTTGTTGGTTAGATGCATACGAAAAGTAGGGCGATAAAATCGCTTATCGCTCAGTTTACGACTATCCTGTTGTATAAGCTTCCAGTAACGTTTCATAGCTTTGTATTTATGGGATTTTCGCTCGAATTGGTTCATGATTTGAACACGGACACGACTCATAGCACGGCTGAGATGTTGTACAATATGAAAACGATCTAGAACGATTTTAGTACATGGAAAAAAGCAGTTTAGCCAAGTCATAGTAAGGACTAAACATATCCATAGTAATGATTTTCACCTGACAACAAACGGCTCTATCGTAGCGCAGAAAATGATTACTTATGATAGCTTGTGTTCCACTTTCAAGAATAGTGATGATATTGAGATTGTCAAAACCTTACGCAATGAAACTCATATTTCCCTTAGTGAAGGCATACTCGTCCCAAGACATAATCTCAGGAAGACGAGAAAAATCATGATTAAAGTGAAAGTCATTGAGTTTTCGAATGACAGTTGAAGTTGAAATGGACAGCTGATGTGCAATATCAGTCATAGAAGTCTTTTCAATCAACTTTTGCTCAATTTTTATTGATGAGAGAAGTTTTGGAGAGGGTCATTTTCGAGCAATGATAGCACTTGAAACAGCTTTTCTAAGAAGGAGTTCTATTGGGGATACCAATTGTTTCAAGGTAAGGAATTTTAGACAATTTTTGAAACTCATATTTCTTAATTTGGCTAGCGCAATTAGGACGAGATAGAGCATCATTATCCAGTTTAGCGATGATTTCCTTGTGGGTATCCCTGTTAATTTAATTGTTCCATACGATTCTTTCTAATGATGGTTTGGTCATTTTTCATTCTAGATATTACGGAACTTTTTCTACAACAAATAGGCTTCATAATATCTATAGGGAATTTACCCACTGCAAATATTATAGTTCCCTATTTTCTTAATATAGAATCTAACTTGACAAAAACAAATGTTCATTGTATAATCGAATGGATAGAAATATTGAACGAAAGAGGTTAAGGATATGCTATCAGAAAAACAATTTAAACTTTTTACGTTTTTTTGTTGATTCACAAAGACGAAAACTTTACGCAGAGACAATTGGCTGAACAGCTAGATTTATCTTTAGGAACAGTCAATGCATTGGTTGGAAAACTTAAAGAAGAGAAGTGGATTGATGAGGAACATCACTTAAATGAACTAGGCAAGAACGTTTTAGAACCCTATCGAGTAGAAAATGCTATTATAATGGCTGCTGGAATGAGTAGTCGTTTTGCTCCTTTGTCTTATGAAATTCCCAAAGGATTGCTTCAAGTCAAGGGGGAACGCTTGATAGAGAGGCAAATCAGACAACTGCAAGAAGCAGGAATAGAAGATATAACCGTTATTGTAGGTTATCTACAAGAAAAAATGTTCTATCTGGAAGAAAAGTTTGGCGTTAAAATCGTTGTGAATAATGATTACTACAAATACAATAACTGTTCTTCTCTCATGCTAGTCAGAGATCAACTTTCCAACACTTATATCTGCTCTTCGGATAATTATTTTGTAGAAAATCCGTTTGAACGATACATTTACAGAGGTTATTATTCGACTATATTTGCAGAAGGGGACACAGACGAATACTGCTCTAAGGAAGATTCCAATCACACGATTATTGATATTCAAATCGGTGGGACGAATACTTGGGCTATGGTGGGGCACGTTTATTTTGATCGTGCATTTAGTGAAAAATTCGTAGATATTTTGGAAACTGAATTTAAACATGAGCCGTATCGCGAACAGCTCTGGGAAGATTATTATAGTCGTCACGTCAAAGAACTTCCTTTGGAAGCTCGGCATTATTCAGCAGACATTGTTAAGGAGTTTGATTCACTAGATGAGTTGCGTCAGTTTGATGAACACTATTTGCTGAATACTAATTCGGAAATCATTGATAACATCTGTAAGACATTAGGATGTATAGCTTCAGATATTGTCAATATTAAACCCCTAAAGACGGTTTAACCAACACTTCGTTTTCATTTGACTGCCTAGGGAAGAAATATGTTTACCGTCATCCAGGTAGAGGAACGGAGAATTATATCAATCGTGCTAGTGAAGCGGCTTCCATGGAAATTGCTGCAAAATTAAAGATTGACCGTACCTTTGTTGCCATGAACAAGGATGAGGGCTGGAAAATTTCAGAATTTATCCCTAATGCCAAGCAACTGGATTATGACAATTGGGATGATGTAGCAAAAGCAATGGAGCTCTTGAGACGTTTGCACCAATCTGGAGAAAAAACAAATCATTTCTTTAACCAATTTGAGGGAATTGATGATTTTATACAAAAATTAAAAGCCAGCAATCGTTTTGAATTTGATGGACTTGAAGAGTTGGATAAGAATGTCTCAGTTCTCGAAAAGTTTCTACAAGAAGAGCAGACGAAAAAGGTTCTCTGCCACGGAGATTCTTATAGTCCAAATTTCTTGTTGAACGAAGCTGGCGAAATGAGCTTGATTGATTGGGAATATTCTGGTATGGGAGATCCAGCAGGAGATTTAGGAACCTTTATTGGGTGTTCAAATTATACAGTGGAAGAAGCTGAAAAGGTACTTGAAATCTATTTACAAGAAGTGCCAGATAAGAACACCAAACGTCACTATTTTGCCTATGTATCAGTGACTTCATATTATTGGTTTTTGTGGGCCCTGTTCCAAGAAAGCGTTGGAAAACCCGTAGGTGAATTTCTTTATGTCTGGTATCGTTATACCAAGCAGTATGGGCAAATTGCACTAGATTTGTATTTGGAGGAGAATTGAGATGAAACCGACATCTGAAATTGAAGAATTAGTAGCAAATGAAACGAAAAGAAGGCTAGAAGAAATGGAATCTCCAAACTATGTGTTTGCTCAGCCATTTCTAAAAAGTGATTTTATTATAGTCATTGGCTTAGTTCTAATTAACCTTATTCTGATTATTTTAGCTATGACAGGAGATATTCAATAAAATGTCCAAGATGAATGACTTTATTCAACAGGAGACGATAACGGGAATCGTTCCTATGACCAACAAGGATCGTCAGTATTCTTTCTGGGATCTCTTCCTATCGACAAGTGGTTTTGCCATCGCAACCTGGTGTTATACCCAAGGAGCCTATGTGGCTCAATATTTGACCTTTAATCAAATGTTGATTAATATTTAGTTTTAACATTATCTGGGTCTTTATTGAATGTCTCCCAATCTTGTTTGCAGTTAAATATGGAATTGATTTATGGATTTGGTTGAGAGCCGTTCTAGGTAAAAAAGGGGTGGCCATTCTATCAACCGTGATTAGTCTGGCGAATTTTGGTTGGTACGCCGTTACCGCTAATCTTTTTGCCAGCTCCATGATTCATTTGGCAAATAATTTTGGGCTTGGTTTAGACAAGGGAGTATGGGCACCGATTCTAGGCACCCTCTGTGTTCTCCTTGGAACGCTGATTGCTCTTGGGGGCCCAGAGGTGATTAAAGGTACTAATCGCTTTCTGGTGGTTGCCTTGTTATTTGTTGGGCTAATTATCGTTGGAATCTGTTTTGTTGCGGTTCCGATTAGGGATATTATGAATGTCCAACCTGCCATCCAAGAAAATTTGACACCGATTGAACGTTTTATGATGTCAGGGGAAGGAAATGTGGCCGTAGCCTTTTCTTGGTCTACACAAGCCTTTGTCTTACCACGTTTGGCAAAATCAGAACGCAGTGGCTATTGGGCTACAGCTTTGTCATATGGGGTTGTTGCTCCATTCTTTGCTGCGACAGGTGGAGTTATGGCTCTAGCCATGTTTGTCAAAACAGGTGTTTATGAAAGTGATCCAACAACCATGCTATCAACTCTAAGTACCCCAGCCTTTGCTCTCTTAAGTCTACTACTAGTAGCCTTTGCCAATATTGGAACCCAAGGTACAGGATCTTATGTGAACTGTATGATTGTAAAAAGCGGGATGCCCAAAGTAAGCTATAAACTAATGGTTTGGATTGCCATGGTTTACGTGAGCCTACTCACCATCTGGGGAGGGGTAGAAGAGTACTTCGGTTCCTTCATCTCGCTGGCTGCCTATATTCAAGGCCCCATTATTGGTATGATTGTTGTCGACTACTTTATCTTGAGAAAAACGAAAAACTCGATTTGCGTTCAGCCTATTTCGTTGAAGGACATGACGCCTATGAGTTTACAAATGGCTTTAATATGGTAGGATTATCTTGTGTAATCATTTCTTTGTTAGTTGCAGTACTATTTGTTTACAACCCTATAACAAAGCACATCCAGAGTCCTATGTTCCTGCTCACAACTGGTAGTGGCTTCACTGCAATTTTTGGAGGTCTATTGTACTGGTTAGCTAGCTTAACTCGTTTAAAACGCTATATGCTCAAGGATAAAGATTCTGTTACGATTTAAGTTTAAGAGAGAACGTTGTGTACTACCCCAAAAAGTTGGAAAAATAATTATTGAAAGGATTTAGTTCTGTATTGCACAGGACTAAGTCCTTTTAGTTTGGCTCTTTGTCAACTGTAGTGGGTTGAAGAAAAGCTAATATCTAGAAAGGACAAAATTCGTCCTTTCTTTTTTGATGTTCAGAGCAATAAAAAACCGTTTTTTGAAGTTTTCAAAGTTCCGAAAACCAAAGGCATTGCGTTTGATAAGTTTGATAAGATTATTGGTTGCTTCTAATTTGGCGTTGGAATAGGGTAGTTGAAAGGCGTTGACAATCTTCTCTTTATCCTTTAGAAAGGTTTTAAAGACAGTCTGAAAAAGAGGATGAACCTGCTTTAGATTGTCCTTAATAAGTCCGAAGAATTTGTCAGGTTCCTTGTTCTGAAAGTGAAAAAGCAAGAGTTGATAGAGATTGTAGTGGTGTTTCAAGTCTTCTGAATAGCTTAAAAGCTTGTCTAGAATCTCTTTATTCGTTAAGTGCATACGAAAAGTAGGGCGATAAAATCGTTTATCACTCAGTTTACGACTATCCTGTTGAATGAGTTTCCAGTAGCGTTTGATGGCCTTGTATTCATGGGATTTTTGATGAAACTGATTCATGATTTGGACACGCAAACGACTCATAGCACGGCTGAGATGTTGGAGTAAAACAGTCCAGTGGACTGTTTTTAGCCTGAGTCTAGAAATTCTAAAGCGAAGCAGCTGTTTAGCCAAGTCATAGTAAGGGCTAAACATATCCATAGTAATGATTTTCACCTGACAACGAACGGCTCTATAGTAGCGAAGAAAGTGATTTCGAATGATAGCTTGTGTTCTTCCCTTGAGAACAGTGATGATGTTGAGATTATCAAAATCTTGTGCAATAAAACTCATCTCCATCTCCCGATTGAAACAGTCACTTCCCGGACTGTTTCAACGTCCCAGGACATAATCTCAGGAAGACGCGAAAAATCATGCTTAAAGTGGAAATCATTGAGCTTGCGAATGACAGTTGAAGTTGAAATGGCCAGCTGATGAGCAATATCGGTCATAGAAGTTTTTTCAATCAGCTTCTGAGCAATCTTTTGGTTGATGATACGAGGGATTTGATGATTCTTCTTGACGATAGAAGTCTCAGCGACCATCATTTTTGAGCACTGATAGCAGTTAAAACGGCGTTTTCTAAGGAGAATTCTAGTAGGCATACCAGTTGTTTCGAGGTAAGGGAGCTTAGATGGTTTTTGAAAGTCATATTTCTTCATTAGACTTCCACAATCAGGACAAGAAGGGGCCTCATAATCCAGTCTAGCGATGATTTCTTTGTGGGTATCCCTATTGATGATGTCTATAATTTGGATATTAGGGTCTTTAATATCGAGTAGTTTTGTGATAAAATGTAATTGTTCCATATGATTCTTTCTAATGATGTTTTTGTCGCTTTTCATTATAGATCTTATGGGACTTTTTTTCTACAACAAAATAGGCTCCATAATATCTATAGGGGATTTACCCACTACGAATTTTATAGAGACATTTTTATATTAGTAAGTACAAGATTGAGTGCATAGTGGAATGTTTTATCTTTTGTGATAAAAAGTATCAAGAGATAGTAGATTCCACAAGTTGTAATAGTTGAGAGAACCATGAGGATCATATTGAGGTTGACTGTATAAGAGTTGATTTGGAAAAGGAATTTAAATGTGAAATAGATGGGAATGAATCCGAGCGATACAATAGTATAGCGTGTTAAAGTAGTAAAGATTTCTTTTAAGTCAAGTAGATGATGTTTCTTGATAAAGTAAATTTCTAGTAGAACAACTACGGTTTCTGCAATAATAGTAGTAGCAATGTAATACTCTGGTGCAAAAATATTATTGAAATACAAGAGACTGTTGAGTAGGATATTGGCACCGCCACCAATAAAGTAAAAGGCTGTTAAACGATTTTCGTGGTCGTTGATGAAGATAATTTGTTTACCAAGGATTAACTCAATGGCCCAAATGATAGTCCGAAAAGCGAAGACACTAGTCACAATACCAGCTTCAAGGTATTTTTTTCAGAAGAGTAGATGACAGTTGCGTAGTTCCCTAATACCATAATCCCAATACTGGTTTGAATGATGAGGAAGTAAAAGAGGGCAGCGCCTTGATTTAGAAGATTCTTATAGGACTCGTAGTCTTTCTTACCGAGATAGTAGCCGAGACGTGGAATACTGACGTTGATAGCTCCACTCAGGACACTGGCAATCAACATGACGATGCTGGAAGCAATGGTGTAATAAGAAATATAGTTTTCATCAGGTCCTTTGGTGATAAACATTCTATCAAGCAATGTGTAGAGCATATTGCTTGATAGAAGCAACATGGTCAAGAGCGGTTTAGATGCTTTGACTAATTCGACAAGACCAATCTTAACAAAGGAAACTTCTCGCTTAATCCAGAGAAAGCTGAGTAGATAGTTGAGAATCGTCGTTGCACTCATAATGATTGCATAAGGTACGATATCATTTGGAGTTTTTACAAAGGTGAAGATAGCGACCAACATGGCAATACGAATAACCAATGTTTTGTATAAGATGAATGCATAATTTTCATAAGCTTCATTCATCCACTCGATATAAAGGAATTGGAAGAGAGCCTGGACACCAAGTATATAGTAGAGTTCTTTCAAATTTTCAATACTATTATCCAGATAAATAAATAGGAAATAGATACTTGTTGTTAGAACAGATGTAATAATGGAGATATAGAATAACTTAGAGAAAACATAGTTGATTTTATTTATCATCCTTGACCTTACTGATAGCTCGAATCCCGTAGTTGTATACTCCAAAGGCGGCTAAAGGAATGACAAAGCTAGCCTAGGTATTGGCGGTATTGAAATAACCGTAATTGGATTTGCTGAGAATCCGCGTCAGATAAGGATTGGTTATCAGAGGAAAAACGATATTGAGAACATTGACTAGTAAGCTAGCCAGTGCATTAACTTTTATATTTTTCATTGTACTTTCTTTCTTGTATTGTAAAATGGTCTCTAGTATTATATCACATTCTCGCTTCATTCTTTTGATAAAATCGTAAAAATCTAGTATAATAGATAGAACTGAAAGTATGAGGTTACTAGCAATGAAAATGAAACAAATTAGTGATACAACTTTGAAAATCACGATGTCTTTAGAGGATTTGATGGATCGTGGCATGGAGATTGCTGACTTTCTTGTTCCTCAAGAAAAAACAGAAGAGTTCTTTTATGCTATCTTGGATGAGTTAGAGATGCCTGATAGCTTTTTGGATACAGGCATGTTGAGCTTCCGTGTGACTCCAAAACCTGATAAGGTAGATGTCTTTGTAACCAAATCAAAGATTGACCAAAATCTAGATTTTGAAGACTTATCGGATTTACCAGATATGGAAGAATTGGCTCAAATGTCGCCAGATGAATTTATCAAAACCTTGGAAAAAAGTATCGCAGAAAAGACTAAAGATGATATTGAAGCGATTCAATCTCTAGAGCAAGTTGAAGCCAAGGAAGAAGAGCAGGAACAGGCCGAACAAGAAGCTGAGAGCAAGAAAGAGCCTTACATCTACTACATCCTTTCTTTTGAAAAATTAGCTGATTTGGTGGCTTTTGCCAAGACAGTGACTTTTGAGATGGAAACTTCTGAACTTTACAAGATGAATGAGCGCTATTATTTGACCATTTTAGTGGATATTGAAAATCATCCAAGTCCATATCCAGCTTGGCTCTTGGCTCGTATGCGTGAGTTTGCGGACGATAGTGACATCAGTCGCTCAGTCTTGCAGGAGTATGGTCAAGTCTTGATGAATCACGATGCAGTACTTAATCTGCAAAAGATTGGATAACCCTTTCTGGAAAGCTATTTCCAGATTTTAAGAAAGAGCGAATCGTTTGATTCGTTTTTTTCTTTTTAGACTGAAATAGTGATTTACTATAATAGGAATTTTTCACAAAAATTCTGTTATAATGGCTATATTAGAAAATTTCGAGGAGACAAACATGACAGTTAAAAATTGCTTTACTAGGATTTGGTACCGTTGCAAGTGGTGTGCCTTTCCTCCTAAAAGGGAAAATGGAGAAAAAAATCAATCAATCAGCACATTCAGAGATTGAAGTTGCCAAGGTATTGGTCAAGGATGAAGATGAAAAAGAATCGCTTGCTTGCTGCAGGGAATGACTTTAACTTTGTAACCAATGTGGATGATATTTTTATCAGACCAAGATATTACCATCGTAGTGGAATTGATGGGACGTATCGAACCTGCTAAGACCTTTATCACTCGTACCTTGGAAGCTGGGAAACACGTTGTTACTGCTAACAAGGACCTTTTTGGCTGTCCATGGTGCAGAATTGTTAGAAATCGCTCAAGCTAACAAGGTAGCACTTTACTACGAGGCAGCAGTAGCTGGTGGGATTCCAATTCTTCGTACCTTGGCAAATTCCTTGGCTTCTGATAAAAATCACGCGCGTGCTTGGGGTAGTCAACGGAACTTCTAACTTCATGATGACCAAGATGGTCGAAGAAGGCTGGTCTTACGATGATGCTCTTGCGGAAGCACAACGTCTTGGTTTTGCAGAAAGTGACCCTACAAATGACGTAGATGGGATTGATGCAGCCTACAAGATGGTTATTTTTGAGCCAATTTGCCTTTGGCATGAAGGTTGCCTTCGATGACGTAGCCCACAAGGGAATTCGTAACATCACACCAGAAGACGTAGCTGTAGCCCAAGAACTTGGCTATGTAGTGAAATTGGTTGGTTCTATTGAGGAAACTTCTTCAGGTATTGCTGCAGAAGTGACTCCAACCTTCCTTCCTAAAGCACACCCACTTGCCAGTGTGAATGGGGTAATGAACGCTGTCTTTGTAGAATCTATTGGTATTGGTGAGTCTATGTACTATGGACCAGGTGCTGGTCAAAAACCAACTGCAACAAGTGTTGTAGCAGATATTGTCCGTATCGTTCGTCGCTTGAATGATGGAACAATTGGAAAAGATTTCAACGAATACAGCCGTGACTTGGTCTTGGCAAATCCAGAAGATGTCAAAGCAAATTACTACTTCTCAATCTTGGCTCCAGACTCAAAAGGTCAGGTCTTGAAGTTGGCTGAAATCTTCAATGCTCAAGATATTTCCTTCAAGCAAATCCTTCAAGATGGCAAAGAAGGTGACAAGGCGCGTGTCGTGATCATTACACACAAGATTAATAAAGCCCAGCTTGAAAATGTTTCAGCTGAATTGAAGATGGTTTCAGAATTCGACCTCTTGAATACCTTCAAGGTGCTAGGAGAATAAGATGAAGATTATTGTACCTGCAACCAGTGCCAATATCGGGCCAGGTTTTGACTCGGTCGGTGTAGCTGTAACCAAGTATCTTCAAATAGAGGTCTGTGAAGAACGAGATGAGTGGTTGATTGAACACCAGATTGGCAAATGGATTCCACATGATGAGCGTAATCTCTTGCTCAAAATCGCTTTGCAAATTGTACCAGACTTGCAACCAAGACGTTTGAAAATGACCAGTGATGTTCCCTTGGCGCGTGGTTTGGGTTCTTCTAGTTCGGTAATCGTTGCTGGGATTGAACTAGCCAACCAACTAGGCAAGCTCAATTTATCTGACCATGAAAAGTTGCAGTTGGCGACCAAGATTGAAGGACATCCTGACAATGTGGCTCCAGCCATTTATGGTAATCTCGTTATTGCAAGCTCTGTTGATGGGCAAGTTTCAGCAATTGTAGCAGACTTCCCAGAATGTGATTTCCTAGCCTACATTCCAAACTATGAATTGCGTACTAGAGACAGCCGTGGTGTCTTGCCTAAGAAATTGTCCTATAAGGAAGCTGTTGCAGCTAGTTCTATCGCCAATGTGGCGGTTGCGGCCTTGTTGGCAGGAGACATGGTGACTGCTGGGCAAGCAATTGAGGGAGACCTCTTCCACGAGCGCTATCGTCAGGACTTGGTGAGAGAATTTGCGACGATTAAGCAAGTGGCCAAAGAAAATGGTGCCTATGCAACCTACCTCTCTGGTGCTGGGCCGACAGTTATGGTCTTGGCTTCTCATGACAAGATGCCAACGATTAAGGCAGAATTGGAAAAGCAACCCTTCAAAGGAAAACTTCATGACTTGAAGGTTGATACCCAAGGTGTCCGTGTTGAAGCAAAATAAAGAATAGATGATAGGATGGGGAAACTCTTGACTAGAGGGCTTCCTATCCTTTTTTTGAAAATAAGTCTAGTCAAAAAACTTGATAAAGGAGAAATAAAGATGGCAGGAATTTATCTAGCAGGAGGTTGTTTTTGGGGCTTAGAGGAGTATTTTTCACGTATTTCTGGAGTGCTAGCAACCAGTGTTGGCTACGCTAATGGTCAAGTCGAAACGACCAATTACCAGTTGCTCAAAGAAACAGACCATGCAGAAACGGTTCAAGTGATTTACGATGAGAAGGCAGTGTCACTTAGAGAGATTTTACTTTATTATTTCCGTGTTATTGATCCATTATCAGTCAATCAACAAGGGAATGACCGTGGACGTCAGTATCGGACCGGAATTTATTACCAAGATGAAGCTGATTTGCCAGCTATCTACACAGTGGTTCAGGAGCAGGAGCGCATGCTTAGGCGAAAGATTGCAGTAGAGGTGGAGAAACTACGTCATTACATTCTGGCTGAGGACTACCACCAAGACTATCTTAAGAAGAATCCTTCTGGTTATTGTCATATCGATGTGGCAGATGCTGAGAAGCCATTGATTGATGCCTCTAACTATGAAAAGCCTAGTCAAGAGGTGTTAAAGAAAAGCTTAACCGAAGAATCCTATCGTGTTACCCAAGAAGCTGCGACAGAGGCTCCATTTACCAATGCCTATGACCAAACCTTTGAAGAGGGAATTTATGTAGACATCACAACAGGTGAGCCACTCTTTTTTGCCAAGGATAAGTTTGCCTCAGGTTGTGGTTGGCCAAGTTTTAGCCGTCCAATTTCTAAGGAATTGATTCACTACTACAAGGATATGAGCCATGGAATGGAGCGAATTGAAGTTCGTTCTCGGTCAGGTAATGCTCACTTGGGTCATGTTTTCACAGATGGACCTCGGGAGTTAGGTGGACTTCGTTACTGTATCAATTCTGCTTCCTTACGCTTTGTGGCCAAGGATGAGATGGAAGAGGAAGGATATGGCTATCTATTGCCATACTTAAACAAATAAAATTGAGAGGGTGGGCACTTCCCACTTTCTTCATTTCCAGAATACGAATAGAAGGGATTTATGAAACACCTATTATCTTACTTCAAACCCTACATCAAAGAATCGATTTTAGCCCCCTTGTTCAAGCTGTTAGAAGCTGTGTTTGAGCTTCTGGTTCCAATGGTGATTGCTGGGATTGTTGACCAATCCTTGCCTCAGGGAGATCAAGGACATCTCTGGATGCAGATTGGCATACTCTTTATCTTTGCAGTGATTGGCGTTGTAGTGGCCTTGATAGCCCAGTTTTACTCAGCCAAGGCTGCGGTTGGATTTGCCAAAGGACTGACAGATGACCTTTATCGTCATATTCTGGCTTTACCAAAGGACAGCAGAGACCGTCTGACCACTTCGAGCTTGGTGACTCGCTTGACTTCAGATACCTATCAAATTCAGACTGGGATCAATCAATTCCTGCGTCTCTTTTTGCGAGCGCCTATTATCGTTTTTGGAGCCATTTTTATGGCTTATCGCATCTCATCTGAGCTGACTTTCTGGTTTTTGGTTATGGTTGTCATTTTGACCATTGTCATCGTAGGGCTCTCTCGACTGGTCAACCCTCTCTACAGTAGTCTGAGAAAGAAAACGGACCAGCTAGTTCAGGAAACACGCCAGCAATTACAAGGGATGCGAGTTATTCGTGCTTTTGGGCAAGAAAAACGAGAGTTACAGATTTTTCAAACCCTTAACCAAGTCTATGCTAGATTGCAAGAAAAAACAGGTTTCTGGTCTAGTTTATTAACACCTCTGACCTATTTGATTGTCAATGGAACACTCCTTGTCATTATCTGGCAGGGATATATTTCAATTCAAGGAGGCTTACTTAGTCAAGGTGCCCTGATCGCTCTTATCAACTATCTCTTACAGATTTTGGTGGAATTGGTCAAGCTAGCCATGCTGATAAATTCTCTCAATCAGTCCTATATCTCAGCTAAGCGAATCGAGGAGGTCTTTGCTGAGGCTCCAGAAGACATCCATTCAGAATTAGAACAAAAGCAAACTACCAGTGATCAGGTTTTACAAGTTCAAGAATTAACCTTTACCTACCCTGATGCGGCCCAGCCTTCTTTGAGAGATATTTCCTTTGATATGACTCAAGGGCAAATCCTTGGTATCATTGGGGGAACGGGTTCTGGTAAATCAAGTTTGGTGCAAGTCTTACTTGGTCTTTATCCAGTAGACAAGGGAAGCATTGACCTTTATCGAGATGGACGTAGTCCTCGTAATTTAGAGCAGTGGCGGTCTTGGATTGCTTATGTTCCCCAAAAAGTCGAACTCTTTAAAGGAACCATACGTTCCAACTTGACTCTAGGTTTACATCGAGAAGTAACTGACCAAGAACTTTGGCAGGCCTTGAAAATTGCGCAAGCAAAGGATTTTGTCAGTGAAAAGGAAGGGCTCTTGGATGCCCTAGTTGAGGCAGGAGGGCGAAATTTCTCAGGTGGACAAAAACAAAGGCTGTCTATCGCACGAGCAGTCTTGCGCCAAGCCCATTTTCTCATCCTAGATGATGCTACCTCCGCACTGGATACCATTACGGAGTCCAAGCTCTTGAAAGCTATCCGAGAAAATTTGCCAGACACGAGCTTAATCTTGATTTCTCAACGAACCTCAACACTTCGTATGGCAGACCAGATTCTCCTCTTGGAAAAAGGTGAGCTCCTAGCTATCGGCAAGCACGAGGACTTGATGAAGTCCAGTCAAGTCTATCGCGAAATCAATGCATCTCAACATGGAAAGGAGGACTAGCATGAGACGACAAACTGCAAATCAGACGCTCAAACGTTTGGCTAAGATTTAGCAAGTCATCCCTTCCTCCTTTTCCTAGCCTTTCTAGGAACTATTGCCCAGGTTGGTTTATCGATTTACCTACCTATCTTGATTGGGCAGGTTATTGACCAAGTCCTAGTGACTGGCTCTTCACCAGTTTTTTGGCAGATTTTCATTCAAATGATCTTGGTGGTCATAGGAAATACCCTTGTGCAGTGGGTCAATCCTCTCCTCTATAATCGCCTAATCTTCTCTTATACCAGAGACTTGCGAGAGCGAATCCTCCATAAGCTCCATCGGTTACCGATTGCTTTTGTGGATCGACAAGGCAGTGGAGAAATGGTCAGTCGGGTGACCACGGACATAGAACAGTTGGCAGCTGGCTTGACCATGATATTTAACCAATTTTTCATTGGCGTCTTGATGATTTTGGTGAGTATTCTAGCCATGCTCCAAATTCATCTCCTCATGACTCTTTTGGTCTTGCTGTTGACACCACTATCCATGGTGATTTTACGCTTTATTGCCAAACGCTCCTATCATCTCTTTCAAAAGCAAACAGAGACAAGGGGGATTCAGACTCAGTTGATTGAAGAATCGTTGAGCCAGCAGACTATTATTCAATCTTTCAATGCTCAGGAAGAGTTTATCCAAAGGCTGCGTGAGGCTAATGACAACTATGCAGGTTATTCTCAGTCAGCCATCTTTTATTCATCAACGGTTAATCCTTCGACTCGCTTTGTAAATGCGCTCATTTATGCTCTCCTAGCTGGAGTGGGAGCTTATCGTATCATGATAGGCTCTACTTTGACCATTGGACGTTTAGTGACCTTTTTGAACTATGTCCAGCAATACACCAAACCCTTTAACGATATTTCTTCCGTGCTAGCTGAGTTGCAAAGTGCTCTCGCTTGTGCAGAGCGTGTTTATGTTGTCTTAGAAAGTTCTGAGGTGGCTGAAAGTGGTAAGGAAGTCTTGACCAGTGACCAAGTTAAGGGAGCTATTTCCTTTAAACAGGTTTCTTTTGGCTACAATCCTGAAAAGATTTTGATTAAGGATTTATCTATTGATATTCCAGCTGGTAGCAAGGTGGCTATTGTTGGTCCGACAGGTGCTGGAAAATCAACCCTTATCAATCTTCTCATGCGTTTTTATCCCATTAACTCAGGAGATATCTTGTTAGATGGTCGTTCCATTTATGACTATAGTCGTGCTTCTTTACGACAACAGTTTGGCATGGTGCTACAAGAAACCTGGCTTGAGCAAGGGACCATTCATGACAATATTGCCTTTGGAAATCCTGATGCCAGTCGGGAGCAGGTGATTGCTGCTGCCAAAGCAGCCAATGCCGATTTTTTCATCCAACAGTTGCCACAGGGTTACGATACCAAGTTGGAAAATGCTGGAGAATCTCTCTCTGTCGGTCAGGCTCAGCTCTTGACCATCGCGCGAGTCTTTCTGGCTATTCCAAAGATTCTCATCTTAGACGAGGCGACTTCTTCCATCGATACACGGACAGAAGTTCTAGTACAGGATGCCTTTGCCAAACTCATGAAGGGGCGCACAAGCTTTATCATCGCCCACCGCTTGTCAACCATTCAGGATGCGGATTTGATTCTAGTCTTGGTGGATGGAGATATTGTTGAGTATGGCAATCATCAAGAACTAATGGTTCGAAAGGGCAAGTATTACCAAATGCAGAAAGCTGCGGCTTTTAGCTCTGAATAATCCTTTCTACTTTGAAATCTTATAGACAAAAGAAGTTGCCTTAGGGTGACTTTTTTGTTACAATAGCTAGAAAAATTGTTCATTGTAATACTCCATGAAAATCAAAGAGCAAACTAGGAAGCTAGCTGTAGGTTGTTCAAAGCACTGCTTTGAGGTTGTAGATAAGACTGACGAAGTCAGCTCAAAACACTGTTTTGAGGTTGTGGATAGAACTGACGAAGTCAGTAACCATATATCTACTCCAAGGTGAAGCTGACGTGGTTTGAAGAGAAGTATAAATTGTCTTTTAGAAAAGGAACCTAGTATGAAAGTCTATCAGCATGTAAATATCGTGACTTGTGATCAAGATTTCCATGTCTATCTAGATGGAATCTTAGCCGTTAAGGGTTCTCAAATCACCTATGTCGGTCAAGAGAAACAAGAGATTTTAGATCAAGCTGAGCAGATTATAGACTATCAGGGAGCCTGGATCATGCCTGGTTTGGTCAATTGCCATACCCACTCTGCAATGACAGGTTTGAGAGGGATTCGAGATGATAGCAATCTTCATGAATGGCTTAATGACTATATCTGGCCAGCAGAAGCTGAGTTTACTCCCGACATGACTACCAAGGCGGTCAAAGAAGCTCTGACAGAGATGCTCCAGTCAGGAACAACAGCCTTTAATGATATGTATAATCCCAATGGTGTGGATATTGAGCGGATTTATCAGGCAGTGAAAGATTCTAAGATGCGTTGTTATTTCTCACCGACCCTCTTTTCTTCAGAGGCAGAGACAACTACTGAGACTATTGCTAGAACACGAGCCATCATCAAGGAAATTTAGGATATGAAAATCCAAATTTCAAGGTTATGGTAGCTCCACATTCTCCTTACAGCTGTAGTAGAGACTTGCTGGTAGAAAGCTTAGATATAGCGAAAGAACTGAATATTCCAATCCATATCCATGTTGCGGAGACCAAGGAGGAATCAGGAATTATCCTGAAACGATATGGCAAACGCCCCCTCGCCTTTCTAGAAGAACTGGGTTACTTAGACCATCCATCTGTCTTTGCTCACGGGGTCGAATTAAACGAGCGAGAAATTGAACGTTTGGCAATGTCTCAAGTATCTATCGCGCATAATCCTATCAGTAACCTCAAACTGGCATCAGGAATCGCTCCAATCATCCAATTCCAAAAAGCAGGAGTAGCGGTTGGTATTGCGACTGACTCAGTTGCTTCCAATAACAATCTAGATATGTTTGAGGAAGGACGGACTGCAGCCCTTCTTCAGAAGATGAAAAGTGGAGATGCCAGCCAATTTCCTATCGAAACAGCTCTCAAGGCTCTGACAATCGAAGGAGCTAAGGTTCTTAGAATGGAAGAACAGATTGGGAGTCTTGAAGTTGGCAAGCAAGCAGATTTTCTGGTCATTCAACCACAAGGGAAAATCCATCTCAAACCCCAAGAAAATATGCTTTCTCACCTGGTTTATGCAGTTAAATCCAGTGATGTAGATGATGTTTATATCGCTGGAGAACAGGTTGTTAAGCAAGGCCAAGTCCTGACAGTAGAACTTTAAAAGAAAAATCACGAAAAATTTTAAAAAAAGTTTGCAAAAATCTTGCATTCTTTTTTTGACTATGCTATACTTATATACGGTTTGAAAAAACTGCCTAAGACAGTAGGGGAGCTCGACTCATAAGTATCCTACCGAGGACAAAACGTATCATGTAAAAAGAAGCGTATTGTACTTTCGTGTCTAGGTTTGGGCGCGTTTTTCTTTTGGAAAAATTCCCCAAGCAAAATAATAACGGAGGTGAACACACTAATGAGTGAAGCAATTATTGCTAAAAAAGCGGAACTAGTTGACGTAGTAGCTGAAAAAATGAAAGCTGCTGCATCTATCGTCGTTGTTGACGCTCGTGGTTTGACAGTTGAGCAAGATACAGTTCTTCGTCGTGAGCTTCGTGGAAACGAAGTTGAGTATAAAGTCATTAAAAACTCAATCTTACGTCGTGCAGCTGAAAAAGCTGGTCTTGAAGAACTTGCATCAGTATTTGTTGGACCATCTGCAGTAGCATTTTCTAACGAAGATGTTATCGCACCAGCGAAAATCTTGAACGACTTTTCTAAAAACGCTGAAGCACTTGAAATCAAAGGTGGTGCAATCGAAGGCGCTGTCGCATCTAAAGAAGAGATTCTTGCACTTGCAACTCTTCCAAACCGCGAAGGACTTCTTTCTATGCTCCTTTCTGTACTTCAAGCGCCAGTGCGCAACGTTGCTCTTGCAGTCAAAGCGGTTGCAGACAACAAAGAAGACGCAGCTTAATCTTAAGCTACGCAGCGTAGCCTAGCTACGAAAAATCTATTATAAATTAAAAACATATTTGGAGGAAATAACAATGGCATTGAACATTGAAAACATTATTGCTGAAATTAAAGAAGCTTCAATCCTTGAATTGAACGACCTTGTAAAAGCTATCGAAGAAGAATTTGGTGTAACTGCAGCTGCTCCTGTAGCTGTTGCTGCAGCTGGTGCTGCTGACGCTGGTTCTGCTAAAGATTCATTCGACGTTGAATTGACATCTGCAGGCGACAAAAAAGTTGGCGTTATCAAAGTTGTACGTGAAATCACAGGTCTTGGACTTAAAGAAGCTAAAGAACTTGTTGACGGTGCACCAGCACTTGTTAAAGAAGGCGTTGCAACTGCAGAAGCTGAAGAAATCAAAGCTAAATTGGAAGAAGCTGGAGCTTCAGTTACTCTTAAATAAGAGGCATATACCAATTAGAATTCGGAATACTATAGTATCAGCCTTTTAGAATCGTGAACACATTTTAGAAACTGATAAATTAATTTAGTTTCCTACCAAAAACCCTACCAAAAATTAATTTGGCAGGGTTTTTCTTTTTAACAAATTTATCGTGGAGAACAATTGAATATTGTTCTCCTTTTTTTATTTTCAGGAGGGAAAATGACAAAAGAATTACAATCATCACGCTATATTGTCATTTCATTTTTAGTACGTGAAATGAGAATTGATATTGTTGAAGCCATCTCTCTTATGGCTGAATTGGAAAAAAGTGGCTTGGTTCGATTGGAATCAAGTGGAGATTTAATACTCAAAGAACTTGGAGGAGCGCTATGAAACGAATTACCGCAAATCAATACCAAACTTCAGAACGGTATTATAAATTACCTAAAATTCTTTTTGAGGATGAGAAATATATGGATATGAAATTAGAAGTAAAGGTGGCTTATTCGATTTTAAAAGATCGTTTAGAATTATCTCTTAGTCGTGGTTGGATAGATGAAGAAGGGGCGGTTTATTTAGTATTTTCTAATTCTAAACTGATGAGGCTGTTAGGTTGTTCGAAGTCAAAACTACTATCAATCAAAAAAACTCTTAAAGAATAGGACTTAATTGATGAAGTTCAACAGTCTTCAAGTGAGAAAGGAAGACTAGCTAATAAGATTTATTTAGGGGAGTTGTCTTCTACCCCAGTAGGTAATTCAAACAGGCCTAGTGTTAAAAAAAGACTAGGGCAGGTTGAAAATGAAACGACCCCCGTTTCACATTCAGCCCCTAGTGAGACTGAAGTTAGTGAGACTAAATATAGTGAGACTGATTCTTTATTTATTGAGGATGAGGAAGAAAGGAATACTCAACCTATCTTGAGAAGAAAAGTAGAAAAGGTCACATTTCTTTATCCTCTTTAATCTTGCTTTGCTTGTCTTGGCAGGATGGGTCGGATATAAGTGGAAGAAGGAATGGAAAATAATCTGAACAAGTTCAAAACGTATTCCGTTTTTTTGGACATGAAAAATTTTAGAAATTGATTCTTTCTTAAATTTGAATTTTACTAGTAGTGTAAAGATGATTTTTTCTCTGAATAAAATCTGAATTTTCTCTGATATAATCTCAAATGTCAAGGTTCAATAATTGTTGCTTCAGTAGGTGATGAGGGGCTAGATTTAAATAATCAAGAATCATTGAAACATTACCTTGGAGAACTTAAGGGGAAGGATTATTCATATATAGATGGGAAAGTTATGGATATCCCTGCGGGATTAGACAATGTTGTGACAGTAGGGTCAGTAAATGATAACGATTTTGTATCTAGTTTTTCAAATAAAAGAAATAATGTAATAGATATATATGCAACAGGAGGAGGAAGTCATAAACTAGCAACAGTTGGATATGAACAGTGGGCAAATGATAAAACATTTGAAAAAGAATGGGTTATTGTACCGACACTTGAAGGGAAATATACTTATGCTTATGGGACATCCATTTCAACACCAAAGGTTTCAGCAGCACTTGGGTTAATCATTGAGAAATATCATTTGAAAGATCAACCAGATGAGGTAATTAAATTATTGTATGATAATTGCTGTATAGGTAATGACATTGACGGCACTCAAATTAGACTATTAAATATTACGAATTTTGTTCAAGATAGTGTAAAATAGATTTGTACTATTTTTTAAAAATATAATTTAAAAAATAAAGAACAATTACAAATTGATGTATTGAGACTATTCTTTGTCAAGAATACGGAGCTTTGCAGATAGTTCTCTAAAATATTTTGAGGTGATAGAATGTATAAGATATTAGTTGTAGATGACGATTTTGAAATTTTGAAACTGATGCGAACTATTTTAGAGATGAAAAACTATCAGGTAACGACGTATCAAGAAGTCACCGTACCAATCAATATTAATAATTTCAAAGGATTTGATTTGATTTTATTAGATGTAATGATGCCTAATATAGATGGTATGCAAATTTGTAAGCAGATTAGAAATAAAGTAAGATCTCCTATTATTTGTTAGTGCAAAAGATACCGAAGATGATATAGTATCAGGGTTGAATTTAGGAGGAGATGACTATATTACAAAACCTTTCAGCATCAATCAATTAATTGCCAAAGTTGCTGCAAATCTCAAACGAGAAGAACGATACAAACAAGGTGAATTAAGTAATCAAATTGTTCGAGAATTATCCCCAATAACGATTTATTTACAAGAAAAAATTGTTTGTATTAATGGAGATAGTCTTGCTTTTACAAGTAGGGAATATGATATCATAGAGCTATTATCTAGCAATCCAAGAAAAATTTTTACTGTACAAGATATATATGAAAACGTTTATGATGATGATGCTGAAACCCTCTTTCGTTCAATATCTGAGTATATCTATCAAATAAGATTAAAATTCTCATCCTATGGAATTAATCCTATAAAAACAGTTAGAGGTATGGGATATAAGTGGCATGATTAAGAAGAATAGTACAATTAGAGGACGCATAATAAGGACTGTTTTAGAACTAGTAACAGGTACGTTACTGAGTATTCTTTTATTTTTTGTATTTACTTATTTACTTGTTTTTACAGGACAATTAAATGTATACGGCTCTAAAATTGAAATTTCAGTGAGTGATACTAGCAATTTAAGTGATGTAGTTCAAGCAATGAATAACTCTATATTTGACTATGTTGTATTTAATCGCAAGACAGGTACAATTGAAGAGGGTAATTATCAAAAAAAGGATTTGCCTGCCTATCGAGAAGTTTTTGCTAAAAATGAATCTGTAAGTAATAGTGCAGTGTATTATGGGTATTATGCTAATTCAGAGATTGTACTTACTGTCAGGCAACCCATGATACCTGAGTTTGTTAATCCGAATTTGCGTCACATTTCATTTAATCTATTTTCTTATTTATTTTTCTTCGTTTTCGAAACAATTTTACTCATTTGGTCACTTACAAGATTAATAAAAGAATTTTCAAAAAATTTTCTACTTATACAAAAAAAAGCTTTAAACATGGGGCAGTTAACATTTAAAGATAAAAATATTCCTGCCCAAATACAAGAGTTCGATGAAATTCTTTCTGTATTATATCAAAAGGACGACGAGTTAACTAATCTACTCAAATCAGAGAGAAGGGAGAAGGAAGATTTATCTTTTCAAGTTGGTGCATTAGCTCATGATGTAAAAACTCCTTTAACAGTACTAAAGGGAAATTTAGAGTTGCTTGAATTAACTAACCTGACTGATCAACAGAAGGAATATACTCAGTCAATGAATAACAGTATAGTGATTTTTGAAAGATACTTTAGTTCAATGATTGATTATTCAAGATTACTAATTGAAGATAAAGATTATGGGGAACAGATATATTTACCTGATTTTTTAAGTGATCTGTCAGTAGAGGCGAAATCTGTAATGAATAATGCAAAGGTTGATTTCAAAATTATTAATACCACAAAATTAATGTTTTTTAAGGGAAATCGTTTTAATTTAAATAGGGCATTAATTAATATTTTAGCAAATGCAGCAAGATATAGTTCTGGAGAAAAAAAAGTTACGCTTACTATCATTGAGGAAACAGAGTATATTAATTTTGGAGTGTGGAATAATGGTCTCCCTTTTACTGAACAGTCCTTATTAAATGCAGATAAGTTATTTTATACTGAGAATAAAGGTAGGAATAATAAGCACTATGGTTTAGGGTTAGCATTTGCTAAACAAGTTGCAACTAGACATTTTGGAGAATTGTTTTTATCAAATCCAGATAGAGGTGGTGCTCAAGTGACGTTGCTTATTAAAAAATAATTCTATAGGGATATATTAGATAGCTTCCATATAATAGTTATGTATAAAAATAGATGGTTTTCTAAATTGAGGACTGTCTATTTTTTTAATTTTGTAAAATTGGAAATTCTGAACAAATTTTGAAAAATAAAGTATAACATACAAGTATAAAACAAGGAGGAATTATAGTTATGAATATACAAGTTCAAAAACTTAGAAAATCATATAAGGATAGAGAAGTACTGAAAAATATTTCTTTTGAAATAAAAGAGGGGAGTATTTGTGGATTATTAGGTATTAATGGTGCAGGAAAATCAACAATTATGAAGATTATTTTTGGTCTTGAAAATGCTGATAGTGGTACGGTTATTTTTAATGGGAAAAAAAATGCGGGTATATATGAGATTGGAGCGCTTATTGAAACTCCAGCTATCTACATGAACTTATCTGCTTATGATAACTTAAAAACAAGAGCATTGTTATATGACATTTCTGACGAACGAATTAATGAAGTATTAAACTTGATTGGGCTATCTAATACGGGAAAGAAAAAAGCAGGAAGCTTTTCTTTAGGTATGAAACAACGTTTGGGATTAGGTATGGCAATAATTACTAGTCCAGATTTGCTCATTTTAGATGAACCTACCAATGGATTGGATCCAGATGGTATAAAGGAATTGTTGAATTTAATGATTTCTTTAAAGAAATCAGGAATGACAATTCTTTTATCTAGCCATCAACTGTATGAAGTTAGTAAAGTGGCAGATAAAGTTGTTATTTTACATGATGGTCAAATTTTTTACGATGGTTCGAATGTTCAAAGTGATGATTTAGAATCTTTATTTATAAGAATTGTTCATGGAGGTGACGCAATATGATAAAAATATTTAAATCAGAATGGTTAAAACAGCGAAAAAATACATCCAAAAAATTCTTGATAATAGCTCCTGGATTGTCGATTTTAATAGCTGTATTACTTGTTGGACCGAGTATTCTAGAAAGTTTTTCAATATATTGGTGGGAAGCCGTCTTTTTGTACACGCTTATTGGATTGTTATTTTTATATGATTATAAAGCAGAAGAAGCTGCAGGAAACTTCCAGAATATATACTTTCGAAATGATAGCATAAAAATATATATCGTAAAGATACTTTTAAAATTAAAAGATTTACTCATTTCGAACGTATGGTTTTTAGCTATATTATTATTTACAAGTAATTTTTTGTATGGCGACTTAATATCATTGAATATAATTGGTGACTTAATTTGTTTAGTACTTATTTCGATAACATCCATATGGGTATTGCCACTCTTGTATCTATTTTCGAAACGGATCAACCCCTATATCTTAGTATCTATTAACTCCTTGATTTGTTTTTTGGTTGCACCTTTTATCGCTCAAAGTAGCTTTTGGTTCTTCTTTCCTTTTACATATCATTATAAAATTGCTTATAGTCTTATGTATATAAAAACCGTCAGGAGATTTAGATTTAACAAATCATGTAACAGACGTTAAAATGGTAGTATTTACCGTATTTCTATCATTGATTCTATTTATTGTTTCTTTGTTAATGTTAAATTGGAGGTTAAGTAATGATCCAATTGCTAAAAAGTGAAATGATTAAATTTAAAGGTTCGTATCAACTATACATTATTTTGATTTTGTCTACTATACAACTATTGACAATTCCAATTTACATATTATCTGTAAATAACACAATTGTATTGGAAAAATATTATCTTTTTTTACCCATGTTAGGCTATTGTATGATAACTACGATAATCACTTTATTAGTATCTGAACAAGAAATCAATGCTAATAATTATCAGAATATTAAAAGGCTCGAGAAATACAGCCAGTATATGGGGGAGCGAAAAATTTTTTTGTGTTAGATTTACTATTATCTTTACTTACTATTCCTTTATGGGTAGTTGTAGGTATAGAGTTAGAACACTTTTTCATATTATTTTTTTACGTAGGAATAGTTAGTTGGTTATTACTAATATTGCTAAATCATTTCCACATGCTATTGACATTGTTTATTGCGAAAGGTGGCAATTTACTTATTGCTGTTGTAGAAAGTTTATTTATATTATTTGCAACAAATAAAGTTTTTCTTAATATTTTTTGGATTCCAGTAATTTTACCAGTTAATATAATTTTAGAAAATAATTTTAGAAGCACAACTAATTTATTAGCTTTAACTTTTTATGTTGTATTATTGTTTGTTGCTAATTTAGTAATTGTGAGCAGAAAAGGTGTTTAATTATATATTCTGATGGAAATGAAGGAAGTGTTTAATTTTTCGATGGAAGTTTGGGAATTGTTTTGACTTTACTTCATATCCAAAATAGATCTGTAAAGACATATTGGAGAGAGGAGTTATTGATTTTTGATAATTTAACTATAGAAAATTAGGAGGAGAACTATGAAATTCAAAAAGATCTATCTTTCCGTAATTTTTTTCTTAAGTTTACTTGGATTGACTGGATGCACATATGAGAAGTATGATGTTAAATTTCTCGACTCAAGTTATAATCGATTTGATTATAAAGGAGAGCATTATGGTGTAACTAATCAATTAATTTCATATGAAGATATTGAAAGTAAAGTAAGCAATCATGATGATACTTATGAAATATCTTACGATGATTCCAATAATGAAATAAAGAATGATTTGTTGGAGATTGGTGACTTATATCAGACCAAGAGTAGAGAATTTGCCATAAAAATTGATAGTACTTTCTATAAATGTAGACTACTTGATAATATTTCTAAAGAAGAACTCCTAAAAGTTTCTGACTTATTTTATGTTCACTTAGTAGGAGGATTTGCTATCAATGAGCAAGAAGCCAGAGAGTTGAAGGTAGGGGAACAATCGTTTACAATTACTGAAGAAATTATTCCCAAAGAAGAGCTTAGTGCTACAGTTGCTAACTTAGATAATCAAGTGAAGTCAGTCACTAGATTATCAGGGGAGCGTGAAAGTTGGAAATATGGAGAAATTTGTTCTTTAAAAAATCAGTCTATCCACGAGAAAGTAGCAGTTAAATTGAATGGAGAATATCATTTGGCTTTCTTAAGAAGTTAAACTGGGCAAAAAGTCTTTAAAAGAAAAAAACGCATAGTGTCAGGAATTGAAAAAACTAGATACTATGCGTTTTATTGTGGGAAGATTTACTCCATTTTCTTCAGGAATTGAAATTTTGCCCATCTCTTTTTATTATATTTAAGGATATTTGAAAGATGTATTTTAGAAAAACAATTATGGAGTTCTTAATACAGAATATATTATAAATGCTGATTCAAAGTGAAGTTTTATATGTTTTTTGATTTTGTTGAGCATAAAATCTATTAACTAAATTCGAACTACAAAAATTAATTTTAGATGAACTAAACTGTAGGCTTTTGAAAGTTCTCTTATTCGATTTCAGAATGAATCGCTGATACAGGATTAAAAGAACTAAGTATTTCTTTTTGTTTTGAATGAGATACGTGAGTATAGATTTGTGTGATTGATATAGAACTGTGTCCAAGAATTTGTTGAATATATCGAATATCTACATTTTTATCCAGTAACATTGTTGCAAAACTATGTCTAAACATATGCGGTGTAATAGTTCTAGAAAAGTTATTTTGTTCAACGATTCTTTTTATAACTAAACGTACACTTTGCTCTGACAATGGCTTAAGTGAATGTTTCCCTGGGAACAAGAAATCATTGGATTCATTTCTTGTTTTATTTATATATGTTTCTAATAAATTGAATGTTTTTTGATCTCCTAAAAATAGGATACGCTCTTTCTTACCTTTTCCTATAATATGGAGTGTCTTATTGGAAAGATTAATATCTTTGAGATGGATGTGGCAAAGTTCAGAAATTCTGATGCCTGTTGAAAGTAAAAGTGAAATAATCAGTAGATTTCTTTCAGCGTGTTGTTTTTGATAATCAGTTTTAGATACAATTACTTTCCGTTCTAAATATATAAAAATGCTTTTTAGAATGTCATACGGAATCGTTTTAGGCAATACTTTTTCAGTTCTAAATTGAAAGCGCAATTGATTGAAGGGATTCTCTTCAATTATGTTCTGGTATTTTAGATAGTTATAAAACACCTTCATACAGGCAATTTTTCTTCTTAATGTATTCGTTTTTATGCTAGATTGTGTCAAGTGTTCTATATAGGATTCGACATTATCATGGTCTGAGTTATAAAATTGCATAAGATCATTCTTATAAGCGCGAATTGTGTGTGAACTCAAACGCTTATGAGTTTTGCAATAATCTAAGTAAGTAGAAATAAGTTTATAGTCCATAAAAATCTCCTTTATCAACAATCATGCTATTATAAACTTATTTAGGTGCTTTGTATAGTGATAATAAATTGTTATCGGTAGGAGAATACTATGGAAAAGAAACCAATAATTACGTTAAATAGTGAAGAAAAAGATTTTTTGTTCCGGATTGATTCTGAGATTAAATCAATACTGTTTGAACTACCAGTACAATATCATGAGATACTTCAAGTAGTGAATGGGAGCCGTTTTAGACCGTTATTAACATATTATGGCTATAAGTTATTTTCTGAAAATCTAAATGAAAAAGTTTATAAATCTGCAATAGCTATTGAGTTAATTCATAAATCCTCTATTATTATTGATGATATTATAGATCAAGATGATAAAAGGCATAGCATATACACAGTACATAAGCAATATTCTATTGATGAAGCCTTAGTAATCACAGTTTTTTTATTAGGAAAGTGTATTGAATTATTAGCTGAAATTGATGATTCTACAATTAGGGTATTTAGTCATATGATTATTAGAATGTGTCAAGGAACAATACAAGAATTGAATATTGATATGAATGTAAGTATTGATAAAATAAAAGAAATCTTAGATAACCAAACTTCACAAGTTATTCAAAATTGTTTAGTGATTGGCATGAAATCATATGATCCTGAATTAGACAATCAACATTTAGCAATTATTGGTTATAAATTAGGCTACTTATTTCAATTACTAAATGATTGCGAAGCATACTTTAATCCTGAGTTCACTATAAAATACAAAGGGAATCATAATTTTGATATTAATAAAAGTAGGAAAAATTTATGTTACGTTTACCTTGAACAGTTTCTCTCTAATAAAGAAAAATTGGGACTTCAGAATAAAGATAAGGTGACTAATATAGAAATTTTATTGAATAAATATAGTGTGTTAAAACATATAAAAAATGAAGTTTCGTTAATTGAGTTTGATATTAAAAAACAATGTGAAGTTTTAGAAAAAAATCACTCTATGGAAAGGTTAAATTATTTTATTGATTATTCAATTAAATTAGCGAAGGTGAGAGCGGGGATTTATTAAAATAAAAGAGCAGAGATTGGAATTCTCTGCTCTTTTAACAACACTAATTTTGTGATAAAAATGGTTGAAGTAACCTATATAGATTTATCAAAATGGGGATGTAACCTATCGGATTGAATATTTTTCCATTGAATAACTGTGGAAAGTTCGGGGAATCTTTATAGAGTTTAAATAGCTCAATATAATCTTTATTAAGTTGTTTATTACTGTAATCGGTAATATCATATTCCTTCAGTTGCATTCTTTTTATTTTTTTTATTATCTCTCTAATATATTTCTTCCAAAGATAGTCAAAAATTAAATAACCAAAGCCAATCAGTATAAAAATTATTCCCCAAGTAATTTTGAATACTAGGTTATTAGGTGTATCTATTATTAATGTATTTCCGGTAAATTTAATAGCAGATAGTGGAGTGGTTAAATAGAATAGAGCAGTATAAGCAATACCTAAAATTCCAAAATAATTACTAAATGAACTCATACTATCGGTAAATTTAACTATCCAATCCGATTCAGATGGATTATGTAGAGAAACTGGTGTCAATGTAGTAAACTCTAATTTTGAAATCTTTCTTAAGGTAAGAATATAGAGTAGATACTTTAAATACAATTGTATTGCAATAAATACAGTTAGGATTAGAGTAATAGCGCCATAGATTGTAATTAATTCGTTCCAGATAAGAACTTTTAATAATATTAGTGAAATGAAATAAATTAAACCAATTGCAAAAGAAACAGTTATGCTATACCATTTATTTAAATAATCACTATTTTTACTAAGTATTGAAAACAGGGGAAGGTCATTAACTTTAGTGCCTGAAATAGATGTTGAAACGTTTCTTTCTTTTTTCATTAAATTTTGGTATGTGATAATCTGAGCTAACAATAAAGAATTTACACCAAGAACATACACATAATTATTTTTCAATGATGAATCAAAAATTGATACTATAATTCCAATAAAAACCCAACAAGTAAAAATAATTGTCCAAAAACATTTTTGAGATAGAATTTTATCAATTATTTTTATTTCCATAGTATTCTCCTACTGATAACAATTTATTATCACTAGTATACCATAAATTCATCTTTAGTGGCTTGATTTGTATAATAATTTTTTTAGTTAAAATTAGATGATATTGGCCAACTATAAATTAAAACACTGTTTTGAAATTATATCGAATATTTTTGAGTCGATTACAAACTTACAACAATTAGAGAATTGTGTAGTTTGAAGGAAATAAGTACAAGTTTATTAGAAAAGGAGCATTTTATAGGATTATCACGAAAAATTCTAATTTTAGAATGATACTTTCTATTAATTTAGAACATGTTTTTTTATTCCTAAATGTTATAATAGTGTTATCAAGTAAAAGTAGCATACTATAATTGGTAACAATATAAAATTCTACTAAAGACACACGGCCTGACAAAAACAGATTTGCTCGAATTGTATAAATTTTACGCAATAGCCCTTAGCTGTTATAAAAACGGAACAAGTACCATTTCAACAGAATTTATAGAAGATTCCGCAATTGGAAATCTCTAGCTTTTTTGTGGCTGAGAACTATTTTGTCCCAGGCTCTTTTCTTTTTGTTCTAACAGGGACAAAAGGGGGCGAGTAAGTAATTTATAAACTATTTAACTCAAAATAAAAATCCCCAATCAGAGCGATCGGGGATTGAGCGAATAAATCTTAAACAATACCTTGTGCAATCATAGCGTTTGCTACATTTTCAAAGGCAGCAATGTTAGCTCCTGCAAGGTAGTCCTTATCAAGACCATATGTTTCTGAAGTTGTTTTAGCTGTGTTGAAGATGTTTGTCATGATGTCTTTGAGACGTCCATCAACTTCTTCACGAGTCCATGAAAGGCGAAGACTATTTTGGCTCATTTCAAGAGCTGAAACGGCTACACCACCAGCGTTGGCAGCTTTGGCAGGTCCGTAGAAGATACCATTTTCTTTGTAAACTTTGATGGCATCAAGGTCGCTCGGCATGTTGGCACCTTCAGAGACGCAGATAACGCCTTGGGCAACCAAACGTTTAGCTGCTTCACCGTTGATTTCGTTTTGAGTAGCACATGGAAGCGCGATATCGTAGTTACCAGCGTAAGTCCATACAGAACCTTCATGATAAGTAGCAGTTGCTTTCTCAGCTGCATACTCAGTCAAACGAGCGCGACGTTTTTCTTTAACATCAACCAAAAGATCGAAGTCGATACCATTTTCATCGATGACATAACCATTTGAGTCAGATACAGAGATAACAGTTGCACCAAGTTCAGTTGCTTTTTGAAGAGCGTACTGAGCTACGTTACCAGAACCTGAAATAACTACTTTTTTACCAGCAAAACTGTTGCCGTTAGCTTTTAGCATTTCTTCAGTATAGTAAACCAAACCGTAACCAGTTGCTTCTGGACGAATCAAGCTACCACCAAATCCAAGAGGCTTACCAGTCAAGACACCAGCATCAAATTGGTTAAGGCGTTTGTATTGACCGTAAAGGTAACCAATCTCACGTCCACCTACACCGATATCACCAGCAGGTACGTCCAGTGATGGTCCGATGTGTTTTTGTAATTCAGTCATGAAGCTTGACAGAAGCGCATCACTTCAGCGTCTGTTTTACCTTTAGGATCGAAGTCTGATCCACCTTTACCTCCACCGATAGGAAGTCCAGTCAAGACGTTTTTGAAGATTTGTTCAAATCCGAGGAATTTCAAAATCCCTTGGTTTACAGTTGGGTGGAAACGAAGTCCGCCTTTGTATGGTCCAACAGCTGAGTTGAATTGAACACGGTAACCACGGTTTACTTGAATTTTTCCGTCACGGTCAACCCAAGGAACACGGAAAGAAATCACGCGTTCTGGCTCAGTGATACGTGCCAAGATATTTTCTTCGATATACTCAGGGTGTTTTTCAAATACAGGTTCTAAAGTGTTGAAAAATTCTTCAACAGCTTGGAGGAATTCAGCCTCGTGCCCGTTACGAGCTTTTACAGTTTCAAACACGCTTTGGATATATTCTTTAGCAGATGTCATATCGTTCTCCTTAAATTCTAATTTAATTATGTGTGTCATTATAGCAGAATTTTTTTTAACTGTAAAGAGAAAAACAAAAATTTTCTAAAAATTCTATCAATTCAGTTCAAATTTTTCTTTAATTCATAAAATACGAACCTTTTTCTTTGAAATATCTTTCTCAAAGAGAAATTGTGAAAATATGGTATAATATTAGCAATAAAAGGAATCTGGAGGATTAGAATCATGGTATCAACGAAAACACAAATTGCTGGTTTTGAGTTTGACAATTGCTTGATGAATGCAGCGGGTGTGGCTTGTATGACGATAGAAGAGCTTGAAGGAGTCAAAAACTCAGCGGCAGGAACTTTTGTTACGAAGACAGCAACCCTGGACTTTCGTCAGGGGAATCCTGAGCCACGCTATCAAGATGTTCCCCTTGGTTCTATCAACTCTATGGGCTTGCCGAATAATGGCTTAGACTATTATTTGGACTATCTTTTGGATCTACAGGAAAAAGAGCCAAGCCGAACTTTCTTCTTATCTCTGGTCGGCATGTCTCCAGAGGAAACTCATACTATTTTGAAAAAAGTCCAAGAGAGTGATTTTCGTGGTCTAACAGAGCTAAATCTTTCCTGTCCAAATGTTCCAGGTAAACCTCAGATTGCCTATGATTTTGAGACAACTGACCAAATTTTGGCAGAGGTATTTGCCTACTTTACCAAACCTCTTGGAATCAAATTGCCACCATATTTTGACATTGTTCACTTTGACCAAGCGGCAACTATTTTCAACAAGTATCCGCTCAAGTTTGTCAACTGCGTCAACTCTATCGGAAACGGACTGTATATAGAAGATGAATCTGTCGTTATCCGTCCTAAAAATGGTTTCGGTGGCATTGGTGGGGAGTATATCAAACCGACTGCTCTAGCCAATGTTCATGCCTTCTACCAACGTCTCAATCCTCAAATCCAAATCATCGGAACAGGTGGCGTTTTGACTGGTCGTGATGCCTTTGAACATATCCTCTGTGGAGCAAGTATGGTGCAGGTGGGAACCACTCTTCACAAAGAAGGAGTTGCTGCTTTTGACCGCATTACCAATGAACTGAAAGCAATCATGTCTGAAAAAGGGTACGAAAGCCTAGAAGATTTCTGTGGGAAATTGCGCTATATCGATTAAATTCATTAAAAAATCAGAAGAAAGGAGAGAAGATGCTAGCCATTGAAGAAAGCCAGAAGTTGACTTTATCAAATTTACCGAGCCTGAGCCTTTTTACAGGGACAGATCAGGGTCAGTTTGAAGTTATGAAGAGTCAAGTGTTGAAACAAATTGGCTATGATTCTGCCGACCTTAACTTTGCCTACTTTGATATGAAAGAAGTAGTTTACAAAGATGTAGAACTGGAGTTGGTCAGCCTTCCTTTCTTTGCAGATGAGAAAATCGTGATATTGGATCATTTTGTTGATATCACGACTGCTAAAAAGCGCTTTTTGACAGATGATGAGCTCAAGTCATTTGAAGAATATCTTGACAATCCTTCACCAACAACCAAGCTGTTAATCTTTGTGGAAGGAAAAATGGATAGCAAAAGGCGGTTGGTTAAATTACTTAAGCGTGATGCTCATGTCTTTGATGCAGTAGAAGTAAAAGAACAAGAATTGCGTCAGTATTTCCAAAAGTGGAGTCAGAAACAAGGTCTGCAGTTTACCAAGAATTCTTTTGAAAATCTTCTCGTTAAGTCGGGTTTTCAATTTAGCGAAATCCAGAAAAATCTCCTCTTTTTACAGTCCTATAAGGAAGACTCTGTTATCGAGGAAGAGGATATTGTCAATGCTATTCCCAAGACCTTACAGGACAATATTTTTGATTTAACTCAGTTTATTCTGACTAAAAAGATGGACCAGGCGCGTGATTTGGTTAGAGATTTGACCTTGCAAGGTGAAGATGAAATCAAGTTGATTGCAGTCATGCTAGGACAATTTCGGACTTTTACTCAGGTGAAAATTTTGTCGGAGTCTGGGCAAGCAGAATCTCAGATTGCAAGTAGTCTAGGTAGTTTTCTCGGACGCAATCCCAATCCCTATCAAATCAAGTTTGCGCTGAGAGATGCGCGAGGACTTTCCTTGAGCTTTTTGAAGCAAGCTATTTCTTATTTGATTGAGACAGACTATCAGATTAAGACAGGTCTTTATGAAAAAGGTTTCCTTTTTGAAAAGGCACTCCTGCAGATTGCTAGTCAGGTAAATTAATCCTATCTGAAAAATTTTTTAACCCGCGTCAGGATTATCTTGTCGTGGGTTTCTTGCTGATTTGCTTGTTTTATTGGACAGTATCTCAGTGATTTCCTTATCTATAAGCAAAAAACTTGAAAAAAGTGAATGTTTACGTTATCATTTTCATATAGAAAGAAAAAGAGGTATTACAGATGGCTATTATCTTACCAGATCTTCCATATGCATACGACGCTTTGGAACCATACATCGATGCGGAAACAATGCACTTGCACCATGACAAACACCATCAAACTTATGTCAACAATGCCAATGCAGCTCTAGAAAAACACCCTGAAATCGGTGAAGACCTTGAAGCCTTGCTTGATGATGTAGAATCTATCCCAGCTGATATCCGTCAAGCGCTTATTAACAATGGTGGTGGACACTTGAACCATGCGCTTTTCTGGGAATTGATGACTCCTGAAAAAACTGCTCCATCAGCAGAACTTGCAGCAGACAATCGATGCAACATTTGGTTCATTTGAAGAATTCCAAGCGACCTTCACTGCAGAAGCAACAACTCGTTTCGGTTCAGGATGGGCATGGTTGGTTGTCAACAAAGAAGGTAAACTTGAAGTGACTTCAACAGCAAACCAAGACACACCAATCTCAGAAGGTAAAAAACCAATCTTGGGCTTGGACGTTTGGGAACATGCTTACTACGTGAAATACCGCAACGTGCGTCCTGACTACATCAAAGCTTTCTTCTCAGTGATTAACTGGAACAAAGTAGATGAGATTGTACGCAGTTTGCTAAATAATGATAGTTGGAGGGAAGAATTGTTCTTCTCTTTTTTAGGTTATATGATTCTGGTCTGACAAAATCGTCAGACTTTTTTCATTTTTATGAGAAACGTGCTAACTGCTAGAAATTATGGTAGAATAAAGTATTAAGTAATCGTGGAAAAAGGATATCTATGCGAAAAGAAATTGCACCTGAATTATACAACTATAACAAGTTTCCTGGTCCTGAGTTTCATTTACACGGGGACAAGGTTGAAACGGAAGGGATAGCTTTTTCCTTGGTGGAAAATATCAAGGATGCCTTTGATGTGACGGCTTTTAATCAGCGTTTTTCAGAAGTCTTAACCAAGTTTGATTATATCGTGGGAGACTGGAGCAACGAACAGCTTCGCCTACGCGGTTTTTACAAGGATGACCGAACAGAAGAAAAACTTGAAAAAATCAGTCGTTTACAAGACTACCTTTTAGAGTATTGTAGTTATGGTTGTGCCTATTTTGTTCTAGAAAATGAAGCCCCTAAGCGAGCATCATTTGACAAGAAAATGCGTAAGAAGGAAGAAGAAACGCCTTCTAGAAAAGGAAAGAAACAGGCTCAAACCAAACGAAAACCGAATGCAGATAAGAAAAATAGACGTCGTCAGAAAGACCAGCATTCTCAGAAAGAGGACAAGAGACAACGTCATTTTGTCATTCGTCAGAAGTGAGTAGAAAATAAGGAGAAGAAATGAAACCGTCAATTTATAGTTTAACACGTCAAACCATGCAGGAATGGGTTTTGGAGCAGGGAGAAAAGAAATTCCGTGCAGATCAAATCTGGGAATGGCTCTACCGTAAACGTGTCCAGTCATTTGAAGAGATGACCAACCTTTCCAAGGATTTGATTGCTAAGCTTAATGACCAGTTTGTGGTCAATCCCTTGAAACAGCGTATCGTTCAAGAGTCTGCTGATGGTACCGTTAAATATCTTTTTGAGTTGCCTGATGGTATGTTGATAGAGACTGTACTTATGCGTCAACACTATGGTTTGTCAGTCTGTGTGACCACTCAGGTCGGCTGTAATATCGGTTGTACCTTCTGTGCTTCTGGTTTGATTAAAAACAACGTGACCTCAATAACGGTGAAATCGTAGCGCAAATCATGCTAGTTCAGAAATACTTTGATGAGCGTGGTCAGGATGAACGCGTCAGCCATATCGTTGTCATGGGAATCGGTGAGCCTTTTGATAACTATAACAATGTCTTGAATTTCGTCCGTACCATCAACGATGATAAGGGAATGGCTATCGGTGCTCGTCATATCACGGTTTCAACCTCAGGTTTGGCCCATAAAATTCGTGACTTTGCTAATGAAGGGGTTCAGGTCAATCTTGCCGTTTCCCTTCACGCACCTAATAATGAACTGCGCTCAAGCATCATGAAGATTAACCGTGCCTTTCCGATTGAAAAACTCTTTGCTGCTATTGAGTACTATATCGAAACAACCAATCGTCGTGTAACCTTTGAGTATATCATGCTCAATGAAGTCAATGATGGTGTAGAACAAGCCTTGGAATTGGCTGAATTGCTCAAGAATATCAAGAAATTGTCTTATGTAAACTTGATTCCTTATAACCCAGTTAGTGAGCATGACCAATATAGCCGTAGTCCTAAAGAGCGTGTCCTGGCCTTCTATGATACGCTTAAGAAAAAAGGGGTCAACTGTGTGGTTCGTCAAGAGCATGGTACTGATATTGATGCAGCTTGTGGACAATTGCGTTCCAATACAATGAAACGTGACCGCCAGAAAGCAGTTGCAGCAGTAAATCCTTAATGATGAGGAAGACTTATAATCATCTTTTGGTCTGGGGAGTCATTTTCTATAGCATTTGCATTGTCTATTTTTGCTTTACTCCTCAAGAACATTCTCCCGTGGGGGTGGAAACTCCAGGTATTCAGCATCTTGGACGCCTGGTTTTTCTTTTGACTCCTTTCAATTCTCTCTGGAAACTGGATGAGGTGAGTGACATAGGACAATTATGTTGGATTTTTCTACAAAATATCCTCAATGTCTTCTTGCTTTTTCCTCTGATGTTCCAACTCCTTTATCTCTTTCCAAACTTAAGGAAAACAAAAAGAGTTCTTCTTTTCAGTTTTCTAGTAAGTCTTGGAATCGAGTGTACGCAGTTGATCTTGGACTTTTTCTTTGATTTCAATCGCGTCTTTGAGATTGATGATTTGTGGACCAATACCTTGGGTGGCTATCTAGCTTGGCTCCTCTATAAACGATTACATAATACTCAATGAAAATCAAAGAGCAAACTAGGAAGCTAGCCGCAGGTTGCTCAAAGCACTGCTTTGAGGTTGTAGATAAGACTGACGAAGTCGGTAACCATACCTACGGCAAGGTGAAGCTGACGTGGTTTGAAGAGATTTTCGAAGAGTATAAAAACAAGATAAGGAATTAAAATGAGTATTTTAGAAGTTAAAAATCTGAGTCACGGTTTTGGTGACCGTGCAATTTTTGAAGATGTGTCCTTCCGTCTCCTCAAGGGAGAACATATCGGTCTTGTCGGTGCTAATGGTGAAGGAAAATCAACCTTTATGAGCATTGTGACTGGTAAAATGTTACCAGACGAAGGAAAAGTTGAGTGGTCCAAATATGTGACTGCCGGTTACTTGGATCAGCACTCCGTCCTTGCTGAAGGGCAGTCGGTACGTGATGTTCTCCGTACAGCCTTTGATGAGCTTTTCAAAGCAGAAGCCCGTATCAATGACCTTTATATGGAAATGGCTGAAGACGGAGCGGATGTTGATGCTCTCATGGAAGAAGTTGGCGAACTCCAAGATCGTTTGGAGAGTCGTGATTTCTATACCTTGGATGCTAAGATTGACGAAGTAGCGCGTGCCCTTGGTGTTATGGACTTTGGAATGGATACAGATGTAACCTCTTTGTCAGGTGGACAAGAACCAAGGTGCTTTTGGCAAAACTTCTCCTTGAAAAGCCTGATATCTTGCTTTTGGATGAGCCGACCAACTACTTGGATGCTGAGCATATTGATTGGCTCAAGCGCTATCTCCAAAACTATGAGAATGCCTTTGTCCTTATTTCGCACGATATTCCATTCCTAAACGACGTTATCAATATCGTCTACCATGTGGAAAATCAACAGCTGACGCGTTATTCTGGTGACTACTACCAGTTCCAAGAAGTCTATGCTATGAAGAAATCTCAGCTAGAGGCGGCCTACGAACGTCAGCAGAAAGAAATTGCAGACCTTAAAGATTTTGTCGCTCGAAACAAAGCGCGTGTTGCAACACGAAACATGGCCATGTCCCGCCAGAAGAAATTGGATAAGATGGATATTATCGAACTGCAAAGTGAGAAACCAAAGCCATCCTTTGATTTTAAACCAGCTCGTACACCAGGGCGCTTTATCTTCCAAGCCAAGGATTTGCAAATTGGTTATGACCGTCCACTTACAAAACCCTTAAACCTAACCTTTGAACGCAATCAAAAGGTTGCCATTATCGGGGCAAATGGTATCGGGAAAACAACTCTCTTGAAGAGTCTTTTGGGAATTATCCCGCCAATCGCTGGGGAAGTGGAACGCGGTGACTACCTAGAACTCGGTTATTTTGAACAGGAAGTAGAAGGTGGTAATCGCCAAACACCACTAGAGGCTGTTTGGAATGCCTTTCCAGCTCTCAACCAAGCAGAAGTCCGTGCAGCCCTTGCCCGTTGTGGTCTGACAACCAAGCATATCGAAAGCCAAATTCAGGTCTTGTCAGGTGGGGAACAAGCCAAGGTTCGTTTCTGTCTCTTGATGAATCGTGAAAATAACGTGTTAGTGTTGGACGAGCCGACTAACCACCTGGATGTGGATGCCAAGGATGAACTTAAACGTGCTCTTAAAGAATACAAGGGGTCTATTCTTATGGTCTGCCACGAACCAGACTTTTATGAAGGTTGGATGGACCAAATCTGGGATTTTAACAAGCTAACTTAAAATGAATATAAAAGAAATACAGTACCGAATGTGGATACTGTATTTTTTTGGTTTTTATGATTTAAAGTCGTAGTCTTTCACCACTTCGATGCTGTCGATTGTGATAGCAGTAGTTGGCTTGTCTTTTTCATCTTTTTCGGCTTTAGCAATTTTATCTACAACATCCATACCGTCAATCACTTGACCAAAGACTGGGTGCTTGCCATCTAGACTAGGATTTCCACCTTCTTTGTAGGCTTCGATGATTTTCTTTGGATACTTGCTTGTAGGGAGTTTAGCAGAGGTATCTGTAGAGTTTTGGTTGATGAAGAATTGGCTGCCGTTGGTATTTGGTTGACCAGTATTAGCCATAGAAAGAGCACCACGGATGTTATAGAGATAAGGAGTAATCTCGTTTTTGAAACCAGTTCCCTTGTCTTTAGTTTTATCCTTATCATGCCAGATGGACTGACCACCTGTACCGTCCCCTTTTGGATCTCCAGTTTGAACCATGAAGCCATCGATAACACGGTGGAAGGTAATGCCGTTATAGTAGCCTTCTTTGGCATGAGTGAGGAAGTTTTCAACCGCTAGAGGAGCGAGTTTAGGGAAGAGTTTGATACGGATATCTCCTTGACTTGTGTGGAGAATCACTTCAGCCTCGTCTTCAGCAACTTCTTTAGATAGTTGTGGGAAATTAGCGTTTTCGTTTGTTAAAGCATCGTTTAACTCTTTGGCAGATTGGGCAGTTGCTTTAGAACTTTCTTCAGCAGCAAGACTGGAATCCACATAGTCATCGCCACGCAGACTACGTTGGATGCTGCTACATCCGGCTAGGGCTACAGTGGATAGTAAAAGAAGGGTTGCTAGTTTTTTCATTCTGATCCTTTCAAAAATTCATTTCTACCATTGTACCCTAAAAGGAAGTGGATTTCAAATATTAGTGACAAGACAGTTTAAGAGGAAGCCAACCAGAAAGTCGCTTGTTTAGGGGTATCAATCATTCTTTGGATGTCGATCGATAATATCCTTGTATTGTTTCCAGTAACTGCTCCACTTTGGAGTTAATTTGTAGCCACAAATCGAA